>PPCM01000523.1_pt1 | contig 31431 bp, 14 predicted proteins | sample 1555541 | NCBI WGS metagenome assembly PPCM01 (sample SAMN05284479, study PRJNA326546) | Marine sediment metagenome, whole genome shotgun sequencing project. | isolation source: marine sediment | place: Germany: Wadden Sea | collected 2012-09-05
AAGGGGCTGCACCGAAAGAAGACCCCCTCGTAATCCTCCACTGCCCCTGTGAACGACCCCTTCTTGTGGCCGAAGAGCTCCGACTCGATAAGCGCCTCGTGAAACTGGGAGAGGTTCAGGGGAACGAATGAGCGGGTGAAACTCTCGACAAAACAGTTCCTGCCCTCGTCAAAGGGGATAAAGCCCGATCGCCCCACGGCCATGGCGGCCGTGCCCTTGCCGGTGCCGGTTTCCCCGAGAAGAAGGGTGGAAAAGTCCTCCATGCGGTTCCAGAGGTAGGTGTCGTAGAGGTCGATGTTGTGGGTGAAGACCGCGTTCCAGAGGTTCCGGCGCAGGGTCTTCATGATGGGGCTGGACCCGATGAGGTTCCGTCCGATAAAGAAATAGGCGCGCCTCAGCTGGTAGCAGAGGGCAAAATAACGAAGGCTCTCCTCGGTGCCGAATCCCCGGTGCCTGAAGGCGGCCACGGCCTCCCTTGCAAAGGGAACCGAAAGGGAGGTGCTCCCGGCGCGGAGCTGATCGAAGATCAGCTTGTCGAACTGCTTCCTGTGCTTTGAAAAGACCGAGAAGAGGTAAGCTTTTTTGAGGAGTTCACGGTCTCCTTCGGAAAACAGGGAGAGGTTGTCCCTGCCCTCCCTGTCCAGCTTTGCCAGCCTGGATTCCACCTCCCGGATGGTATTGTAGATGCGCTCCATTGCCGTTGCATCGGGGTAGAGCCCCGCGATGCTGAGTTCGAACGCCACCCGCTCGTCGCTGAAGGGGTTGGAAACAACGGAGCTCTTTACAAGGGAAAAAAATTTGCGCTCGCCTTCGGTTAACCTGTCTTTTTTCACGCGTACCTCAAAAACTGTATCCGGATCGCCCCCCTTGCTTCCAATCGGACGATCGAGTAAAAAGATCGTTTCGCATTTTCGATTCGAAAAAGCGAGATTGCGAAGAGGGCGCTGTATTTTTTATGACGGGATCTTGAACATTCCTCAACTACCCATCGTGGAAAACAAAAAGGGGACAGAACGATTTATTCTTTTCCTGTAACTCCTGGAGAACCGGTCCCCGTTTTTCATCGTTAAAACCGTCCCCTTTTTTTCCACTAATTCGATCCAACCCAAAACCAAAACCACCACTGTTTCTCGATTTTTCCTCGGCCTTTGGATCCGGGGGGCGAATATGAATCGATGACGGCGTGGCTTCGGATCGTAATAACGGCGCTCTGTTCCGGTTCTGGTTTTCAAAACGACGATGAAACAAATTTCCTGTTGTTCATGTTGCGTTTAGCGGTACCCGCTGCCTGCCGATGCCGATGCCGATGCCGATGCCGATGCCGATGCCGATGGGGGCGTTGGGTTGCAAGGCACTTTCCGGTTATTGAATCGGAATCGAAATGACCGCGATGTACATCCAGTGTATGTGGTGTGTTCGTTCAATGCACATGGCGGCAATGTATCACAGTTCGGCCTGGATGGGGAAGGAAAACTATTTGTAATAAAAACGTCATCGTATGTGAATTGTTCAGGGCCGGCACGATTGTTGATAGCTGTTGGGGAGAATTGAAACGGGCCGCCGGATGCAGGGCGGACACTTTCCCCCAAAAGGGCGGGCCGCGGCCGAGAGGTTTGGGACGGCCGAACATGAAATTTCCAGGAGATAATAAATGATAAAGCGAATTCTTAGCTCGAGACTACCTTTTATAATATACAACCCCCTCATGACCTTCGACCTGAACTATTTCAGGGAGTGCTGGAAGGTCGGCGGGCTCCCGGTTCTCGATACGGAGTTTCTGGATTACGGAAAAATCGTATCCATGCTCGAAACCCTCTCGGGCGAAAGCTTTCGCTTCGGCATCCGGCTCTCCGTCACGGATAATGAGCTGATTGCCTTTCTCAAGAAGAACACCCCCAAAAACCTCGATGCGGCCGTGTTCACCTACCGCGCGCCCGGGGAGCTTACCGATTTCTCCCCCGAGGGGATCGATTTCCGTTTCTTTATCGAGACCGTCGATATCGAGCTTGGGGATAAGCTGGCCCCCATCTCCCCCAGCGGCATCATCGTCAAGGGTAACGAGGCGCCCGGAAAGGTTTCCCGTTACACCTCCTTCGTGCTCATGCAGTGGTACATGAAGAACACCGACTACCCCGTGATCGTCCACGGCGGCGTGGGCATGTACACGGCGGCCGGTATCTTCGCGGCAGGCGCATGCGGCGTTGTCCTGGACAACCAGCTCTATCTCACAAAGGAAGCCCCCCTCTCGCCCAAGTTCAAGGAACTCATGGGCAAGCTGGACGAGAACGACTCCACGGTGGTGGGCCAGAGCATGAACAACCAGTACCGCTTCTTTGCAAAGCTGGGCACCAAGATCGTCAAGACCCTCAAGGAGAAGGAGAGCTTTTTCACGGACGAGGAGGGCGGGGACGACCTGCTCTACAGGGAGATTGAATCCCATATCTCTCCTTTGGACAGCGCCGATGCGGCCCCCCTCCAGAGCCTCTTCTATCTGGGGCAGGACGGTATCTTTGCCCGCCACTTCGCCCCCGAGGGCGATTCCCTTTCCGTGGTCATGGACCGCTTTGTCACGACCATCGGCTCCCTTCTGGCCGATGTGGACAAGTTTGATCCCATGGGAGCGGACTCCCCCCTTGCAAAGGAACACGGCGTAAAATACCCCATTGTTCAGGGCCCCATGGCCAACGTGAGCGACAACGTGGATTTCGCCATGAAGGTCTACGAGAACGGCGGCCTTCCCTATTTTGCCATGGGCAGCCTTCCCCCGGACCTCTCCGAGGAGATCTTAAAGAACGGTTCCGCCAAGGTGCCCGTGTACGGCGCGGGCCTTATCGGCATCGAGGCGCTGAACCCCGGCGTGGGCAAGCACCTGGAACAGGTCAAGAAATACAAGGCGCCCTTTGCCCTTTTCGCGGCGGGCATGCCCTCCCAGGCCAAGGAGCTGGAGGCGGCGGGAACCCGCACCTATCTCCACACCCCCTCTCCCATGATGCTCGAGAACGCCATGGAGAACGGCTGCACCCGCTTTATCTTCGAGGGTACCGAGGCCGGCGGCCACGTGGGCAACCTCACCAGCTTTGTCCTCTGGGAGCTGGGCATCAACAAGCTCATGAAGCAGAGCGACGATCAGCTCAAGGGCCAGTGCATCGTCTTTGCCGGCGGCTTTGCAACGGGCAGGGGCTCCTCCCTCGTGAGCGGCATGGGGTCCACCCTGGCCAGAAGGGGCGCCAAGGTGGGTATCCAGGTGGGAAGCGCCTACCTCTTCACAAAGGAGGCGGTGGAAACCGGCGCCCTCAAGACCGTCTACCAGGACGTGGTCTCGAAGGAGAAGCGCACCATCCTCATCGGCAACACCGTGGGCCTCATGTCCCGTACCGTGATCACCCCTTTCTCCGGCAAGATGATGAAGAACGAGTACAAGCGCATCAAGGAGGGCATGGGCCTCAATGATCGCAAACGCGCCTTTGAAAAGGAGAATGTGGGCGCGCTCCTTATCGCCGCAAAGGGCTTCAAGCCCGTTTTCGGAGACGAGGGCATCACCTTCGAGCATTTTGACGACGACGGCCAGTACGAGAAGGGGAACTTCATGGTGGGGGATGCCCTTGCATTCGACACCGATCAGATCACCATCGCCGATGTCCACGACCGCTACTTCGGCAGGAACAGGGGGCTGAACAGGGCCCTCAACGCCCTGGAGGTATTCTCCGCGGCCGACAACCAGATCAACGACGAGATCGCCATTATCGGCATGGGCTGTGTTTACCCCGATGCGCCGGACACAAAGACCCTCTGGGAAAATATCGTATCAAAGAAGATCTCCATCGGCGAGATGCCCGAGGAGAGGCTTGATCCCTCCCTGTATTACGATCCCGACAGAAAGGCCGAGGACAAGACCTACACCAAGATCGCGGGGCACGTGGCGGATTTTGTCTTTGACGCCGAGCGGTTCGGTTACGAGCCCGCCAAGGCCGCCAAGATCTCCAGGAGCCAGAAGATGGTGCTCACGGCAGCCTACCAGGCGGCCGCCGAGGCCGGCATCCTCTCCGAAGCGGGCAGGGTGGATGACGCGGCGAAGACCAGGATCGGTGTTGTGGTGGCCTCCTGCCTCGGCAACGAGTTCGCCAACAACCTCCACCTCAAGTACTATTACCCCGAGCTCAAGCACCACCTCGCGGGAATCGAGGAGTTTGCCGCCCTCTCGGAAGAGAAGCAGGCGGAGCTCCTCGGAATTCTGGAAAAATCGGTCTCCTGCAACAGCCGCTACGAGCCGGTGCACGGCATGACCCTCAATATCGAGGCTTCCCGCATCGCCTTTCACATGGGCATCGAGGGTGTGAACTACGTTGTGGACGCGGCCTGCGCCACCTCGTTCACGGCCCTTGACTGCGCCGTGAAGGAGCTTCTCGCCGGAACCCACGACACCATGCTCGTGGGCGGCCTCAACACCAACCTCTCCCCCGAGCCCTTCGTGGGCTTCTCCAAGATGGGGGCGCTCTCGGCCAAGGGGTCCTACCCCTTTGACGACAGGGCGGACGGCTTTGTTATCGGCGAGGGCGCGGGCGTGATCGTGCTCAAGCGCCTCAAGGACGCCCTGCGCGACGGGGACAATATCCAGGCGATCGTAAAGGGCGTGGGCGCAAGCTCCGACGGAAAGGGCAAAGCCATCGCGGCCCCCAACGCCAAGGGCCAGGCCCTTGCCCTGAACCGCTGCTTCGAGAAGATCAGGACCGACGTCACCTTCTCGGACATCGACTATATCGAGGCCCACGGCACCTCCACCACCATGGGGGACAAGACCGAGCTCGAGACCATCAAGAGCGTGTACAAGAGCGATTCTCCCATCGGGATCAGCTCCATCAAGTCCCAGATCGGTCATCTCCTGGGCGGATCGGGCGCGGCCGGCCTTATCAAGGCGGTGCTGGCCCTTCAAAACAAGACCCTGCCCCCCAACGGCGCATTCGAGAAGCTGGGTAAAAACCACGATATCGAGGACACCCCCCTCTACATCATCGAGGATGCAAAGGAGTGGGCAATCCAGGGGGACAGGCCCAGGCGCGCGGCGATCTCCTCCTACGGTTTCGGCGGCATCAACTACCACTGCGTCGTGGAGGAGTACAGGGAGGACTGCACCCTCCTGCCCCGGAATATCTTTGATAATAAGGATTACGACTTTAACGACGATCGTATCGTTATCGCCGGAATGGGCGTGGTGCTCCCGGGCGCAAGAAACGTGGAGGAGTTCTGGGACAAGCTGGTGAGCGGCGAGTCCGCCATCACCTCCATCCCCGAGGAGCGCTTCCACAACGCCGTGTACGCACAGGAAAAGGAGCCCTCCAGCTTCAAGCTGCCCCAGCTCAAGGCGGGAATCGTCGAGGACTATAAGTTCAACAACGCCAAGTACAGGATTCCGCCCTTCACGGCCAAATCCATCGACAGGGCCCAGCTCTTTGCACTGGATGCGGCCAACCAGGCCATCACCCAGGCGGGCCTTCTGCCCCATATCACGGCCGGCAACAAGGTGGGCGTGATCCTCGGCTCCCTTCCCGGCGAGGAGCATGTGGAGAACATCATGCGCACCAGGACCGTTTACGTTGAAAAGGTCCTGGCAAACGCCGAAGGGTTTGGCGAGGGAACCGGCGCGGCCATCGCGGAGAAGCTCGGCACCATCCTGAGGGATCGCTACGTGCCCAACACCGAGGATACCATCCCCGGCCTTCTCACCAATATCCTGGCCGGCAGGATCGCCAACTTCTTTGGCTGCAACGGCGCCAACTTTGTTGTGGATTCCTCCTGCGCCTCCGCCTCCATCGCGGTGGATCTTGCGGTCAAGGGCCTTAAAACGGGGGATATGGATTACGTGATCTGCGGCGGCGTGGACGCGAACTTCTCGCCCGCCCTCCTCCTTGCCTTCAAGCGCCTCAGCCTCCTCTCCGAGGACCAGTGCCGCTTCTTCGACGAGAAGGCCGGCGGGTACGTCATGGGCGAGGGCGCGGCCGTCCAGGTGGTCACCACCTATAAGAAGGCCATGGAGAACAACATGCCCATCGTGGCCGAGATTGATGCGGTCTCCTTCTCCTCCAGCGTTCCCGCGCACCTCCTCTCCCCGTCGGACACGGTGTACGCAAGGTCCATGAAGGAGTGCTACGAAAAATCCTCGGTTACCCCCGGGATGATCACCCATCTGGACGTGTTCGGCGCCTCCAACTTCTTCCTGGACCAGATAGAGAAGAAGGCCATCGAGGCAACCTTCAACAAGGATATCTTCTTCGGCAACGTGAAGCCCCAGTTCGGTTACTTCAAGGCCGCCAACCCGGCGGTGGTGCTCACCAAGCTGGCCCTTATGAACAGGAACCGGAAGGTGCTCCCCAACAACCACTACAGCGGCGCCACCACCATCGTGAAGGGTAAGTCGGTGCTCACCCCCAACGACCGGGTGCTGGACGTAAGTGATCGTCACGGACTGCATTTTGCCTCCAACGTGAACGGCATCGGCGGCAACCACGGCCATATGGTGGTAAGCTCACTTCCCCCGGCGCTGGACCCCGCCGTGATCGATACGGCACCCGCCAGGGCTGCGGCCGCGGAGGCGGTGCCGGCACGGCAGCCCATGGCAGCGGCAGCAGCAGCGACAGCGGCGACACCCGCACCGGCGGCAGCGGCGAAGAGCGCTCCCGCCGCCCGCCCGGCAGGGGGGAAACGTCCCGCCCCGGCACTCAAGACCCTTGCCCCCAATAAGAAGGGCAAGCGCCAGAAGATCGTTGTCCTCCTCTCCGGCCAGGGCGCCCAGCACCCCGGCATGATGAAGGAGCTTTACGACACCAAGCCCGATATCCGCGCCATCATGGATCAGGGCGAGGAGATATTTGCGGCCGAGCGCGGTTACTCCCTGCTGGAGATCATGTTCGGGGACAACCCCGCACTGAATGACACGAACAACACCCAGCCGGCCGTCTTCCTGGCCTCGGCGGCCCTGTTCAACTACTTCAGGCAGAAGGGGCTCGAGGCGGACAAGTTTATCGGTCACAGCATCGGCGAGTACACGGCCCTCTACTGCAGCGGCATCCTGGACTTTGCCCCTGCCATGAGACTCGTGCTCGAGAGAAGCCGCCTGATGCGGGAGGCCGCCGACGCGGTGCCCAGCAAGATCATGGTGGTGTTCAAGAACGCCAAGGAGGTCAACGTCCTCATCCGTGAGTCGGGCCTTCCCAACGTCTACATCGCCAATAAGAACAGCGAGAACCAGACCGCCGTGTCCGGCGGCGAGAACGAGATCAACACGTTCTGCAAGCTCCTTCAGGAAAAGGGCGTGATGCACCGGAAGCTGGCACTCTCGGGCGCCTTCCACACGCCCCTGTTCCAGGATGCCGCGGACAAGCTCAGAACCTATATGGACGGGATCTACTTCAACAACACGGATTACAGCCGGGTGATCTCGAACCTCACCGGCAAGCGTTATCCCAATGTGGTGGCCGAGGTGAAGGATCTCCTGGTGCGCCAGATCGTCTCCCCCGTGGAGTTCATCGCCTCCATCGAGGGGGTCTACGAGTCCGGCAAGACCCACTATATCGAGCTCGGACCCGGCAAGCTCCTGATCAACCTCCTGAAGAGCATCAATATCGTGAGCTACGCGGGAGTACCCGCCGTTGACCCCAAGGTGGGTCAGGCCGCCTCCCTGGAAAAACTGGAGGCCTACCTCGAGAGCCACAGCAGGATCTTCGCGCCGGTTCCCGTTCCCGCCCCAAGGGCCCAGGCGCCCGTGGAGGAGGGGGGCGGACTTTCCGTGGGCTATCGCCACGAGAAGGACGAGACCTTCGAGTCCTTCAAGGGAAGGAACAGCGACCTCATCAACAAGCTCCTGTTCGAGGAGTACAAGAAGCGGGAGAAGGAAGCCGAGCTCGATGCGTACAAGCGCTTCAACTTCTTTACCGAGAAGATCATGGTGGCGGGTGTTTCCATCGGCCTTCCCGGAAAGGGTCACAGGGTTTTCAGCAAGAACAACTTCGACAAGATCCTTGCCGGCGTGAACTGCATCGAGCCCCTTCCCCTGTCCGAGAAGGAGAAGATCACCGACAAGAACATCACGAGGCTCTTCAAGCAGCCCGACGGCAACGCCAAATTCGTCCAGATCACCAGCACCGAGGACGTGATCCAGCTTGCCGGCCAGCTCGGTTACTTCAACCTCACCGACGAGTACGGCATCAAGGCCCAGTACGATATCGCCATGGCCCTTTCGGTGGCGGCGGGTATCGAGGCCCTGAAGGACGCCAATATTCCCCTGGTGATGCAGTATAAGGAGACCTCCACGGGGGGCATGATGCCCAACGGTTTTGCCCTTCCCGAGGATATGCAGGAAAACACCGGTGTGATCATCACCTCGATCTTCCCCAATACGGAGACCATGGTGGATGAGATGAACCGGTACTATTACAACAAGTTCTACGTGAAGCCCTACGAGGAGTTCGAGAACATCTACTACCACCTCATGGAGAACGTGAAATCCAATGAGGTCAAGGAGCAGATCACCGACTGGTTCTTCAAGATCAAGGAGCGCAGGAAGGAGTACAGCACCTACACCTTTGACCGGAACTTCACCGCAAGGCTCTGCCCCCTGGGCTCCGCCCACCTGGCGCAGCTCATCAAGGCCAAGGGGCCCAACGTTCTCCTGTCGGGCGCATGCGCCTCCACCACCCAGGCCATCGGCGTTGCCGAGGACTGGATCCGGGTGGGCCGCTGTGACCGCGTCGTGATTATCGGCGGGGACAACGCCACCTCCGAGGCCCAGAACCAGTGGATCGGCTCCGGCTTCCTGGCCCTTGGCGCCGCCTCCGTTAAAAAAGAGGTGAACGAGGCGGCCAAGCCCTTCGACGAGGCCCGTAACGGCACCATCCTGGGCAGCGGCGCGGTTTCCCTGGTGGTTGAGCGCGAGGACATGATCAACGAGAGGGGCCTGAACGGTCAGGCCGAGATCCTGGGTACCTACCTCGGCAACAGCGCCTTCCACACCTTCAATATCGACGTGAACCATCTTGCAACGGAGATGGGCCGGTTCGTGGACAGGGTTGAAAAACGCCACGGCCTGAACAAGGCGGAGTACGCAAAAGAGCTCCTCTTCATGTCCCACGAGACCTACACCCCCGCAAGGGGCGGCAGCGCGGACGCCGAGGTGAACGCCCTGAAGCAGAGCTATCCCGACAACTACGGGGAGGTGGTGATCACCAACACCAAGGGGTATACGGGACACACCCTGGGGGCCGCCATCGAGGACGCGGTGCTGGTCAAGGCCATGCAGCGGGGCACGGCGCCCCCCATCGCCAACCTCAAGCGCCCCTCGGCGCATTTTGACGACCTGAACCTCAACAGGGGCGGTCACGGCAACTACCGGTACGGTATCCATCTGGCAGCAGGCTTCGGTTCCCACTTTGCCTTCGTGTTCTTCAAGAGGGTTGAGGAGAACCCCATCGAGAACAACGCGGGCTACCAGGAGTGGTTGCGGCAGATCTCGGGCAGCATGGATCCCGAGCTCACCATTATCGACAACACCCTCTGCCTCAAGGCAAGGGGGGCAAGCGTTGCACAGCCTGCGCCCAGGCGGATCGCGGCATCCGCGAGGCCCGCGCCCGCACAGGCATCGGCTCCGGCGGCAGCGACAGCGGCGGCAGCGACAGCGGCGGCAGCGACTCCGGCAGCAGCAGCAGCAGCGGCGGCGACTCCCCCGCAACCGGCACCCGCTCCCCCGGCAGCTCAGCCGGCGGTAGCGCCCGTCAAAGCGCCCGCCCCACTCGGCGGCGCAAGGGTGGACAGCATCCGGCAGATCATTGCCGAGCAGACCGGCTACACCGTGGATATGCTGGAAGAGGACCTGGATCTGGAAGCGGATCTGGGTATCGACACCGTAAAGCAGGTGGAGATCTTCGGTAAGATCTCGGCCCATTTCGGGCTCGACGTGCCCGAGGACTTGAAGCTCCGCGACCTGAACACCATTGCTCGCCTCTCCGGGTATATCGCGGATAAAACCGGGGCGGATCAGGGTACGCCCGCCGGAGTGCCCGCAGCTTCGTCGGCAGGACCGGATGCGGCAACGGTGATGTCCACCGTCAAATCCGTGATTGCCGAGCAGACCGGTTACACCGACGATATGCTGGAGGCGGACCTGGACCTCGAGGCCGACCTTGGTATCGATACGGTGAAGCAGGTGGAGATCTTCGGTAAGATCTCATCCTCTTTTAACCTGGATGTGCCCGAGGACCTTCAGCTCCGTGACCTGAACACCATCGACCGGCTCACCGCCTATATCGCTGAAAGGGCGGGGGGAGCGGCGGCACCCGCCGCGGCACCTGCTCCCGAGGCGCCGGCACCGGCCCAGGCATATGCCCCTGCCGACAACTACCAGCGCGGCGCGGTTCCGGCGCCTGCTTCGGGCGGAGCGGATGTGATCGCAAAGGTCCGCGCGGTGATCGCCGAGCAGACCGGTTACACCGAGGATATGCTGGAGGCGGACCTGGACCTCGAAGCGGATCTCGGCATCGACACGGTAAAGCAGGTGGAGATCTTCGGTAAGGTTTCGGCCGGATTCGGCCTGGATGTGCCCGAGGACCTTCAGCTCCGCGACCTCAACACCATTGAAAGGCTTGCCGCTTACATCGGAGAGCGTACGGGGGCAGGCACAGCGCCGGCTGCCGCACCTGCGGCACCCGCCCATGCCGTTGAAAACGCGGCACCCCAGGCGGCTCAGGGTGCTTCTTCCGGCGGCGGAAACATTGAAGTCGTAACGGCGGAGATCAAGGCGGTGATCGGCGAGCAGACCGGTTACACCGAGGATATGCTGGAGGCGGACCTGGATCTTGAGGCGGACCTTGGCATCGACACGGTAAAGCAGGTGGAGATCTTCGGAAAGGTATCGTCCCGGTTCAACCTGGATGTGCCCGAGGACCTTCAGCTCCGTGACCTGAACACCATAGCGAAACTTGCCGAGTATATCGCGGCAAGGAGCGGCGGCGGGGACGATACGCCTCCGACCGGCGGCGGAAGCCCCGCACCCGAAACCGAGACGGCCGGAAGCACCGGCGCGGCAGGCACGGCCGAGGTAAAGGTTGCGATCCGCGGGATCATCGAGGAGCAGACCGGTTACACCGAGGATATGCTGGAGGACGACCTGGACCTCGAAGCGGACCTTGGCATCGATTCGGTAAAGCAGGTGGAGATCTTCGGTAAGGTCTCCGGACATTTCGGTCTTGCGGTGCCCGAGGATCTGAAGCTTCAGGACCTCAACACCATCGATCGACTGGCGGATTATATCGCACAGGGCATTGCGGGCGGCGCCGGAACTGCAGAAGAGGCGGCACCCGCGCAGGCGGCAGCTGCTTCGCAGGCACCGGCACAGGCTTCGGCTTCACCCGTCTCCGCGCCTGCAGCCGCATCGGCCGAGGCCGGCGCGGGCAGCACCGCCGAGCACGAAGCCGCCGGAGCGGATGGGGAAGGCGGGGTCAAGCGCCTGGTGATTCGTACAAAACTTGAAAAGAAAGCGACCCTTGGAGATCCCGCAATCCTCTTTGGAGGGAAAACCCTCCTGGTAACAAAGGACCGGTTCGGATTTGCCGACGCGGTGATCGAGCGCATGGAAAAGAGCGGGGCAACGGTGCTTGTTCCCGGTGAGGGGGAGCTGGTCGACACGGCTTCGGCAGGCAAGCTTGCCGAAAGGCTCAAGGCGGAAAACGGCGACCTCTCCGGCCTGATCCATTTGTCGCCCCTGAACGCCTGCTTCGAGGAGACCGAGCTCACCAGGAAGCGGGTGGACGAGGAGATCAAGGCGATCTTTGTCCTGATCCGGGACCTCTACCCCCTGTTCGACAGGGAGGAGGGGATCATCTCGGCACTCTCATTCGACTCCGTGGTCTTTCCCTATGAGGCGGACTTCTCCGGAACCGTCAACCCCGTTCTCGCGGGCTTTGCCGGCATGATGAAGTCGGTGAACAAGGAGATGGAAAAGACCCTGGTGAAGGTCGTGGACTTCTCCCACGAAGATCCCCTGAACAGCATCGGGGAGATCGCGGATCGTTACTTAGGAGAGCTTGCCTCCGGCGACGTTCGGGTCGAGACGGCATTCAGGGGAGGGTCAAAGTTCACCCCGACCCTTAAAGAGGCGGCACCCGAGGACAAGGGGCTGATCATCCGGGAGAACGACACCGTTGTGGTGACCGGCGGCGCAAGGGGCATCACCTTCGAGATCCTCAAGACCATGGTTGAGCGGGCAAAATGCAACCTCGTGATCCTGGGCAGAAGCGATATTGAGGCCATCGATCCCGAGTTCCTTGCCGAGGGGGCCGATGAGGCCTTTATCCTGGGCAGGATGCGGGAGAAGATGAAGGGTTCCAAGCCCCTGGAGATCAAGCGGGCGGCGGACAAGACCCTGAAGCTCAGGGAAACCGTCGAGAACATGGGCCTTCTTGCGGCCATGGGCGCCGAGGTGACCTACCATGCGGTGGATGTGGCGGACGCGGCCGGGGTCGAGGCGGCCCTTTCCGCATACGAGAGCGTTGAAGGCGTGATCCACGCGGCGGGTATCGAGGAGAGCCGGCTTATCGAGAAGAAGAGCACGGCGTCCTTCAACAGGGTCTTCGACACCAAGGTTTACGGCCTTACCAACCTGCTCACCTCCCTGGAAGGGAAGGATTACCGCTTTATCGCCACCTTCTCCTCGGTGACCGCAAGGTTCGGAAACGAAGGACAGCTCGATTACACCGCGGCAAACGATATGATCGCCAAGATGCTCCTTGCCGAGCGCCTGAAGAACCCCGCGAGGGTCTGCAAGATCTTTGACTGGACCGCATGGTCCGGCGCCGGCATGGCCACCAACTCAACGGTGGAGAAGGTGCTCAAGGAGCGGGGGATCGAGTTCCTCCCCCTGGCACAGGGCGTGGACTTCTTCATGGACGAGCTCTCGGACGGGAGCGAGAAGGAGGTGGTGATCTCGGGCCTGGATTACGGGTTCGACAAGGACGGCATCCTTCCCCTGCCCAAGGGCATGATGGATCCGGCACAGACCCCCTTCCTGGACAAGCTGGTCACCGAGGGGGACGGGGAAAAGGCCTTCGTAAGGCTCCTGACCCTCCAGCGGGACCTGTTCCTGGAGGACCATGCCAAGGACGGTATTCCCATCTTCCTGGGTGCCACGGGCATCGAGACCATGGCCGAGGCGGCAAGGGAGGTGATCGGCGAAGAGAAGGTGCTCAGCGAGATCTCCGGATTCTCCATCCCCTACGGTATCAAGATCCTCAAGGGAAGGCCCAAGGAGATCGAGCCTTCGGCAAGGATCACGGACGGGGAGGAGGGAATCCTGGAATGCGACATCACCTCCCAGTTCAAGAACCCCAAGGGCAAGGCCATGGGACCCAGGACCCTCCACTACCAGGGAACCTACCGCTTCGCGGACAAAGCACCCGAGGCGGCGAAGATCGATATTCCCGATTTCTCTCCCGTGACCGTGGAAGGCGAGGAAGGGGACCTGATCTACAACCCCGCAAGGCTCTTCATGGACGGCGTGTTCCGCTCCATCACGGGGATCGCCTCCTTTGACGGCGAGCTCCTGATTACCCGGATGCACAACCCCCTGCCCGCCGACTTCTTTGCCGGCGAGGCGAATCCTGCGTTTATCACCGACGTGGTGCTCGTGGACGCCATGTTCCAGACCGGCGGCCTCCTGGAGTTCCTCACCACCAGCGAGCTGGTGCTCCCCTACAGGATCGCCTCCATGAAGCTCTATGGACGTACCGAGGCAAAAACCGAGTACTACTGCCTCACAAGGAAAAAGGCATCGGGCGAGGAGACCAACACCTACGACCTCGACCTCGTGGACAAGGAGGGCAACCTCTTCCTCTCCGTGAGGGATTTCGAGATGGTGAAGATCTCGACGCTCGAAGAGGCGGATATGATCACCGGCAAGGTGAACTATCACCTCAACTAGGCTTCGCCATAAAGGGATGTCTGATCGTTGATTGACCAGGGGGGATGCGGCACGGCCGCATCCCCCTTTTGCGTTTACCCGGCGTGACGGGTAAACCCGGCCTGCTGAAAGAAGCAGGGCCCCCGACCAGGGGGAAGCCAATCCAAACCACAGCTAAGCGAAGATTCCGAGGGCGTAACCGCCAAAAGCAAAAAGGGTACGAGAAAAAGGGGACGGATTTATTATATTGGGATCAAGATGGTGTACTCATAAGAGCCCGAATCTGACTTTTCAGGGGCCGTGAAGATGGAATAAAAACAATCGACGGAGAAAATCGCGCTATATCGGAAGTTTCTGGAGACTGTTGAGAAAACAGAAAAATGGGACAGATTTATTTTTTGGGATCAAAGTGATGGACTCGTAAGAGCCCGAACCTGATTTTTAGGGCGCGCCCTGAAGATGGAATAATTGCATTCGGCGGAGAAAAGATCGCTATATCGGGGCTTCTGGAGACTGGTGGGAAAAAATAAACCTGTCCCCTTTTTATCGACTGCTTTTTCCGAGGACATCCATGTTGATGATCCTGTAAAAAATCGACGGCCGAGTTTTCGACCACATCTGGTGTGTTTCGAAAGTCTTTCCAATACTCCATATGGTATGTAAGTGATCGGGCTGGGACTTTTTACGAGTGCATCAATGCTATGTGCTGTGATTACGGCTCAAAAGTCGGTATACGTTATATAATGGCGTGCCTGGTGGATACCGCCGAAAGGTGGAGGGGCATTACACGAAAACATCGACGGAAGCCGGCGCGCGAAAAAACGGTTCCGCGCCGGGCAGAGGGAACTGTGAACAACTTATTCGAAATTCGGGCGATTAAGCCGGGGATAATGATGTGCCGGGTTTGTATTCCGGTGTTTATGGAAAGGTATCTGCCCCATGTGCCGGTGGGGGGGTACGAGAGAAAAAAGAATCTGGAATTCGGCGAGGGCATACTCGACGGAAGGATCTTTTCCCCGTCGGAAATTTCATGGGTGAACGGTTTCCGGACATTGAAAAAACAGGTGGAGTGGCTGAGTGGGCGGTTTGCAGTGAAGATGCTGGTGCATGGTTTCGAAAAGCTCCGCGAACCCCTCTCTTCCGTTACGGTCTCCTACGGGGAGAGCGGCGCGCCTCTTCTTGACCGCTTTTCCGAATTGTCCATCTCCATCTCCCATTCCCACGAATATGCGATAGCCGCGCTCCTCTCCGGAAAGGGCCGGAGGATTGGTTTGGATCTCGAAAGGGTGGAGGAAAAAGACCCCGAATATATTATCCATGTCGCCTTTACTCGTAGGGAAGAGGAGGCTATCGACAGGAAGGATTATCTGGGTTTTTATACCCTGTGGACCGCCAAGGAAGCCTATATGAAATATATCGGCAAGGGATTTAACGAGAGCCTGAAAAGGGTGGAGATCCTGAACGGCAGGGTCCTCCACAACGATCGCCCTGTTACGGACATCGAGTTTGTTACGGGGGATTTTGACGGCCGTTATGCATATACGCTGATATACGATAGTTAAGCGATCGCGGGTAAATAGACCCCTGGAACGGGAAAAGCCCTTGAGGTTGGCGCAGTCCCTCAAGGGCTTCCCACGTACAATACTGAAGGTGTAAGGAGTGTTCTAAAACGGCATAAACCGCTTTCCGAGAGGCTGTTGCCGACCGATTCAACCGGATGGCGTTTCAGGTTGATTCGGGCATGTCTCTCGCAAAAAATGACCGTGGGTCACTTTTGTGGTGAGATGGATAACATTAATAAACGGACTTGTCAACAGTGGAGAGGCGCTGTCCGGAATAAAGATCAAATAGAGTGTGTATGTCACGGGGCGTTTCAATGAAAGGTTGGCCGGAAACGTTGTTTTTCATATGGTGTTTCAGATAAATTGCGTGTAAACTTCAGAGTTGCGGGACAATGGGATTCCCCGGGCCTTGAACCGACGGCCCTGGGGCCGTTTTGGAAACGGATTGCCCGCTGCGTAACCTCGGTTCCATGCGGACCGTTTTAAAGCAGGAAAAAGGAGATCCGAGCCGCCCCAGGCAGTATGGCGAGGATCGTTTTGATACGACGGGTGTGTGTCCGGACTGTGCACGGCAGTCCGCCAGAGACCGTTTTGAAACCAGAAACGATCAGGATGAAAATCATGTCAAAGAAGAAAAATTCGTCGGTCGGCAGGGAAGCGCTCCTTGCCGAGGTTCAGAAGACAAGGGTCGAGCGGGACAAGACCTACAGGGAGCGGGCACTCAAGATGTTCCCGTGGATCTGCGGACGGTGCGAGCGGGAGTTCGAGGGTAAAAAGCTCAAGGAACTCACGGTTCACCACAAGGATCACAACCACGACAACAACCCCCCCGACGGCAGCAACTGGGAGTTGCTCTGCATATACTGTCACGAAAACGAACACGCCAGGGAGGGGGTTGCGGACTGGTACGACGGCCTTGCCCCCGAGGAAGAGGAGAGAAAACCCGCCGAGCCCCTGGATAACCCGTTCGCGGCCCTGGGAGGCCTGCTCAAGGAGAATGAATGAGCTGGAACGAAATCAGGTCCATTGCGGAACGTTGTTTTGAAAAAGGGGTGGAAAACATGGCCCGGGACGGCCGGGTCAAACCCACCTATTTCATGGTGACCCCCAAGGGGGTTTCCGTGATTCCCGTTGAACACCGCTTTTCCGGGGAGCGCGAAAGGCGCGCCGCCGCCATGGCCATGCAGAAGATCGCAAGGGAGCGGAGTGCCGGGGCGGTGTTGCTGATTTCCCAGGAGGGGCAGGCCGGAGGGGAAGGGGCTGAAAACCTTACTTTGGAATCGTCCGGGGGGGCGCCCGGCGAACAGGAGGTGTTGCGGCTGAGCCTGGGGCTTCCGGACGGCAGGGGAAATCTGTTGACGGGCATCATCGTCAGGGACAAGGAGGGAATGCCCGTGGAGATCCGGGAGTGCGGATGGGCTTACCCGGAACCGAGTCTTGATGCGGATCTGGCGCGGGTGGTTCTCTCCTGGGAGAAAGAGGCTGGCGGAACGGTTCATTGATTCCGTGGGGGCCTGTTCCCCGGGAATCAGTACAGAGGATTTTGAAGGTTTTGTCGTTCCGGATGACCCCGCCCGTGTTGATTGGGCGGCGGTTTGTGACGGCAAAAAAGCATCAGCGGGGTGTGTACGGTATCCCGGCGACTTTACCGTCGCCGGCGGTCCCCTTGAATCCCGTTATGACGGTTTCGGCGGTTGGGGAAGGCGAAGGGGCCGGTGAATCCGGCAGGGGCGGTTCCAGGGCTACGTGGACGCCGCCCCCGGAAATATCGCGGAGGGAAATCCGGCCGCCCATGAGTTCCACAAGTATCCGGGTAACGAGCGGCCCAAGGCCCATCTCCTCCGCCTCCCGGCCCCGTCGTCGGTTTCTCCCCGCTTCCGAGGCCTGTCCGGGGTCGGCGTTTCGGTTTAAAGTACATGGCCCCCCGGGACTTATCAAGTAAAAATACCTGCATTGAAATATCCGATGAGCACTGTTCTTCAACCAATCTTTATGGGCTCGTAATCAGATGGAAATATGCGCGCTCATCTTTCCATGGGATTGGACTCGGCGGCCTGGCGGCCCTTCATGTGAGAGGAAAGTCTGGTTTGTTTTGCTAAATAAAGAAGGGTGGTGTAAAGAGTAATGATGAATTAATCGGTTGTCCGTTTATATCAAAACCATATGTCTTGGGGCGCGGCGGGTTAAGGCGTTGCCCGTCGGCGAGAGGCGGGAGCCCCTGTTTATCGCCCGCATGAGAACGCGGTGTCGCGGCGCATGTCCGTTTTATGGGATGATTGTGCTGGTGTTTGTTGCGGCTTGGTTGCTTAAACAATTGAAATGTATATGTGTTGTTTTGGGGGGGGGAGATGAAGAGATTGCTGGTGGTTGCTGTAGCTTTTGTGTTGACGGGGACATGGGGCCTTCCCGCGTCCGCCCTTGAAAATGAATTTGGGGGGTACTGGCGCACGAGGGCCGTGACCCAGCAGAACTTTTCCGGGGACAGGGGGGATGAATCGGAGGACCTTGTCCAGGTGGATACCCGAACGCGTCTTTACTACACGGCCAGGATCAACGACGAGCTTTCGTTCGTGAACAAGTTCGAGTTCGATACCGTGTGGGGAGACGACAACGGCGGCGATGTGGGAAGCGACGCCGTGAACAGTTTCGAGATAAAGAACTCCTACATGCAGTACAAGGCCGAGGACTTTCAGGTCCGTGTCGGTATTCAGCCCATGGTGATCAACAGGGGGTTCTTTTTTGACGACGATTTCTCGGGCGCCGTGCTCACCTGGAAGCAAGGCGGACTGAAGGTGCCCTTTGTGTGGGCGAAGCTCGAGGAGGGACAGGATGATCTTCCGGGCAATAAATACACCGAGGATCATGACTTCGATCTCTACCTGCTCAACCCGGGCTACACCTTTGGAATCGATTTTATAGGCGGGTGCCGAAGTCTGGAAAGTGCCTCGGTAAAGGGCGTGCTGGCCTATGCCTTCAGGGACAAAAACAATGTGAACGAGACCACCGAACTCTTCTTTCTCGGGGTTGACGCGGATATGGCCTTCAAGAACGGTTTGGCCCTCTGGTTTACCGGGATTTATGAGACCGGGGACTACAGGGAGAAGGATATCGATGCCTTCTTCCTTGGCGCGGGAGGAAAATGGTTTCTTGGAAGTGGAAAATCATTATGGAATCTGGAAGTTCATGGGGAGGCGTTTCTGGCGAGCGGCGAGGACGACGGTGACGATGTCCGGGCGTTCACGGTACCCGAAGGACAGGATTACGACTGGGCCGAGATCATGGGGGGAGGCATTTTCGACGAAGGGTTCTCGGAGGCTTCCCCCGGGGAAGACATCACCGATGTCCAGGCCTTCAATCTTGGGTGCAGCGTGAAACCCACCGGGAAGCTGAGGCTCAAGGCGGATCTCTGGTATGCGCGGCTCGACAAGGAGGACCGGTACGGCAATGACGAGTTGGGCTGGGAGGTGGACCTCCAGCTTACCTACAAGTTGCTGCCCGGTCTTAAACTGGATGTTGTCGCGGCCTACCTTTTTGCCGGGGACGCGACCTCGAAGGTGGGGGATAACAGCGAAGATCCCTATGAGATCGGTACCCGCCTGAAACTCAGTTTTTAGCAATACTGCAACGGTTACGGAAACCACACGTGATAAAAAAAACAAGCCGATGGGAATTGTTCCATCGGCTTGTTTATTTGGACGGCAAGCCGTTTTACCCGGCGGGCATTCGGGTTCCGCTTAACCGTGGTCGAAGATATAGCCAACGGATCTCCGGCTCTTGAAAAAACGGGGTTTTTTGGGGTCTTCCTCGAAATATTTCCTGAACCGGACGATGAAGTTGTCGACGGTTCGGGTGGTCATCCCCTCGGTGTATCCCCAGCAGATCTCCAGGAGTTTTTTACGCGACATGGGCTTGCCCCTGTTGGCGATAAAGAGCTTGAGAAGCTTGGCCTCCTGTTCCGTTAAGTTGACCTCGCCCAGGTTGCAGGCGGCGGTGGCCGTGGTAAAGTCGATATGATTCTTCCCGAAGCTGTAACAGTCCGAAACGCTCGAGTCGTCTCCTGTTTCGCCGCTCCAGGAAGCCCTTTTGAGGAGGCGCTCGACCCTTAAGAGAAACTCCTCGAGGTTAAAGGGCTTTGAGAGGTAATCGTCCACGCCGTAGGACAAGCCCTTGACCCGGTCCTCGGGGTCTCCCTTGGCGGAGAGGATCAGGATGGGAAGCTTGCCGTCCTCGAGGCGGATATTCCGCAGAACGGCCAGGCCGTCGATGCCCGGCAGCATGATGTCCAGGACGATGAGGTCCGGGTTCCAGCTCTTCCACATCTCCAGGGCCTTGACCCCGTCGACGGCAATGGCGACCTCGTAATCCTGAAGGGAGAGGTTGAGCTTCAGCCCCTCGGCGATATGCGCTTCGTCCTCCACCAGCAGTATTCTTTTTTTATCGGAACGCTTCAAAATTAATCTCCACCGGATTGATTAAAAAAAAGAGGGGCGCTCGCCCTGCTTCAGGGGAAGCACAAGGGAAAAGGTTGCGCCCGTGCCCGGCCCTTCGCTGGAGGCCTTTATCCCCCACTTGTGAATCCTTGCGATGTTCTGTACAAGGTAGAGCCCGAGGCCGCTTCCGCCGGAGCGCATGATGTCCGAGCGGCCCACCTGGTAAAATTTCCGGAAGATCTTGTTGAGCTCCCGTTTTTCAAGGCCGATGCCGTTGTCCCGCACATCGATCCTGAGCTTTCTTCTTCTGGGAACAAAGTCGATGGTTACCTCGGGAGTTTCGGAACGGTTGTACTTCACCGCGTTGGTAACGAGGTTCATGAGCAGCATCTCGAACAGGAGTTTGTTGATGCGGTAGACCCAGGGACGATCCTCGGGGTTGTTGATCCGAATGGTGCAGTTCTGGAAGAGGTGGTCCGTGCTTTCCCTGAAATTTTCCACAAGGGGTACCAGGTCGTACCTTGCAAACTCCCCCTCGTAGTTTCGGCTCTCGATCCTGGCAAGGTTCAGGATGCTGTTGATGTTGTCGGTGAGGCGGGTCACGTCCTGGATCATGTAGAGGATATACTTCTCCTGCTCTTCGTGGGAGAGGCGGTGTTTGAGAAAGGTCTCCAGGTAGAGCTTCATGGAGGTGACCGGTGTTTTCAGCTCGTGGGTGAAGTTGTTGATGAAGTTGTGCTGAAGCCGGTAGAGCTTGAGGGTCTTCTGGTAGTAGAAGAAGGTGAGGACGATTCCCGTGAGGATGATTCCCACGAGCCCGGACAGGGTGAGCACCACCATCCCCTTCTGGGAGAGGAGGACCAGGCCCGGATCGATGTTGAACTTCTGAACGACGATCTCCAGGACGTTGCTGATCTCCATGTACCAGTAGAGAAACAGGCAAAAGGAGGCCACCAGGGAGACCCCCGACAGGACCAGTATGAAAACAGGGTGGAGAAACCACCTGGATCTATTTACGGACTGCATTTTCCATCCCGAAGGTTTTGGGATTGCCCCGGCGTTGGTGGGCCGAAAAGCCTGCCTCCGGCAACCGTGATATGTGGGAACTGCCGGGCCGCCGCCCGCCGTTGGTATTGGATAAACCGCGCCGGCGGTACGTTCCCGTGAATTTGTCCATGCCCGGGACCCCTTCCCGGGGGAAGCCGGACCCCACCCCGCTTTTAACCCAACTCCATCGAAATGTCCATTGTTGATGCCCGTGCAAACCGTCCGAAGTCGTTTTCCCACCGACATCATAATGTTGTCGGTGCTCATATGGGATTCCCTATACCGCAGGCGTTTTTTCGAGAAGCGACTTCTATGCAACGATTGAGTCAACATACTGATTTTATGAGATCAGTCTATGGACGCGGTGCCGACCCTGTTACGGGAAAGAAGACCGGGTTCCTTTTTGGATATGTGGTCGTTTATGGTCTGACACTGCTTTTTACAGGAGCATCTCCATTGATGCTGCGGAAAAAGGGGCCGGACCGGTTGCCCGGGGAATGGGGGAATCCAATTGACGGGTGCTTCAATATTGACGTCCCTTGAAAAAAATGTTTCTAATGTGGCGATGCAATTAGAAAAAATGAAACATGAAGCAGGGGCTGCGGGGTGTTGAAAGTGGGCGGGCCGGCTGGAAGCGTCATGGGACGATCCGCCGGAGCTCCCTGGAAGGCGATGACCCGACCGGGCAGCCGACGTTGAGCAGCATCAAATCGGGATATTCCTGTAAAATCGGTTTCAATTCACGAGTGGTCGGTATGATGACATGAACTGGGAGTCGTTTTGGACTGCGGGCGGCCGTGTTGGCCGGGTCGAATACCGGGATTAAGGGCAGCCGTATGGGGGGCCGACCCGGCTCCGGGTGACGTTACAGCGGTACGGCGAAATCGACATTTTAAGCGAGGAAGCAATCGGGAAGGAGCAGAGTTGATGGAAGGAAGCACGAAGATCAAGATCAGAGGGTACCACCTGGATTTTTACGGACATGTGAACAACGCAAGGTATCTCGAATTTCTGGAGGAGGCCAGGTGGGATCTGCTTGAGAACCGCGTGGATCTTGGAAAGTGGATGAAACAGGGAATCTCGTTTTTCGTGGTGAACATCAACATCGGCTATAAGCGGCCGGCTAGACTCGGGGAGGTGATCGAGATCCACTCCCGGATGAAGAAGTTCGGAAGCAGGAGCGCAACCCTGAATCAGCGGGTGGTGCTGGCGGGAACGGACACGGTGCTCACCGATGCGGATGTCACCTTCGTGCTGGCGAACGCTGCGGGTAAGGCCGTTACGATCGAGGGGGATCTGAAAAAACAGCTCGAGGATATTTCTCCGGAAGGGAGCGCGGGTAATGGAAAGCAGGTAGCCTGAGCATATGATGGATAAAGGACAAAAAGCGTACGACCGGTGGGTCGTGTTCCTCCTCGTGGGGATCGGTGTGTTCATGTGTACCCTGGACGGGAGCATCGTCAATATTGCCCTTCCTCCCATCATGAAGGACCTTGGATGCTCCCTTTCGGCCGTGGAGTGGGTGCCGGCGGTCTATCTTCTCACCGTCTCCTCCCTGCTTCTGACCTTCGGCCGCCTGAGCGACATCAGGGGCAGGAGAAGGGTTTACAGCATCGGGTTTCTCATCTTTGCCGCGGGTTCCCTGTTCTGCGGAGCGGCCGGGAGCGTCGGATGGCTCATCGGCGCGAGGTGCTTCCAGGGGATCGGGGCCGCCATGCTCATGGCCTGTTCACCGGCGCTGATCACCGATGCCTTTCCCCCCGAACAAAGGGGCAGGGCACTGGGGCTCATCGGGGCGGTGGTGGCAACGGGGCTCACCCTGGGGCCCGCCCTGGGGGGGATGATCATCCACTGGTTTTCATGGCGCCTGATCTTTTATGTCAATATTCCCATCGGGATCGGGGCGGCGCTGACGGCGAACCTGGTGCTCAGGGGGGGCAGGGCCGATTCCCACGGCGAAGAGCCCTTCGACCTGCGCGGGGCCGTGCTGCTCACCCTCTGCCTCGGTGCCTTTCTCACGGTGCTGATTCAGGGCTATGCCTGGGGGTACGCGTCCGTTCCGGTGCTCCCCCTCATGCTGCTCTTTATCCTGTCGGGGGCGGGGCTTGTCTGGATCGAGAGGGGGGCGAGCCACCCGGTGGTGGACCTCTCCCTCTTCTCCATAAGGCTCTTCAGCCTGCCCATCGTTTCGGCGGTGCTCATGTTCGGCGCCCTCTTCGTGATGATCTTCCTGATGCCCTTTTACCTCATGATGCCCCGGGGGCTTTTGCCCCGGGAGGCGGGTTTCATGATGATGATGCCCTTCGCGTTTCTGTTCGTGGTCTCGCCCCTCTCGGGGCACCTTTCCGACCGGATCGGTTCCCGCATGCTCTGCACCGCAGGGCTCGGTTTCCTGGGGTGCGCCCTGTTCCTGCTGGCCCTTATCCCCGATTCCGCGCCCCTCTTCTCCATTGCCTGGCGCCTTTCACTGGCCGGACTGGGGGTGGCCCTCTTTATCTCTCCCAACAGCTCCGTTGCCATGGGGGCCGTTGCCCCGAACCGCAGGGGGCAGGCCTCGGGAATGGTGGCCGCGGCAAGGAACTTCGGCATGGTGTTCGGGATCGCGCTGGCGGGGGCCGTATTCAACAGCCGTTTTCTTGAGTTGAGTCAAGGCAGGCATCTTTCGGCGTATGCGCCGGAGCTCTCGGGGGTTTTCATGGCGTCCTTCAAGACGGCCATGTGCTGCGGCGGCGCCGTTGCCCTTGCGGGGATGGTGGCGGCATACTCCAGGGGCCCCGAGGGGAAAACACCGGGGGAGGCGCCTCCCTCCCGCGGCGGCGGGAGGTAAGAGGAGGAGGCAACACCGGGCTGTAGGATTGAGTCCAACCCATATCGGCTGTCTCGGACATTTCATCGAACAGGGCACCGGCTCACCGGAATTTCCCGGATTTCTCGAAATCCCGCATATTCCACATCCCCGTATTGCACATTGCAGGGCACCGGGGCGATCGGTTCGTCGATTGGGTTACCGAGCGGGGCGGCGTGGGAATACACGGACCCGGCGTGAAACAGCTCCCGTGTTTTTATTCCGCGGATAGAAGGGGCACGACCTTCATGCCCTTGAGGATCCTGATCTTTCGGGCGTTGACCCGCTTGTTGGGCCTTGCCGGGGACAGGACGTGGGGGCTGGGCAGGATGGCCGCCATCAGGGCGGCCTGTTCCATGTTCAGGTCCGAGGCATGGATATGAAAGTAGCGCATGGCTGCGGTTTCCGCCCCCATGATCCCCGATCCCCAGTCCACCGTGTTGAGGTAGACCTCGAGAATCCGCTCCTTGCTCCAGAACAGCTCGATGAGGACCGTGTAATAGGCTTCGCCGAGTTTGCGGGTAATGCTCCGGGTGGGGAGGAGGTAAACGGTCCTTGCCACCTGCATGGTGACGGTGCTGGCGCCCCTCAGCTTCCGTTTTTCGAAAATCCCCTTGATCGCCTTTTTCAGCTCGATGAAGTCGAAACCGTTGTGTCGGGTGAAGCGCTGGTCCTCGGCGGCCAGGACCGCCCTTCGCAGGTGGGGGGAGATCTCGTTGAGGCCTTTCCAGATAAACCTTGGTTTGCGGTAACGGGTGTCCTTCATGGCGCACTTGGCCCACTCCCACCCCATCCTCGCGGTGAGGGGCGGGTTCGCGAACCTCACGAACAGCACCTGCCCCGCCGTGACCAGGAGGATGAGGACAAGGAGCCTGAACAGGAGGCGCCGGATGAAACCTCCCTTTCCCGGGCGCTTACGGATGAACACCATGAACCAGATCCTTTACGGCCTCCATGTAGCTCTCCAGCCCGTAAGCAAAGATGGTGTTGTGGTCGGCGGCGGGAATCATCAGGAGCCGCTTGCGGGACGAAGGACTGGTATCGAACAGGGCCTGTCCGTCGGCAAAGGGGATGATATGGTCCCGTTCCGCATGGATCACGAGGGTGGGCTTGGTGAACGCCCCGATCTTGCGGATGTTCTCCATCTCCGCCGTGGCCGAGGGATCGAGGTCCGCCGTTTCCGCCCCCAGGAGGGCGAGGAGCGGTCTGATGCGGGCAAAGCCGCTCTCCACGATCAACCCGTCGATCCTGTCCGGTGCCGCATACGCGATCTCCAGGGCGGAGGCGCTGCCGATGGATCTGCCCATGACAAAGAGGGGGCCGTCATGACCGTTTTCCCCGAGGTGAGTCCTTGCGAAATCCAGTATCGCGAGGGCGTCCCTCATCTTGTGGGATATGGTGGGGGTGCCCTGGGACCTGCCGTATCCCCTGTAATCCACCGGAAAGAAGTTGATGCCCATGCGGGAATAGAGCGGTCCGAGATCGTCGTAATCGGAGACGATCTCCCCGTTGCCGTGGAAAAAAAGGATAGTCGGATCCGATTTGCCGGCGGGATGGAACCTTCCGCCGATGCGGACCCCCTCTTCCACCGGGATCATGAGGTCCCGTGCATCGGGGCCCGCGCCTGAAACGGCGGTATCGGGCCTTGGGTGAAAAAAACGGGCAAGGCGTTCGGGGGTGTCGAAGATGGAATAATCTAAAGCCTTGGGTTCGGTCATGGGCATTCCTCCAGTTTCAGGCGGGGTGACGGCCCTTTGTTGCCCGGACGTTTCGGCCGGCGGCGGACGTTCGGTATCCGGACCGGACAATGCGGCGGGAAACCGCCGGCGGCTTCCCGCCGGATCCAGGGCAAACATCCCCGATGATATTTTCCAGGGGCCTCCCGGCGCGGGAGGCGAACCGTGACGCGCTTTATTATACAGCCATACCCTTAAAGGTCGTGAATTTCAAATGATTTTAATTCCGGCCGGGGAAAGTGGCGCCTTGGGCGATGGTCAGGCACAGGGGCGGGACGCTTCCGGGGAAGCGGACGCGCTGTTGACCTCCACCGTCAGGGCCATGGTAAACAGGGTTCCGTTGCCCGGGGATGTTTTACAGGTGATTTCGCCGCCGAGTTTCCGGGTGATGAGGTTGTGGACGATATGGAGGCCCATGCCGGTTCCCCCCTCGGCGCGTTTCGTGGTGAAAAAGGGGTCGAATATCTGCTCCTTGACGGAAGCCTCCATGCCGATGCCGTTGTCCTCGCAGCTGAGTATCAGGCCGCCCAGGGCCGGGTGGACCGAAAGGGTGACCTCCCCGGCTTCGATGTCCCGGAAACCGTGGATGATGGCGTTCTGGACAAGGTGGGTGATCACCTGGGAAAAGATGCCCGGCCAGCTGTTGATCCGAAGGCCCTCGGGGCAGTTGACCGTGATGGTATGGGAGGTTCTCTTGTAGTCCGCCCGGAAACTCAGCAGGATCTCGTTGATGTACTTTCGCACGTCGAACTCCCGTTTCTCCTCGCTTGCCCTGTCCACGGCCACCTGCTTGAAGCTCTGGATCAGGTCGGCGGCCCTTCCCAGGTTCTTCAGGATGCTGGCGGAGCTGGCGATGGCGTGGTTCAGGAATTTCTCGAAGTCCGAGCGGGTCATGTTGCCCTCGGCATAGCGCTTGGAGAATTTTCGCGTGATGCTCTCCAGGAAGGAGGCCTCGGTGACCCCGATCCCCAGGGGGGTGTTGACCTCGTGGGCGACCCCCGCGATGAGCTTGCCCAGGTCCGCCATCTTTTCCGTCTGGTCCAGGAGCTCCCTTGTCTGGGTGAGGGCAAGGAGGGCGTTGACCAGGTGGTGGGTCCGCTCCTCCACCCGCTGTTCCAGCTCCTCCCGGTTCCTGTCCAGGTCGCTCAGCTTCTCCCTTACGGCATCTCGCATTTCGGAAAAACTGTCGGCCAGCACGCCGATCTCGTCGTTCCGCCGGATGTCGATGGCCTGGTCCAGGTCCCCCCTGGCCATTCGCGATGCAATGCCCGTAAGGTGGATCACCGGGCCCGTGATCCTCATGATCATCAGGACCAGCAGCAGGGATACGATGAGGGTGATGATCGACATGGCGGCAATGAAAAGGGCCCGGAATTTTTTCGCGTCGCTGTACTTGATATCGAGGGGCATCGTAAAACCGGCAACCCAGTTCCACTCCTTGAACTCCTTGAAAATAAACCACCGGGGCATGCAATCCACGGTGCAGACAAACTCCCCCTCCTTCATCCGGGAGATCCGAAGGAGGACGGAAGGTTCCAGGGCCTCGCGCTCCCCCGGGGCCGGGTGGATCACGAGCCCGCCGTCCGTGAGGAGAAAGGGGAAGACCGCCCCTTTCTTTAGGCTCTTAAGATATTCGTCGTTTTTCACGGCGTCGATGATCCGGTTTTTCGGGGCCTGCTCCAGAAGGGAGGAATCCCGGGGCATCCGGTAAAGATCACGGCTCCTCTGGATCATTGCCGTGAGGCCGGCCAGCTTCTCCTCGTAGACCTCCGTCTGCCGCCTGTCGAGGATCTCCTTCAACTGGGTGTCCGCGACATGGACCACCGAAAGCATGGTGATCACCAGGACGGCGGTGGTCATGGTGAGAAATTTTATATTAAGGGAATTAAATCGCATTCCTGAGCAACTTGTTTGGGTTAACGCCGCCGCCCTGAAAGGGCGAAAAGCGTTGGAAAACTATCCGGTAATGCCTGGTTCGTGTAAAAAAAATCACCTGCGCACGGGCCTGGGTGCGTGCCGATCAGGATTTTGCGATGGTTATTACGACAGTGTACAGGGGGGGATATGACGATAAAAGGCGGGGGGACCATTGAGGTTCAGGCCAGGTTCGATTGAAACAAACACAATGCAACTCGCGCACGGGTCCCCGTAAACCTTTATTATTAGACTCCCCCTTAAGCGAAGGAGCAATGTCGCTTGTGACTCACGAGAACTTGAGTAAAACAAAGCTTTTAAAAAAGCAATACTTTTTATGGGGGACTCCGGTTTGTGCTTCGGTGCTGTTTTTTCGAAGTTGAAAGGTATTCCTTCAATCCTTTTTATTTTTCCGGGGGAAATCGTTGGATTCGGCGTTCATGCCTTTAATTATTGCCGATTCCGATGTTTATGAGCTGAAAGGAGCGCCTTGGGCGGATGGAAACGGCGGGGTAAAACGGTGACGGTGCATCCGCTCGGGCTATTGGACGGGCCCCGGGTGGAACCGGGCAAGGACGGATGGCGAAAATCACGGAAAGGACATAAAAAAGGGTCCACGGTAAAAAACCATGGACCCTGATATTTTTAATGGCTCCCCAGCACGGACTTGAACCGCGGACCCGATGATTAACAGTCATCTGCTCTGCCAACTGAGCTACTGGGGAACATTGTCGACGCAGGGGCATTTCCGCCTCCGCATTTGACTTGTGCCTTATAAACTATGAGTGGGGGTGTGTCAACTTAAAAGGATAAATTCCTGTGAAAATAATACCGATTCGTGAAAACAATCTTTATGCTTGATTGTAACGTCTTGGTATTAAAGCAGCATTGCTGCCTTTGGGGCGTTTGGCCTCTCCGGTGATAAATCCGGGAGACGAGGTTTTCGGCGGTGGGGCGGGGGGTGCCGGCTATAAGCAGGGTTATATTTCAAGCCGTGAAAAAAAAGGCTTGCATTATGTGCAAAGCGCATGTATATTTCTCCTGTTGATGCGGGGTGGAGCAGTCTGGTAGCTCGTCGGGCTCATAACCCGAAGGTCGTTGGTTCAAATCCAGCCCCCGCTACCAAGCTTTCAACAGGGGAATCGATAAAAATCGATTCCCCTTTTTTGTTTGCCCGGCCTGCTGAAAAAGCCGCCAATCCGGATTCGCCTCGAACAGTTCCTTCATTAAATACGAAGATCCCTTAAAAAAGCAGTTTCAGATCGTGAACGGCCATATTTTCGAAAAAGATTCGGTCCTTTTACCCGTGGTCGGATCGACACTATCTTCGAACTTGATTCCGTTGGACGGGCCCGGCGTTTCGGCCGACTCCTATCCCTTTTGGGGGATGTTTCCGGCCGGGGCGTGAGTGTTGCGGTATACGAGCACGCCCATGACGGCAAGGCCGATGAGGGTCATGATCATGGAGGAGAAAAACGCCAGCCGGTAAGCAAACACCTCGCCTGCGCCGGCGGCCATGACCGTGTCGATGATGGGGCCGGCAATAAGGGTGCCCCCCAGGCCCCAGCTCAGAAACAGGGTCGCATTGAACAATCCGAACAGCTTGGCCCGTCTTTCCGGAGGAATGAGGATGGAGGCAACGGCATAGGAGGAGGCGAGGATCACCACGTCCGAAGCGCCCCTTAAAAAATAGGCTGGATAGATCGGCCAGAGGACGCCGGTGGTTGCCGTGATAAGAAGGGAGGTCGCCGCGCCGGCGGCCCCAAGGCATAATGCCCTGCCGTCGCCCAGCTTCCTTCCCAGCCATCCCGCCGCGATCCCCGTGAGGATGGTGGCAACGGACTGTGTGTTCACGATATGGCTTAGCTGCCCGCTGGCGATGGAAAACCCTTCGGAAAGGCTCAGGAACTGGGGAAGAATCACCGCCACCGAGTTTCTTCCGAAGTTGATGAACACCATGCCCAGGAGGAAGATGCCGAAGGTCGCGGGGAGCTCCCCGTTGCCGTTTGGTGACGCTTCCGAAGGGGAGCGGGAATGGTCGCGGGCTCCTCCTTCGGGCATGAAGAACATGGGGATGGTGGAGATGAACATGGCCCCCGCCGCCACGAAGAAGAGGCTCCCCTCCTGGAATCCCCATCCGGGGTACCGGGCGCCGAATCCGTCGTAGAGAAATCCTCCGGAAGCCACCCCGGCCATGCTTCCGAGCCCCCCGATGCTCGCCAGTCGGCCCTGTACGGTGGTCCTCTCCTCCTCCCGGTAGATATCCGATATGAGGGCGCTCCACCCGACGTTGGACATGGACCAGAACGCCTCGATCAGGGCCAGGCCCGCGATGATGATATAGCCGGACGCGAGGGGAGATTGTGTTTCCCTGTGAAAGTACCACACCAGAACGGTTCCCGCTCCCCCGAGGATCTCTCCCCAGATGATAAGCGTCCTTCGCAGCTGATACCTGTCCGAGATATGCCCCCACACAAAGGTCTGGAAGAATGAGTTGAGGATCATGGGGATCGTGGCGAACAGGGTGGTTTCGGTCACGGAGAGTCCCAGGAAGTTTCTCAGGTAGATGGAAAGGTAGCAGTAGAACAGGCCCCGCCTGAACATGGCAATGGTCTCAAAGGAGGACAGGCCCGCAAAGATCCTGGTGGTCTTGTTTCGTTTATCGCTCAACTGTCTGGATTCCCCGGTTTCAAGTCCGCTTCGAATGAATGGGGCGAAAAAAGCCCCTGTCGTTTATTTAATTCACGGCCTCCCTCCCTTAGCACGGCGCCCCATGAAAGCACCATGGATTTATTTGCGGTCGCGTCTTTCCATCGGGGACCGCATGTCCGGGCCGGGCTCAGTGAGCGGTTGGGGTTGCTTGCTTTTTGCGCTGTTTCCGGTATGGTTGTTTACTGGTGATACTGGAGGTTAACATATCAGAGAGTTTCACGGTTGGAGGGATATGCGCGCATTATTTTCTTTAAAGGGATGCTGGTTGTCGTATTTGTTCGTGGGGTTGGTTTTTCTCCTGGCCCCTGCCTTGGGAATTGCCGGGGAGGAGGGGAAGCTTCCGAAGCTTCCGAAGCTTCCGAAGCTTCCGAAGCTTCCGAAGGTTCACGAGGTTCCCCTGCCCGAGGTCATGAGCCTCTGCGGCGAAGCTATGCCCCTGACCGATCGGAACGTCCTGGAGATGCTGGACAGGGAGTTTACCATCGCGGTCTGGGACCGGGCCCAGACGTTCATGTGGCTCAAGCGCGCGGGGCGTTACTTCCCCTATATAGAGGAGCAGGTGAAAAAGGCGGGGATGCCCGACGACCTGAAATACCTTGCCGTTGCCGAAAGCTCCATGCTCATGCATATCCGCTCCAGTGCCGGTGCCCTGGGCCCCTGGCAGTTCATGAAGGGGACCGCGAGGGAAAGGGGTCTCAGGAAGAATGCCGCCATCGATGAGCGGCGGAGCCTGGAAAGGTCCACCAAGGCGGCCCTTTCTTACCTTTCGAGCCTCAAGGAGGAGTTCGGTTCCTGGACCATTGCCATGGCGGCATACAACTGCGGCGAGGGGCGCATGCGAAGCGCCATAAAGACGCAGAAGGTCAAGGATTATTACCGCCTGGACCTTCCCATGGAGACCGAGCGCTACATCTTCCGGATCGCGGCCATCAAGCTGATCATGAAGGACCCGGGGCGTTACGGCTATGTGCTTCCCGAAGAGCGGATCTACAAGCCCATGGCCGTGGACAGGGTGTCCCTGAACATGAAGCGCGCCTTTCATATCGGCGACGTGGCCGAGGGGCTCGGCATTGATTACAAGCGGCTTCGGGAGCTCAATCCCCATTTCCTGAGCGCCTTCATGCCCACCGGAAAGTATCTTGTCAGGGTTCCCGAGGGGAAGAAGGAGAAGCTGCTCGGGGTTCTCAAGGAATTGAACAAGAAGAGTAGGTACCGCAAGGGAAAGGCTTCGGCCGGGTGGTACAGG
>PPCM01000524.1_pt1 | contig 31429 bp, 26 predicted proteins | sample 1555541 | NCBI WGS metagenome assembly PPCM01 (sample SAMN05284479, study PRJNA326546) | Marine sediment metagenome, whole genome shotgun sequencing project. | isolation source: marine sediment | place: Germany: Wadden Sea | collected 2012-09-05
TGGTGTGCATCCCGTCAAGTGGACAATTAAAATAATATAAAATTTTCCTGCCATCTAGTTTTCTAGGTGGCAGTTTTTTATGCGGCATTTAAATAGTTTTTAAATCTCTCCATAGGTGTTACTATCCCTAATTTACGCTGTAAACGTTTGTTATTGTAATATTCTATGTATTCTTCAATCATTGAAACTAAAGTGCCTCTATTCGTATAATGATTACCATAGTACGATTCTCGTTTTAGAATACCAAAAAATCCTTCCATAGGACCATTATCTATACATTTACCGATCCTAGACATACTTTGTGTCATTCCTGCATTTGTCAACTTCTGATGAAAGATCCTATTAGTGTATTGAAATCCCCGATCACTGTGAAAGATTGGCTGTGCATCTGGATTCTCTTCTAGCGCTTTATCAAATGTATCATATACTAATGCATTGTTGTTAGAATCACCAATCATATAAGAAACAATTCGACGATCATATAAATCAAGGATAGGGCTTAAGTACACTTTGTGTTTTATGCCTTTTTCATAGTATTTGAATTCAGTTACATCTGTTAACCATTTCTCATTAGGTGAATCAGCTGTGAACTCTCTGTTTAAAATGTTTTCAGCTATATGTTGTGGATTGGCTGCTTGGCGTGTACAACCATGATTACGGTACTTTATGGTCGACTTAATGCCTAATCTTCTACAAATTCGTAGTATACGTTTATCATTAACATCTATCTCATGATATTTGAATAAATCATCATTTATCCTTCGATATCCTTTATCAGGGTGTTTTGTGTGTATTTCTTCTACAAGTTTAGCCAAATGATTATTCAAGCTCTCTGTTAGTGGTATTTCACGATTTAACCATTTATAATATCCTGAACGTGAGACTTTTGCTAATTTACACAGTTCCTGAATTGAATAGTTATATACTTGGTTGCTTTCACAAATAGCTTGGTAAATAAACTCATTTCTTACTCGGCTTATCCCCGCCTCCTTTCTATTTCCTCTAACTTTTTTAAGAAAGAAAGCTCCATTTCAGCTCTTTCTTTTTGTGCTTTTAGAAGTTTATTTTGCGCACGTAATTTTTCGACCTCGTTCATTTCATCTTCCGGTTTGCTTCTACCGCGTCGGTCCATTAGTCCATCTATTCCTTTAGTTTCGTATTTAATCGTATAATTTCTAGCTTGTTGATAGGATATCTGGAATTCTTTAGCAGTACTATTATAGTCATGATTATGCTTTGTGCAATATTCAACGATTGCTATTCTTTCTTCAAACGATGTTTTTCGTCCTTTAGTCATGATTGTTGTTCTCCCTGTACTTGATGACTTAATTATATCATGACCATTATACTTCATAATCCACCGACGTAGAGTTTCATGTGATTTGATACGATATTTTTGGCTTATAGCTTTCAAAGATCCTTTACCATCTAGATAATCATTGACCGCCTGAATCTTAAACTCTTTTGAATATGATTTGTTATAAGATTTATTCATTAATCCGCCAGAGCCTTCTGCTCTGTAATTTCGTATCCAAGACCGGACTGTACTTTTATCTACAAACAGTTTTCTTGAAATATCTAAGACACTTGTTTTTCCATCAAGATAATCTTCTACTTCTTTTATCTTAACCTCTGGAATAATCTTAGCTTTTCTTGACATAATAAAACTCCCTTCATAATAAACAGTTTTATTATTTAAACTGTCTACTATAAAGGGAGCATATCATACTAACTCAAATCGGCTTTTTTATTAACTATTTCTCTTTTTGTCTCTCAGCGTGCATTTTCTCAAACATGGCCTTTTCCTCTAACAAGTCTTCAATCAAGTCTTGGAACTTCCAATTGATAGAAGTTGGTGTAACCATGGCAAAAAGTGGTCTTGGCAAACCAAGTGTTTTGAAGTTATGGACAAACTGATTTAACTCAGCGCTTGATACAGCATTTAGGACAATAGCTGGTGCTGTATATTTAAGGGCTTGTTTTGATACATTACCTCTACCATTAATTAGTTGTTGTAGTGTGTTATAGGTACTATCGGATTTCACTTCAATAACAGGCTCAACACCGATCTTTGACGCATAATCCTTAATTGTGTTTAGTGCTATTGGATCGTAACCAAAAACCAAAATACATGTTTTGCCTTCTGGTCTCTGGGTATCTTCTTGATTCACTTTTTGAAATGACATAAATCATCCCTCCTTAAGTAATTGGCCTTTGTAACCCCATTCACTAAGCTCAATGAAGTTAATATAAATGTGTTCCATTGGAATATCTAGTAATTGATTTAGGGCTGCACTTAATGATGCATTGACCCTTGATTTGGATTCAGCACTTGAACTTCTATAAGTTCTGACATCAACAAACGCACCTTTGTCTAAGGCATTTCCACCTAAGAAAAGGGCATAATCACCTAGGATTCCAACCATAGTCACTTCTTCTGTTTTGCCAGGTATTAGGGTGATCGCTTTGCCACAGGCTGATTTTAAGTCTGTTATTTGTCCATCATTAAGTTTGACGGAGGTTTTAATATCTATAAATGGCATATTCTAATATATGATGCTTTAGTGACATCATAACTCCTTTGCTTTTTTTATATTATAACGAATTTAATCTTTAAGTGCTAGCCTAAGAACCATGTCTTGATAAAAATCATAAGAATTTAAACTATTATGCAAAAAATATGGAATAATCATTGAATAGTTGCAAAATTAAAAGGATTTTTTAGCTTTATGAAGTATATTAAGAGTAGATGGGTAAATAATCTGTTTAACCATTTGATCCTAATCACTTTAAATGGAGGTACTTATGAACTTACGTGAACAGCAAGAACAATTTGAAGAAAGTACATTAAATGAGTATGCAGTTATGTCAAAGTACTCCAAAGGTCGTGAGAAAGACGAAGAGCCTTGTGACATTCGAACAGAGTTTCAAAGAGATAGAGATCGAATTATTCATTCAAAAGCCTTTCGTCGCTTAAAACATAAAACACAAGTATTTATTTCTCCAGAAGGAGACCATTATAGAACCAGATTAACCCATACCCTTGAGGTGGCTCAGATTGGTAGAACCATTGCAAGAGCTCTAAGATTGAACGAAGATCTAACAGAAGCCATTGCCCTAGGTCATGATCTTGGTCATACACCCTTTGGTCATGCTGGCGAACATGCCCTTGACGAAGTTTGTGAGTTAGGCTTTAAACACTATGAGCAAAGCATCAGAGTAGTTGAAAAGCTTGAAAACAAAGGTCAAGGTCTTAACCTAACTTGGGAAGTTAGAGATGGTATCTTAAATCACCCAACAAAAGGTTCTCCAAGTACACTAGAAGGTAAGATCATCCGTTTGGCAGATAAGATTGCTTATATCAATCATGATATTGATGATGCTGTCAGAGGGCGGATCCTAGCGCTTGATGACTTGCCAAGTGAACACCTTGATATACTTGGGACTACAGCAAGACAAAGAATCAACAACCTAATTCATGACATAGTAAGAAACTCCCAAGATGTTAATGACATTATTATGAGTAGAGAAATGCTCTCAAGTATGCAACAACTAAGAAAATTCATGTTCAAACATGTCTATATAGGTTCAAAGGCAAAAACCCATGAGAAGAAAGCCCAGAATATGCTGACACAGCTCTTCCTATATTTTAAAGAGCATGAACATTTATTACCTTATGAATATTTAGAGCGAATAGATGAGAAAGAAGATCTACTTGATCGAGTCGTCTGTGACTATATAGCTGGTATGACAGATCGTTATGCCGTAAATACCTTTACTGAAATTTTCATCCCCTCTTCATGGAAGGGGTAAATGTCACCAATATAAAAATATATTTTTGTAAGTTTTATCTAAAATAAAAAGGATATAGCTTGGTGGCGTCGAAATTTTATAAGGTGTGACTCTAGATGGGGTAGCATCCATATATATGCCGATTGTACTGTTAAAGGAGCTAACATGTTATATCCTGACCATTTAATAGAAGAAATAAGAGTACAAAATAATATAATTGATGTGATATCCGAATATGTACATTTAACTAAGAAGGGAAGTTCTCATTTTGGTTTATGTCCATTTCATAATGAGAAAACGGCTAGTTTTTCTGCTAGTGAAGAGAAGCAGATGTATTACTGTTTTGGTTGTGGTGCTGGTGGCAATGTCTTTACATTTGTCATGGAATATGAGAACTACAACTTTGTTGAAGCTGTAAAACACTTGGCGGATAGAGTCCATATAGAATTACCTGAGGCTGATGTTTCTGAAGAAATGAAACGAGAGATGAGCGTTAAACAGCAAATGCTTGATGCTAATAAAGAGGCAGCTAGGTACTACTATTTCCAAATGAAAAAAGATGATAAAGCTAAGGCAAAAGCATACTTGGACAGCCGAGGCATTGATGAGGAGATTAGCAAGAAATTTGGTCTTGGCTACTCCAGATTTTTTAGAGATGATTTATACAAATATCTTAAGGGTAAAGGCTTTAAAGACCAGATTCTTCTGGATGCAGGCCTTATCATGAAAGACAAAAATAAAGCTGGTGAGTATTACGACCGATTTTTCGATCGTTTGATGTTTCCGATTTTTGATGTTCACAACCGAGTGATTGCCTTTGGTGGTCGTATCCTTGGTGACGGCAACCCAAAATACTTAAATTCACCAGAAACTAAGCTGTTTGACAAAAGTCGTAACTTATATGGTATGAACATTGCTAGAACAGCTCGGAAGAAGAAAGTCATTATTGTTGAGGGTTATATGGATGTCATTGCCCTTCATCAAGCAGGCTTTAACAATGCTGTTGCCTCCCTTGGGACTGCGTTTACAACTGGTCAGGCTAGTTTGATCAGGAAATATGCAGATGAAGTTATTATGTCTTATGACACAGATAACGCAGGTGTTATGGCAACGCTCAGGGCTATTCCGATCCTTAAGAAAGCAGGCCTTGGCGTGCGTGTCTTAAGTGTTGAAGATGCTAAAGACCCAGATGAGTACATACAGAAGTTCGGTGCGGATGCCTTTTTACAACTTATAGAATCTGCAAAACCAAGTTTCATGTATGAAGTAGAACAACTTGAGAAACAACATAATTTAAAAGATCCAGATAGTCGAACTAAGTTTGACATAGCCATTTGTGAGAAGCTCCTTACACTGGATAATGAGATAGAGAGAGAGAACTATTTAGATGCTGTGGTTGACCGCTACAAGCTAAAGCGAAGTGCTGTTGAAAGTCTTCTTGCAAAGCTTGGCAAAAATGTGGGTATTGCTGTGCAAAAGGCAGAACCAGAAGTCGTCCATAGTCGAGAGTCAAAAGATGTGCTGATGAGGGCACAGAAAAACATCTTGACATTTATCACCAGCCATAATAAAGTATTTGGTGCTGTCAAGAACTATTTAAGCCCAAAAGAATTTACAGACCCTGTATATAAAGCAGTCGCTGAAGAAATTTTTCATGCTTATGAGAACGATGAAGAAATACAACCAGCCAACCTGGTACATCAGTTTAATGAGATAGAAGAACAGAATCAGATTGCTAGTATATTTAACAACAATATGCAGGTGGAACATTCGACACAATTTGAGAAGATGATTAAAGAGAACATTCAGATCATCAAACGACATTATATAGAGCAGCTATCTAGAAAAGTAAGTGATCCAGTTCAATTACAAGAGATGATTGTCATGAAAAAACAGTTGGACAATTTGAACATTGAACTCGAGTAAGGACCATAATCCGTGAGAGGTTAAGGAAAGGATTGAAATAAAATGGCAAAAAAAACGATTAAGGAAACAATTGAAGAAAGAATGGCTTTATTCCAAGAAAAACAAATGGAGATATTAGAGGTAGCCAAGAAGAAGAAAAATGTTCTTGAGTATGCTGAAATTGAAAAGCACTTCAAAAACCTGGAGTTAACACCTGACCAAATTGAAGAACTTTATGAGTTCCTTGAGAAGAATGAAGTAGACGTTCTTGGTATGGTTGAAGCTGAAGAAGACGAAGATGATGAAGAGAAACCAAAACTTGACCTTAGCTTACCTGATGGCGTCAACATAGATGACCCAGTAAGAATGTACTTAAAGGAAATTGGTAAAGTTGATCTTCTGACAGCTGAACAAGAGATTGACCTTGCCAAAAGAATGGAAGCAGGAGAAGAATTTGCCAAACAAAGACTTGCTGAAGCCAACTTAAGATTGGTTGTAAGTATTGCCAAACGTTACGTAGGCCGTGGTATGTTATTCCTTGACTTAATCCAAGAAGGTAACTTAGGTCTTATTAAGGCTGTTGAGAAATTTGATTACCGTAAAGGATATAAATTCAGTACATATGCAACATGGTGGATTAGACAGGCTATCACTAGAGCTATTGCCGATCAAGCAAGAACTATTCGTATACCAGTTCATATGGTTGAGACAATTAATAAATTAATCCGTGTAAGTCGTCAATTACTTCAAGAACTTGGTAGAGATCCATTGCCAGAGGAAATTGGTGCAGAACTTGATATGCCTGTTGAGAAAGTTCGTGAGATTCTTAAAATTTCTCAAGAGCCAGTGTCACTTGAGACACCAATAGGTGAAGAAGAAGACAGTCATCTTGGTGACTTTATTCAAGATGATAATGTACCAGTACCTGCTGATGCGGCTGCGTTTACTTTACTAAAAGAGCAATTAGTAGATGTACTTGATACCTTAACAGATAGAGAGCAAAAAGTACTTAGATTGAGATTTGGTCTTGACGATGGTCGTGCTAGAACCCTTGAAGAAGTTGGTCGAGAGTTTAGTGTTACAAGAGAGCGTATTCGACAGATTGAAGCAAAAGCACTTAGAAAGTTACGTCATCCAAGCCGTAGCCGTAAATTAAAAGATTATTTAGAATAAAATATGTTAAAACAAGTCTTAGTTTTGGAGTTGACCTCTAAGACTAAGGCTTTTTTCTTAGTTAAGGAGAAAATAATGTTATCAAGAAGATTAAGGGAAATTGCTAATATGGTGCCCAAGTGTCAAGTAATGGCGGATATAGGAACGGATCACGGCTATTTGCCAATTGCTCTTGTAAGTGAAGGCATTGTTGAACAAGCGTGGGCTATGGACATTAATGAAGGACCACTGGTGAAGGCCACTCAGAATATTGGGCAAGCTAGTGTAGAAGATAAAGTTTTTACCAAACGTTCAGATGGTCTAAAACATCTGCCAGATTCAGTCCAAGTGGTTGTGATTGCAGGTATGGGTGGTATGCTTATCAAACGTATATTAGAGGATGATGCTGACAAGCTTGGGCATTTGAAAGCCTTAGTTGTCTCCCCACATTTGGATGAGGAAGTCCTTAGGCGGACAATTCATAAGCTTGGACTTAAGATAGTGAAAGAAACTATGATAGAGGATCAAGGTAAGTTCTACCCAATTATGAGCTGTCAGCATGGACATGAAATATACACAAATATTGAATACAAGTATGGTAAAATATTACTAGAAGAGCAGGTGGAGCCGTGGCGTTTACATTGGGAAAATGAAATTGCCAAGATGGAAGTGCTTATAGAACGTATGGATCTTAAGAAGACAGCAAACACAATTCAGAGAGTTGCTGAGCTTCAAGCTGAGATTAATGAAATAAAGGCGGTGATACAGGGTGAGATTAAGTGATATAGCAGAAATTTTAGACCAACTTTTACCACAAGAATTAGTGGAAGATGGAGATAATTGCGGTTTACTCATAGGTGATTTAGATCAAGATATTCAACATATCCGTGTAGCACTAGAAGTGACCAATGACGTTATAGCAAAGGGTATTGAAGAGGGCGTGGACTTGTTCCTTGTACATCATCCCCTTCTATATAAGCCACTCAGAACCGTAACAACGAAGGATGGTATTGGGGCGAAGACCCTAAAGCTCATACAGAATAGTATTGGTTTGTATGCTGCTCATTCCAATCTTGATAGAATGCCAGAGGGTCTAAATAGGCAATTTGGTCATAAAATAGGTTTGTCATCGGTAGAAACAACGGATTATGATCATGAAGGATTTATTCTCAAAGGTAAGCTAAAAGAAAAGATGACCTTAAAGTCTTATGCAAGTCATTTGGCCAAAGTGCTTGAAGAACCATACCTAAGATATATGGGAGATGGAGATAAGCTTATAGAACGTGTAGGTTTCTGCACAGGCAGTGGTATGGATTTACTTGGCGACCGACTCTTTGATGAAGTGGATGTCTACTTAACAGGCGATATCAAATACCATTATGCAATGGAAACCATTGAAGTTGGCAATGCCCTTATAGATATTAACCATTACAGTAGTGAAAGTATAGCAGCGGATGTATTAGTAGCTATACTTGACACACCGCTATTGAAAGACATACAAATTACCAAAGATAGCAGAAACATAAACCCGATCAACTATAGTGAGGTGACATTATGAGTAACATTCAAGTGAACGTTATGGGTAAAACAATGGAAGTTGAAAAAGGTACAACACTTTTAATTTTAGCAAAGGAGTACAAGGATCAATTTCCTACACCTATTGTCCTTGGTATCGTTAATGGTAAGTTGAAAGAAATGAACCACAAACTAAAGAAGAAGTCTGAAGTAAAATTCCTTGATATGTTGGATAAAGATGGTTTTAGAACCTACCAACGTTCTTTGTCTTTTGTAATGATCAAAGCCTTTCATGATGTGTTTGGTTTAAATGATGAAAACAATATTATTGTTCAATTCTCAATAAACAATGGCTTCTATGTAGAGGTTGAACCAGCTAGCCTTGTCACTGAGGAAAATATTATTAAGTTAAGAGCACGTATGGATGAGTTAATTCAGATGGATTTGCCATTTTCCAAAGAAATATTCAAGACGGATGATGCCATTGATATCTTTGAGCAACAGTATATGACAGATAAAGTTAATTTGCTTAAATATCGAAGAGTTTCCAATATCAATCTATATAGATTGCAGAACTTCTACGATTACTTCTATGGATATATGGTGCCAACAACGGGTTATCTAAATAGCATGTATGAGTTACATCTGCATTCAGATGGACTAGTGCTTCAATTTATGGACAGTCATAATCCTGAGAAGGTGTCTGAGTTCAGACCAGATAAAATGTTGTTTAATGCCCTTAAGACCTCAACAGACTGGGGACACTTAATGGAAGTGGATAATGTAGGAGAACTCAATGACATCATCTCAAGAGGTGAAATGTCGGACCTAATCCATGTTCAAGAAGCGTTGATGGAAAAAAGAGTGGGTATGATTGCTGATAAAATCATGGAAGATATTGAACACAAAAAGTTCGTTTTTATCGCTGGACCGTCTTCGTCAGGTAAAACAACTTTTGCCCATCGTTTGTCCATACAATTAAGATCACAGGGTCTACGCCCTAAACCAATATCAGTGGATAATTACTTTGTAAACAGAGATGACACACCGCTCGATGAAGATGGTAATTATAATTTTGAATGTTTAGAAGCCATTGATGTGGAACAGTTTAATGAAGATATGATGGGCCTACTTGATGGTAAAGAAGTCCCTATGCCAAGTTTTGACTTTGTATCAGGTGAGCGACAATATAAAGGGAAAACAATGACTTTAGGTCCAAAAGATATTTTGGTTATTGAAGGGATTCATGCCCTTAACCCTAAGATGTCCATTGCAATACCTGAAGAAAATAAATTCAAAATATACATTAGTGCTTTAACAGCCCTCAACGTGGATAACCACAACAGGGTACCTACAACGGATGCTCGTTTACTAAGAAGAATGGTTAGAGACAGTCAATATAGAGGAGCTTCAGCATCTAAGACCATAAGTATGTGGCCTTCTGTAAGACGTGGTGAAGAATTGTATATCTTCCCATTCCAAGAAGAAGCAGACGCTATGTTTAACTCAGCTCTTATATATGAGTTGTCAGTCATGAAACAATATGCAGAACCACTCTTGTTTAATGTACCAAAAGATAGTCCAGAATACTTAGAAGCTAAAAGACTGATTAAGTTCTTAGACTACTTCCTTGGTATATCTAGCGAGTCTATCCCAGATAATTCCTTGGTTAGAGAGTTTATTGGCGGCTCTTATTTTAGACATGATTAAGGTGATATATGAAGATGACCACATCGTGGTTGTTATAAAACCCAAAGGCATGTTAAGTCAAGCTGATCAGAAGATGAGTGAAAACCTTTATGATCTTATGTGTCAACAATTGTCTGTGAAAAGCTTAGGTATGGTTCAACGTTTAGACCGGCCTGTTGGTGGTTTGATGGTGTTTGGTAAAAGTCAAAAAGCCAATAAAGTTTTGATGGACCAGATGCAAAACCGTGCTATCAAGAAGGTCTATCTAGCTCTTGTTGAAGGTGAGCCTAAAAACCAGGCATCATTGTCTAGTTATATACAGAAGGTAAGAGGGAATAGGGCTATAGTTTCAAATAAGAAGACTCCAGCTAGTAAGGAAGCTAAGTTGACTTATACAGTTTCAGATGATTTGTTAAAGCCTGCAAAAGGTACTTTGTTAGAAGTGCAGTTAGAGACTGGTAGATTTCATCAGATTCGGGCCCAATTAGCTCATCATAAATTACCCATAGTTGGTGATACAAAGTACAACCCAACTTATCAAGTGTTAGAAGGCTGGCATGACTTAGGCTTGTATGCCTATAAATTAGAATTTAAACATCCTATTAGTGGCAAAAAACTTTCTTTTGAAAGTCTGCCTAAAGAGTCACCCTTTGTGGAATAGAATTAAGTCAGTAGATCTGAGCATTAAGAGGTCTACTGACTTTTTTAACAAATATCTATAAAAAACATCAAAAAAACGCGTGTTTATGTGATAAAATTATGAGTATAATGGTTTGGGAGGTAGTCATGAAAGCTAGACTTATTGTGTTTTTTGTATTGTCTTTTATTTTATCAAGTTGTGGGAACGCTACCAAAAATGATATCTATGATGATCCTGTTGTAAGTGAACCCCTAGTTGAGGAAGTAGCGGAAGAAGCAGTAGAAGATGAACCGGTTGAAGAAAGTGTTGCGGAAGAAGTTGTAGAAGATCCCTCTCTAGCTTATGAACCAAGTGAAGGTAGTTATATCGCAAAACATGGGCCACTAAGTGTCCAAGGGACTAACTTGTTAGACGTCAATGGCGATCCCATACAGCTTCGAGGCATTAGTTCACATGGTTTACATTTTCAAGGTAGTTTAATTAACATTGGATCCATTGGCACTCTTGTCAACGACTGGGGTATTAATGTATTTCGAGGAGCTATGTATGTAGCAGAAGATGGTTATATTGATCAACCAGATTATATTCAGAAGAAGTTGTATGATGCAATTGACTACAGTACTTATCATGGTATATATGTTGTCGCAGATTGGCATGTTTTATGGGATAAAGACCCTATGAGATATGTGGATGAAGCTTCTGACTTCTTTCATAGATTAAGTCTAAAGTATGCCAATTATGATAATATTATTTATGAAATATGTAATGAACCAAATGGAGATGAAGTGACATGGGCTAATAATATAAAGCCTTATGCAGAAATCATCATTCCAATCATACGAGCCAATGACCCTGATGCCGTTATAGTTGTAGGGTCGGCAAGTTGGAGTCAGGACCTAAGAGATCCTGCAGACGACCCACTTGATTTTGAGAATATTATGTATACCTGTCATTTCTATGCAGGGTCTCATGGACAAGAACTAAGAGACAATATTCAATATATGTTGGACAAAAACATGGCTGTTTTTGTGAGTGAGTGGGGAACCAGCCTAAACACAGGACGTGGTGGGGTCTACCCAGAACTCGCTGATGAGTGGCTGGACTACTTAGACGCCAATAACATTAGTTGGATCAATTGGTCTCTTGCAGCGCTTGGTGAATCGTCTGCTTTACTAATACCAAATGCAAAGAGTAGTGGTGGTTGGCCAGATGAGAAGATATCTAAATCAGGCCACTATATAAAAAATAGATTAGCACAATACGAATAAGGAGTAGGTTATGAAGAAATTATGGATTAGTGTCATACTTTTATTTGTTTTAGCAGGATGTCAGTCAACAAGTGATGACGCCTATGATGTTAAAGAAGTAGCAGAAACAGTAACAGAGGTTGTTTATGAAGAAGAAGTTGTTGAGGAAGTTGTAGAAGAAGTAGTAGAAGAAGTAGTTATTGAAGAAGAAAGTAACGCCGAACCCTATGAACCAGAAGAAGGTCAATATATAGCTCAGCATGGTGCCTTAAGGGTTGATGGTACGAAACTTATTGATAAAAATGGTGATGTGATTCAACTTAGGGGTATTAGTACCCATGGCGTCCATTATCAAGGGAGTTTGATTAATGCAGGTTCTTTTGGAACCTTGGTGAACGATTGGCAAGTCCGTGTTATTCGTGCTGCTATGTATGTAGAAGAAGATGGTTATATTGATAATCCTGATTATAGCCTTAAAAAGTTAGAAGATGCCGTAGAGTTGGCAACATACTATGGTGTGTATTCCATAGTTGACTGGCATGTCCATTATGATCAAGATCCACTTAAACATTTGGAAGCATCTAAGAAGTTTTTTGATTATATATCTGAAAAGTACGCCAATCATGAAAATATCCTATATGAAATCTGTAATGAGCCAAATGGCCATGATGTCACATGGGACAACAACATTAAGCCATATGCAGAGGAGATTATACCAATTATAAGAGCCAATGATCCAGATGCAATTATCATTGTTGGTACAGCTAGCTGGAGCCAAGACTTACCAGATGCTGCTGACAATCCACTTGATTATGATAATATCATGTATACATGTCATTTCTATGCAGGTTCTCATGGGCAATGGTTAAGAGATAACGTCCAATATACTCTTGATAAGGGTCTAGCCGTATTTGTTACAGAATGGGGAACAAGTGCTAACACTGGCAGTGGTGGTGTTTATGTAGAAGAATCGAATGTTTGGCTTGACTACTTAGACGAAAACAAGGTGAGTTGGGCAAACTGGTCATTAGCTGCATTGCCTGAGTCTTCAGCCATTCTCTATCCGAACACTAAAACGGGTGGTAACTGGACAGATGATCGTATTAGTGAGTCTGGTCATTATTTAAGAGATCGTTTAACAAGTTATGAAGTTGATTACTAACAATAGTTGATATAGTGTGTGTGTGAAGGGAACGGAGATTCTTAAGTCTCCGTTTCCTTATTTTTTTGGCGCTGGAAAACGACAAAGTTGCCTTTGTTCTGGACTTGTTGTGATTTTTTTGTGAAATAACTATTAAATTTCACAAAAAAGATTAAGATTACTGCGATTTAATGGTAAAATAGTCGTATTAACTAGAAGTTAGACAGGAGTGATACAATGCGTAAGTATTTAAACGTCTCTAATATACTCTTTTTCGGGAGTGTTTTATTTTCTATAGGTGTTTTACTTAAAATCTATATTGACAGATCGAGTTTGCCTGAAGGGGTGTGTCCGGCAGATTACAACAATGGCTGGGTGTATTTGGCAATTGGACTGTTAGTGGCATCTACTATTTATAGTAGTGTTATAGATTACAGGAAGAAAAAGGCAGCTAAAGAAACTATAGAGAAATAGAAAGAATGTTGTAGTACTAAAATATAGCAACACGGAGGAGAAGTTATGAGTCAAACAGAAGTGAAAAATGATATTCTTAAACGTATGATTGAGAATATTGAAAAAGTAATGGTGGGGAAAAAAGAACCAATTGAATTATTATGTATCGCATTAATCTGTGATGGACATGTGTTAATCGAAGATGTTCCTGGTACTGGTAAAACAACCATGGCATTGGCTTTATCAAAGTCAATTGGGGGATCTCTAAGTCGTATCTCATGTACACCAGATGTTATGCCCTCTGATATTACAGGGTTTTCAATGTATAATCCTAAAACTCAGAATTTTGAATATAAGGAAGGGGCAATTATGGCCAATGTCTTCTTAGCTGATGAGATTAACCGTACACCCCCTAAAACACAATCAGGTTTACTTGAAGCAATGGAAGAGAAAACAGTAACAGTGGATGGTGTAAAACATCATTTACCAGATACTTTTTTAGTCATTGCTACACAAAACCCAGTAGAGTACTTAGGTACATATCCATTGCCTGAGGCACAGTTAGATCGTTTCCTATTGAAAGTTGAAATTGGTTACCCAAGTTTTGAAGAAGAACGTAAAATCATTGAGAGATTTGCCAATGACAATCCTCTTGATCACTTAACACCAGTGACAACATTACAAGAAATTGAGAGTCTTAAGACAGCAGTTCACGATGTTCACATTAGTGAAGAAGTCATGAACTATATTGTTGACCTTGTATCTGAGACTAGAAAACATAAGGACATCATTTTAGGTCTTAGTCCAAGGGCAACATTGTGGATGGCTAAAGTGGCTAAAGCTTGGGCTTACTACAATGACCGTAATTATGTAACACCTGATGATGTGAAGAAAGTATTTATGCCAGTCTGCTCACATCGTATTGTGCCAAAGACTGAGGCAAAGTATGAGAATATGACCAATGAAGATATATTAAAAGGCATATTAACGTCTATAGAGGTAAGTGGGTGATCTAGATGTTACGTAACTTTTTTATATACTTGCTGGCCCTGATTGCGTCTGCTGTTTTAGCAAGGTTGCGACCTGGATTTGTCAGTACAATGATCTTCTATATGATGGTCTGTCTTCCGATTGCAGAACTTCTAATGATTGCGATTACTTACTTTACTTTTAACATCAGTCACTCAGTATCTAAACGTACGATTGTGAAAGGTGAAAAGGTTGGGTATGAACTAGCGGTTGTTAATACAACTTTCTTAGTTTATGCACCTATAAAAGTATTTTATACAGGAAGCGAAATTTTGTTTGAAGAAGCTGATCTAGAGGAGAGAAGTACCCTGTTATTGTACCCATTTTCTAGAGAACAGTTTGAGAGAGAGATACAGTGTAACTATAGAGGGTCCTACTATATTGGGGTTGACCGAGTGGAAATTAGAGGTTTTTTTAGATTTTTCTACTTTGATTATACAGGGATAGAGACACACAAAATTCTTGTACACCCAAATATTCATGAATTACAAGCTGTAAATTTCAATCATGCCCTTAGTGAGTCAACAGAGAGTATTGTCAGCTTTGATAAGTTCGACAAGAGTATTTTCTCGGAGCTTAGACCTTATCAACCAGGAGATTCCCTTAATAAGATTCACTGGAAGTTAAGTGCTAGGTCTGATGAATTTATTACAAAAGAATACGAAGGAAATGTCAATAATAAGACTAAGATTTTCATCAACACAGAAATTATGTTTAACAGTTATCAAGAGAACATTGTAGTTGAAGATTACTTAATTGAAGGGGCAGTTTCCTTGTCAAAATATTTACTGAAAAATAATACGCCAACAGAAATGTATTGGTATGAGTACGATGCGCTACATGTGAGAGGTGAACATGAGAAGGACTTTAGAGATTTCTATGAAGCACTTGCTCTGATGGCTTTCGATGCACAAAAAGGCGCTTTTGAGAAGTTGATTATCCAGGAAACCAACAGTCAATATGGTCAATGTGTAATGGTCTTATTTACAGCATCAGTCACACCTTCATTAAGTGAAATTTTACTTAAGAAGAAAAGACAAGGTTATGAGATTAACCTAATCACATTAAACTTAAAGGGTGTTGAGATTGGTGGTAAGGGTATTCAATTTGATTCAAATCCCATATACAGACTGATGGACAACGGCATAAAGGTATACCATATGACTTTTGAAGATGGTGTATGCAGAATGGAAGTGGCTTAATGGTATTTATATATGGTTATAGTTTACTTTATATATTGTCCGGTATTTTTGCTTATGGTCTTAATGCTTTCCATGTCTTTGGTATAGCGCTAGCCTGTTATGCATTTGACAAATTGGTTTTTAAGTCTGTAAAAAGGTTTTTTACAATTTTTGCTACTTTAATAGTCCTTGTTGGAATTGGCATATATCTACTATACAGATGGGAAATGTTAGAGCCCTTACTGCTTGTATTAGGTGATTTCTTTAAAGTATATTACCTGTCTGTAATGGTATCAACAGTTGCGATAGAACCTTTCCATCAAGTTGTGGCATTAATACTAATAGGCATACCTTTACTGGCAATATTAGAACGTTTTATTAAATTTAATAGAGATTATTATTTATATCTCATTGCAGTTACAGTCATTCTTGTAGTTGTGGGTTACTTAACTAAGTCTATGGGTGGTGAAAGAGATAGGGAAGCATTCTTGATCTTATCTGCAACTTTAATTGCTTATTACTTTTACAACTACTACTATGAGTTTTCAGATTTCAGACGTAAGTTTGGTCCCTTTATAACAACCATAGTCTTATTTGTCTTAGTTATTGTTGTTGGTGGAAGGTTCCTCTATTATGTGGATCCTAGACCATTAACTGTAGAGAAGAAGAAGGTAGCATTTGAATTATCTGAGGATGTTGATCTAGAGCGACCTGAACTAAATAAGTACAATTATTTTAAACGTGAGAATGCATCAATTGCTGAAAGTTTTGATTATAAGAATGTAGAACTTTTTCGGATCAGAGCCCAGGGGGTTAGGTACCTTAAGGCAGATACTTTTGAGTTGTATTATGATGGTGTGTGGAGTCGAAGTAGAGACTTACCTTATATAGATAATGATGGTGATTCGGTAGAGAAATCTAAAGCTTACGACCAAGTAGATTATGAGGAGTATTACAAGATTGAGGATACTCGTATTATCATGAGTAATCTTAACACCAACGTCTTATTGATGAATAACTATGGTTCTTCAGACACAAGATTTTATGACAATATTAGGGTAATGCATGATACACGTCGTGGCATATTCTTCTCTAATGATTTATTGCCAGAGAGATACGTCTACGAGTTTGATGCAATCTTACCTGAGTATGGTAGCCCTGTTTTTGATAACCTAGTTAGACTTAATAGCAATGATGCCTATCCTGACGAATTGAATCAGCTGTCTGGTCCCAATACGGACCGCTATGAAAGTGTGGCAAATTTAGCAAGAGAGATAACAGAAGGTATTGATAATAAATATGATCAGGCCTTAGCAATAGAGAAATATTTGCACGAGAATTATAGTTACTCAGAAGCACCACCTAGTCCACCAGAGAATGTGGATCCAATTATCTATTTCTTATTTGAATCAGAGGAAGGTTTCTGCCAACAATTTACGACAGCTTATATCTTGATGGCGAGGAGTTTGGATATTCCTTCACGATATGCGGTTGGTTTTTATGTTGGTCAGAGAGACGTAGAACCAGAATCTTATCAAGAAGCACTAGAAATGGGCTTTATAGAAGATGGTGTTTATAGTGTCTATGATTCCAATGCACATACATGGCCAGAGGCCTACTTCCCAGAGGTTGGCTGGATCATGTTTGAACCAACACCTGGACGTTATTATAAACAAGAAGTTGTTGATTATGATCCTTATGATTTTGAAAATAACTTAGGTGAGGCTGAAGGAAGATTTAGCTTTGAGTTTGATATTATGTATCTTTATATTTTCATTGCTATAGTGTCTGCACTAGTTATGATGGCTATGGTCATTATTACTTTTAGAATGAGAGCCAATCTTAAGAAAAGGTCCAATAAGGAAAAATTATTGGCCATACATATGTTGATGAGGCGTTATCTAAGGGTAAGTGGTTTGCCAAAAGAAACCAGTGAAACACCAAGAGAATTTGCTAGAAATGTGGACGAGTATATGTTTGACATTAAAGGCAAATACATGGTTGACTTAATGAATGATTATGAGTCAGTTGTGTATGGTGGTGGTCACGTAGATGAAGAAATCTTAGCAGCCCATCATGAGTACCTAAATCTACTAAGACAACGTATGTTGAGGCGGATGAATAAATTTAACTACACTAGGGTCAAAGTGACTGAGTTCTTTACTATCAATGTATAAAGCATAAAATATAAGGCATGCCTTTAAGGTGTGCCTTTTTTCTAACATAAATTCAGGGTGTAAGTCCCTGATAGTAAGGGTTTGAGCAAGATGCACTTATTCAGCAAACACGTGTATTTATGAGGCGGACATAGTAGGAAAATAGTCCTTGACAGTCATACAAATCTGTATAATAATACTATTGTAATGAGAATATTGACTTATCGGAAGGAGTCGCCATGAAAGCACTAGTAAAGAAATTTCCAGAAAAAGGATTATGGCTTGAAGATATACCTGAACCAGAGACAGGACTGAACGAGGTTAAGATTAAGATTCATAAAACTTCTATATGTGGGACGGATTTACATATCTATAATTGGGATGAATGGTCACAAGCAACAATTCCGGTGCCGATGACAATTGGTCATGAGTTTGTTGGACATATTGTTGAAGTTGGCGATAATATCAAAGGTTATAAAATAGGGGACCTAGTGTCTGGTGAAGGGCATATCGTTTGTGGCCAGTGTCGAAATTGTCTTGCTGGTAGACGCCATCTTTGTATTAATACCAGTGGTGTTGGTGTGAACAGAGCAGGGGCTTTTGCTGAATACTTAGTCATTCCAGCTGCCAATGTGTGGTTGGCAGATCCAAAAATCAGTGAAGATATATTAAGTGCATTTGACCCACTTGGTAACGCTGTACATACGGCCTTATCATTTGATCTTGTAGGAGAAGATGTCTTGATTACAGGTGCGGGTCCAATTGGTATAATGGCAACAAAAGTTGCAAAACAAGCTGGCGCCAGACATGTTGTTGTGACAGACATCAACCCATATAGACTTAACTTGGCCAAAGAGATGGGTGCTACTTTAACAGTTGATGTTAAGACGGAGTCCATTAAAGATGCAATGAAGACCCTTGGCATGAGAGAAGGTTTTGATGTTGGTCTTGAAATGTCAGGAAATGCCAAAGCTTTTAATGATATGTTGGAAGTGATGGAACATGGTGGTAAAATTGCTATGTTGGGTATTCAGGGACCTGATACAACTATAGACTGGAATAAGGTTGTCTTTAACGGTTTAACAATCAAAGGTATTTATGGACGGGAAATGTATGAGACCTGGTATAAAATGACTTCAATGATTCAATCTGGTCTAGATATAGAGCCTATTATTACCCATAGATACCACTACACAGAGTTTGAAAAGGGTTTTGCAGCCATGCAATCAGGTGAATCAGGCAAAGTTGTACTCAGCTGGGAGGATTAGATGATTAAGGATATTAAAGCAATATATGAAGGGCAGTTACTAGAGATCAAAGATAGTGGCTTATGGAAAGAAGAACGAATTGTTACAACTAAACAAGGAGCTATTGTATCAACAACTAAAACAACAGATGTCTTAAACTTCTGTGCAAATAATTATCTTGGACTTGCTTCAGACCAAGAGGTTATTGATGCTGCTAAAGCTAGTTATGATCGTTGGGGTTATGGTTTATCTTCTGTGAGATTTATTGTAGGAACTCAAGAGGTTCATAAGGAACTTGAAGCTGAAGTTTCAAAATTCTTAGGTATGGACGATGCAATCTTATATTCATCTTGTTATGATGCTAATGGAGGTTTGTTTGAAACAATTCTGACCAAAGAAGATGCAATTATCTCTGATACTTTGAACCATGCAAGTATAATTGATGGTGTACGTTTGTGTAAAGCTATGCGTTATAGATATAAGAATAATAATATGGAAGATTTGGAAGCTCAGCTTAAGGCAGCAGATGAAGCTGGGGCTAGGATCAAACTTATTGCAACAGATGGCGTATTTTCAATGGATGGTATCATCGCAAACTTAAAGGGGATTTGTGATTTAGCAGATCGTTATAATGCTCTTGTGATGGTGGATGATAGTCACGCTAGTGGTTTTGTAGGTGAGACAGGCAGAGGTAGTCATGAACATAACGATGTTATGGGAAGGGTTGATATTATCACAGGGACCTTTGGTAAAGCCTTAGGGGGTGCTAGTGGTGGTTTTACTGCTGCACGTCAGCCTATCGTTGACTTACTAAGACAACGTTCTAGACCTTATCTATTCTCCAACTCATTAGCACCAGCTATGGCGGCTACTACATTATCAATTCTTAGAAAGCTTGGCGCTACAACTGAGTATAGAGATAGACTTGAGACCAATACAGCCTATTTTAGACAAGAGATGGTAGAGGCTGGATTTAATATCGTCCAAGGTGTTCATCCAATCGTACCTGTCATGTTAGGGGATGCACGAGTGGCTTCAGAAATGGCTGATCGACTACTTGATAAAGGTATATATGTGATTGGATTCTATTATCCTGTAGTACCTAAAGGCCAGGCGCGTATTCGTACTCAGATATCTGCGGCACATACTATAGAGGACATTGATAAGGCGATTGCTGCCTTTGTTGAAGTGAAAAGAGATATGAACTTATAAGATTCTATGTGACATTAAAGCTCCTTTTCTTAGAAAAGGGGCTTTTGTTTGATTAAGACACACAAAAGACAAATTATTTACACACAAAATGAACCTGTTAGGGATAAAATTATAAAGTAATCATCTATGATATAGAAATTGAATGGAGGAAACTTATGAGTAATTTTAGCCTAAGAGGAAAACTGATCCTTATATTTCTTTTGTTAATCAGTGTACCTTTAATTACATCATCATTTGTAATGTATACACAAACGTCCAAAGAAATTCGACAAGAAATTGAACGTTCTAGTTTTGAATTGATTAATCAGGTGGATAGTCAGTTGACAACATATTTTGATGGATATCAAAAGAGTGTAGCGTTGATGGGAAACGATGCTAATGTCAAAAGTTATGAAGCAAACCCAGACAGTCAAGAGTGGATGATGAAATCCTTTGAGGCCTATACCGGCTCTTATACAGATGTTATGAACATCTACTCAGCCTATACTGACAAGTCTATGCATATCTACCCAGCAGTTAATCTTCCGGAGGATTATGATCCTACTGGTAGACCTTGGTATATGGATGCAGTTGCAGCAGATGGCTTTATCTGGACAGCCCCTTATGTAACAGCAGATGAAGACAATAAAAGTTTGATCATTTCAGCGGCAATGCCAGTCAAAGACTTTGATAATAAGTTTATTGGAGTGTTAGCAATTGATATGTCCTTAAATGAGTTAGCTCAGAAAATGAATGAAACTAAAATAGGTGAAAGTGGATATCCAGTTCTTATTGACCAGAATGGTATAACTCTTACCCATCAGAATGCAGAGTTAATTGGTGGAGAAATACCACTTCCAGACTTAGCTGAGTTTGTTAATAACAATGTTACTGGACAGTTTTCTTATGTCTTTAATGGTGAGAGAAAAATTGCCTTTCTTGATACTATTGATGCTTTAGGGTGGAAGATTCTAGTGACAATTCCAGAAGCTGAAGTGACAGCTACAGCTCAATCCATTTTAATGAATATAATACTGATTGGCGTTGTCTTACTTGCAATAGCCATCATTATTTCCATATTATTTAGTAACGGCATAAGCAAAGATATAAGAAAAATAATTGATAGAGTTCTAAAATTGAAAAATGGAGATTTTACTCAAGTCCAGCAAAAAATGAGTGTGAAAGATTTTAAGAAATTAAGTGGTTCAATAGAAGATATGGTTGCTGATGTTTCTTTGCTTATTGGCAATGTTAAAGTGGCAACGGATAGTGTGCGTATTAAAACAGACAGTGTTGCTAGTAATGCTGATGATGCCAGTATGTCTGCAGATGATGTATCAAAAGCTGTTGAAGAGATAGCCCAAGGTACGGTTCGTCAAGCAATGGATGCAGATGAAAGTAATAGGAATATCAAGAAAGCAGGAGATGGAATCGTTACATTGTCAGAAAGTATAGGACATGTAATTAAACGAACAGATGAAGCGATTGAGTCTAATAATTTAGGTATTAAAGTGGTTGAAGAGCTTAAGGCAACTAATGTTGAAAACAATCAAGCAACCAAAGAAACTGAGAAAGTTATTGGTGTACTTGAGAAGAAATCCAACGATATTAGTAGTATTGTTGATGCTATTTCTAGCATAGCTGATCAAACTAACTTACTAGCCCTTAATGCAAGTATTGAAGCTGCCAGAGCTGGTGAACAAGGTAGAGGTTTTGCTGTGGTTGCAGATGAAATCAGGAAGTTGGCAGAAGAATCCAGCAATGCCGCAGATGAGATCAAAAACATTGTAGGTGATATTCAATCTGAAAGTGCCAATGCTGTTAAAATTATGGGTGAAGTAACAGTTCGGTCTGAAGAACAGAACGATGCAGTTAATAAAGTAAGTGACACTTTCCAAACTATTTCCGGTTCCATTAACGGTGTAAATGATGTTATTGAAGAGGTATCTAAAAACATCACAGATATTACTGAGCAAATGGAAACAGTTGTTAAGAGTGTCAGCAATATTGCTGCTGTTAGTGAGGGTGCTGCTGCTGCGACACAAGAAGTCAATGCCTCTATGGACCAGCAAACTGCCATCGTTGGAGAAGTTGCAAATCTAGCAGATGAACTTAAAAATTTGTCCTCTGAGCTAGAAGAGCAATTGAATAAATTTAAAATCGAATAAAGGTAATATTAAGGCTAAAGGTTGATTTTATAAGGGTTTGGTGTTATAATTGTCTTAGGAAATATTCCTGGGGTGTACGGAGAAACCTGTATTTTGAACCTACATAGTAACATTGGGAATCTTATATTTTATGGTGGACGACAAGCCTTGTAAGTTGGACTTCGGAGATCATATTGCGGATACCCACCTAGCCGAAGCTAGGGATCAAAATTCAGGGAACGGCATTTCGGGGCATTACCAAAAAAATAAGCCGGACAACGAAAGTTGTCTGGCTATTTTAATGTCTTGATATATAGGTGTAGTCACTAAAAAAGGAGATATACACAATTATAGCTGTGCATATCTCCTTACTATTTTGCTTATATTAATGATTTTAGCTGTTCGAAAAAGTTAGGGTAGGAGATGGCTATACATTCACTTTCGAGGATTGTGGTATCTCCATTAGCACATAATGCTGCAACAGCAAAGGACATAGCAATTCTATGATCATCATAAGTCTCAATTGTTGCACCGTGAAGTGGTTGACCACCTTCGATAATTAGACCATCATCTGTGCCGGTAACTTTAGCTCCCATTTTAGTCATTTCAGCCACCATAGCATCAATTCTATTGGTCTCTTTTACCTTAAGTTCTGCAGCATCTTTGATTTGAGTTATACCTTCAGCATAAGCTGCTGCTATGGCTATAACAGGTATTTCGTCAATAAGAGTTGGTATGATATCTCCTGAAACAGTTGTTCCAGTTAATTGACTGGACTTGACAATTATATCAGCAATTTTCTCGCCGTTAATTGTACGTATGTTGTCTAGTTCGATTTGACCATTCATAGATTTAAGAACATGAATTATGCCATCTCTTGTAGGGTTAATACCTACATCTAATAGTTTTATTTCGCTGTTTGGAACAATGAGCCCAGCAACTAAAAAGAAAGCAGCAGAGGATATATCAGCAGGAACAACCACCTCATTGGCAAAGAGTTCATCAATAGGATGACTGACAATAGTACAGCCTTCTGATTGAATGTTAGCGCCAAAATGATTAAGCATAATCTCAGAATGATTTCTAGAGGGTGCTGGTTCAATAATTGTTGTAGTTTCATTTGTGTATAAGTTAGCCAGTAGGATAGAGGACTTAATTTGTGCACTGGCAACAGGTGTGTTATATACCATACCCTTAAGTGTGTTAGGTTTAATCTCAAGTGGTGCTAGACCATTACCAACTAAACTCTTAATATCTGCACCCATTTGTGATAGAGGAGTTATGATACGGTTCATTGGTCTCTTTTGAATAGAAGCATCACCTGTCACTTGGACATCAAAGTTCTGTCCTGCAAGAATACCTGACATAAGTCTCATTGTAGTACCACTATTACCAACATCCAGTATAGATTGAGGCTTGTCTAGGCCACGAAGACCTTTTCCACTTACGGTAACTTTTTCACCTTGACGATCTATATGGATACCCATTGCCTTGAAACAACTTATTGTAGATAAGCAGTCTGCGCCAGTTAAGAAGCCACTAACATGAGTTGTACCTTTTGCCAAAGAACCAAACATAATGGAGCGGTGTGATATGGATTTGTCGCCTGGTACCTTCAGTGTTCCTTTTAATGCATTAACTGGTGATATCTTCATAATTGTCTCCTAACGGTAAATAGTGAATCCTAATTGATCGAGTAATGAAATACTTTGAGTCATATGTTGTTGTTCGTTAAACTGTACTTTAAGTACACCTTTGTCAATTTCTCTGTTGTTAACGATGCCAATATTCTTAATGTTGATCCCCTGTTCATATAATAGGGTAGAAACCCTTGCAATAATCCCTGGTTCATCATCTACATCAATGCTAAAGCCGTAATCACTTGGCAATAGGCCATGTTTTGAGTCGTTGAATGTTGCCCTATAATCTTTGGCCTTTGAAAAAAGAGTTTCAAGCTTACCACCGTCTTCAGCTTTAACCATATCCACTGCATCAGCCAATAGATCTGACATATGATTTAATGCATTTAAGATGGCTTCTTTATTGGTTAAGCAGATTTGCTGCCACATAATAGGTGAAGCTGAGGCGATACGTGTGATATCTTTAAAACCGCCAGCTGCTAGTGTATGCATATAGCCATTACTTTCATCCATTGTTTCAACAGCGTTTACTATAATAGCAGCCATGATATGAGGAACATGACTGATTGAAGCAGCCGCCACATCATGGTCGCTTGAACTCATGATTAAAGGAATACTATCAATACCTTCAATGAGTGTTTTAAGTAAAGCCACATCTGAATCAACAGAGGTGGAAGAGGGGGTGAGTATATAGTAGACATTCTCAAACAAACGGGCATCTGAAGATTTGTAGCCACTTTTTTCAGAACCTGTCATTGGGTGACCACCAACAAATCTAGATCTTATACCAGCAGCTTCTAGTGCACTGTGTATATCACCTTTGGTTGAACCGACATCAGTTAATACGCAAGTTGGTTTTATATACTTAGATAAAGTCTTGGCCATTTTGATGTTGATCTGTACAGGACAACATAAAAAGATTAAATCACAATCAGTGAAGTCCTTTTCTAGAGAAGAGGCTATCTGATCAATAACTTTTTCATCTTTAGCTAACTCTAGAGCGTGTAAGTTTTGATCAAAGGCAACAATGTGATTAACCAAGGCATATTTTTTTATACTTTTTGCAATGGATCCACCAATAAGGCCGAAACCAACGAAACCAACTTTGTTAAAAATCATATAGTCCTACCTTCTAGTTTTGCATAAGGTCTTAGTTGTTGAATCATATCTTCAAACTGTCCTGGATCAAGTGATTGAGGACCGTCTGAAAGTGCTTTTGCCGGATTAGGATGAACTTCTACCATGATACCATCAGCACCAGCCGCAATTGAAGCTTTAGAGAGTGGTAATACATAATCTCTAACACCTGTCGCATGGCTAGGATCAACTATAATGGGTAGATGGGTCTTAGATTTTAAGACTGGCACTGCACTAATGTCTAAAGTGTTACGAGTTGCGGTCTCAAAGGTTCTGATACCACGTTCACATAAGACAACATTCTTGTTACCTTCACTCATAATATACTCAGCAGCATTCAACCATTCTTCAATCGTCGCAGACAGACCTCTTTTTAAGAGTACAGGGATTTGTAGCTTTCCAACTTCTTTGAGTAAATAGAAATTTTGCATATTCCTTGCACCGATTTGCAACATATCAACGTATTTGGCTGCCGTAGCAACTGCTTGCTGACTTGTTACTTCACAAACAATACCAAGACCAGTGATATCTCTGGCCTGTGCCATATACCTTAAACCTTCTTCTTCAAGACCCTGGAAAGAGTAGGGAGAAGTTCTTGGTTTGTAAGCACCACCTCTTAGGAGATGGCCACCACTATTTTTGATTGATTTTGCAATAGAGATAATCTGTTCTTCACTTTCGATGGCACAAGGTCCAGACATCACGGTGAATTGATCCCCACCAATGATAGTATCTTTGACCTGTACCGTAGAGCGTTCTACATGAAAGGCTTTGTTGGCTAATTTGTAGCTTTCGGTAATAGGAACAACCTTGGACACACCATCCAGTAGACTGAAATTGTAATCCCCAAGTAAACGTTTATCACCAACAATACCTATAATTGTAACGGACTCACCAATAGACTTGTGAGCCGTTAACCCTTTTTCTTCTATAACTGAAACGATGTTATCCACCGCTTGATCTTTGATACCAGGCTTCATGACTATAATCATAATAGCCACCTCCTTGCTATTTCTTAAGGATTTCTTTTACAACTGCAAAGAATCCATCCATTTGCTCAATAGTACCAAGAGATACTCTCTGGAACATTGGCATGCCAAGTGCATTACCTGGTCTTACGATGTAACCCTTACTTTGTAGAGCAGTGAACATCTCCTGACTATCAACGCCAAAGTTAATCATCACAAAATTACCAAATGATGGTATATATTTAAGATTTAGCTCATCACACTTTTTGTAAGTAAAAGCTTTAGCTTCTTCATTGAGGGCAAAAGTGTCCTCAACAAAGGCAGTATCTTCAAGGGCTGCTAAAGCGGCAACTTGAGCTGCAGTTGTTACGTTAAAGGGGTTTCTTAATCTATTGATTTTTTCGATAATATCAGCTGGACCAATACCATAGCCAACTCTAAATGATGCAAGACCGTACATTTTTGAGAAAGTACGTAACATCATTAGATTTTTGTATTGCTCCATGTTCTTAAGTGTATCTGGGTAATCATCTCTTCTAATATATTCAACGTAAGCTTCATCCATAACCACAAGAACGTCTGATGGCACTTCTTTTAGAAATGCTTCTTGTGCTTCTTTAGTAATCATAGTCCCGGTAGGGTTGTTAGGATTAGCAATAAAAATAAGTTTTGTTTTTGCAGTGATTTTCTCCAAAATACCTTCTAGATCAAAAGTATGATTCTTAAGAGGTACTTCGATGATGGTACCGCCCATTTGAACAGTCCCGGCTTTGTATTGTGGGAATGTAATCGCACAAGTAATAACTTCATCACCAGGTGCAACATAAGTTTTTGTAATCATCGAAATGATTTCATCTGAACCAGCACCAAAAATAAGTTGGGTGGTCTCAACATTGTATTTCTTTGCGATGGCATTCCTTAAATTGGTACAATTACCATCTGGGTATAAACTAGGTTCTTCTAGATAAGCAATGATATGTTCTTTTACAGTTTTAGAACATCCTAAAGGATTTTCATTCGATGCAAGTTTGACGATTTTATCAAGTTTGTATAAAGCTTTTACTTCATCAATTGATTTGCCTGGAATATAAGGTCTGAGTCCATCCACTTCAAGTCTGTTTTTTATCATTATATTACCTCCACAGTGTTTCATTATTATGACCACCATTATAACATAAATTGAGGGATTTTCCTTCTATAGTCGGCATAAAAATTAATCCACTTATTCTAGCAAAAACAGGGTGCTGTGTCAATTATCTAATACGTCGAAGCGGTAAAGTGTTGGCGGAATATTCAGTTAAATACAACAATTAACTGCCATAGTGCACACATTTAGGCCTAAATCTACTGTTGTGAGATAAGATGCAAGAGGGGATTGTGTAACTTGCATAAAAAAAATTAATTTATTTCAAAAAGTTTGAAGGAAATAGATGAATTATGTTGAATATTTATCATAACGGCAAATTCTTATAATTAAACGAGAATGTCCAAGTTTTACTGTAACAAGAAGTGTTTGTTTGAATTATGAGATAATTGCCCATACGTACGAAAAAATAACTTAAGACTGGGGGACATACGATGAAAATTTATTCGTCCGAACAAATTCGTAACGTTGTATTATTAGGCCATGGAGGAAGCGGTAAGACTACTTTAGTTGAAGCTATGGCACATGTTGATGGCATTGTAACTCGACAAGGTAAGGTGGATGAAGGAAATACCATTTCCGATTTTGATAAAGAAGAAATCAAAAGAGGTTTTTCAATCAGCACTTCATGTATTCCGATTGAGTGGCAAGATTGTAAAATGAACCTTCTAGATGCACCAGGGTATTTTGACTTTGTTGGTGAAGCTAAGGAAGCAACAAGAGTGGCAGATAGTGCAATTATAGTAGTCTCAGGCAGATCAGGTGTTGAAGTTGGAACTGAAAAAGCTTGGGAATATGCTGAGGAAATGGAAATTCCTAAGTTGGTATTTGTAACAGACATGGATGATGACAATGCAAGTATGAAAACAGCATTGGCACAACTTAAAGAAAGCTTTGGTAAATCCGTTGCACCATTCCAGGTACCAATTAGAGAAGGTGAGCATTTTGTAGGCTTCGTTAATGTTATCAAGATGGAAGGTCGTCGTTTTGTTAAAGATCATGTTGAACCTTGCGACATTCCTGAAAGCATTATGGAAGAAGTTGAAGAAGTAAGAGAAATGATATTAGAAGCCGTTGCTGAAAGTGATGAAGAACTTATGGAGAAATACTTCGAAGGTGAAGAATTTACTCTTGAAGAAATTCAAAACGCTATTCACAAAGGTGTTATTGATGGTTCTATCGTGCCAGTATTATGTGGTTCAGGTATCACCAATACAGGTGTAACAGTACTTATGAACTCAATTGTTAAGTACATGCCAGCACCAAAAGAAGAACACACATCCATTTATGGAGAACATCCTGAAACTGGCGAAGAGATTGAAGTATTCTGTGACAAGGATCATGATCCTGTTGCTCTTGTCTTCAAAACAATCGTAGACCCTTATGTTGGAAAACTATCTCTATTTAGAGTTTATTCAGGTATCATTAAGAGGGATTCACAACTTCTTAATGTTAATAAAGAGAAGAAAGAAAAAGCAAACCATATCTATATTCTAAGAGGCCGTGAGCAGATAGAAGTAGATGAAATCCGTGCTGGTGATATTGGTGCGTTTGCCAAGATGACCGAAGTAAGCACAGGAGATACATTATGTGATCCTGCACATCCAGTTAAGCTTAAAGGTATCGACTTCCCAGAATCACTTGCTTATAGAGCCATTGTGCCTACTAAGAAGGGTGAAGAAGAGAAGATGACAGCAGGTATTCACAAGCTGATGGAAGAGGATCCAACCATTAATATCGTAATGGATACTGAAAACCACCAAGAATTACTTTATGGTGTTGGTGGACAGCATCTTGAGATTGTTAAGTCAAAATTGCTTGAGAAATTTAAGGTTGGCATTGAGCTATTAAGACCTAAGATTCCTTATAGAGAAACGATTAAGTCCAAAGGACAAGTTAGAGGTCGCCATAAGAAGCAATCAGGTGGTCATGGTCAGTACGGTGATGTCATCATGGTATTTGAACCATCTGGCGATAGAGAAAAATCCTTTATCTTCGAAGAAAAAGTTGTTGGAGGATCAGTTCCACGTAACTACTTCCCAGCTGTAGAAAAAGGACTTGCAGAATCTGTTGATCGTGGTGCCTTAGCTGGTTATTCAGTTGTTGGTATTAAAGCAACACTTGTTGATGGCTCTTACCATCCAGTTGATTCATCAGAGATGGCCTTCAAGATGGCGACGATTAATGCTTTTAAAGCGGCTATGCAAGAATGTACACCAATTATTCTTGAACCGATTGCTAATGTTAAGGTAACTATTCCAGATGATTACATGGGTGACATCATGGGTGACTTAACAAAACGTAGAGGCCGTGTAATGGGTATGAACCCAGTACGTGGTAAACAAGAAGTAATTGCTGAAGTACCAATGGGTGAGATGTATGGTTATTCAACTGACCTTAGATCTATGACTCAAGGACGTGGTATGTTTACACTTAGCTTTGACAGATATGATGAAGCGCCATCAGATGTTCAAGAGCGCGTTATTGCTGAAAGAGCAGAAGAAGAGTAAATATTAGATTTTCAAGGACCATCTCGTTAATGAGATGGTCCTTTTATGATTTTATAGATCAATAATTTCTATAGATATGACATTTCAGATAAGGTATACTATATCAAAATGGAGGTAAAGCCAATGAATACTAGACTAGAGAATGAACTAATTCAAATAGAAGTGAATGATATGGGGGCGGAACTGTCTCAACTTGTTAAGAAGTCTTCAGGAAAAGATTATATGTGGACAGGAGATAAAGCCTTTTGGACAGGCAAGTCTCCAGTACTTTTTCCAATTATAGGTAGTTTAAATGGCGGTCGGATTAAGAGTGATGGTAAAGAATATGCTATGGCCAACCATGGCTTTGCACGAAGGTCTTTATTTAAGTTGATTGAGGAATCCAAAAATACTTTAACTTATGAGTTGACTGAAAACAATGTGACACTAGCACAATACCCTTATCATTTTTCACTACAATTAAAATACTCATTGATAAATTCAGGTGTTGAGATTACCTATACAATAAAAAACAATTCTGATAAGGTGATGCCTTTCCAGATTGGTACTCATCCAGCTTTTATGTGCCCGATGGGAGATACAAATCAAATAGAAGATTGGTATTTAGAACTTGAGAAGAAAGAAACACTAAAGACAATTGGTCTTAGAGATAATCTACTGTTAGAAGATCACTTAACGACTATAATTGAAGAAGATAATATTTTGCCTTTGAAAGAAGAAGATTTTTATGAAGCTGCCTTTGTGTTCAAAGATGTAGATTCTAGTTATGTGACCTTAAAGTCGGACAAAACAGATGAGAAGGTTAAGGTGACTTTTGAAGGATTACCTGATCTTGCCATATGGCAGCCGAAGAAAGCACCATTTTTATGTATTGAGCCTTGGTATGGCCATGGTGACCCTTATGGTTTTGATGGTGATTTACTAGAAAAGCCTAGAATGATCCACTTATCACAAGGGGAGAGTTATACTGCTAAACTGACTATTGAAATTTAATGCTATAAATGAGAATTAGTATCAAATAGAAAAAAGCTTAAACCCGCTCTGTGAGCGGGTTTTCTAATTCCGACCAAATTAGTGGGAATTGTATGAATAAAATACATGTTAAACTATTGACAAGGTCATAGGACCATGATAATCTAGGTGTGTAATTAAATCCGAGTAGTTTAGTAGGAATTAAGCGTTAAGAAATTGAGGTGACATATGAAACTTTCAACAAAAGGCAGATATGGTCTTAGAGCTATGATAGATTTGGCTATTCATGCTGAGAATCATAAAGTTTCGATTAAGAGCATCAGCGAACGACAAGAAATATCAGAAAACTATCTAGAACGGATTATAGCGGTGCTCAAGAAGAGTGGTTATGTCAACAGTACTCGAGGGGCTCAAGGTGGTTATGCATTGGCTGTACCAGCAAAAGAAATTTCAGTTGGTGACATTCTAAGGGCTTTAGAGGGAGATCTTAACCCGGTGGATTGTACACTTACGAATGATGATAAAGAATGTAGTGAAGCAAATCTATGTGTTACAAAATTTGTATGGAAAAGA
>PPCM01000525.1_pt1 | contig 31422 bp, 19 predicted proteins | sample 1555541 | NCBI WGS metagenome assembly PPCM01 (sample SAMN05284479, study PRJNA326546) | Marine sediment metagenome, whole genome shotgun sequencing project. | isolation source: marine sediment | place: Germany: Wadden Sea | collected 2012-09-05
CAAACCGTTCGTCTGCACCGAGCCCGATTGCGAATACGCGTGTGGGACGATTCAAAAACTGAGGCGACATCTCAAACTCCGGCACAAACTGCCCGTCACCGATGCCGACGCCATCGCCAACCGCACCCGCGTCGAATGGGCCGAGCTCACCGGCCGGACCATCACATCAATGAACGGAATCCGTCAGAGCACCGGGGCCCTGGTTATCCAGACACCGATCCGGCCCATCCCCCCCGGAGGGACCACCGAGCCCGAGGATGTGCATACATTCTATTACGGACCCGGCCTCATATATATGATTATCTTCTTCTCCCCCGACGGTCGGGAGACAAGATATGTTGGGTCGACGCAAGCCCCCACAAAATCGGGCGACCCACGGGAAATGGCCAAGGTAAGGCTCGACCAACACTCAAGATCAGACAGTGTCATGGCGGCGGCCATTAGGAACGAGAACTACAGGCTAACTATCGTCAAATCTTGGCCTTGTATCGGCCGCTTTGCGCTGCACGCCCTAGAGGCGGCTGAGATCTGGGCGCTGAAGGTCCGGGAAGGTGCGGCCTCAGGGGGGTATCTGGCGGCAAATGGCGTACTGCCGACCACGAAAGAAACATTGTGTCAGCAGTTAGCGGACCATGACCATCATCGTTGGATAACTGCCGACCCGATCCCCGATTTACCGGAACGCCACTCGCCCAAGACCAGCCCAACCATGAGGATCGACAGCTCATTCCAGCCTTCTGAGCATCATCATCGGACACGTGTGCCAAAGCGAAAGCCTCAACCAAAGAGGCAATGTTCAAAAGCAGCTCGGCACCATCAGCAATGAGCTTGGAGCCCTTGCCTTTTTTGCCTTTTTTGTCTTTTTCCCTCTTGCAGGTCCTCGCGCTTCTCGGCGGTGATAATAGCGTTTGTAGTTACTCTAGCGCAAGGCATTGTGTTTGTGTCGTGTATTTGGTTCCCCGAGCTTCTGCCAAAAGAGACAGTGCCGGCGGATGACCCGACGCGACACCACAGCCAACACCACGTGCGATGACAGATTTACAGAGGGCTGTCGACCGCAGGGACCGTCTTGACAACCAGATCCGCGTAGCCGGCGGGCATGCCGGAGAACTGCTCAGCGGCCACGTAGCCCAGAAGGGGGGCGGCGCGCTCCATTGCCACGCCGCTGTCAAAGTCGCTAGGCATCACGAGACCTCTGTTGGGCTCGGCCATCGCCAACTCCATGTGAGTCACAGCAGACACGGCGACCTGCAGCACGGTGGCGTTCGTCTTACATCCGAGACGACGCGACTCGACGGACGTCAGCACGGAGCCGTACCAGATGGCGGGCAGGGGTCGCCCCGACACGAGGACGGCACCCATGGCCTCGCTCCCCTCGAGTGGTCCGTGGGCCGCCTCCGTGATGAGGGTGGCCGGCATCTCGTGGGCGTCGGGGCGGGTGGCGGCCGCGCGGGTGGCGAGGGCGGGGCGGTAGACAAAGGCGACCGTGGGGCCGACCCCGTCCCCGACGAGCGTTCCGTCGTGCTTCATGTGACGAAGAACGGTCGAGATCTCGAGCGTTTCTGGGTGACGCACCACCCGGCCGATAAACTCGGCGCCAGACCCGGGCGCGGTCGGGGCGGCGGCGACGGGCACGCGGGACTTCATGTACACCGGGTATGGGAGTGTTCTGTGTCTGGTGTGGTGGTGGGTCATGTCATCGTCGGGACCAGGGGTGGGGAGGGCTGGATAGTCGTGGGGGCTGACGGCGATCTCACCCCGGGCGAACCACTCGTCGCGGAGGCTGTTGATGCTCCAGGTGTTGGTGAATTGGCCGTCAATGAGGTCGACCTTGTCCGCAGCAGGGGCGATCGTGTCGTGCTCGCTGATGTGCACCGTCTGGAGGTCCAGCATGCAGCTCAGACGGCCGTCCACACCCTTGGCGTACGGATCCTCGAGCAGCTTCTCAATCTCGGCCTTATCCTCGGTGGGGCACTCGGCGTGGTCTGCCCAGAGACGGGCCATGTGCCTCAGACCAATCCGGACAAAGTGCGTCACGAGGCCTGGGTTGGCGCCACAGTCGATAGCGGCCGTGGGTCGCGGCGGGTCGGTGTCTGCGTCGTCCACGCGGCTGTACAGAGCAGCAACTGTGGGGTACGGCGCCTCCTCCCATTCCTCCATGCTAGAGTTGAGGTAGAGAGACCCGCAGGCCTGTACGGCGAGAAGCGTGTCCAGGGACTCGACGCCGAACATAAAATCAAAGGTTATGGCACCTGGAGGAATGATGGTTGAAAGAGAGTGCCGCAGGCCGGTGCGTGTCAGTGTGTGGTGGATATAGCGGAGCGTGCCGGTAGTAGAGTTGGTGGGTTCATGGATAAGCGTCAGTCCGGCCTCAGTGGCCGTGGACTGCTGCAGTTTGGGATCAATTTCTAGCAAGTCGAGCACAACAATGCGCTTGGGAGAAAAACGAGAGACAATCATTGGAATCGCAGTCCGTGCCACGGACCCGAAGCCAAGAATCACGACATCGCCAGAGAATTGCCACTGTGTCATCTGTGTTCAGTAACGATTCTGCAAGGTTGACTTTGCCAGACCAAATAAATGATGAGATAACTACGACAGAACCACGCTGAGCGGCCGATTCTGTGGAGAGCCCCGGTGGTATGTAATGGCCCTGCTATAATATGGATTTGATTTAACTCTCCCGCATCGCCCTCACAACATCACATTCGCACGGGATGCCAAGAATCGCTTCCTCGGTTTGTTGAAGGTCAAATTTTCCTTTGCTTGGGGTGTTCGGGCGGCATAGTGGTCGGTTGAGCCACCATTGCCCTCACAACGGGAAGCCGGAGTCTGCCTGGGATGGCCGTCCGTCAATCATGCATTGGTATGTCGACCCATGGGTGTGGTGAGATGGCTACCCGTCCAATGTAGTGTTCCCAACACGCATTAAAGGGGGTGATCTTCGTTTTAAACAAACCACAATCAGAAGGGTCAATAAAGATTCATAAAGTCGGGCGTCGTCACATTCCCGGTACGCACTCGACGCACACGCAACAGTGGGTGCATCACTGCATCCTCGCGCCTCCAACGCGTCAATATAATCATTTGTAAACCGAACTCCTCAAAAAATGCCAAATCCTGGCTTATCTGGGAGCTACGCGGCCATGCGGGCTCGGAAAGAGTCCCTGTCGCACACGCTACAGCAAGTAGCAACCAGAGAGTCCCCATTCTCTGTCAAGCGCCCAGTTGCCAGGAAGCTCTTCGACAGCGACTCTGACATGATGCTTGGGCCGCGCCGAACGGCACCTCGTCGCGGGCCCCGGCACCGTGTGAAGACAGTTTCGTTCATAGACAGTGCAGAGCAGCGCCTGAAGGTGTACAACACCATCCGATCCATATTCATGCGTCAAACTTCACGGACAGATCCCGTACCGCTGTCGACGGCGGTGCAGGCCGTGGTCCGCGTGATGGGCGGTGACCAGCATGTAGGTCCTCTCTCGGCCCAGAAGATGGTCCGCATTGTCTGTGAGACTGCTGGATCGCCCTTCACGATCAAGACGAAACCGCGAGACGTGACAGCGACGCCGGGGCCACGCAGCGAGATTATCGGGGTCAGCATGATGAACTTGGACAATAGCATGGTCATGGGGCGCTATAAGAAGCGGCTGGCGGAGGAGGCCAAGGGTGACATCATCGGGTGACATGTCAGGTCACGCGGAGAACGACATGGGATATCGCGCGGGTCATGTACATGGAATAAACGCAGCTACATGGGTTGAGCATGCCCTCCGTTGTCGTGCGGCAGCGCCGTCGTAAAAAAATGCTTTATATGAACCCACAAAATGAAAGTGGCCTATGTCCTACTGGATGGCGTCGGCGACTGCCCACACATGACAACCAATTCAGCCACGCAGCAATATTACGGAAAGACACCGCTTCAAGCTGCACACACTCCCAATCTCGACAAACTAGCCACCCAGAGCAAATGCGGGCTAATGGACCCAGTCCGGCCCGGTCTGGCGTGCGGAAGTGATACGGCCCACCTAAACCTCTTTGGGTATTCGCCCGAGGAGTACTACGTCGGTCGTGGCTGCTACGAGACGCTCGGGGCTGGCATGGAGCTGTCCCCGGGCGACGTGGCGTTCAAGTCCAACTTTGCAGTGATCGACGACGACAATATGGTCATCAAGCGTCGATGTGACCGATCCTTCGAGGCGGAAGGCCCTGTTCTGTCTGCCCTTCTCGATGGCACCGCCCTCCCCCACCATCCAGACGTGTCCATCAAGGTCATGTACACCACAGAGCATAGGTGTGCTGTGGCCATCAGCGGACCGGGCTTCAGTGACCAGATAACGGGCACAGACCCCCTGGTTGACGGACGCCCCGCCCTCGTCGCCGCCCCCATCGATCCTAATGACAGCGCGGCACAGCACACGGCCGACGTCGTGAATGAGATGTCGGCCGAGTTCACCAAGAAGCTCGCGGATCACCCCATCAACGTCGCGCGTGTGGCCGCCGGGAAGCACCCGGCGAACTTCATCACGTGCAGGGGGCCGGGGTCATTGCGGCCCTGCACTGCACATGAGGACAGGTTTGGGTTCACCAGCGCTGTTGCCGCCCCGACGGCCATCATCCGCGGTGTGGCGGCGGCGGTGGGCATCCCGCTCCTGCCCCTCCCCAAGTCAGCCACGGGGGGCCTCGACTCGGACGTGGCGGTCAAGGTGGACGCCGGAATAGCCGCACTCGATGCCGGAACTCAATTCGTGTTTATACACATGAAGGGCATCGATGACGCGGGCCACGACGGGGAGTATGCCGTCAAGGTCGCCCAGATCGAGGCGGCGGACGCGGCCCTCGCACCCCTCATCGCTCGCGACGACGTCGCCATCATCGTTTCCGGCGACCATTCCACACCGATTTATAAGATGGATCACAGTTTTGAGCCGGTGCCTGTGATGCTGCGGTGGGGCAGCCCGGACGACGTGGCACGGTACGATGAGCCCGGGTGCTCGGTGGGGGCGTTGGGAAGATTCCCGGGGGAGAGGCTGATGCCACTCATCCGGACCATCGTCGGGGCGGAGGAGTAAATGGGGGCGTTTATTGGGTGGGGTGGGTTGGTAGGTAAAAAGAAAATAAATAAGAATGTAATGTAAGGAACCCGGCCAGAAGCCGGTACATCAGGTCACCAAATGGTGCCCGTAGCACAGTTCGCGGTTGATAAGATAATAACCGTAGTGCGGCAGCTAATCTCTCGATCGGAAGCTGCATACGAATAGCATATCAGTTTGCAAACATATTCCACAAAAGGCAAACGGGCTGCATAATACAGCCCGCTGCTGATTACATTCGGATAAACGCGGGGTGATAACGCCAATAAGGGCCAATGCAGGCCAATATAAACGTCACCACCCCCGTTTAGAGATAAATTCGTACGTGTGATTGCAAGAAACAAGACTAAACTGGGGCGAATGATATAACACAAACGACCCAGAGAAACCTGCCAGATGGCCCCGGGGAACCGGGACGTACTGACAGGCGCTCGGAACAAGCATCGCCGACAATCAAGTTCATCATATGGCGAGTTGTTCTGAGCAACGTCCGTTACTTGCAATACTACTGCGCTCTGTAAAAAAGCGAGCACAGTCGAGCCAGCGCGAAGCATGGCAGCTTTGGTGATAAGACCGGCGCAGCCTGGGGCTAACGGCGATTCTCAGATGTTGTTATATGCGTTTCAATGGCGAGGTGTGAAATGACAAGTGAGGGGTGTTTGGTCAGATTTTCTGATGGTATTGCCCGCCAACCGACATTTTCTTGTGGGGTTGGAGATGTTATTAGATGAGTTTTGTTTTGCGGAAAGAGTTTATGCGGGCGGGCAGGGCGCGAGGCTCACCCGACGGTGATGGGGGTTAGATGAAAGACATAAATCTCGTCATAGGAAGGCATGACAGGTCAATTGAACCCGCCAGACAATCATATGGATGACATAATGCATGTGCAGCCACTGTAGGTCATCATAGTACCCAGTGAGTGTGGTGCTGATGGTATGCAAGCGGAAGAAATGTGTGTAGGAATAAAGATGGGTTGATGCCAAGGGTATCGATTACACGTGGCGGGAAAGAATGCTTGGCATGGCGTAAGGATGTGTGTCTTCCTCAGGAGACGTGTTGTGAGTCATCTACAAACCATACTTCGTACTGTTTATACCAATTAAAAACCATGCGTGGGTCACTAAGTGGACTTGCGGTAGGTTATTACCCCTATTGGTTGACTGCATTCTACAATGTGTGGATTTGTTTATAATCGTCGGCTCAGTCACACGAGTGTCAATCGTCAACATGTGCGTATAATAACCAAACCTTGTGTATCATTAGACTTTGAGACACCGAAATGGCCGACGTGCTGATTCGAAGGTTTTGTGTGCATTTTGGCCAAAACTATAACTTATTAACACAGACGAGCAACTCATCTTTGGCGATAAGCAATGGTGCTGATGAAGTAACAGAAGGTTTTGACATCGCCGATATACAATCCTTTTGGGCAGGCAGCACGTGTACACATCAACAAGTCCAGGGTGGCCCCCAGATTATTCAACAGCTCGTCAACCAAGAAAGTGACAGTCAATGATAACCAAGCTGCTGTCAACCCAAATACAGCCCAGGGCCGGCTGAAACACCGACCCATTGCCTGGGATGGGTCTGCCTCTGCACCTTTCTCGCCCCTCCGGCCATTCTCAACCCCAAGGGTGGGTGATTTATGTGGCGTTTCCCAGAGCCTAATCGAGGCCACCGAAGTCCGCGACGACTTGCTCGTGGCGTTGGGGGTTGGGTTACAATTCTATGACAGTGACCAATCTCGAAAACAACAAAGATAAAGCAAAGACAATAGAAACAAGGGTTTACCTGTCAATAAAATCATAAACTACAAACGGCCCGAGAACATCGGGTTGACCACCCGCGGGGACTTGATGGCGGGCGGCAGCGGGACCTGGTACCCGTCGTACTTTCTCGGCGGCGGATGGGGCACGGCGCCAAACATCCGACACGCGACAAGGGAAACAAGCGTCAACACGAACAACAGGGCACAAAACAGAGACGACGTGAGGATGGAGCCCTCAACGCGCTGGGACACCGTGCTACATGCGGAGAAGTACTCGGAGTAGCCCGCACCAAAGGCGGAACAATCGTTGGCCGGATCCTCGAGCGTTGAGTTGATCCCCAACCCGACGGTAGACTGAATGAGCGCCGTCTGGGCCGTTATGTTGGCGTCTAGGGGGGCCCTGAAGGCCTCTGTGGTGAGTAGCTGGGCGCCGGACATCGCGTTGACCACGGCGGCCGTATACGTCGTGGCGGCGTCTCGGGCGGCTTGTTCGGCGGTGGCGACGGCGGTGATGAACGGTTTGGGGGCGAGCAGCACGGCTTTCATCTGTGGCGCCTCGTCCTTAAGGTGGCAGTAGGCCGGGGCAGTCATTTTCATCCGATCCACCGCCGTGAATATACTCTGGAATTTCGCCTGCAGTACTGCATCGCCACTCCACGCATCTGAAGCCTCCACGCAGGCCCGGAGCGCGTCGATCGTCCCCGTCTTAATGACCCTGCATTCGGTGGTGACCAACTCGGGCAACGTGCTGTCGGTGGCCACGAAGTCGTCGTACTCGGCACTGCACGAGTCGCACGTGCTGCTGATGCACTGGAGGGTGGTGGCCCGAAGCCCGGTCGACCCGTCGTAGATCTTCATCCGTTGGTCATTAAATAGATTGATATTCCACCCGAGCTCGGATAGATCGTCCATACGGGTCGCTTGATCCGTGTAGGCGGCGGACGTGGAAGACCCGTTGAAGGCACACGATGCGAGCAGGGTCTGGGTTTTGTACGGCTCTGCTGTGGTCCTGTACCCTGTCAGCGCGGCTATCAGCGGGGCCACTCGGGATGGAACCTCAGTGGTGTCGAGCGTGGCCGAAATGTCCATCGTCACGAGCGTCTGGAGGTCGAACATCGCGGGGATGGTGCTGTACGTGCCCGCGGCGACGTCTGGGAATGTCGGCGGCATGTACTCGAACAATCGCGTGTTGTTGAGGAAATTCATCGAGTTGAGTCGAGTCACGGTATAAATATCGCTGAAGGATCCCGAGCACGTCGCCAGATCTTTCATGTCGGCGACCGTCATCGTGAACGGCGGGAGCGGCTGTGAGATGGTCAGCGGATACAGCATAGCGTCAGCAATGACGTCGATGGCCTCGCACGACGCAGCTATGAATTGAGAGGCGAAGACGGCGGCGATGACGACAGCGAGGACGAGAGGGACCGCGGTGGAGCAGAGGCAGTAGTACTGGGCGGCCATGATGGCGCCTGACCGAATAATACATGATAGCGGTGATATACACAGCGGGGTGGCGAAACAACAAACGAGAAGCCCCAGAATGAGGGCCGTGCAAAGGAGAAGGGCCACGCGGTACGGCAACATGGTCGACGGGACCGCCCGGACGGGCACAGCATCCCGAACACCCCCCAGGACCGCCCGGAATCGCGTCACGATGGTTGTCACGGTCGAGTCCATCTGGGCCGGGACGAGGGACAGCGGCGCGATGACATCCTCAGTCAACCCGGCGCGGGTGGTCGGATAGGACGTCCATAGGATTGGGTCGACCTGCTCAGCGGTCGCCGATGTGCGGAGGCCGATGAACGCTGCGTTGCACGTTGCTGTAGAAGGTGTGGGGATGTCGGGCACATCGAGTCCACAATCGGAATAAGACGTCATGGTGTCTGATATAAACGTGTCGACGGTCGACCGGGTCGACACCATCGCCGCGTTCATAGCGTCAATAGCCTCATGGAGCCCGTCGACCGCGTCAATGGCAGCTGTGGCGGGAGGCTTGGTGTCATTGAGAGCCATCCATGGTGTGTCGTATTGATCGAGGAGGAGGGCCATCGACTCGTTCAGGAGGCGTGTGTCACAGGTGTTATTGAGGTCAGCGAGTCGGTTGACCAATTGAGCCTCGGTGCTATCCACGAGACTATGTGCTGCGGTCGGCAAGGTGTGAGCCAGCGAGACAGTGTGGTCAACCATGCCAAACAGCGCGTCCTCAGACATCATGACCTGGGCTATGAACAGGATCAGCGTGAGGACCATGAGGGGCACGAGGCAGAGCTGCCACACTCCGGGCAGTGCTCGGATGATGAAACGGCTCCGACGCCGGCTGCAGGGACAGCAGCAGATGAAACACCACATGCACATGCATAGACCGATTCCACAAAGTATGGGCGGGAGCGCGAGGATGCCTGAGCGTCTCAACCAGTTGGGGTTTTCTTTCAAAATGTTCCAAACCAGACGTAGAAAAGTTTCCAACTCAGATGGTAGCGTGAAAGGAAGAGAAAACGAGCTAAGTGATACCATTGAGCCGGCTAGAGAGGGGTTTCTATCGTGGGTACGTCGGTCGGGGAGCTGACAATTTTTGGAGAGATTGAGAACGGCTCAAAGTGTTCCAAAAAACGGGGCCAGAAGTCGAAAGACCGGTCGAACAGGACTGGTCTTCAAGGACAAAAAGACACACTGGCGAAACGTCTCGTTTTACATTCTATTATAAACCGGCGGCTTTCGGCACTGGCAGTCATCGACCGCGAAGGCCTATCCCATGCGAGCAGGGGACTCCTTGAGGTAGATCGCAGCCATCACGACGCCCATAGCAGCCACGAAGAACCCGATGTACATCAACGTGTACCACCTGCTGCCCGTCTTGTTCTCGCGTCGGGCCACAATATAGTCCATGATGCCCGTCGACGCGCGGTGCACGAGGTCCTCAATATCACTGAGGGCCTCCAGCACGGGTCTGGACTCGACCATGGCCTTTGCTTGTGCCGCTAGGGCCGCCTGGTGCTCGGGGGCACCGCCGTCAGTTGCGAGGGCTGTCAGCTCGAGGCCGCGCTTCTCAAGGGCCTGGAGATGGTCCGCAATGCGCTGAATGCGTTCATGGAGGGCATCTGACACCTTCTCGGTGGCGCTGGCACCCTTGTAGAGCGAGACGCTGCCCTTGAAGTATGTCGTGTACTTCGAGAAGAAATCCCGGGCCTCGGCGGGCCAGTCACTCTTCAATAAAGCCTGAACCTCGGCGTGAATTGGCTGGTGGACCTCGTTCTGGGTCTGTTCGTCCGTGATCCCTTCCACATACTCCTCGAGACGAGCTACAGACTTCTCGAACGCTTCCACGTAGTTCTCCGGCTTGCTTTCTGTCTTTTCCACAGTCTCGTCGGCCTCAGTCATCTCGGCTGTGATTGTCTCGGCTTCTGTCTCAGTCATTGTTTCAGTTGTCTTTTCTTTGTCTTCTTTATTTCAGGCAGGGTCTGCTTTCTGTACAGTATGAAAACCATTACCCGGCTACACCCCCCAGGATAGCCCAGGATAACAGGTCCTCAACCCGCCGCCCATTATTGTTGGTTTACAGCGTTGTTCCGAATGAACGCCATGAAGCTGAACAGATCCATAGCCTGCAGCTCCTGCAGCGCCCCGTCTTGCACCTTCCTGTCTACAGCAGCCATTCTAGTCAGGATCTGTGCCTTGGCCTGATCGGACAGGTCCACGTCCTCATGCAAGAGCTTCACCATCTGCCCCATCAGTTGCCGGACCGGATACGCCTGGCGCGTGACGTCCCGCGCCTGATCGAGCGGCGCCACGGGTATCTGTTGATAAATCATGGCCACGACGCCGTCCTCGATTCTCCCGACAACGTAGTCGATGTTCTGCACTGTGGGGCTGCCGAACGCGGTACACGCGGTCTGTAGCGTCGTGATGGCCTTCCTGAGGTCACCCTCGGCAGTCTCAACGATCCTCGGCAGCACGCCCTCCGGCAGCATCAAGTTTTCCGCGTCACGGACGTACTCGAGACGCGCGAGGCACGCCTCGTCGGACACGGGCTGGAAGCGGAACTTAGCGCACCGGGACTTGATGGGGTCTATGATGCGGCTCACATAGTTACAGATGAGGCACATGCGGGTGTTTGTGCTGCAGGCTTCCATCGTGCGACGGAGAGCAGACTGGGCGTCGGGTGTGATGTTGTCGGCCTCATCCAGAATCACAAACTTGTACTCGGGGCACGGGTAGCCAGGCACCTTGGCCGTCGAGACGATGCGCGCGAAGTCCTTCACCCGGTGACGGATCACGTCGATTCCGCGGTCGTCAGAGGCATTCAGGAAGAGCACGCGGCGCTTGGAGAGCTTGGGGCCAAATAGATCGTTACACAGAGCAAGGATTGTAGATGTTTTCCCCGTGCCGGGCGCGCCATGGAACAACAAATGCGGCATCTGGGTGAGAAATCTGGCTGGGAACAAACGTCGCCAGTGTTTATCGCGCGCTTCAGCATCCCTACCACGGATGTATGGTATGCCACGTTATCAACGCTCTTGGGTCTGTACTTTTCCGTCCAGGGAACAGACATTTCTCGCGCAAACTGATTTTCAATATGCCTAAGATAGCAGTGTTACCGTTGTTTTGTAGTGCGCTGACACGGAATATATTCTTTTTTCGGACTCCGTCTGGTCAATAAATCGAACTAGTAATAAACGATCTTTGCTGAATGCAGACACGGGTCAAACGTTGGTTCGGTTAACCAGGCAGCGGATAACGGAGCCCCGACCACGCACTGCCATCGCAGGTCAAAACGGCTACTCACAATGCATAAAACTGCTTCACATGTTTGGTAGGGAGTGCATTGTCTAAACACGACGGAACGATAGTAGTTTACGCCTGCCACCCCGGCAGTCTGGCCCGCACCATCTCCCGATACTCCTCGGCCCGGGACCCCAGCCCCCCCGTCATCACCATCTCCAGGCCCCGGAGACACGCACGCGCTCCCCCCACGGATGCGACATGCCGGAGAAGCTCCCACCGCCGAGACCCCTCAGCAAGGGGCGCCACCAGAAGACAGTCCCCCACGTTGAGCTGCGTCGCGTCCACCGACCCAGACGTCTCCAGCTGAAGCTTCCCCAGCTGCATCTTGGCCATCTGCATGAGCTTGACCTCGGTCGCCGTCAAAGTGTCCGGAAGATCAGACAGCACAGCCATGGCGCGCTCCAGAACAACCTCGGCCATCGCGGACGACAGATCGTCAGCGTTGGCACGAAGCCGCTTTATAACCTTCATTGCCAACATAGGTTTCAACAGCTCCATCTCGACCAACGCCTCCATCGCCTGGACCTGGGCCGTCGGGGTGGCTGCGGCCCGAAGGTACCCGAGCGCGGCCCTGAGCTGCTCTGTGCGGGGGGTGCGGGCGAAGGTGAGGGCGGCGGGGTCCGGGTCGCGCTCCCTGGAGTCGTTGTGGCCCTTGTCTGCGGCGAGTTGGCGGGTGTAGATGGCGTCGTACTCCACCTCGTAGGCCTCGGAGGCGGCGATGTCGATGTCAAGGGTCCCGAGGTGCCGGACGATGTCAGCGAACGACACGGCGGCGGCCTGGGCATACCTGGTGTCCGCGACGCGGCTCTCGTACTCAACGAGCCTGACGTATTCGCACAGCGCGTGCTTCCGGACGGCGAAGTGGTGGAAGTCGAACTCGTCCTCCTTGATGGTGCTAAACATGTCCAGCACGTCCCGCAGGTCCCGCAGCCCGAATAGCGCCCGCCCCGCCCTGCAGTGCGTCCGGGCGGCCGTCATCTTGAAGTGGAAGTTCTGTAAATCGATGACGTTGATATCGGGTTCGTCGCGAATGAATTCCTTGAGGATGGCGCGCGCGGCGTCCGGCCTGTCCGCTCTGGCCGCGCTGATGTACGCCAGAGTGTTGAGGTAGCGGTCGCCCGGCTCCATGGTGTGCGCAGCGTCGAGGGTGTCGGCCGCGTCGGTGTACCGCCCGTTGTGCTTCAGCGCGGTGGCGTAGAGCTCGTAAACCACGAGGTGGTTCTCCGCGACATCCGCGGTCTCACTGAGCACGTCTGTGGTGGCGTCGGCGGTCGGGTAGGCCTTCATCTCGACGAACCTTTCCCGTGCCAGGCCCAGGGCGGCCTCGGCATGCCGCAACTGGGCGGGGGCGTCGCCGTCCGCCTCCGCGTGGAAGAATAGATACGCGTGGAGCCATATCTTCTCTTCCATGGTGGGTGTGCCGGCGAGTCTATCCCGTATCATGGTCGACGCCATCGAGCGGGTGGAGGGCCGGACGATAAACAGGCGCGTCAGGTCACGGTACAGGCTGGGGGTGCCCTTACCGATGCTGCGGTCGATGGCGGCGGCCAGGGCGGCGGGGACGGCGTCCTCCGGCCCGTACAGCATGGGGTAGGCCTTTATGACCTGGGATCTGGGGTGTGCGGCGGCCAGGTCGCTGTATCTGTCAGCCAAGGCCTCGGGGGTCTCCTTAAGGGCCTCCCGCATGGCGTCGTGGACGGCGACGTCGTCAGGGTTGAGTACGAGGAAGGCGGCGAAGGCGGCGGGGTCGGGGCGGCCTGCCTCGCACCCGTACAGCACACGGCGCCGGGCAACGTCATAAGTATCGAGAATGCCGGCCTCGCGCTCTGTGAGGTCGTCGAGCGCCGCATCTGGTCCGCTCCCCTTGTGGACGCACAGGTTGCAGAACAGGTGGATGTGACTGGCCTCCATGGGGGCGATGGTTCGGTTGGCCTTGGTCTCGGCCTCGATGAAGTTCTTCATGGTGTTGATCGCATCAGTGAACTGGCCGCAGAAGTACTGACCCGCGGCGCAGCTGTACCAGTTGATCCTATCCGCGGCCCGGAGCCGCAGCAGCTTCTTGCGCGTGGCGAGGAAGTCTGGCATCTGCCGCATCATGGCTTGCATCATCGACAGGTCCCGGAGGATCTGGACGTTGTCGGGGTCGATCTTGGCCGCCTTCATGTAGTACTCGGACGCAGCCTTGAAGTCCTTGTCGTTCTTGGCGACGAGGCCCATCACGTGGAACGTGATGTGGGAATTGGGGGTTGCGAGGGGAATGGACGACTTGACGAGAGCACGGCCCTCCTCCTTCTTGCCGGCAGAGTGCATCAGCAGACCCTTCATCGCCATTGTCTCAGCATGCTTCGGGTGCTGAGCGAGGATCTGATCCGCAGCTTTGATGCCCTTCTTGTTGTTGTTGAGCTCGTGATACTTCTGTGTCAGGGGCAAACGGGTGCACAAACGAAGATATCTTTGAACAGACTCTTCTCTTTCGCCGAGAGACCTCCCAGATGCGCCATTTAGCCGTTTTGTCTTCAATCGCTATAAATCAAATGGCGCTGGCGGAAGGGAACCATGCCATCCGTAGTACGCTTATGACGCACGAACGGAACGAAGCAGGACCTATTGCCGCTGTTGTAAATGTACCATATAAATCAAAATAAACCGCGATCAACGATTGTTTCCGTTGCCTGCCAGCAATGATCTAGTCATCATAACACCACAACAGTAGACGTACTAATAGCTAGCAATGCGTGTCTCTTTCCCTGCCTTCTAAGAAAGACCTCAACCCCACCTCTCAGATCCACGTCCGTCAGGTCGGGTTGGGTTGGGTTGGGTGGGAGTTTGACAGGAAAGGGGGGATAGATGGGACCAAAGAGTGCGCATGGGCCATGTATGCGTGGGGTGCTCTTCTGACCCCTATTCAGTAAGATATTGGGGTTCAGTCGGTCTTTGGTCGAGGGGGTGATGCGTGTCGAAACTCATTTTTATAAACCACAATCCCAGCTAGTATGGCCCCCAATCAACTGATTGAGGCGTATCGCCATATCTCGATGCATGTTTTCGTATTAATACATATACTATAAAGCACAGTCCCTGAAGACAAATCTGATGCTTGCCGCACTAGGGCGGCGCAACCAGCAAAAGAAACAGGCAGAGGCCACGGCAGCAAAGAACGATGCTGTGAAGGCTGTCAACGACGTTGTTTTGGGGAAACTGAAACAGCTAGAGAAGTCTCCAGGCGCGTTTCTCGATCTAATGCCTCCCCGACTTGCTGCCCGCTTGCTGTGGGAGAGCCAAGTTGTTCACCGTGAGGACTTTGTGGTTCACACGGCGTTCTGCACCTTTTTCCTTCTTTCAGTGGACCGTTCCGGCAACACTTCCTCCGCCCCTGAGGATAGCTCAAAGCCGCCATCCCAGAGGATTGTGGAGCAGTACGTCACGGGCCGTCTCAACCCCGTGATGCAGTGCATCAAGACGTTCCCCTTCGACACGTCGTATCCGTTCGTTCGTGGCTGTCGAGCGCTTCGGATGGTGATGAAAAAGGCCGAGATGACCAACATCCAGCAATGCCTCGTGAGCAACGCCATCCAGCCCAACGCCGACGATCTCGACGCGCCCGACCCGATCACCCCGTTTATTGAGCGCGCCAAGGCCCTGGAGATTGAGAACCAGCTGCTCCCCACCAGGTGGCCGTGTCTGGGGCTCGAGAAGCTCGTCATCAAGCAGCCGAGCAACACGAGGAAGAAGGCCATCGCGGTGACCGAGCTGGTAGCCCTGGCCAAGCTCCTCGAGAAGACTGAGGCGGGTCTGGGGCACGGGATGGGGAAGAAGCGGGGCCTGTCGCTCACCACCCCGCCCTTGAGAATCGCCGTGGCCAACGTTAAACAGGGCAGGCGGGGACGCCCCGGCCCATCGCCCTCGATCCCACCCACCCTCCCACGTTTATCCAACTGGACTATGATCGGCACCACGATTGATGATGATGAGCGATCCCGCGGCATCTTCCCGCGTATGGAAATGCCGGACCTCCGCACCCTGACGATCGCGCCCACCAACAACCCCATCGTGCACCATCTCGCGACCGTCTGCCCCAACCTCACACGACTGGATTTATCGATGCCCGCCGGCGGGGTGGGTGGGGGTGGGGGGTTTATGCGGTTCAGACTCGCCCCAGACACCCTGCCCTTCGCCCTCGAGGAGATCCGGCTCGACGGCTTCGTGGTCACCCTTCCGTCTGGGTCAGGCATGCAGCTGCAGCGGATGAGGCGCCTCGACATCAAAGGCAGGTTCGTCACGGATGGCGACGTGTACCCCATCAACGCCCCCCGTCTCACCCACCTGACCCTGGTCAACGTCGAGCCCCGTCTCACCCCCATGCTGCAGCTCACCCGGGGACCCGCCCCCGCCCCCATCCCAGCCAACGACGGGGCGGTGCCGTCCACCCACACCCTGGACCTCGACCGCCTCACACCCGAGGCGGGGGTGGGCCTGGTGTCCCTCACGCTGGGCACAGTCATGGCGCGGGCCACCCTACCCCACCCCACCCTCCGGTGTTTATCATTCACGGGTAACCCCCCCACCTACCCCGTCCCGCCTGCCCTCCTCCCGGGGCTGACCCGAATCCGCCTGAGTCGGTGGCACGAGGACTACTCGTGGCCCGCCCTCGCCCCGGCCCTCACCCACGTCGCCCTGACCGACGCCGCCCTCCCTGATCCGAGCGTCGTGCCACACCTGGTGTCGGCCGACATCGCCCAAGGCACGGTCCCCGATGGGGTCAACGTCATCACCCTCAGCCTCACGGGCGGCATCATGCCCCGCACCGGCCCCCGCCTCCGCCATTTATCCCTCACGGACGCCATGGTCGACCTGGCCCATCTCCATAACTCAGGCATCACCCACCTCTCGATGGCCGGGTGTAGAGTCACCGCCACCCGACGTGTCACCCTGCCCGACCTCCAGGTGTTGACCGTAGGCCCCGGGTCGACCCTCGAGACACCGCCCCCGGTGGTCAAGACGGAGACGCCGGGAACATGCCCCGTCCCCACTTGCCCCGCCATTCAGCGCGTATATATCAAGTCGCCCGACTTCATGACGTGGGTTTACTCCACATCAGTCGCCCCCACCGTCCTCGAGGCCGACTTCTGGCCCACCCCGGTCGACCCCGCCCCGCGCCTGCCCTGCCCCTCCATCGCCTTCGCCGCCCTGCCCCGCGCCCTGACCCGGCTCCGGATCCGAGGGGTGCATCTTGACCCCATCCCCACCGACACGGAACATTTCCCCCACATAGCCCGACTCGATGTCATAGTCGGCGGTCGACAATGTATCAACAAAGACAACACCCTCGCCCCCATCGAGCGTATGGACCTCGCCCAGCTCTCCCGCCTCCTAGGCCTCATTCCCGCCGTGAGGGAGGTCACGGTCGCCGCCCCAGAGCCGTCGTGTGACGAATATCAGAAGGATTGCATCGAACAGATGACTCGACTCTATGACCACCAAGGAGTCGACCTGGCGGCCCTATCCCGACGTGTCACCGTCCGCGGCATCGGTAAGAGCGGAGAGGCTGTCGACGTCACGGTCGGCCTCACACTCCTAACCCACCTGACGGTTAGGGTGCCGTTCACCCTGCTCGACGGCATGACGTGTCCCTTCCTACAGTACCTGGCATACGGGCCCCCAGCATGGGATTGCGGAACGTACGCTGCCAATGGACGGAGACCGACGTCGCGACTGAAGCATGATCAGTACGGCCAGGCGACGTATCATATGGCGAGGCCTAAGATGAACGTTCCGAGTGGCGTGTTTATAGATCTTAGCACATCCGGCATCAAGGTGCTCAACTTTATGAACAAAACCAACATGGCGACGACGCTGCAATACGACGACGCCAAGCTCGAGGCGGGGACCGTGGGGGCGTACGTCAGGGTGCCGGATGAGATGGACGGGTTGGCGCCGGTGTTGGAGAACAAGCGGGATTCGCGCGACAGGTATGAGCAAAGAAGCTCATATTAAAGTGGTATAAATTGGAGATCAATTCATGTGATGGTGGGAGCTGGATGGCATTGCTACGCCTTTCCGCTTGGTAGGGAAGAGCGGGGTCTGGCATTTTTGTTTCCGGCGGCACTTCGAATTTCAAAAAATGGTACAATCTACGTTAACCATCATCCGTGCGAACAAGCTGTTCCCGTCAGTTGTTGGTGAGAGTAGAGACGTCCTTTCTATTCCACTGAGCGCCTACCAGAATGAACGTGGCGAGGAGCAGCCCCCTCAATTGGTTCATTACCACATGTACAAGCGGTATGTTGCCCAAAAGGCAGCAAAGCCTGCGCGACGCGCCTTTGGAAGATGCGTCGGAAAGGTAGAAAGCATTATTAAGCCCGTGGCAGATCAGCCAGCGCTGCTTCGGAGCACCGTCTCCAAACCCAGTCCCGCCAAGCCTGCCCTGGTGCCTGTTGCTACCAAACCGCCTCTTCCCACCGCCACAGAGACCCGTTTGAAGCCACAAGCCTTCAAGACCCGCTCCCGCGCCTCACGTGCAGTGCCGGATGGGTTTGCCGCCCACCTCGGCGTCGGTAAGAAGAACGATCGACTCAGATTCGTCTCGGGGACCGATGAGCCCATGGAGGCGGGGGCGACGCTGTCCAACATGACGTTTGGGGATGAGACCATCATGGCAGAGGTCGGCGACCAGACGTTAATGAACCTTATGGGGCCAGACCCCGTACCCGTCGGACTGGGGCTCGGTGGGGCGCTGGGCGGGGCGAAAGTCGGCCTGGGTGGGGTGGCCCCCGCTCTCCCGACCCAACCCGCGGTCGACCCCGCCCCCGACTTTGACGTCGATTTTGACACTGATCTCAAGTTTGATATGGACGACATGGGACTGGGTCTGGACGGAGGATTCGAGATCAGAGAGGACACTGTGTGCGCCGACCCCACCCCCGCCCCACCCGCCGGTCTCAGGCCGTCGGGGCTTGGGTTGGGTCAGAGCAGAGGTCTCCCGCCCGCCAGGACGCCCGGGATACTCGCGTCGGGTGATGAAAACGCGGGACTCGCGATGGTCACACCGGCACCGGCGACCGCAGGGCTCAGGCGGCCGTTGAGCGCGCTGCCGTCGACAAAGATGAGAATGAAGGACAGGCTCCGGCTCGGGTGATGTAAATGAGGGGGTGCGATGGGCCGGCTATGACCTTGGCGTCTGACCTGAGCGGGTGGAGGCGATCGTTCGATCGCTATCCAGCCTGTTGATGCTGTGACAGTTAGCGGGTCGATTTACTTTTATTTACAGTTCAAAGAACAAACCAATATTGCAGACGCCACAGCCGTGGTTGAGACCAAGTAAACATGGGCAGCAAAGGTTTAGACATTGACAAGATGATTGAGATGTTCGTTGGCATCAAGGATGAGGTTATTGGTCGTGAACGGCGTGATCTGTTTCCAAAGATCGCCGAGGGCCAAGTACGAGAGCTAACAGCGAAGGCAAAGGAAGCATTCATGCTTCACCCCGTCCTACTCCCGCTCCGCTCACCCCTGAAGGTGTGTGGCGACATCCACGGCCAGTACTACGACCTGATGCGCTTTTTTGAGGTCGGCGGTCTGCCGCCTGCCAGCAACTACCTGTTCCTGGGCGACTATGTGGACCGCGGGCGGATGGGGCTCGAGTGCATTATTCTTCTCCTTCTCTTCAAGGTCAGGCACATGGAGAGCTTCTTCCTGCTCCGCGGCAATCACGAGAACGTGCCCACCAACCGAATCTACGGGTTCTACGACGAGTGCAAGCGCCGCTTCTCTGTTCGGGCCTGGAAGAATTTCAACGAGTGCTTCAACTGCATGCCGCTCGCCGCGACCATTGACGACAAGATTTTCTGCACCCACGGCGGCCTATCGCCAGCCATGACGTCCATCAGCCAGATCCAGGCCATCGAGCGGCCGACCGACATCCCCGACGCGGGCCTGCTGTGTGACCTGCTGTGGAGCGACCCTGACGCCACGGTCCACTCAGGGTGGGTGGAGAACGAGCGAGGCGTGTCATACTCATTCGGTCCTAATGTGGTGGATGAGTTCCTGACGGCCAACGGGTTCGATCTCGTGTGTCGCGCACACCAGGTCGTGCAGGACGGCTACGAGTTCTTCGCAGACCAGAAACTGGTGACAGTCTTCTCCGCGCCGGCATACTGCGGCGAATTCACCAACTCCGCGGCGATGATGTCCGTCACCGAGGAGGCAGGCGCCGTGATGTGCCGGTTTGACGTTTTGATGCCGGAGGATCGGCCCGACTCGTGGAACGGGATGCCGGGGACCCCACAGTCCGGGAGGGGCAGGCGGGTGTAGACGGGGGATATGATATTTGGTAAACTACGGCTTCGGATTGTGGCAGTGGCGTCAGCAGTATAAAACATTTATAGCAGTAGCGTCTTTTTTTACAGGCATCATTTCTCATTTGTCAAGAGAATTCTCAAACGCGAGAATAGTAATCCAGACAGAATGCACAGCACCCGATGATGACGGTTTCAATATCCTTTATCGCTCCAGCTTCCTCGAATATGCACCCCTGTAAGTGAAGTTGGTAATTTTTCCAATAGTTTCAGTGTGTACAGTATTGTCAGGATCGCCAACAACCAAAAATGAATGATCTAGACGCCAGTATGACCCTATATGTGAGTGATCTCTCCAAGCATGTGCATGAGGAGACACTCTTCTCCGTCTTCCGTGATACACCCATCCAGTCGCTCCGCATCATCCGGGATTCGGCTAAAGTGTCCCGAGGATATGGCTTCCTTAAATTCGCTGACCACGAGATGGCTGCCAAGGCTCTTGATCGCTACAACTTCACCAAGATCGATGGCAAGGAGATCCGGATCATGTGGTACACCCGTGACCGAATGAAACGCAAGTCCCAGGTCGGCAACACATACATCGGCCACCTCCCCGTGGACTGCACTGCCCGCCAGGTGTACGACACCTTCAAGGCTATCGGTGACATAATGTCGTGCAAGATCGTCAAGGGCAAGAACTACTCCCACGCCTTCGTCCAGTTCACCACCGCTGAGGCCGCCAACGTCGCTGTCGAGAAGTTCAACGGTGTTCAGGTGGGTGGTGAGCCGATCGTCATCCGCCGCTTGAATGATTGGCTTCACGAGCGCGAAGTCTCACGCCATTCCTCCTCCAATGCCAAGGGGGCAGCGCCGCCGCGCCTCAAGGCCACGGAAGAACACGGATACAAGGGCCACACGCTCCAGTTCTGCGGGTCTGTGGACGCCTCGTTCATCTGCTCCGTCTGTTTCTGTGTTCTCGACACTCCTTGTTGCACAAATTGTGGCCACAACTTTTGCAAGAACTGTCTCCAGCAGTGGCTATCCAGCTCTAACACATGCCCCACGTGTCGCCGGTATGTGGGCTCATTAGTTCCTCCGACGAACATTGCTCTCAGCCGTCTCATCGGCAGCATCAAGGTGCTCTGTCCGACACCGCCACTCGCCGACGGGAAGTGCTGCCGGGAGACGGTGACGCTGGACACACTCACGGCGCATGTCAGGGACGAGTGCCAGTTTGTGACGGGGAAATGCACCAACTGTGCCGTGCCTCTGCTCAGAAGAGACATGAAGCAGCACTGCGCGGCGTGTTTCTTCAAATGTCCACACAGTATCCGCGGCTGCACGTTCAAAGGCACTAACGCGACGGTACTGAAGCACCTCCAGACGTGTCCGTATGAGCTGTGCCTACTCTTCGCAAACAAGATTGAGGACGCCCCCAGACAGCCAATGGTAAGGACCCCGCGGTTCCAAACAAAGATACACTAACACACACGGGAGCCGGCGGGGGGGGGGGTACCGCTCAGATCCAGCAGCAGGGAGTGCAATAAACTGCACTGCCGATGTCTTGATTTTTGTTCGTCTTCCGCATCCAAAAATATGATGAATGAATGTGTTGGCTTATCTGTCCCCCTTTCGAACAACAAACGTCGAGATAGACACGTTATGTGCCATCTGCTGCCCCATCGTGCTGATCATCGTCGTTGTCGCCCCCAACAGTCTGAAGGCCCATGACGCGCCGCAGTACCCGGACGAAGCGGTACGTCGAGAAGCTGAAGGACGTCGAGGAGGACCAGGACAACCGGTCCCCGCTAAGCGAAGACGACGTCACGCTTGTCGAGGCCGATCTGTTGGGCGAGGACGCGTTCGCTGACACCGGGCTCAACATCCAGGGGGTGAGGAGGTCGGGGGAGTGCCACATGACACCCTATCTCGCCTCGCTCTCCTGGGAGTGAGCAAGTCATACACTTCCCGTTCCGCAAATAGGATAAATTTGTCGAATACATGGATTTATAAGTGTTGATTTATATCCACTGATTTGGAAGTGCCACAGATGTCGGAACAGGACGCTAAGGATATCACACAGGGCGAGCTTGATTCGCTCAAGACCAAGGTTGCTCAGATGGAGCAGGAGACTTACGCTTCCACCAAAATGCACGTCAAAACAACCGCGATGCTTAGAAAGCTGCTGTCTGAGCGTGGCCAGCACTTTGATTCCGCCGAGTTCGTTCTTACCAGGATCAAGAAGGGTCACCGCGACCCCTTTGCCCTGTCGACACAGTCAGGTGAGGTCGGACGGCCCACCGGTATGCCTGTTCGCACCCAGAACGAGCCCCGCAGGTCTAATCTTGCCTCGATGCAGGGCAGCGCGGACGAATAAGTAGCACAGCTGCTCATCTGCAGCTAGCCAAGCCTTTTAAATAGACATTCAACCAGCCTGGTTCCATTGATTCCTTCTACCGTACCACATCCCATTGCTGGGAGGGGAGACGATGATGTACTCTGTGGGACTTCATGGTGACTAGGGTTATGTGAGCGGGGTTGGGGGCTCCGTTCTACGACAAAGGTCAATCTATTATTAGTGGCTAAATGGGTCTAGACAGATGTGCCACTTGATATTCAACTATCGGCGCGGATGATCCTTACTATGATTGGTGGTGGTTGGGACCGACACAAGGGCGGTGGCCGCCTGTCCATTGAAGTTTGTATAGTTGATTTATAAGAAATGACGATACAAAAATTGAGGGGCAACAGATGCACACGGTGTAACGCGTTAGTTTCAGGTGGTATATTGTGAATTGATAATTGTCCAAACTGGAAGAGAAAGAAAGACCTCAAACATGGGGGGCATCGTCAGTGCGCGCCCCCAAGAGAAGTATGGAGCAGAAGAACCAAATACTCGTAGCATGAACGGCCAGCGGCGGCCCGAGATCCCTTTTTCGCCCGAGCCGATAGGACAGGGTGATACAGCGGAGCAATTCACCATCCGCGATAACTACTATGGGGCTGATTCGAGGGAACGGACCTTGTTAGACCTGAAACCCCGCTCAGAGCCCCGTAAGATTGTCAAATGGCAGCTGGGCCAGTTAATTGGGAAAGGTGCCTTCGGTTCCGTATATTTGGGGATGAACCAGGAGAACGGAGCCCTGATGGCCGTCAAACAGATCGTCATCGACCTCGATGCGCCCGAAGAGCTCACGACCTTCGAATATGAGATCAGCTTGATGCAGAACCTGCACCACCGCAACACTGTTCGGTATCTGGGATACGATAGGACGGACACGACGCTCAACATCTTCATGGAGTACGTCTCCGGCGGCAGCATCTCCAGCCTAATCAGCAAGTTTGGGCCGTTTCCCGAGGCCGTCATTCGAGTGTACACTCTCCAGCTCCTTCAGGGCTTAATGTACCTCCACGACCACCAGATCATACACAGAGACATCAAGGGGGCCAACCTGCTGGTCGATAACCAGGCTGTCGTGAAGCTCGCTGATTTTGGATCGAGTAAGAAGTTGCGGACGATCGCCATCGAAGCGAACGACCAAGGCAGACATTCATTGAAGGGCACACCGTATTTCCTGGCGCCGGAGGTCATCTCAGGCCAGACCGTCGGACGCCAGAGTGACATCTGGAGCGTCGGGTGCGTCATCCCAACCACCCTTGTCCTCCTCGCAAGTGGCCACCGCGTTCAAGCCGGCGAGCTCAGCGTCGGCGACCAGCTTCTCGGTCCTGATGCCCGCCCCCGTGAGATTGTCCGCCTCCAGGAGGGCGATGACGCGCCTCTGTTCAAGATCACGACGTACCATACCATCCGGACTTCTAACCGCGCCAACATCGACGTCAATATCGACTCCGACACCGTCGATGTTACCGAGGATCACGTCCTCACACTCGTCTTCCGAAAGTTCGCGTGCTGGCAGCCCTTCCCGTCAGACGGTTACAAAGAGCACCGCGTCGAGAGAGGCAAGGACGGCGTACTTCGTCTTCGTCTCCTTACTGTCCACGCACTCCCCGACCCCGCCGTCCACGGCTCGCTCGACCGATGCTTCACAACCTGCGACATGAATGTCAGGGATTTCCTCTCCATGTCTAAGACCGATCAGGCCCACTTCTTCATGGCCGTTAACCGCGCTCCCCTGCAAGGTCCTGCAGTCGTCACCGTAGACCTTCCTGCGGTGAACAGTATCCAGAACAGTACCCTCTCGCAGGAGATCATCGTGCTCACACCCGGTCTGGCATGGCTCATAGGTTTCTGGCTCGGAGACGGCACCTCCTCTAAGCCGTACGAGTTTTCAATGGGTCACACTGAGCTGGACGGCACCGTAGACGAGTACGAGGAGGTGACACGCTTCCGCCAGCTGTTGCACTTCTGGGAGGGCGAGTCAGGGCTCGAGGCCCTCTTTGGCAAACTGACTGGTCGACCCGAGTACCGCAAGTTTCAGTTCCCCAAGAACGACCTTTGGTGCCGACTGCTGACCGTCCTCGGCGTCCTTGTGCTTCAGCGCGATGGTGAACGAGAGAAAGACTTTCTCTCTGATAGTATCGCCGCCCACTCCTCCTCCAAGGCCCTTCCAGAGTCACTCGCACTCGCTCTTGGCAACCACGAGAACCGGCTTTCATTCGTTGCTGGGTTTATGGACGCTAACGGCCATATCGGCATCGCAGCTGCGGGTACACCACAAGCTGTCAAATTCCCTGTAATTAATCTCGCTCAAGAAGAGAGCCGCCACTTCCGCGACGGTTTCTACTCTTTGGCTGTTCTGCTCGGCCTCGACTCTTCTTCCAAGCGCGGCTATCATCGCGAGACCCGCATGGAGTACGTCTGTTATTCCAACAACCCCCGTGTCATCGCCGACATTACTCGCCGGTCCGTCTTCCGCAAGGGCCTCAAGTCTGACCCCGCGTCCATACGCACGGGCGTCGTTGAAGACACGCACTTCCGCGTTCCCCTTTCTCTCGAGGACGACACCGAGTGCGTCAGTATTCCATGTCCGACGGTCCCTAGAAAATGCATGCCCATCAAGAGTCTTCGGTTCGCTGGCCGCCGCTTCAAGATCGAGCCCACTAACAACCGCGGACCCTGGATCGGCATCGGTCTTCCGGAAGGCACAGACAAGCGTCATGTACTCGCTGACGGGACAACTCATCACAACTGCTGCGTGATCGAAATGGCCACCGGGAAGCCCCCTTACCACCAATTCAGCACACAGGTCGCTGTGCTATACCAAATAGCGATGGATAAGTCCATCCCGGAGCTCCCCGAGTGGCTTTCCCCGAATGGGCTGCATTTTCTCCGGCGGTGCCTTTGTAGGAACCCAGACAAGAGGCCCACGGCCGCCCAGCTGCTCCAACACCCCTGGATGCAGGGTGTAGAGCTGCCATTCAGCCCCGAGCCGACGCCCAGAGCCCCTGCCGCGCGAGAAGATTCACAAATGGCGCCCCAATTGCCAGCAACTCAATTCAACTTTGGTGGAGAGGCCCAGCAAGTGGCAGACGACAACGAGTCGACCGACAGCGACAGCGAACTGACCGACAACGGCGTGTCCGGCTCCCTTGTGGACTGCAACACGGGCACGTTCAGCCACGTCAATCCCATGATGGAGCCGTCCTTCAAATGCGACGTCCACGTCCAGTTTGACGCAGTGACGTCGCCGGGCGTGACGGAGGCGGGGTTCGCGGCGTCGCCGGCAACGTTCGGTGCTGGTGAGCCGGAATTGGTGAGGGAGCTGACGGCGGAGTTCGGGCAGCGGTTCGACGCGACGGAGGAGTGAGGGTTGCGGCGATGGAATAGAACGATAGAACCCGCCGAGGTCCCAACACGAGTTAAACTTCACTTGCATTCCCTCTTTTATTTTCTCTGTTTATCCGATCATTTATACACTCTCGCTCAGCAACATATCAAGCTTCTTCTGCCACACGCCCCCGTCAGTCGCCAGGCCGGCCATCGCCGCATCGGCCGCACCGCGCGCGGACTCACGAATGGCGACGATCAGGCCCCGCAGCCTGACGTTGAGCGCGTCGTCCTTGAGCTGGGACGTGCCGTACACCCGCAGCATCATCGAGAAGATCGCGGCGAGGTTGGCCCCGTCCTGCCCGATGACGGTGGCGTTGTTAGCCTCCATCAGGTCAGCGAGGAACCCAAAGTTAGCGCGTACCTCGAGGGCGTCGTTCGTCGGCGGCATCTGGGCCACCCAGAACGAGAGCAGCTCCTCGGACAGGCCGGGGGCGAGCCCCAGGTCGGGGGTGGTCGCCATAGCGTGCAGCATGGTCAGCGCGTTGTCCGACACGACGGCCTCGGACCCGCTGCGGGACCCAGGCGCCGTCAGTTGGACGTGTGCGGCGCCCATCATTGTCTCAGTGTGCGGGGCAAGGTCGCGGGCGGCGCCGGGTGTGATGTGAGCGATAAGAGAGAAGGCGAGCTGACGGAGGACGACCGCCGTGTCGCGCGTCTGAAGAGCGGCGAGGGCGACGGGGGCAGCCATACTGACGAAGGGACCGGCGTGGGCGGGGCAGAACTGGGCGACGGCGTCTGCTATGATGAGACCGGCCGCACGGAGTGCCGCCCACTCGTGCTCCAGCCATTGCTGGGTGACGGGCAGCAGGGCCTCGACGTAGGGGATCTCGTTCCCCTCGGGGCCGTGGGGCACGATCTGGGCGAGGCACGCGTCACCGTACACCTTGATGAGCTCGGCGCGGTACGCGGCGACCTCGGTGACGGTGTGCTCGATCTCCTCGCGGTACTGGGCGTCGTCTGCGTCCTTGTCCCCAGCGTCGAACAGCTCGTTGGCCTGACCCTCGGCCATTGACGCCATCGTGAGGTCGACGAACATGTCGGCCTCGAACCCGAGGTCAAGGAACTCGGCGAGCCTGCCCTGGACAGTGGAGAGGTCGCCCGCGTGCTTCACGATGCGGGAGAAGGCCCGCACGTACGCCTGCACGACGTCGGACGTTGACTCGTCTTGGTAGTTCGTTACGAGATCGTCGATGATCTGTGTGACGAGCTCGACGGCGGCCGAGGTCGATGCGACGCAGGCCGGTTTCAGGGCGCCGATGATGGCCGCCCCGAGGATGGGTGCCTGGGCGCGGCACCCGTCCGCGTGGTAGTAAGCGAGGGAGCGCGTCATGATCTCGTACATGGTCTGCACGTATGTCATGATGCCCTCGGGGCACTGGCGCGTGATGGATGTCAATGCGTACATCGCCGAGTTGATCTCATCGATCACGGCGGACCTGACGTACAGCTTCTTCTCGTCACCGATGTCGTAGGTGTCGACGGCGTCCGGATCGACGCCCTCGGGCATGGTGTCGCGCAGGGAGGCGTCCTGCTTGGCGCATTCGATGAGAAGTGGGAAGACGACGGGGATGAAGGGTGCGAATGAGCCCTTGAGGACCTTGGCGAGCCCGCTGAAGGCGCTGTGGAAGTACTGGATGACGTCGTCCCCGCCCACGGTGGCGTTGAGGAGCCCACCAGAGATGTGGTCGCGGAGGATGGCCATCACCTGCTCGGCGTCCGAGTAGAAGCGATCGTTGCCGACGGTCAGCCCGATGAAAGTGATGGATTGGATGGCGCTGGCTCTGATGGGGGCGTCTGCGGGGGTGCAGGCAGTGCGGAGGATGCCGATGAGGCCGGGCATGAACTTATCATAGAATCGGGAGAACTGCTGCTCTGCGGCGACGGCGACATCCCCGAGGGTGGACAGCGCCTGCTTCAGGATGAGTCTGTTGCTGGTCTGGAGCTGCCCGGCGAGCAGGGCCATGATGTCATCCAGGAAGGGCTCGATGGTCTCGGGCTCGGCGTCGAGGCAGAAGTTGGAGACAGCGGCGGTGGCGTGGCACTTGACGCGGTCGACCTCATCGTTGATGCCGGCCATGAAGGCGCCCAGTACGTCTCTGGCGTGTGCGGCGTGTATTATATCACACAAGTCGTTAGCCATGTGGCCGAGTGAGTTCATCACGGCCCACCTCACGCGGGGATGGGGGTCTGTGGCGCGCGACATCACCAGGGCGAGGAGGTCGCGGACCTGGTCGGGGGTGATGACGCGCTGCACGCCCTCCGCGGTGATGCCGATGGCGAGGATGCCCGCGTGGCGATACCTCCAGTCCTCGTGGTTGATGAAGCTCGGGATGACGCTAGAGATGAGGGGCAGCATGGTGGCGCCGCCTAGGGCGATGGTCATGTCGTCCAGGGCCGTCTCGCCCATCTCCACGGGTGTCCCCTGCTCGTAGCCCTCGTCCGTGTCGTTGGGGTTGTCTGTGGTGAGCCAGTCGTTGAGGTCCGTGTCGAGCTCGGTGAGGAAGGTCAGAAGGGTGGGGAAGAAGGCGTCGATGAAGCCGGGGATGTCGCGCATCATCTTGGGGGCCGACTTGCAGAGCGCGACGGCGAGTTCGACGGCCCCGTTCTTGATTTCCTGGGCGAGATCGGGCGTGTTGATGATCTGGTGCACCATGCTGGCCACGTCGGTAGCCATACGCTTGAAGATGATGGGCTTGATGTTGGACAGCTCGACGAGATGGTTGAGGACGTCGCGGGCGCGGGTCTCGTCTCCAGCGCCTATAAGGGAGCCTAGGTTAGTGGCGATGAGGGGGATGAGGTCGGCGAAGGGGTCGCTGGACTCGTCCTCGATGGCCTCGAGCATGCGGTACGTCGCCTGGGAGGCGGCCACACGCACATCAATGTCGGGTGAGGCGAGGGCACGGGCGAGGGCGTCGAGGAGGAAGGGGTGCCACTTGGTGCCCATGGCGCCCGCAAAGTGGACGTTCACCCAGTAACTGAGGCGGATCATGTCCTTCAGGGCGATCTCCTGAATCGTGGCGGGAGTACCATCAGCAAGGGCAGATTGAATGAAGGACATCACCTCGCTGACCAGAGTGTTGTCCGCGGGGCCGCGCAGGCTGATGGAGCAGATCGTGATGACCGAGATGAGCTCGGCGATAGGCTTGCCAAGAGCCTTGGGCAACTGAGCGGACTGGATAAGGCCAAAGATGGCAGTCTTCGTGTGATCGACAGCCTGGTTGATGCTAGCCTCCATTGCTTCAGTGGCATTGGTGTTCAGGTCATCAAGCACACGGCGGAGATGCACGAGAACAAGGTGCTGGACCTGGGGGTCGTGATCAGCCATCAACTCGACCATCCCCTGGACAAGAATCATCGGATCGGTGTCCTGAAGCTGCTTTTCAGCAATGTGGATCTTGTTGCCATCCAAAGTATCCAGCAGAACCTGACGAATGCTCATTCTTCGGAAACGAAGGAGTCCAAAGACAGCTATAAACCACCTATAAAGAGAGATTAATTTTGTACAGAAAAGTGACATTGAATTGCATTTGACAAACGTCTTGTCGACGATAACGTGCTCTTTTTCACTAGTGTAACTTTCTATAAATCGAAATCTGAGCGCAAAATGGCGGATTTGCAGAAATTCCCTGCTGCCAGCATACCTCACCTGAATGAATCAGCAGAAAAACTGAAACAATGGATGATGCTACTGGAAAAATCATGCCAGGAGGTCGATACAGCAGAGAAGCGGAGGTTATTGTGCCTCGAACAAGCGGAACTGAAGAAAGCGGCCGTGAACAACAAGATTCGCGAGGTGAACAAGCAGTTGAAGGCGTTAGAAACCATGTTCGTCCGTGAGAAGGCTCTTCTCGTGCAGTCTGTGACCCACACACGGTCAACGATAGAAAAGGCCGAGACAGAGGCCAAAACTGCCATCAAGGCTGAGAAGGACGCGTGCACGTCACTCCGCAACGATCAACAGCGCGCGCGTCGTCGTTTTGAAGCTGTTCAGGCGCGCTACGTTGCCGAGGAGACCGCCGACCAGGCTCTGTACACCAAGGAGTGGCAGCTGGAGGCCGTGGTGCGCGCCCTGGCCGGGCAGTTCGGCACTGAGTTCTGAGGAATCCGAACTTCCTGTCCATCCATGGTCATTCATGTGACTGGACAGGACTCGACATTTATATTTTTTCTTAGCTTGGCCCGACCATTTAGTTCGTTTTGAGTGGGCCCCACCCAAACACAACATAGAATCAACCATAAACCATAAACCCTCCCCCGCGTGCTGTGGTTTAGTATATCCACTCCGTCGTCACCTGTGCGGGACGCTCTTTCTTCCCCCCGCCCGTTTGGGGATCCTCACCAACTTATCAACGTACCCTAGTGGGAGACTCACCCGGACGCCCGCTGGGGTGTACGTCGTGCGGATCCCGCCCTCGAGCGTGTTGAGCCGAACCACTTTCTTAGCGGCCTTCTTGGTGGACTGCGGATTGAGCAACTTGCGATAAATCTGCTCGGCCTCCTCAGTTAAACGGCGCGCCTGTTGGAGCTTTCGCCGCTCGTTCATGGCCGCTCGGCGCTCCTGCTCCTCCTTACTGAGCTCCACTGCCTGCTTCTTCTGGAACCCGGCCGTGCGATACGTTCCGTCGGCCTCGGCCTGAATCTTGCTCTGTTGCCTTCTCGTGAGACGTGCGGCGGGGCGATACTGCATCGCATCGTCCCCTTCTTCCTCCTCGTCTGACAATTCGTCCGGTGCTGGGGATGTGGAGCCTGTGTGCGGTAAGGACGAGGCTGAAGAACCTGGTGCAACAAACTTCAGCTTGGCTCCAGCGTTTTTCCTGGCATATTTGGGCTCTGGGCTGATTAGTTTCGCCTTTGCGCCACCGTCGAGGAGTGAGAACTTCAGCAACAGCTGTGTTTCTGAGTCCATGTCGACTGACAAATGAGCTCCAGAAGTGTCAAAAACGTGGGGGTGACCAGCACGTCAGTTGTTAGCACCAGCTACATAGTTCGACCAAAGTTGATCATGTGATCAACCCTCACGTTTTTATTCTCAAGTTTTCTCTCGTATAAATCGAACCTAAATCGAAGTGTGCGATTGGAGGTACTGTTGTTGTAGCCGATGTCTCGCCCATTTCATGTCGACGACCTCTTCTCCTTCAACAACGTGAACTTTGATAAGTTTACGGAGACAGTAAGTCCGATTACACTCAACTAACGACAGTATCGTGTCTCTTTCTATCAAACCTACCTCGGTACGTGGCCGGACATGTGTGAGGTTGTGACTGCACCGAACGGAAACATAATGGGATACAGTATGTGAAGTTGACTTCGTATTACCCAGTGATTGGCAAGTCTGAGGATCTTTCTGATGGCAAGGATCTCCGGCACTCGTTGAGAGGGCATGTTACGGCTGTGACGGTGGATCCGAGGTACAGGCGCTTGGGAGTCGCGAAACAGCTCATGGCGAACCTTGAGAAGATTTCTGAGGATCGGTACAAGGCGTACTTTGTTGACTTATTCGTCAGACAGAGCAACAAACTGGCGATCGACTTCTACAAGAAGCTGGGATACATAATATACCGCACTGTGAGCCATTATTACGGGGATGAGGACGGGCTGGACATGCGGAAGCCGACCGGCCTCGATGTTGGCCGGGAGACGGCCGTGTTGAGGAAACAGGTCATCACGGCGGACGAGTACGATTAAACGGCAATGCAA
>PPCM01000526.1_pt1 | contig 31407 bp, 23 predicted proteins | sample 1555541 | NCBI WGS metagenome assembly PPCM01 (sample SAMN05284479, study PRJNA326546) | Marine sediment metagenome, whole genome shotgun sequencing project. | isolation source: marine sediment | place: Germany: Wadden Sea | collected 2012-09-05
CGCGATAACGAACGGAAAAAAAAGCGATGGTACCCACGATAAAAAACAACAGTACAAAGCCCGTTATCGAAAAGAGAATCAGCTTCTTCTTTATGTCCATATCCAGATATTTCATCTCAAACACCTTTCGGAACCGCGGGCCCCGGCCACCGGGACGGCTCCCACCGCCCCATGCCGTCCCGGTGAATACGGCGGCTGGAACGGCTCGGGCACGGTTCAGTGAATATCGAGCTTCTTAACATCAGCCTCGTCGTAGTTGTACAAACCGCTGCCGATCACCACCTCTGTCCCGTCCGACATGGTGCACCCCCTGACAAACGATATCTTCCTCACGAGCCCCTTTTTACCCGGGATCGGCCACATGTAATCCACCCACCCGCTCTTTCGCTCCTTCACGATGCTGTTCATGATGGTGAAAAAACGTTTCCCCTTCCTATCCTTCAAGCCGATATACCTGTTGCCGACCATCTTGTATTTGATGGGGTGCATCAGCATCGTTGCCTGCGTCAGATCGTGAATCCAGATATAGGTTCCCTCATAGATGAACTCGCTGCCCTTTCCCTTGAATTTTGGGAATGCTTCAACGCCTTCCCGCTCAAGCAGCATGCAGGCTTTCCCCACTTTCTCCACAACGAGGGAGGGCGGGGTGGGCTTCTCTTTCCGGGTCGACACCGCATATTGCACGCTTTCCTCGGCAAGCTCGGCTTCCGTCGCGGCAAGACAGGTACCGGCGATAAAAAGACAGGTAATACAACTGAAAAACGCCATGGTCTTTTTCATTTTTCACCTCCTGAATAATTATGAAAGGCGATTCCGAAAAATTCGAAACCGTGAAACCGAAAACGGACACAACCGGCAACGCCCGCCCAACAGCACGGAGAGTTTCCCGGAGAGCTTGGATGCACGTGTAGAGTTGTCCCTGTTTCATCGTCCGTCCGCTGAAATCGGGCTGACTCATAAAATATGAATTTTCATATACCCGAAAAGATATGCAATTATCGCACCACACTCCATATTGACCATATATCAACGAACCCAAAGGGGTTTTCCCCGTTCAGGCCATTGACCGCTACCCCGTTGGGGGAACGGTGCCCCAACCATCTGTTTTCGCCACCCCAGCCTCCACGAATCATCAGTGGTGAAGGCCCGTCAACTTGAAGACGACACCGTCAACCGGGACCTTACTCGCTTTTGCAATGAACTCCCCCCCCGTCAACGCGCGGTTGACTTCCTCAACGGAGCAATCCTGATACCCCTTCCGTCGCTTTACTTTTTTCGCGGCGCTCCGTGAAGTGGAGAGCGGCGGACGAATCGTCTGTCGACCTCCTCCCCGCCTTTGTACACTGCGGGGTATCATTCCTGTGCTATTTTTTTTGAAGCCATGATTCTCTTATCCATGAGCTTACCGGCGGGATGCCCTCCCCCCCCTCTTCAAGGACAAAATGTCCCGTGTCGAGAAGAAGGAATTCAAGGTTCTTTAGTTCGCGTTTGTTCGGAGGGGACCGGGCAGGGAAGAGCCCGGCAAGGGTATAATCGAAGAGTGTCCGGAACCGGTTTGGTGCCGTTGGGCAAAATGACCGGCTGTCCGTGGGTTCTCGACGGGATTCCATGAAAGGATCCCGGAGATGATGTAAGGTTTCCGCAAACGGTGTTCAGCATTTTGAATCTTTCCCTGCCGAGCCTGGAAACTCGTGACATTGAAAGATTCAAAATGCCTTTTTTAGGCAATGACGCCCGGCGCCCGGGGCAACAGCGACCGAAGGGCCTTCAACGGTCCCATGGGAATGTACCCGGGATGACCGGCCCAACGTCTGATTGGGTCGCCGGAAGAAAGAGGCATCGATATTGAGCTGCCGGCACATGTCGCAATTCCGTGCTTATTACTCAGCCACGCGCTTTTTTCTGTTCTGAATATAGGCGTCCCGGAACGCCTCGTAGGGAACGATGGCGGCTTCCTTGAGATCCTCGTAATCGCCGATCCTGAAGGAGGTCTTGTTCACGGTATCGAGCCCCGAGAGGGCCGTGCGCATCTCCCAGTGCTCCAGCCAGTTTACGGGATCCAGGAAATGATCCCCCGCAAGGCCCACCGAATCCCTGAGGGTGGAGGGGCCGAGAAGAGGCCAGACAACGTAAAAGCCGTTCCCCATGCCGTAATGGCCCAGGGTCTGCCCCAGGTCCTCGGCATCCTTTTTCTTGCCCACCAGCTTTTCGGCGGGATCCCAGAGTCCCAGTACCCCCACGGTGGAGTTCACCAGGAAGGAGGTGAATTCGATGCCGGCGGCCTCCGCTTTTCCCTGGAGGACCTGGTTCACGAAGCGCACGGGGCTCGTGAGGTTGGTAAAGAAGTTGCCCACGGATCTTCTGGCCGGCTCGGGCACCACCGCCCGGTACCCCTGGGCAACGGGCTTGAGCGCCCAGAAGTAGAGCTTGTCGTTGACCTCGAAAAAGACCCGGTTGAGGGGCCTCAGGGGATCGGCCACCATGCCGCCCTCCTCGATCTCCGCGTCCAGCTCATCGAACTCGTCCACGTCGTCCGAAGCCGTTTGCTCTACCGCCGTGTTTTGGGGGACGGCCGGAGGCGCTCCCGCCCAGGCCGCCGCGCAGGCAAACAGGGCCGCGAACATGCCAATCAGTATCCCGCGTTTCCAATTCAGTCTCATAGGGTTTCCTCCTTCGTTGCGACAAACCCGGGTAGATCAGGTGCCGCCGAAAAGATATTTACTGATCAACTCCTCGATATCCACCGGAGACTCGGTTTCATAGATCGTGTCCCCCTCCTTCAAAACCTCCTCGGACCCGCCGGGGGAAAGCTTGATAAACTTGTCCCCGATGAGCCCCGAGGTTTTCACCGACGCGATCACATCGTCGGTCAGAACCACGCCCTTGTCGATCCGGAGCTTCAGGAGGGCCACCTGTCGCTGGGGATCCAGTGTGATGGCGTCCACCTGCCCCACCGGCACCCCGGCAATCTCCACCCCGGCCCCCTCGTTAAGGCCGGTCACGGAGGAAAAACGGGCAAAAAGGGTATACTGGCCGGAACCGGTCAGTTCCACGCTCCCCAGCTTAACGGTCAAATACCCCACACAGATCAGGCCGAGCAGGACAAAAAAACCCACCCCCACCTCAACGGCTCCCTTGTTCATCTTCCCTCCATCCAGTTGCAGATATTGAAATTAAAATACATATTTTCCTCGGATTCCGCCTCGTCCAGCACCTTCTCGATCCTGCACTCCTCCCCCGCCTCGGCAAGGCCCACCCGCACGGAAAGGCAGAGGGAACCCCTCGTTCCCACGATCCCCTTTTCCATCTCGGCGGCCAGGGTGGTGCAGAGCTTCTTGGCCTCCTCCATGTCCGTGTGGGAGAGGAGGATCAGGAGCTTGTTGTCGCCGTAAAGGGAGCAGGTATCCGAGATCCGGAGGCGGCTGTTGACGACACCCGAAAACTCACGCAGTACAGCCTCCCCCGTTGTCTCGCCGAATTTTTCGTTGATCTCGGCAAGGTTCTCGAAGGTCATGAGGATCAGGCAGAAGGTAAGGCGGTCCTTGGCAACGATCCCGGTCCTGTTCCAGACACTGGTGGCGTCAAAGGTACTCTCCACCCCCGTTATAAACATCCGCACCACGGGATCGTCGCTGCGCTGGACCTCCGATGCGCTCCCCTCGAACACCGCCTTTCCCTCGTGCACCATGATCACCCGCTGGGAGATCTCGAAAATATCCGGAATCTCGTGGCTCACCACCACGGCCGTGAATCCGAACCTTTTCTGGTAATCCGAGATCATGCTGTGAACAAAGTTCTTTCGTATGGGGTCAAGGCCCGTCGTTGGCTCGTCAAAGAGCACCACCTCGGGATCCGTGACAAGGGCCCTTGCCATGGCCACCCGCTTCTTCATGCCGCCGGAGAGCTGGGCCGGGTACTTGTGGTCGATCTTTTTAAGGTCGAGCTGGCTCAGCCTTCTGTGAACCCGCTCCTCGATTTCATGACGGGTGAGGGAGGAGCGCTCCTTCAGGGGAAGGGCCACATTGTCGAAAACGGTCATGGAGTCGAACAGCGCAAGCCCCTGGAACATGTAGCTGTAGCGCCGCTTCATCCCCTTTTTTTCCATTTTTCCCATGCCGGAAAGGGATTTTCCCTGGAAGAGGATCGAGCCCCTGTCCGGCTTGAGAAGCCCGATCATATGCTTGAGGAGCACGCTCTTGCCGCTGCCGCTCTTACCGATGATGCTGGTAATCTCCCCCTTCTTGATGGAGAAATCCAACCCCTTGAGAACCTGAAAATCACCGAACCTCTTTCTGACATTGGAAAATCTGATCAGCGGTTCATCCATAAATCCACTCAATTCCCATCCATTCAATCCTGAAATAAAACCCGTTGCATCGCGCTCCCCGTTAGAGCATCAGCGAGGTAATCACATAATCCATCACAAGAATCAAGACCGAGGATTGTACAACGGCATTGGTGGTTGAAAAACTCACCCCCCTCGCCCCGAACCCCTGGGAGGCCGCTCCGGTGTAATACCCCCGGTAACAGCTGATGGCCACCACCACCACGGCAAACACGATCGACTTCACAAAGCCGCAGTTCACATCCGCGATGAGCACGCTGGACTCCACCCGCGCAAGGTAGATCCCGGGGCTGATTCCCAAGAGCCCCGTGCCCGTCACATAGCCGCCGATGATCCCCACCGTGTCGAAGATCGCCGTGAGCAGAGGGAAACTGATCAGGGCGGCCGCGAGCCTCGGGCTCACCAGGAAGCGTATCGGGTCGATATCCATGGTCTCCAGGGCGTCGATCTGCTCGGACATGCGCATGATGCCGATCTCGGCGGACATGGCCGACCCGGCTCTCCCCACGATCATGATGGCCGTGAGCACCGGCCCCAGCTCCCGTATCAGCGTCAGGGCCACCGCGGCCCCCAACAGCCCCTCGGAACCGAACTTCACAAGGGTATAATACCCCTGGAGCCCCAGCACCATCCCCGTGAACACCCCGGTAAGGCAGATGACGAAAAGGGATTTCATACCGATAAAATAAAGTTGTTCCAGCACCTTCCTGAACTGAAGGGGAAAGCTGAAAATATGGTACATCCCCTTTAACAGGAAGAGGGTGATCCGCCCGAGACCCGTGATCCTTTCAACGGCAAATCTCCCCAGGCCGGAAAACGGCGATTTTAAAAATGAACTGATAAGCATTTCACATCCCGACAGATGAGGTTCAACAGCTCCGGCATGTTGCCCTCTTTCGTATTACGCCCCTGTCGTCGGCGGGTTTGCAAGGTGTGGTAAGTAGAGCCGGCGGTAAGTCCAAAGGTCCGGCCGGACTCCTGTCGGGCCGGGGGTCCCTGTCCGGGCACGGTTCCGAATTCAAATAATGGGGGCTCCGATCCGGCCTCCCTCTCCCGGGACGGCCGGTGGAAGCCGGTATGGAATCTTATCACCAGTTTATCGGGGATGTCCACAGCTAATCCACGCCGCGTCCGGGGGGCTCCGTCCCGTGCCGGGGAATACGGGCAAGAAATATTGATTTATCGTCTTCGAAGTATTATCATGACAAATTGTTTGACTCATTTTCAGTCCACGGCACTTTGGCCCGCGGAACCGGCGCTTGCTTCAAGCGCCCTTTATTCCATAAAACAGGTCGGGGAAGCTTCAACGGCGGCGACTCCGGCAACCGAAGCCGGGCCCTTTTCCCTTGACGACAAGGGGCATGGTTCAACAGCGCCTCGCCGGCGTTGCCCCGGTGAAGATCGCGAACATTTTCACGGCAGGCCGCTTATCGTCAACCGCACCTCGTGACTCGATCTTTTATTCGTGAACCGACCTTATTATATAATGCCCGGTTCGATATACGAACGGGAACGTAAGCCGTGCTCCCCGGGACGTCACGGGACACAAAAAGACGACACCGCGAACCGGTCGGATGCTTCGGGGATTATTATTCCATATCCCGGGGTAATTGCTTACATTCGGCTTATCATGCTGTATTATCATATTGATACGGAGGCAGTACCGGTGCCGCCGGCCGAAAATGCCTTGCCTTTGGGTCTTTTCTGCGGTTTTCCGGCAGGAAAAAGAGAGGCGCGGCAACGGGATTGATTCGGTAACAATCGACTTGACACGTACCCCAGAATTGGATACGTACTAGGTAATTAACACATACTCACCTGAACAGGGAATAACAATGGCCAAGAAAATCACCATCAGCATACCGGACATGCTCCACGAGAAACTGGAAAAGTGGCGCCAGTCCTTTAACCTCTCCAAGATGTTCCAGGAGGCGGTCACCGAAGCGATCCAGAAGAAGGAGGACTTCCAGAAGCGAATCAAGGAAGATCTGGACATGGCGGAGATCATCGAGCGGCTGAGGCTGGAAAAACTTCAGTCCGAAGGCGATTACCTGGAAAACGGAAGGGCCGAGGGGCTGCTCTGGGCAAAGAACGCCCACTACGACGAGCTCCGGTATGCGCTGGAATGGGAACCCGGGGACAATCCCCTGAAGGACAGGGTCCTTGGTGACTATTTCGAGGAACTCCTCTCCCGGGACACCCTCATGGACTCCAACGGAAACGGCATGAACGAGTACACCCAGGTGTATATTTCCGGGTGGAAAAAAGGCGTCCAGGAATTCTGGGCGGAGATTCAGGATAAGTTGTAAGGACAAGCCCTCCGCCCCCCATGCATGAACCGGCTGTTTCCGTAGCCCTTCGGATCAAACGGCCGGTTTCAAACTCAGTTTTGATGCACATGTAAAAAGTCCGATTCCGGTTTTCAGAGCCCTCTATAAAGTATGGACAGGTCGTATTGAGCACGCGAAGTTGTAGTCCGGATTTCAATCGCCGACTTTTTACAGGACCATCGGTTTTGATGCGCCCGTTCAAAAATATCGAACCGTTTTATTCACTATAATGCTCACAAAACCGACCACACAACTTGATATCACGGTCATTTTCCCGGCACCGAACTTTATTACGGAGCCGCCGGTTTTATTTCCGAGGCAGACAACAATAAACACCACCGGTACATCGCAGAGGTAGCTTATGCATCCAAAACCGACCATCCTGGGAATCGATATCGGTTCCGTTGCCATCTCCATCGTCCAGACCGATCTCAACAAGGAGATCGTCAATACCGCGTACCTGTTCCACGGGGGAGAGATCCCCGAGAACCTCGTGAAACTCATCGGCGGATTCGATCTCACCGGCGGGGTCCACCTTGCCGTCACGAGTTCCACGCCCGGGAACGTGAAGAATCACCGTCGATACGACAACCAGGTTGCGGTTATCGCGGCGACCCGGCACCTCCACGCCGGGGCGCGCTCCATCCTGATGGTGGGCGGGGAAAAGTTCGGCCTGATCCGCTTCGACAAGGAGGGCAACTACCTGAGCTTCAAGACCAACACCTCCTGCGCCGCCGGCACCGGCAGCTTCCTGGACCAACAGGCGGGCCGCCTGAACCTTTCGGGCATCGAGGAACTCAGCGCCGTTGCCTTTGAAAACAGGGGCGACTTCCCCAAGATCGCCACCCGATGCGCCGTGTTCGCCAAGACCGACCTCATACACGCCCAGCAGGAGGGCTACTCCCTGGGCGAGATCAGCGACGGGCTCTGCCACGGCCTTGCCCGGAACATCGTGGACACCCTTTTCGGCCAGGAGGCGGCCGAAGGCCCCATGATCTTCTGCGGCGGTGTTTCCAAGAACCGGGCGGTCAAGGAGCATATCGCGAGCCTGATCGGCATGGAACCGCTCCAGCACGATCTCTCCCACCTTTACGGCGCCCTGGGGGCAGCGGCGTGCCTTGCCTCCGAAGCCCCGGAGACCCTGCCTGAACCCATCCTCCTTGCGCGCCCCGAAGAGATCGTCGCCGTCGGAAAAAAGGCGAAGAAGTTCTACTACGAGCCCCTTTCCCTGAAGATGTCCGAGTATCCCGATTTCCGGAGCAAGGAAAAATACGAGTACCCCGTCACGGGAACAAAGGCCCAGTCCTTCGTGGAGGTGGATATCTACGAGGAGATGGAGAGCTGCGAAGCCTTTCTCGGGATCGACATCGGCTCCACCAGCACCAAGGCCGTGCTCATGAAGGAGGACGGTACCGTGCTCGCCGGGTTCTACACAAGGACCGCCGGAAGGCCCGTGGACGCCATCCGTGCCCTGTTCGAGGCCATGGACGACGTGAAAACCCGCAAGGGGCTGGATCTTACCGTCAGGGGCAGCGCTTCCACGGGATCGGGCCGCAAGTTCGTGGGTAAAATCGTCGGGTCCGACGTGATCATCGACGAGATCACCGCCCATGCAAGGGCCGCCTGGGAGATCAACCCCGAGGTGGACACCATCATCGAGATCGGCGGCCAGGACGCCAAGTTCACCACCCTCAAGCGGGGCACGGTCACCTCCTCCACCATGAACACGGTCTGCGCCGCCGGCACCGGCAGCTTTATCGAGGAGCAGGCTAAGAAGCTGGGATGCCCCATCGATACCTACTCGGCCAGGACCGAAAACCTCCGGGCCCCCATGTCCAGCGACCGCTGCACGGTCTTCATGGAGCGGGACATCAACCACTACCTCTCCGAGGGGTTCACGGTTGACGAGGTGCTGGCGTCGGTCCTCCACGCCGTGCGGGAAAACTACCTGATCAAGGTGGCCACCGAGGGCAATATCGGCGATACGGTTCTCTTCCAGGGGGCAACGGCAAAGAACCGGGCCCTTGTGGCGGCCTTTGAGCAGCGGCTCGAAAAACCGATCATCGTCTCGAAATTCTGCCATCTCACCGGCGCCCTGGGGGCCGCCCTGATCCTCGTGGACGAGAGACTCCGGACCACCGGGTTCAGGGGGCTGGATCTCCACAAGCGGGAGATCCCCATCACCAGCGAGGTCTGCGATCTCTGCAAGAACCACTGCAAGATCACCGTGGCCCATATCGCCGGGGAGAAGGTGGCCTACGGCTTCCTCTGCGGAAGGGATTACGACACCAAGCGCTTCGTGAACAACAGGGGGAACACCTTCAACCTGATCAAGGCGAGGAACAAGGTCGCGGCCGAGGAGAAAAAGGCCGCGAAATGCAGCAGGGAGAAGCTCAAGCCCTATACCGTGGGCATCCCGGCCGCCCTCTACCTGCACGAGGACCTGCCCCTCTGGCGACATTTTTTCGAACTCCTTGCCGTGGACGTGGTCACCAGCGAGAACTACAAAACGCCGGTCAAGGAGGGCAAGAACCTCACCGGGGCCGAATTCTGCGCCCCCATCTCGGCCATGCACGGCCACGTGAACCACCTGCTCGCCAAAGCCGATTACGTGTTCCTGCCCCATTACTTCGAGAACCGAACCGAGGGGAGCGAGGGCAGGCGCCAGTTCTGTTACTACTCCCAGTTTATCCCCGCCCTGGTTTCCACCATCGGCGAGGAGGCACGGGAAAAGCTCCTCATGCCCACGGTCAGACATCTCTACACCAACTTTCACACCAAGATGCAGCTCTACCGGATGCTCGCTCAAATCGATCCGGACGGCGTCAGTTTCTTCGAGGTCTCGTCGGCCTACGACATGGCCATGGAGTTCAAGAAAAGGACGGATGAAAAGATGCGGGAGCTGTTTGACAGGGAATCCGCGTTTCCAGACGACGTCCAGGTGGTCCTGGTGGGAAGGCCCTACACGGTCCTCTCCCCCTCAATCAACTCGGGAATTCCCGATATCTTCGCCTCCCTGGGCATCAAGGCCTTTTACCAGGACATGCTGGAGGTCACAAAGGAGGAGCGCGCGCCCATCGAGCCCCTTCTTCAGGAGCTCCACTGGAACTACGCGTCAAGGATCCTTGCCGCGGCGGAGGCCGTCGCCAAGCGCGAAAACCTCTACCCGGTGTTGATCACCTCCTTTAAATGCTCCCCGGATGCCTTTATCCAGGACTATTTCAAGCAGATCATGGACGCCCACGACAAGCCCTACCTCGTCCTGGAGCTGGACGAGCACGACTCCAGCGTGGGGTACGAGACAAGGGTGGAGGCCGCGATCCGCTCCTTCCGCAACCACAGGGGCGGCAGGGAACGGACCCGCGAAAAGCCGAATTACGCCCCCATCCTCCCCTCCATCGCGAAAGAGCTCACGGGCAAGACCATCGTCATGCCCAACTGGGATCATCTCACCTGCACCCTCCTTACCGCCACCCTGAGAAGGGAGGGGTTCGACGCGATCCTCATGGAGGAGACGGACCATACCATCCAGAAGAGCCTGAAGTTCAATACCGGCCAGTGCATCCCCCTGAACGCCATCGCCCAGGGGTATATCGACTGCATCGAGAAGCACGAACTCGACCCGGAGAAAACCGTCCTCTGGCTCAGCAAGGCGGAGATCTCCTGCAATATCAAGCTCTATCCCCACCATATCAGGACCCTCCTTCATGCCCACGGAAACGGCCTGGAAAAGGCGGGGGTCTACGTGGGCGAGATCTCCTTCAGGGAGATCTCCATCCGCGCCACCATCAACGCCTACTTTTCCTTCATGCTGGGGGGGCTTCTGCGAAGGGTGGGCTGCAAGATACGGCCCTACGAGGTGGTGAAGGGGGAAACGAACCGGGTGATCGGCAAGAGCCTCAAGATCCTCTCCGACGCCTTTGCCGGCAAGCGCCCGAGGGAGAAGGCCGTGGCCGAGATCATCTCCCATTTCGAGTGGATCGACGTGAAGGCGGAGGCCCGGCCCAAGGTGGCGATCTTCGGGGACATGTACTCCAGGGACAACGACGTCCTGAACCAGGGCCTGGTCAATTTCATCGAAACCCACGGGGGCGAGGTGATCACCACCCCGTACAGCCACTACGCCAAGATGATCGCCGGAACCTACTTCAAGAAGTGGTTCACGGAAGGGAAATATTTCAACATCCTCTCCTACAAGGCCCTTCTGGCAACGGTGGGAAGGCTTGAAAAGTCGTACTACCGGTATTTCGAAAGGATCCTGAACGAGCCCGCGGGAGAGTACAACGAGGATCCGGAAAAGATTCTCGCCGAGTACAATATCAGCATCGACAACACCGGCGAGTCCATGGACAACATTCTGAAGATTTACTACATAAAGAAACACCACCCGGACATCTCCCTCTTTGCCCTGGCAAGTCCGGCATTCTGCTGCGCCTCCCTGATCACCGAGGCGATGATCCGGGAGATCGAAAAGTCAACGGGCATACCGGTGGTGGCCATCACCTACGACGGCACCGGGGGCAGCAAGAACGACGCCCTTATCCCCTACCTGACGTTTCCCAGAAAAAAGGAGAAAACCCCGGATTCCGATCTGCTCACCGGCTAAGCCCGGCTATTTCCCGTAAGGGGCGAGGAGCGTGCCTTTCTTCCACCAGTCCGGATGGGTGGCCAGCTTCTTGCCCCCGGGAAAGAGGGATTCCAGTGCGGGGTAGCGGATAAACATGCCGGAGAGGAAGTTGTGGTAGTTGGTCCACCCCCTGTTGAGATTCTTGGCCGCCCTTCTGTATCGCATGTACCGGGCATCGTAGTTCTGCACCTCGGGCTGCTTGCGATTGTTCAAACGTTCGTGGTGATCCCTTGCGTAGAGCAGGAGGTTCCGGTATTCATCCAGGTAATTTGAAAGAAGCCGCTTGTGGTACTGATCCGCCCCGCCCCGGTACCCCTTTTTCATGGCATTCAGTGCCGCCCACTCCGCTTTTCCGAACCTGGCCCCGTTTTGCCTCAGGAAGATGATGAATCGTCTCTTCTCGCTGTTGAACCGGCCGAGCCGCGCTTCCGCCGCATCCACCAGCTTAATGGTATCGTTGATATTGGCCTTTCTGGAGATATGGCGGCTCATCTTGTCGAGGTTGATCACCCGCCGATCCAGGTCATAGGCAAGGTCCTGGAGTTTCCCCCCCATCTCCCTTGCCTTGTCCATGAAGCGGTGCGCGGGCGCGCGGCTTTTGTCCCGGGCCCCGTGGAGGGCGTATCCTCCGCCCAGGAAGGCAAGGAGGCAGATCCCCCAGACGCCCAGGCGCAGGCCGTTTTTGACGGCGGGGTTCTCCATGAAGTAGTAGGGCGTCAGCACCGGGGCCGCCACCACGGCAAGGGCCCAGCGTTTTCGCCCGCCGTATCGAAAGGCATGAGTGAAGACCCAAGCGCCCATCAGCAGGGCATAGACAATGTACAGCAGCAGCACCGCACCTCCTTTGGGGTTGCAAGCCGCGCCGGTTCCGACGTCCGTTCAGGCTCGCCGGACCACGCGCCGCCTCCCTTATCCATGGTCCCACCCTGTTGGTCATTAACCGATGCCGACGGTTAATCCACCGACGCGCCCCTGTTCCATTCGACCAAAAGCACCCGGATTATCCATTTCACACAGCAAGGGGGGGGGGAACTAGGAGGGAACATATAAGTTTTAGAAAAAAAAAGCAAACGGAAGAAACGGCCCCTCTAAAGCGTCGTCACTTTTGGACCCATATGGAAAGGGATTCGGGCCTGTCCTTGTCCGGTATCATGTTTTCGAGATGGGGGTGTTTTCTAAGGATATCGGCTCTTAATTTCAAGCTCTTATGGGTGACCTCGTTGCGCTTTCGAACGGACAGACGGTATTGAAAATAGAGGGTTTCATAGGTTTTCTTTGCCTGCTGGTCTCCCGTCTTAATGGCACCCATATGGTCGATGGAGTAGGTGAGGAGCCGCCTGAAGTCGACCAGGTACTCGTTGAGGCTCTCGTTGAACCCCAGCTTCTTTCTCCATTCAAAATACTCTCCCAGGCGGATATAATCCCCGAGCCTGCCTGCGGCGATCCTGTCCCGGTACGCCTCGACATAATAGACCAGCCGCTCGATGTCGTCGTCGTTCTTCCTGAGGTTCTTGAACACGTCGTCGATCAGCGTCACCCCCAGCTCCATGGTACCGGTTTTGGAGATGCTCCGGCTCCTCTTTTCCAGCTTCACCAGGGAATCACTCAGGTTTCTCAGGGATCTCGTCACCTTTTTTTTGCGCAGATAGAGCCCCTCCTCCACCGAACCCTTTGGCCTGCCGGTGATCTTGACGATGTACATCGCCCCGAACTCCACCCCCGCCAGGAGGATCAACGACGCCGCGAACACGCCGGCAAGCCTGTGAAACCGTTCGCCGTGATGTGTGTGAAGGTGCTGCAAAACGGTGACCGGCGCAATCAGCACCACCAGGGCCCATCCCGCGGGCGCCTTTTTTTTCCGGGCGTCCGCAAAGACCCAGACAGCGCATGAAAAGGCGTAAATCGTATAGATAATGAGGGTCATTGTTTCCCTTTGTCGAGATACCCTGAATGGTCGCGGCCGTCATCCGGCAAAAAACACCGGGCCGCATTCCTTGTCGCCATTCAATATGTACCAGAAATTCCGCATTAAAGCAGCATTTATCATCCGTCGACGCCGCGCAACCATACCGCCGGCCCGTTGGGTGCACCCCGTTGTGAAAGCCGATCGGTAAAACGGTCCCATGCCGATAATTGTGTTTCACGTGAATGAACAGATGCGGTTCAGGGGAACTCGCTGAAAGACCGAGCATCCCCCTCCCGTTTCGACTACAGTCCATCAAGCCCCCTGTAACGACATTCAACTTCCACTGTGGGCGAGTTTGCAGAGAGGAATCCTCGGGGGCGAATCGTTCATTTCGCCAAACCCGGTTTCATTCTTTCAATGCGCGGCATTTTGAATGCGGCCGCCGTTTTTTGTTGAATTCCACGACCACCTTGTTTAATCTTGTACTTGGAATTCGTCAGGAACGTCCTATCCCGTCGCGGCCCCACACACCCGTCACAACCTTGAAACGACATCGGTATACCGGCGGTAATTCGCATCAGAAAGGGAGAAGTTACGAAAGAAGAACAACCCGGCACCTCAACCGGCGAGGGTCGCAACGCTTCCATTAATTCAAGCAAACTTGACCTTATTGGCACTGCGGTCCCGGCGGTTTTGGGGAGGGCCTACTCCATGAAGTACACTATCGGCAGCTTAGTGGTGTCAATTGTGATAAATTGGTTTCTTGCTTCATTATTAGCGGCAGTCGCCGTCCCCCTGTCAATGAAAGCAGGGATTTCAATTCTGACGCGGTTCGGGAATTTTTGTTGGGCACAAGTACTTTATAGTTGTTTCCCGGGTATTTTTTCATCTGTCACATTGATATTCTGGTACAGTTTGACAATGGAAGATTTTCATTTCAACAAGGGAATAAAATACTTTCTCAAGTCGTTATTTACCGGTAACAAGCGACATGAACGCTAAAATCGACAAAAGCATATTTCGTACTTCAACCACCCTTGTAGTGCCGAGTATCGCGGCGATAATTGTTTTAGTTATTTCCTGGTCTTTCACTTTTATCCCCGGCATTTCCGACTCCAACATGCTCAACGGTATCATTTATTGTATCGGTGCCGTTGCGGGAATATTGACGGGCATCATTACATTCAGTAAAACAATCCGGTATTTAAGAGATGAAATGGAAAAATTGTAACCCGTTGAATCACAAGGCATTGAGAGATCGGTCTCCCAGGACGGGACTCCGCCGTTTCATGATCTCCCAAGGAGGTACCAAAACACACGGCATCCGCCAAATCATATCAAAAGCACTGGCTCAGGGTCGTTGTGTTTTTCTTATCCATATGGTCCGTTCTAAATATCCACATACTGTCCTCACTCTACTTTGAGCACCAGAAGTACTACTCTCTAAGCATCGAACACAAACTGGGCCGCCCCGCGCCGTTAATCACATTTTTACTGCTGTTTTTTTCTACAGATTTGCATCGGCATCCTATTACCGATGATTCTCGCAGTTTTATTACAATACAGGAAGAAGTATAAACTCTGCAAGGTTCTGTCTATCCTGGCCTCTTTCGGCCTGCCCAGGGGGACTGTATTGGGAATTTTCTCGTTTATCCTTTTAAGGCGAGATTCCATACAAGCTGAATTCCTGCAATATTAATTTATGAAAACCGTGCCGCCGCCCGCCGGCCGGTAAATGCCCCATGTTACGGACCGAGACACAATGATCCGTACAGAACACGGGCATGGAGGGGACGTCGCCACAAAGATCGCCTGCTTCTCCCCCCTATTCCCGGCAGCGAATCCCTTGGAGACGGCGTTGACCGCGCAACAAAAGCAATCGACGATCCGGCAAGGCGCTATCCCGGTAAGAGCATCACCATCGTGAGCCACGGGGATATCTGTTCCGCCCTGCTTGGGAAAGCGAAAAACACACCGATCGCCCGGCGGTATAATTTGAACAAGCCTGAAACCGGTTCCCTTGGTGAGATCGTTATTACAAACGATGGATGCCATTTGATGAACAGGTGGGAGAACCCCCGGTAAATATTCCATCGCCGGCTTACACGCTTGGAACTTACACGTGAAAGCCGGCGGACTTCCCCCCTTGTTTCCCCAAGGCATTGACCGGGTTTCCCGCTTCGGGCAAACAATAATGCTCACCGGTTCATCACGGGTTCCGCCGCCTTCCACATACCGATACGCCGTTATGCCGGAACCCGTGACCCGGAAAACGGTATTGTCATTTGGCCAAGGAGGCCTTGACATGTTTATCCAGGAGTTTTTTCAATTCTCCGGAAGCTTTTAACTCGGCGACGGCATTGTCGAAGTACTTCTTGAAGTCCTCGGCGTATTTCCAGTTTTTTGAGATCATGAGATGAAATGATTCAGGAGACACCCCCGGCACGGGGGCGAAAACCAGCTTGTCGTTCCCCACGAAATCTTTATAGAGCAGCTCCCCCCACCCCGCCAGAATCTCATACCTGACAAAAGAGACATCGCATCTCTTTACTGCGGTTTTTCCAACCAGGGAATTGTAATCCTTGCTCTCCATCTCGATATCCGCGTTGTTCTGACCGAAATTCACGTAGTTGAATCCCTGAAGCCCGCACAGTTTCCTGCCGTCGCCTTTTATCTCCGATGCACTTTCCGGCCGGAACCCGCCGGGAAAGGCTGCTTTCGCATAAAAATACGTGGGCGTCACGCTATAGTACCCCTCCGTTGTGACGTAATCCCTTCTTCTCTGATCGTTCAGGCCTCCGCCGAAAACCACATCGTATTTTTCTCCCATCATCCCAAGTTTCAGGCTGCGTTTCCAGGGGAGCAGCTTGGCGGTATACTTGATCCCCCTTTCGGTCAGGATCATGTTGAACAGATCAATATCAAAACCCACGATCTCTTTCGTTTTTTTGCCGTCAACGCGCTTGTAATAATAATAGGGCGGCCATTCATGCTCACCGCCGCACATCCTCACGGTCTCATTCTTGAAAGCAGGCCCGTCCGCATAAACAAAACCGGGAATCAAGATGGAAACAACGACAAACAACCATACGCATTTACAGTTCTTCATAATTTGCTCCTTCACACCCTTTGTTTGTTGATCTGAAGCATCCCCTTGTGGGCTTCCCTGATTACACCGAAGCAAAGTGCAGGATAATGTGGCGATCCGGGTCACATTACGCTTCCGGCTCCACCGAGACACACCGAAGTTCATTTAATAATTCTAAACAATACGGTCTGTTTTTCAACACTTAATAATACCGGTTATATTATCCGAAGCACCGGAATGTGGGAATAAAATCAAATTCCTATGATATTCGTATAGCTACTCTCTTTTCCAATAGAAGAGCCGGCCGCTGGACAAAGAAACTTTCGAGGTGGGAGGGGCCCCATGCGTGGAGCGGCGACGTTCAATAACGACCGTGGGTACGAACGGAAAGGGCCGACCCGTCCGTTGTGACGGCAACCGCCCCGTGGATATCCGTGCGAAAAACCGTCGATCCGATATCACGATAGCGATCCAGGACTTCCGCTGCGGGAAACCCGAACCTGTTTTGCCTGCCCAGTGGAATCACGACAACGCTCGGGCGCACTTTTTTAATAAAGGCCTCCGTGCTCGATGATTTACTGCCGTGGTGCGGCGCGATCAGGACCGTGCTGTGGAGATCCGGCCCGTATGTTGAAACCATGGTCGTCTCTCCCTCTTTCATGATATCCCCTGGAAACAGGAAAGCATTCTCCCCCTTGTCGATCCTTACCACAAGGGAGTTGTTGTTGTAGTTTGGTCTCTTTCGACGTTTCCCGTTCCTCGCAAGAAATCCCGGCGCGGGGTAGAGGATACGGACCCTGGCACCTTGAATCACCCGGTCCCTTATAAGCTCTCCGAAGGGAACGACCTCAACTCCCCGCTTCTCGAGTACCTCCCTGAAAACGGCGTACCCCTTTGTGGTGGAAGGCTGGCCGTTGCTCCAGAGCCTTTTGACGTTGAAGTTCTCCGCGATAAAGGTGAGGCCGTTGACGTGATCGCTCTGGGGGTGGGAGAGCACGATCGTTTCCACCGTCCGGATCTTTTTTGCCCACAGAAAGGGGGCAACAACCCTTCTTCCCACATCGAACACGGCATTATCGTAAAACCCGCCGCCGTCGATGAGCATGCAGTACCCGCCGGGCATCTCCACAAGGGAGGCGGCTCCCTGGCCCACATCGATGACCGTCACCCTGAGTTCCCTGTCGAGGAATCGGCGGTTGATCCAGTATCCCAGATCAACGGCCCAGGCCGCCAAGTACAGACAGAGCATTGTTTTACCGTATTTTTGGAATGTTTCGCCGTTTTTCAAAAAAACCGGAATAACAAGGAGCAGGAGATAGATCAGGATCAGTTCCACGATACTGGGCGTAACGGTCATGACCGCCGCAAACGACAGGCCCGAAAAAAAACCGACGACCTCAAGGGCGAAGGAGAGCAGCGCGCAGCAAATGGAAAATCCCAGGCATGACAAACCGGGGCTTACGGCGCACACCGCCGTCGAAGCAAGCCCCAGGGGCACCACGACGGAACCGACCAGGGGCACCAGGAGAATGTTGGCAAAAAGCCCCACCAGGGATGCCTGATTGAAATAGCGCAAGGAAAGGGGTGTTGTGGCGATGATCGCGGAAAGGGAAACAATTATAAAACGGGCCGAGGCGGCCAGGAGGCGGCCCCTTATCCCCTTGCCCCTGACGGTCACCTTGCCCATCACCAGGATGATGCCCAGCACGGCCGTGAATGAAAGCTGAAACGAGATGGAAAACAGGGAACCGGGGGACACGGCAAGTATGATCAGGGCCGCGGCCGAAAGGGTATTGACCGGCTCCGTCTCCCTTTGAAGAAAGCGCGCCCCGAGAAAAACGATCACCATCACCGCTGCCCGCTGGGTCGAAGGGGACATGCCTGAAAGAATGCCGTACCCCAGCACCGGTACAACGGCAAAGAGGGCGGCCCCCTTGTCCCGCCACCCCCGCCACAGGAAAAAATCGATCCGGGAACACAGCAGCCTCGCCAGAAAAAAAGCGGCGGCGGCCACCACTCCCATATGGAGCCCCGAGATCGCAAGCAGATGCCCTACCCCCGCCCTGTTGAAATCCCGCCTTGTATCGGAACCGATCCCCCCGCGCTCTCCCACCACAAGGGCCTTGAGCACCCCCTTGGCAATGTCGCTTCCCCTGGATTCGTCGATCATAAGGACCACCTTCCGCCTGAATCGCGCAACGGCCCCGGGTCCCTGTCCTCCCTTTTCAAGGGTAATTCGGTCTTCACGAACGGATGAAGTAGCCCGGATCTCCTTGAAGGCCATGTAGCGCCTGTAATCAAAGGCCCCGGGATTTCCGAAGTTGCTTATGGACCTGATCTTTCCAGAAAACGCGATTTCATCCCCGCGAAAGAGAGGGACGCTCGGGAAACGATCCCCATCCTTATAGCGGGCGGCTTTTGCCCCCCTCACCGTTACCCGGATTTTTCCCGCAACGGGGACAACAAGCCCATCCCTTTCCAGCTCTAAAACCCGGAGAACGATCCGCCCCCTGCCCTTGCCGGGAAAATACTCGGGAGTTTCCGCGATCGCTCCCCGTATCAGATACGAGCCCGTGTCCGTAAAATTCAGGATATGGCGATGGTAAGCAGGGGGACTGAGGATATTCCCAACGGAAAGATATCCCAGGAGAAAGAAGAGTATCAGGGGCGTGCAGGCCGAATCCCTGTCCGAAATGAGGGAACGGACGGGAAACGGCATTAGAGCGACAAGGAGAACCCCGGCCGAAATCATGAGATCCGGCCGAAAGGCGCCGGTAGCGATACCGGCCGTCATTGCGAGCAGGAGGGGGATAAGCGGCCGGCCATAGCAATCACCGGCCGTTTTCGTCCCATGGAAAAGCCTGTTTTCCCGGCTGTCCATATTGCTCCTTGTCTATCGGGCCCAGGAGGGCTTGCCCATAACCTCCATGCCTGATTCCCCAGTCTATTATATGGACATGTTCGCCGATGTTGCGGAGTACCCCAACCTCGGGGAGTCGAATCGGCGGGCTTGATCATATCATCGGTCGCCTCGGTTGCGGCAGGATGCCCCCCGGCACTAAAATTTCATGCTTAAGGGGCTAATGCCGGAGTGAAGAGCTGAACGGCCCATCTTGTGATCAAGCCCGAATCGGCACGAAATCAAGAGTTGTTGGAGAAAGCCTGCAAAAGGTAAGGCGTCCGAACCAATGTGCCTGCTTCCACTCGCCGAAGCGAGGGGCTTCCACGTGCCGTTTACCTGAGCGTGTACCGCCCTGCTCGGGTTATTCACCCGGCAATTAAGAAGCGCTGCTTTAAACCCGGAAAATAAAGAAAAACAACTATATGGTCTTCCGATTGGTCCCCGTGTTGAATGACCGGTTTAATAATGATGAACTCGTAAAAAAACCGAATCCGATTTCATGAGCACACGATGAAGCATGGACGAAGTGCTTGGAATACATCAGATTGTCGTGAGAACTTCGACCGCCGACTTTTTACAGGGCCATCAATAATGATGCTCCTGTAAAAAGTCGGCTTTCAAAAACCCAACCACAACAGGCCGTTGTTTTGATATGAGTGCCCCACACTATGATGTGATCAATAAAAGGACTTTGGACTTTTTACGAGTTCATCAATAATGGAGGCAAAATGGTTTTACGTGCCCATGGATTGGTGGAGCCAACCCTTTATGCAAATAACTGAGAGGAATATAGTCACAAGGAAGAAAGCCGCAAACGGGTTTTTCGACTCGTTTTGCGGAACAGCGGAAAACTGTCGAAAATTGCCGATATCCCCCGGCAAAAGCCGGGGGGCCTACGCAAGTAACGACAACATCGTGGATCAAAATATGCCGGCCGGGGTCCATTCCATTTTCCCCATAACCGGCACATTCCGCGACCGTTTTAAAAGGGTGGTTCCGGACGAAGATTCCAAGGCGGCATCAGCGGGAATTACGGAAAGACCTCGCTTGCATATTGCCGGTTCGAACCCAAGGCCGACCCCGGGGACAAACCGGAAGGAGATCAGGAGACTCTTTTAATGGCTGCCCCCAGACCATGGAATTTTTTCTCGATGGATTCATACCCCCTGTCCAGATGGTAGACCCGGTTGACCTCGGTGATACCGTCCGCCACGAGTCCCGCCAGGATCAGGGAGGCGCTTGCCCTCAGGTCCGTTGCCATGACGGGCGCGCTCGAAAGCTTTTTGACCCCCCGAACGAGGGCGGTATTGTTTCCGGACAGGGTGATGTCGGCCCCCATGCGCTTGAGCTCACTCACGTGGATAAAACGGTTTTCGAATACCGTTTCGGAGATCATGGAGAGCCCGCCCGCCACCGTCATGAGAACCATGAACTGGGCCTGCATATCCGTTGGAAACCCCGGATAGGGAAGTGTTTTGAAATCAATGCTCTCGATTCCCTCCCCGCCCTTTACCCGGACATTGGATCCGTCCACCGTGACGTCCGAGCCGGTAAGGCGCAGCTTGTGGATGATGCCGCCCATATGGTCGGGTTCGCAGTGGGTAACGGTCACATCCCCGCCCGTGAGGGCCGCGGCCACCATAAAGGTGCCGGCCTCTATCCTGTCGGGGATAATGGATACGGAAACGGGATTGAGGGAAGGCACTCCCTCGATGGTGATGATCGATGTGCCGGCACCCGAGACTCTTGCCCCCATCTCGATCAGCACGTCGGCAAGGGCCACCACCTCGGGCTCCCTTGCGGCATTCCGGAGGATCGTGGTGCCCTTGGCCAGAACCGCCGCCATCATCAGGTTTTCGGTGCCCGTGACCGAGGGGATGTCGAAAAAGATCTCGTTTCCGGTGAGGGTTTCGGCGGAAGCCTCCACGTATCCGTGTTCCAGTTCGATCGCAGCTCCCATGCGTGCAAGGCCCTTGAGGTGAAAGTTGATGGGCCGCGCGCCGATGGCGCATCCCCCGGGAAGGGAGATCCTTGCCTTTTTCATCCGGGCCACCAGAGGGCCCAGCACGAGGATCGAGGCGCGCATTTTTCTCACCAGGTCGTACGAAGCCTCGCATTTTGAAAGGCCGCTCGCATCGATGGTCACCGTGTCGCCGTCCGATTCCACACTGGCGCCAAGATCCTTGAGCAGGAGCTTGATACTCTCCACGTCCATTAGGCGCGGCACATTCCTGAAGGTACAGGGTCCGTCCACCAGCAATGCCGAAACCAGAATGGGAAGCGCCGCGTTCTTGGCCCCTCCTGTTCTTACCTCTCCCCTCAGGGTGTATCCCCCTTCAACTACAATCTTGTCCATTTATCCCCGCATTCTGTTGACTGCTTATCGGTAATTTTCCGTGTTTTTTTAGCACGGCCCCTGTTCGATTGCAATTGCTAAGAAGGGTTAAACCAAAGGTTCCCGGCCCTTAATCGCCGCAGCGCCGGTTGCGGAAACAACACCATAGAAAACGGCCGACGGAATCGTTAAACTTCTCTCCCACGTTTGACGGTGTTGAACAATATTCCCTCAATAATCCCCAAGCACCTCTCCCCTGTTTCCGACAGCTAATGGGTTGCATCATAATATTCCGATATTCCAGCTAATAGAAACATCACCCGACGTATTTCAAAAACGTTTCCGGTTCTCGCCCCGGAACACCTTTTTTTCGACCTCCGGAAATTGAAACCGGCTCTTGTTGAACTCCCCTCCGAGGGAAACCGGTAAGGCCGACCAGTTATGAACCGCCGCCGAGCCACAAGCGGTTTTCGTCATGTTGTTTTTTTTCAGAAGGGGACAATCGGCGAGACTTAGACATTTTCGGTGTGCCCGGTAATGGGCGAACCATTTTTTCAATCCACCATAACGGGGGCAGTGTTGAACCGAAAAGGCCGATGCGTCTTTACCTTGAACAGCAAGCGGATTTTCGGTGATTTCGGTATCGGCATCGTTACCGGCTCATTCGCCGTGAGCGACGACGGCAGCGAACCGGAAAAAACTTCGCCCTTTATTCTCTCGGAGAATCAAATAAAAGCGCCGGTCCCCTTTATAAGGAGACCGGCGCGGATACAGACTTATCTATCGGGGGTGCTAGTGGTGATCGTCACCGTGTCCCTTCCCCTTGGCCGTATCGAGAATCGTTTTTGCGATGACGTAGGTCATGCCGAGTCCGATAATGCCCACGGCATACCACATGCCGCCGAAGAAGACGTAATGTCCGATTTCCCAGGCCCACTCGAAACAAAATGGAAACATGGATTCCTCCTTCTGCCCAAATGGGGCGGTTAATCTTTAATGGGGTTCAGCTCCTTCTCCTGGGGGAATACGGGCAGATAGCGATAGGAAATCGCGATCAGGATGATACCGTAAGCCACGGGGAGAATGGTGGTCGCCACTTCCTGCCAGCTGGGAATGTAGAGAACCCAGTCCTCGAAGGTGAGAACGGGGGCCGCCATGGGCTGACAGACCATGACCCAGCGGTTCACGCACACGCCGACCGCCGCCAGGATGCAGGCGATGGTGAGCATCTTGGGGTTCTCGCGACCCTTCTTGCTCACGAGCATGAAGGCGGGAACCAAACCGCAGATAACGATCTCGAGGATCAGGATCCAGATGCCGTAGAAGGCGTTGTTGGTATAGAAGTCCATGAGGTTGAAGCCCATGGAAGGCGCGGTCCAGAAGGCCCAGTAGATGGTGTCGATGATCTTCGCCGCCATGTAGGTGATGAGCATCCAGCCGGAGATCTTGGCCAGGAGCTTGATCACGCTCTCCTTCACGAGCTTCTTGCCGGTGATCTTCTCGATGAGACGGGTCAGGCAGATGGTGAAGCAGGGGCCGCATGCGGCTGCGGACCAGGTGTAGAGGAAGAAGGTCCAGGGCCAGATGAGAACGCCCTCCCTGAATGCAAAGGGCCTTCCGTAGAGAACGCCGGCAACGCCGCCCAGGGACCCCTGGTGGAAGCAGGAGAGGAAGGCGCCGGTCGCGGCGAATACAGCCATGACGCCGTGCATGTTGTGACTGAGGTTATGGAAGAAGGGGATCTCGTCCAGCTTCCGGTTCTCCAGGATCAGGGGCAGGTACTCGATGGCCAGTACACTGAAGTACAGGGACAGGCAGTACGCCACCTCGGTGAGCATGGAGTGAACGTTGGCGTGCCAGAAGATGAACCAGCCGCGAAGGGGCTGACCGATATCGATGGCAAGGATGAGAAGGGCCGAGCTGTAGCAGATAAAGCCGATGAGCACGGCGTAGTTGATGATATGCTTGAGCTCGTCCTTTCCGATGACATACTTCAGCAGGCCCGAGAAAAAGGCCCCGCCGCCCACGGCGATCACCGCGAGGTCCGCCCAGATCCACAGCGCGAATCCGTAGAAATCATTCATGTTGGTCTGGTTCAAGCCCTTGAACCAGCAGAGGAACATGGCGTATACGCCCCAGAGCAGCAGAACCGTCGGTATGACCAGCCCGGCTAGGAACTTGGGCAGTGAACAACGCTGAACGCCCTTGGGAAATAATGCAGAATCCATAAGTTTAAAACTCCTTATGATCAAAAGTATCTATTGAAAATCCGTTTGCGCACCTGGGTGCCGGCCTAGTGACCGCTTCCGCCCTTCTTGTGGGCCATCTTTTTCATCACGGATTTGGGATCCTCGCCCTCGAGGTAGTTGTCGCCGGCACGTCTCACCCACTCCCTTTCGGAGGTGTAGTAGATCTTGGTGTTGGTGTCCAGGCGCTCCAGGAGTCGGAAGGCGTTGGGATTCTTTTTCAGCTTGTAGACCGCGTGGTCGTGGTTGTTGAGGTCGCCGAAGGTGATGGCGCCGGCCGGGCACGCCTCGGTGCACGCGGTCTGGTACTCCGCCTCTTCCACCTCGCGCTCCTCGACATAGGCCTTGTCCTTGGCCTCCTGCCACCTGTGGTAGCAGAAGCTGCACTTTTCAACCACGCCCCTCATGCGGGGGGAGACGTCCGGAGTGAGCATCTTCTCCATGCCCTCGGGCCAGACCGGATCCCACCAGTTGAAGTAACGCGCGTGGTACGGGCAGGCGGCCATGCAGTAACGGCAGCCGAAGCAGCGGGTGTAGATCTGGCTGACAACCCCCGTGTCGTACCCGTAATCCGTTGCCGTCGCGGGGCATACGGAAACGCAAGGGGAGTGACCGTGGTCGCCCTTGCCGCCGCAGTGCTGGCAGGGCCTGGGGAGGTAGCAGGTGTCCGCGTTGGGAAAGTCCTTGCCGTTGGTGAGCTTGTAAACCCGCATCCAGGTGAGGCTTACCAGCTTGTCGGTCTCGTCCTTTCTAAAAGGAACGTTGTTCTCAGCCATACACCCGACCATGCAGGAACCGCACCCGGTACACTTGTCCAGGTCTATGACCATTCCGAATTTCTTATTATTGTCGTGTTCGTTACTCATCAGAACCTCATAAGGTTTAGTTTCATCCCCAAATTATCGGATGAAGACTTTTTTGCAGTTCGAAAGCGGCTTAGGCTTTGCTGATTTTTGCCCGGATTGCCAGTGCCACGTCGAGGCCGGAATCGGGGTCCTCGACGGGACCGATCAGCTCGTTGAAGTTCACGCCCTTGCCAGCGACGTAACCGTCGTAAGCCGTGTGACCGAAGCCCCTGTGGAGGCCGACCACTCCCGGCATGATCTCGGGGGAGATATGAGCCTTGACCTTGACCTTGCCCTTTACGGTGGCAAGCTCGATCTCGGCGCCCTCCTTGAGTCCCAGCTCCTTTGCCGTGGCGGTGTTGATCTCCACCTTGGAATCGTCGCCGATCAGTACCGCATCGGATACGGTCTTCATGTTGAAGGGGGACTGGCCCACGAAACCGCTGCCGACCCGCATGGAGTCGACGGGCACGAGCACCAGGGGAAAACCCTTGGCGCCTTCCATGGTCACCGGCGTGAAGACCGCCTTGGCGGGGAATTCAAACTTGCCGGACTGGGTGGTGAACGCCTTTTCCCACGCAGGGGCGGCAAAGCCGGCATCAACCCAGAGACCTTCCTCGGAAAGGGTCTCGAACTTGTCTCCGAACACCTCCGCGAGGCACTCGTCGTAGTTTTCCCAGCCGAAAGCCTCGGCCATCGTACCTTCCATGGCCTGTGCGATCAGGATCAGGGCGTCGCCCGTGTTCATGGTGTTCAGGGCGGGAGCGATCACCGGCTTCAAAAGGCCGATGGAGGGCTTGCCCAGGGCGGATGTGAGGAAAACGCCGTCGGTCTTCTCCAGGTACGCGTTGTCCGGGAGGATCAGGTCGGCTGCCTCGGCGGTCTCGTCCATGTAGGGCGAGAAGCTCACGACAAAGGGGATCTTTTCAACCGCCGCGAGGAACGCCTTGGTGTCGGTCTGGGTGAAGCAGGGGTTGGCGCCGTCCACCATCAGCATCTGGATGGGGGAAGCGTCCTTGGCCCGGTTCACAACCGCCGCCAGCCTGTGGATGAGGTTTTCGCCGTCGGCGCCGTCGGCCCTCTTCTTGCCGGCTCCTTCCGCCGCCGCCACCTCGGGAAGGGCGTTAAGCGCGGGCTCGGGAACGGCGAACACACCACCTTCGCGGTTGACGGCGCCCACAAGGCCGTTGAGGGCGTGAACCGCCATGGCCTCGTTGAGGGTCACGGGGGTGCTGCCGTTTCCTCTGCCGCAGATGGCAAGGGGTTTCTTGGCCTTTGCAAAGGCCCTTGCAACCGAGGCGATGTCCGCCGCCGGAATGCCGGTCTCGGCCGCCACCTTGTCGGGGGCGAAATCCGCGAGCACGGATTTCTTCCAGGCGTCGAAGCCCTTGGTGTTTTTAACGAATTTTTTCTTGTAGAGGGATTCCTTGAGGATCACGGCGGTGATCCCGAGGGCCAGGAGCTCCTCGGTGCCGGGCTTGACGGGAAGCCACTTATTGGCGGCCGCAGCGGTGTTGGAGTACCTGGGCTCCGCCTGAACCAGCGTGCCCTTTTTATCCCTGAGGCTGCTGTGTGCGGAGATCATGGCGGCGGGCGCCACCCATCCGTCGATGAGGCCGCTGCCGAAGCTCAGCACGTAGTCGGCGTTCTTCACGTCGAATACGGGGGTTGCGGCCGTGCCCTGCATCTTCTCCACGGCAAGGGCGTAAGCGTCGAGAACCGTTGCGCCCGTGGTGAAGTTGGGTGAGCCGTATACGGCAAGAAAACGCTTGAAAAGCACCTTGAGCGCGGGCGATGCGGAACCGGAAACACAGGCCAGTGAATCGGAGGCGCCGTTCTCCGCAAGCTCGCCAAGCTTTGCGGCCACAAGTGCTACGGCCTCGTCCCAGGAGACGCTCTGCCATTTTCCGTCGACCTTCTTCATGGGCGACTGGACCCTCGTGGGGCCGTAGAGGAACTGGAGGCCGGAGGCGCCAAGCGCGCAGATGCCGCCGTCGTTCACGGGAAACCCGTCTTTTCCCTCGATCTTTACCGGACGCCCGGCGATATTGCGGACCGTGATGCCGCATTTACCGGGACAGAGGGTACAGACGGAGTCCTCGAACGTGACCTCCCCATCCACGGGAACGGGCGTCCAGGGCCAGTTCTGTGTCCAGATGGAGCTGTCGTCCGTCAATTTCCAAGGCAAAGGCGACAGGACGGTACCTGCGGTCGCCCCGAGCCCGAGTGATAAGAAACTTCTTCTATCTAATTTCATAGATTCTTCCCCTGATCTTGAAATAGGAACAAACTTTTGTATGAATTTCGAATGTTCTTAAACAATAAACCATCTAGCAGCAGATTTGTTTAATGGTTTATTCCTATACCTTAGTTAAAGCCGCCCCTTACTTATGGCACTCGAAGCAGTAACCCTTGTGCCCTGTTTTCTCAAGGTGGCAGTTCGCGCAGTCGTCCATCTTCATGCGATCCCAGGAATTCTTCTTGATTCCCGCGATGTTCTTGCCCCAGATGTCGCGACTGTAACCGGTCAGCCTGTTCTCCTCGTAAACCCTCAGGGTCTCGGATTCACCCATGGGTCCGTGGCAGGTCGCGCAGTCCATCCCGGCGCTCTTCACATGAGCCGCGTGGGAGAAGAATACGCAATCCGGCTGACGGGAATAAACAAGCCAGGGGACCTCTTTTTCCTCTGCTACGTACTTCTCGACGAAGATCGCCTCGTCGGGGCTTTCGCCCTGCACTTCCTCGTGGCAGTCGATACACTGCGCAAGGGTGGGCGCGCCGTTGAAACTTCCGTCCTCACGGAAGAAGTGGCAGCTCTGGCACCCCTCGTCCACGGCTTCCACGTGTTCCGCGTGGTTGAAATCGAACGGCTGTTTCTTCTGTGAATACAGCAAATTCGGAAAAACCACCCATCCCACCAACAGACTTGCCGCAAATCCAACAATGAAAAACAGGATGATCGTTGCGCCGAACCCTCTTTCCCCTGCACGGAAATCCGCGCCGGAAGAACCCGTTCCGGCTTCCTTGCCAGTTCCATTCATAATAACTTCCTTACCCTTATCATCTAAAGTACTCATGAAATCTCCAACATTTTTAGTTGATGAATACCGTTTAGCCCACCTCGAAAAGGCGGGCCCGTTAACCCCCAAGCCCACCGATAACGGGTGGACACATTACCCCCTAATGTCCACATATACTATGAACAGCAGATCACGTTAACCGTAATTTAAAAACATATAGTTGGATCATTGCTAACTGTCAACAAAATTAATAATCTCCCCGCGTTCCGGCATCCCGCGCACCTCCTTGCGCCGTGGGCCGATCACTTGGAAATTCCTTCCCGGCCTCCGCCCCGAGACCCGGCGGTCAAAGCCACCGGTCCATCTTTTTTCCACCGCTCATTTACAATATGGAATGACTCTCCCCGGATCGAATACAGTATCTGCCGTTCACCCCTTAATTCCCGAGTAATTCCCTCGGAAAAATCAACCGTCCCTCTCCGGGACGCTTTTAACGGTTTCCCCCGGTATCCACTTCGCCCTTTCCATTGCCGTGCCGCCACCTTCCCGGGGGGATACGCCGGGGGCCGGCAAACGGCCTCGCCACCGGAGGGGTACCAGAAACAACATGGAACAGGCGTTGAAAATGCGAACCGCCAATGGGCCGCCCCTCCAGTAAGCGCCAAGAATAACGGGCCTTTCCGAATCTTGACCTTTTACGGCATCCTGTGTTAAGCTGGCCGTCGGGTTATTATTATCACTATTAACGAGGTATTTTTTTAATGGACCTGGCATCACTGATCGGCATCCTGTCGGGGATCTCCCTGATAATCGGCGCAATTTTCCTGGGCGGCGACTTCAACAGCTTCATAAACGTGCCCGGACTGATGATCGTGATCGGCGGAACCATTGCGACCACCCTTCTGACCTTTCAGTTCAAGGATGTCACGGCGGCATTCAAGGCCGCGTACTTTGTCTTTTCAAAAGGCAAGGAGGATCCCAACCGGATCATCAAGACCATGATCCAGCTCTGCCATATCAGCCGAAGGCAGGGAATCCTCGAGCTCAGCAAGATCAAGACCAAGACCAAGTTCCTTAAAAAAGCCTGCGGGCTCATCGCCGACGGTTCCGACGAGGATATGATCCGGGCTGCCCTGCGGACCGAGATCGAATCCCTCAAGATGCGGCATTTTATCGTTCAGGACGTTTTCAGGAAGATGGGCACCTATGCCCCGTCCTTCGGCATGCTCGGCACCCTGATCGGACTGGTGCAGATGCTCAGCCGGCTCCAGGAGCCCTCCTCCATCGGTCCGGCCATGGCCACCGCACTGCTCACCACCTTTTACGGCTCCCTCCTGTCCACCCTGTTTTTCCTTCCCATAGCGGGAAAACTCAAGTCGCGGACCATCATGGAGGTGATCGAGCTTGAGATCATGCTCGAAGGGGCCATTTCGGTCCTCGAAAACAACAATCCCCTTCTTGTCTATGAGAAGCTCTCGTCGTTCATCCCCGAAAGGCTCAGGAAACCCATGTCGGAAATGGAGGGAAAATAGATGGCACGGGAAGAGGTATCCGCATCTCTGATCGACGAGGGGGAGGAGGCCGGCTGGATCGTCACCTTCGCCGACCTCATGTCCCTCCTCCTGGTCTTCTTTGTCCTCTTGTACTCCATCTCATCACTGAACCTGGAAAAGTTCAAGGTGGCCATCGAGTCCATCAACGTGAGCCTCGGCGGCAGCGGCGAGCAGGTGGGGCTCGTGGATATTCTCAACGTGCCCGACCCGCTGGACACGAAGATCACCATCGAGGAGATCACCGGCCTCAGGTCCCGGCAGGATTCCATGCTCAAGGACCTCACCGATTTTATCGAGGAGAGGCAGCTGGGGGATCATATTGTGCTCCAGGTCCTCGAAAACAAGATCATTATTCAGATAAAGGGACAGGTCCTGTTCAAATCCGGATCGGCGGAACTCAACAGGGAGGCGGCCCCCATACTGGACGAAATCATCGAGGTTATCAGCGAGTATTCCGAATACAAGGTCAATATCAAGGGGCACACGGACAACGTCCCCATTTCGACCCCGCGTTTTCCCTCCAACTGGGAGCTTTCGGCCATTCGCGCAACCGACGTGCTAAAATACCTCATCGAGGGCGGAATTCACCCCGCCCGCCTCACGGCAACGGGTTACGGAGACGTCATGCCCCTGGTTCCCAACAACTCCAGCGAGAACAGGGCAACCAACAGGAGGGTTGAATTCGTCCTCGAGAAAAAAGTGGAGTAGCTCATGTTTACCTATGAAACCGACTGCAGGAGAAAAGCCTTCAGGCTCTGCCCCACCGAGGCGGATCCCATCATCATCAATTTCAAGGGTAAAAACGTATCCCTCATCGAAATCAGCGCGGGGGGTACCTCATTCAACAACAGGGGGTTCAAGAAGGGCGATTCCCAGAACGTCCATTTTTCCCTCGAGGGACAACCACTGCCCGTCACGGCCCTGCTCGAGGTGGTCGGCATCGCGGACACCGACATCTGCCACTGCCGGTTCAAGGAGATGGATACGGAATCGGAAGAGACAATCCACAAGTATGTCCTTCATATGCAGAGAAAATACCTATCGGCAAAAAGGACCACCGCGTCTGGGCTGCCCCGCGCCAAAACTTGACGACACAATACTTGACGCACTCGTATAAAACTCCGAACCTGATTGTTCGAGTACCATGAGAAGTATAAACGTGCCGTATCAAACAGCTCATGACGTGGTCGATATTTCGATCGGCGACTTTTCACGGGATCTTTAGTGCTCGGGTACGCGAATGGGTAATTCCGAGCAAAGTTGCCCCTGGGGTTTCAGGTTCCCGGGCAAATCGGAAATGGGAGCCCGTATCTCATACCATCGAATACTGTTCAAGCTTCTCGGGTTGCATTCCATGGAGCTGCGACCGGCCGCATGGGACCCCTTCCGGATTCTCGGCCCGTCCCGACTGAACAAGCTTTTTTGCTTACGTTCCCGACAAATAAAAGACGCACATTCCTTGCACCCGTACTGGATTCCTAATTGAGAAAAAAACACTTCAACGGATACACGGTCCCCTTGTTGATCGTTACATGCATGGTCATCATCCTCCTTGCCAGAGGCTTTTCCGGCGTCTTCCCGTCGCCGAAATCTCCACATGGAGCAACAGCATCGACAAACGAAATGTCGCCCCCTCTCCCTCTTTCAGGACAACTCACCTCGCCCGAAGGCTCAAGTAGAGGGTATTTCGGAAATTCCGATTCAACACCCACTACCTCAAAATCCGCACCGGTACCCGGTGCCCCCTCCTCCAAGGCCGTCAACATTAAAGCCCCCCCGCTCCCGACATTGCATAGGCACGCTTTTAATGGAGAAAAAGCATATGATTGGGTCCTGGCCCAGGTTGCCGCAGGCCCCAGGCCCACCGGTTCCCCGGCGGGCCGACGAACGGCCGACATGATCTTTTCCGAACTGGCCCGCACCGGGTGGGCGCCGAAATTTCAGAAGTTTACCTACAGGGGAGTTAAGGCAAGAAATATCATAGCACGTAAGGGAGCGGGACCGATGCTCATGTTGGGCGCTCATTACGATACCCGCCCCGGGGCGGAGCGCGACCCCGACCCTTCACTGCGCTCGAGCTGGATCCAGGGGGCGAACGACGGCGCTTCAGGCGTTGCCGTGTTGTTGGAGCTTGCCCGTGTACTGGAAATTGATAAACTTTCTAACGAAGTCCGGCTCGCGTTCTTTGACGCCGAGGACAGGGGCCGCAT
>PPCM01000527.1_pt1 | contig 31168 bp, 29 predicted proteins | sample 1555541 | NCBI WGS metagenome assembly PPCM01 (sample SAMN05284479, study PRJNA326546) | Marine sediment metagenome, whole genome shotgun sequencing project. | isolation source: marine sediment | place: Germany: Wadden Sea | collected 2012-09-05
CAGATAAGTACTGTTTAAGAAGGACAGCTGTCATAGTTGTAAAACCATTCATTGCAACAGATTTAATGCTTGTTAGTAATCTTGATATTGTGTTCTCAACATCCCCCATACCAAACTTAATTAGTTTTTCCTTTCTACGAGTCTCTTCGAGTTCTATACCTAAACTACTTAAGTCTTCTTCAATTCTTCTATACGTTGGGAAGTATAGTACTTCTTCTGGTACATTCTTATTTATGGCTTTCTGAAAAGCCTCGACTTTTTCCCTATTACCCTTTTTATTGACTTTTTCTTTTGAATTCAAGTATTTAGTTAACTCGTGACTAGCCATCCTATATGACATTCCGTATGTTTCACTGATTCTGCTCACATACTTTGACCTTATATTATCAATATCCCAACTTATCCCATTGTTTATTTCTTCTAGATCACTATTGCTTAAGATTCTACCTATATCAAATCTATTGGGATTATATCTTGAATGAAGATGCTCAATATAGGCAATTACATCAACTCTTGAAATTGATTTTTGAGAATTATCTTTGAATTTTACAATTATTTCACTGAAGTTCACCTCACTTAACTTATCAAATCTACTACTTAAAACATAGTAAAGACAAGATAAAATAGTTGTTTTACCCATTCCATTCTCACCCAAGTATATGTTAGTTTTTCCGTCAAATGGTAAATCAACATTATATTGATTAAACAAGCCTAAAATTGTAAAATTCTTTATTCCAGCTCGATTCATATTATACCTTCTTTCTATCTTTTCGTTTTTTTACTAAGCAAAATCAAATTGCAATATAGGGTTACTCATCAAAAGTGATACTTGAGTATATACTATCTAGCTCATTCGTTAGTTTCATCTCAATACTTTCAATTGATGAAGTTTTTATTGTATTTTCAATAATTGAGAATCCATAATTTGCATTCTCCTCTGCTACTATAAAACTTTTTTTTGACCCTATAAGATCATCTAAGTTTTGCTCTTCTAGAAACTTTCCAATTCCCAGGGAAAGAATTAAAGGTTCAGCAAGTAAGTCATTTGAAATATACTCTCTTCTTACGAAATCTTTCCTTTTTATATGTTTCTTTCTATGATTAGATCCTAAAGCCATCGCATACAAAAACATAGAAAGGTTAGTATCACCCTTCATTGATAAATAGTTTTCATCCTTTATCATGTCAACAATTGCTTTACTTTGTTGATCAATGTATAAAAAGTTTGGTATATGTTCCATTATAGTACCTCCATTTTAGTTTCAATCTCGTTCGAATTAAGTGAAATAATATTGCTAGCATCATCCTTAAACTCAGCTTGTACCTCGTCTGAGAACTCAGAGGGAGTAAATAACATTATAATCTGCTTGTTTGTACTTTCATTCTTTAGCCTTGATGCAAAATTACTTCTATTTTCGTCAGAAATTCGACCAACAGGAGAATCGATCACCAAAGGAGCATTAAAACCAGATACTTTATGCAATGCTAATGTAAAAGATAAGGCTAATAATGATCTTTCCGCAGCACTTGATGATCCAAGTGAAGAAAAGCCATTTTTATGAATCAAATCAAGATTGAAGTTTTCATCTATTTTGACCTCTTTAAACGTTTCTTTTTTCCAAACTAATCTATCGAAAGAAGAGAAAGTTTCTTCTTCAACATTCTTTTTCATTTCATTAATTAGTTCTGTTTGACTTCTTCTTAAAACATCCAGCCCCTTACTAGTAAAGTCAAACTTTGACTTTGCAATAGATACCTTTCTTTCTTTTGAAAGTTCTTTGTTATACTCATCAAATTTCTTTTCAAGAGCTACTTCAGATTTTTTCTTGTATAGTCTGTTGTCATCCAATTTTCGTTTGTTTTTCTCTAATGATTTTTCATGAGCATCCTTGGATTTCTTATTTTCTTTTAGTATATCTGTATTCGTGTACTTGTTCACTTCATTACTTAAATCAGTAATTTCATCAGATATTTCTTCTATGAGTCCCTGACATTCAACATAAGCTCCCCAAACAGCTACCTTTTCAGTTTCATAGTTTTTAGCCCTAAGTATCATTCTTCTTAACTCACTCTTGATAGAAATTAGCAACCTCCCTGTTGCGTTTGAAAACTTTATTTCTTTTATCATATCTTTAACATTCTCAAGTGCTTCAAGATCAAGTTCCCTGTCACATATTTCACATTTATTATCATTTATCACTTTTTCAAGTATCTCTAAACTCACATCTATTGGAACATTTCCATTATCTTCTTCTTTTTCAATAATCATGTAAGTAGTTTTTAACTCCTCAAATAGATTCAAGATTATTGTAAACTCTTTAATAAAAGAATGTAATTTTTCTCTTTTCTTTGAAAGTTCCTCCAGCAAACTATTTCTTTTAATCTTAAGAGCATCAATCTTACTTTCAATTTCTGCAATGTCCGGTGCATTGTTTAGTTTTATATTCGCCTCCAAAATACTTTTTTCTGAGATTGCAATCTCTCTCTCACATTCTTCTATAACCATTAAATATCTGTCTATATCCATTTGATGTGAATCAATTTGAGCATTGATCAGAGCTAAGTTTGAATTGCCTTTACTCACTATTTTTCGGTTGTCATTATTAATCTTGGACAGATGTCTAATGGTTCTCTTGAGTACAGAGATATGTGATAACTCCTCAATTGCTTTTCTTATTTCACCGCTGTCACTAGTAATAAAGTAAGTATCGAGCTGCTCATTATCAAAGAAGAAATATTTATTAATATTCTCTGGTAAAATTCTGTTAACATATTCTGAAGCATCGTTACTTTTTAAAGTTTTTGGTAGTCCATTGTTTGGATCCCTAACAATTATTTCAAAATCAGAGTACTCTGGAACACACTTTTCATCTAGGCTATCATTCTTTATTATATCTATACTTCTTTTTATTGTTAAACTAAGGTCATTTACTTTTATATTGATAAGTACTTCTACCTTACCTTTTTCACCATTATTTAGATCATTTAACACATCAAGATTCAGTAAAGGTAAAGATTTCGAACCATCCCCTAGATGAGGCTCAATTTCATACAAGCACCATGTTATTGCATTCAAAAAGTTAGTCTTACCTACACCATTTTTTGCAATTAAAACATGCATATCATACCTTTTGTTCTTATCAAACTCAAAAGATAAATCCTTATATTGTCTATAGTTCTTAATGGAGATGCTAGTTATTCTCATTTTTAAGTTCCTCCATTGCGTGGTCTAACAACTCTAGGTATTGTTTATTGTAATGCTTATTTTTTTCTGCTTCCACCTCAAGTAACTCAGTGAGAAAAACTCTCATTGTTACATCTGATTTACACTTAGAAACTATTTTGTCAATTACCTTTGGATTTATACTCATATTATTCTCCTTATGTTTTTGTCGATTTTTCTAATTGTTTCTGAATGGTTTACTGAAAGAGATGATATATACTCAATTCTTTCAAGTTCCGAGTTAGATATTTTATCAGAATAAAAATTTGTTGCATCAGAATATACCATTATGTCATATATATGTGCCCTAATTTTTCCCTCATATCTTCGAATAACTCTACCTATCCTTTGAACATACTCCCTAGGATTTGTTGTACTCGCCATAAGTATCGCTGTGTCAGCACTAGGGATATCTATCCCTTCATCTAAACATTTTATGGCAACTAGTACTTGTAACTCCTTCTTCTTGAACAAATCGATAATATATTCCCTTTCGGTCAAATTGTTATAATCTTTCTTTTTGGTTTGCCCTTGACTTTGGGTATAGCGACTATAGGTTATTCCTCTATTATTCAGCAATGTACAAACATCATCGATTTGGTGATCTGAAACAAATATAATTGTATTTGAAAGTTCATTTATATTTTTAAGTAATATCTTATCAAGTATTAGGAGTTTATCATTAGCATTCTTCACAATGTCCTTTCTATCTCTGTAAAGCTTATTTAAGTAATCGTCATCGTCATCCATCCAAATTCTTTTATTTATTTTCTCAGTAAGTTCATGATATAGCTCAAGTTCTTCTTCATTTAGTTTACAAAACTCCAAATTATAATAGTAGTCTGTAAGAAAAGTTTTGTTTGTCAATGGATTAATAGTTGTTAATGCTCTTTCTATTCCAAACACATAACTAGAGTTTCCAAAGTAGTCCATTAATGCTTCACTTCCCTCATCATCAAACCACCTACTTGGTGTAGCACTCAATCCAATTCTTTCACTATAGTTTGCTAAACCTAATTTTCGTTTTTCTGATCCTAATGAGTGTACTTCATCACCCACAAAAATAGTATCTTTATTACATCTGCTACAAATCTCTATAAAATCTAAACTCGAGCAAGTTGCATGAGTGGTTATAACAAATAGACTTTCACCTATACCAAGGTTTAACTCAAAGATGTCCTTTTCGAGTCTTTTTCTCCAATTTGGATTTGTCCCATCAGCGTATATAAAATTAGTAATGTTTGGTAAAAGTTCAGTAATTGAGCTTACCCATTGTTTAGAAAGTGTTGATTGAGGTGTTGCTATTATTACAAGTTTTTTCTCCCCGCTACTGATCGAATCATTGATGCACGCTACAGCAGTTCTTGTTTTTCCAGTACCTGTGGCCATCTCAAACAGAAGTTGCTTATTATTTTCTCTCCATTTTTCTAATGCCTCTTCTTGGTAAAAGAATAAAGATAACTGATCTTTCTCAAATGTGTTATTCTTAACTTTCTTCAAATGTTTTTTTAGTTCGTATTCACTACTAGGAGCATACTTAACTATTTTTTCTTTTATAGCTTTGCTGAGAGTTATTGTTTCAACTTTGTTAGAATTATTGCTCCAAAATTTATCAAACTTCACATAGTCGTTTTTACAGTACTCAGACTGTCCATTTATCCAAGATTTGAAAACTTTAAACTCTTCAATATTTCTAGTCCATCCACTCAAACTTTCATTAATTGAACCACTGAATGAAATAACATTTCCAAACACATCTTCAACAACACCAACTTTTTGATGAAAAATTCCTGATTTTTCGATAGTATCCTTGTCCCAATAACCATTAGAGTCAAGTGGAATGCAAACTCTAATCTCAAGAATCTCCTCTTTTATAAGCCAACATAATATTTTTGCATGCATCGCAATTACATCATCATTATTTAAGAGAACTTCTCTTGAAAATACATTATCGAAATGATCAGAAAGGCTTTCAATTGAAGTTATCTCCATAACATCTTTTTCACTTAACTCAGGAGACACTAACAGATTGTACTTTCCATTTTCTCCAATAAGATTGTAGATACCTTCAGCAGAAAAAATTAGGCTGCTTGAATTGAAAAAACCAGTTATCCTATTATAGTATTTTGCGCAATTTAAAACTGGTTTATAGAATGCTTCAACAATATCCACTTCGTCAGTTTCATAAGAAATTGACAGTTCTAAACTCTTTAACGAATCACCCATTACCAATTACTCCTTCCAAAAAGTAGTTAAGCTCGCCATTTTCATTTATTAGTTTCAGTAATTCCTTCACATTTGGTGTTCTTCTCACTCTAGTCGTTTCAGCTAAGAAAGATAACTCATTTTCAAGGGAAATATCATTTATTGAAGACTTAGAAATCAGATTTCTAACAATTTTACATCTAAAAATACTTTTTTTGATTACAGTTGCCTGAACATTCTTTTTTAAATCACATAAATAGCTACCCAAGTTCGTTAAGTAAACTTTTTTTCGGTTCCCCACTTTAACTATTTGAACAAAGCCCAGCATTTCAGATAACTTTGAATGATTCTCTCCATATTTTGTATAAGCAGAATCTTTTTTTCCTGGTCCTAGCAAAAGTTTTCCTATTTCTTCGTAGTTGTATCCTTGATTATACCTATCTCTCAAGGCTTTACACAAACCTACTGTTCCATTTCGTAAGTTGCTAAACTGAGGGACATCTTTAGGAAAAAGGTCACATGTGCTCTCGTTCTTTAGTATCTCCCTAGTAATTGACTTAAGAGGAAGATCAAACAACATCTGAACAAGATTGCTTGTCTCAATGCTGTCTGTCTCGTCATAAATATTTGTTAAAGTACAACTTTCTCCTGAAAAATAGAAGTTTAAATCATTCATCATTGTCACCCCAATTAAATCTAATGTCAAAGTATTTACTAGCCAACTTTGGATAATTTGCTTCATAATACTCAAAAACTTTCATTGTTGAACATTTTGTTTTTTTGTTTTTGTGCATTTTTTGATTCGCTTTTGCAAAATCCCTAAATGACATTTTTTTTATGATATTGGGTTGGTTACACCATCTAGCTAATTGTATATACAGCCCTTTGTGAGGAGAGTTAACATACTCCTCATACCTCATAATATATGGTAAAGCTTTGTGCTTAAGAAGAATTTTTATCCTTTCGAAAGTGTTCTCGATATCATCAATACCCTGAGAATCGTAGGCACATAGAACATATAACTTCGTGGTTTTTCTCGCATAGCGCATCCAAATCTTAAGTTTTTCCTCAATAACTTTTCGTTCATCTATATGATCAAATGCGAAGATAAAATCACCATGATACTTAACACTTGACAGTTTCCTAGCTTTTTTTTCAGTCATTAGTCTGATATCCAAACCTTGCCTAAATTGAAATGGCTTGTTTGTATCTATCAGTTCATCGAGCACAATCTCCCAGTCCTTATAACCTAAAAAGTTATCATCCCAGAGATAGATATATGGTTTAGTTTCATCAAGAAACTCATTTATTGGTGAATGTGAAAAAACTTTGCTATATTTTTTGTTTACACAGAAATCACATTTTCTAAAACATCCTCTTGTAGTGAAGCCTATTGAATAATTCAAGTAGTCATTGTACTTAGATCTTTTTACACCTCTATTAACTTCTGATTCTACGAATGGTAGATACAAATCATAGTCTGGTTTCATATGTTCAATTTCATCATCCAATAACAAATCTAAGTCTTCAAATCCAGTACCTCCGTAAACGAGATTCTTCTTATTGAGAACATCAACTGGTATTCTTGTAAATTTAAATACTTTTGATAAATAAATCTTGTCGTACCTTTCTATATCTGAATAGTCTAGAACTAAACTTACCTTATCTCCTCTAGACTTATGATAGCTACTTATTTTCATCAATGCTAAGTTTGGGTGTCTAGTCCCATTATCGAGTAGATCTGAATCAATTAATCCAATCACTTTTTTCCCTCCACTGTGAATCTTCGATTCCTCAAGTACCGTACTTGAGGATTCTTTTATATCAACAAAAACCTTTCATAAATAAGAAAGGGTTCATTGCAAAAAAAAATCTTGTCATTGAAAGCTTTTACTCGTTAATTGTTAACTTTTATTGTCTTATGTTTTGTTTATCGAAATGTTAAATCCCTCACAAAACAAGCAAACATAAATCAATAAAAATCTACAATTATAGTCAAACGAAAGAGAATACTATCAAAATATTTGTGTGTTGAGATGGCGATAATTGAAGTAAAGATATCATTTCAATTAAGTATAGTAGGCGCCTAAATTATACCTAGTGAAACTCAAATCAACTCATCAATATTATCCTCGGAACTAGTCGTAGAAACCACATCTTGGGTCATTAGGATCCGGAATAGGACATGGCCCATAAACAGTAACTTCTTCATCTAATGGAATTACGATAGCTGTGAATAGAGATGCGCATATTAGTGATATGGCAGTCGCAACCTTCAAAACACCTTTCATTTTCTTGTCACCTCCTTCTTAGCCACCATTATAGATAAGTGGCTATGAAAAGACCCGGAAATCACTTCCGTTTTAAGAGTGATTTTGATATTATTGGTGTGAGGTGATGAATATGGAAAAGTATGGTGAAAAAACTATTGGGGAATTAGTAAAAATTGCAAGAGTAGGAAGAGGATTTACTAAAGAGAAACTTTCGGATTGTTGCACTGTAAGGGCATTACAAAATATCGAGAAAGGACGCTCAGTTCCTTCATATGATACTGTAACTAAGTTATCGAGAAAGCTAAATGTTGACCTTCTAACTTACCTAAAAGAGACGAGTAATCCTGAACTAACAATTACCTCAAAAGACATAAGAGAAATGAAAGAAATGAAAGAGAAGAAAAATTTCAAAGAGTTGTTAATTAGATCAAGTGACATACTAAAAGATGATAGTTATAATTTAAACATCAATGATAAACAGCTACTTGTTAGATATAAGGCAATGTCGCACTACCTTGTTCATAACGACTATGAAGAAGCTATAAATATCATTCATTCTGTAACTAAATTTAATTTTAAGACGACAGAAATAAATGACTATCTGGATATTTATATATCCGATATTGAAATAAAATTAATTCTATTAAAATCTTTCTTATATTTAAATAACGAAAAATTCGATGAATGCGCGGACTACCTAGAAAGTTATAAGCTGTTCGATAAAGATTATGGGGAACATAGCATAACAAGACTTAGTGGTTTAGTAAGGATCGAATATAACAGATTACTTTCAAAGTTCTACAAGAAAGACTTTAATGATTTTGAAGACTCACTAAACGGTGCAATAAAAGTATGCTTGGATAGTTCTCTATATGACTCATTAACCCATTTTTATTGGTTGGCTGCTTCTTATTATTTTGATGTGGAAGATTTGGAGGCATGTTATAAGTACTGTTATAAATATCTTAATTTATGTACAGCAAGAGAAATTGATGACATGTTTGTCTTATTTGCCAAAGACTTCAAAAAAGATTTTGGTTACAATCATATTGAGTACAGTACAATGAAAATTGGAAACTATGATATATAAGTTAAACACAAAAACACCTGGTCAATAGTAACTAGAGAATTTCCAAAATCGTACTTAACAGAAAGAATGATATCCTTTATTTTTTCTTCTTCAATGAATATTATAATCTATTCCAAGTTTATTTTTTTATCGCAAACTCGATACTTCTATTATTTGATATGCAATTTAGTCGTTCAAATCCATAACTCATAAACAAAAACCGCCCCAACACTGGTGCGGTTGAAACTTGAATTTCTACTTTTCTCTATCATTGCATACAACAGTCTAATACAGCGTAGTTACCCAAAATCACCAATTATAGATGGTTCTAGTCCACTTGAATTTTCTCGAGTAACCTGTTGGAATGGTAGTAACTCCCTGATCCATAGATATGTAAAAATTATTCCAAGGATTCCAAATTGAGTATGTTTCATTTAGAGATGAAAATCCCCTAATTACAAATGCATGATACGGTGGATTGTCAACATTTAATTCAGGTCCAGATATATAGACAGGTCCATTGTATCTGATCCTTTCCATAACGTACGAGTCTGGAAGTTTGTAAAACTTAATAGAGGGATATGAACCTTTCTCGTTTGCATATGCAATAATTTCTGAATAGTGTAACACTTGGTTCTCTAAGTCCTCACTATAAGGGTAAGGATGAGTAGCAAGCATTATATCCTCAGCTGAAGTGTCATTAGGAATCAGGGATTTGTATCTCATTACCATAGAAGTGGCAAATGCTGAACACCACGGAACACCACTTTGAGTCTCATTAATTCTAGTATTCAAGTATATATCCGAGATATATCTTTTACTTCCCATGTTTTCTTCAATGTTGATTCCTTTTGTTTTAATAGGCGATATATCGACGAATGTACCTGATGGCAATACAATATTGCTCTTTGAAAAGTTATAACTCGAATTACCAGTTTTTCTTGTAATGCTCTCATCAATACTTGAAAGTTGTATTTCCTCTCCTTTGGTAGTAACAGCAACAAGCTTTCTCTTTAAATAAAACAAGTGTCCCTCAAAATCATTCCTTGATAGTAATACTCTTAATTCTTTTGTTATACCTCTACTCAATGAACCTCTAAAAACACCATTATCTTCCCAAACAGAAAACACTAATATAAGCTCTTCATCATCATAAACTGGAAAAGTGTAAACTCCATCATTCCCATGTTCATCAAAGATTGTAAATCCATCTCCAACGCTAATTCTACCATAATTTTCTATCATCCCTGTATTTACTGCAGATAATATGTGCCTATGTAGATTACCCTCAACGTAACTCATTGCACCAACTGGAAGTTCAAAACTCTTTACAACAATATTCTTATAAGTAGGTTTTGCTGAAACTTCATTAAGCGGAATTATTCATAAGGCAACCGCTAAAATAACTAATAACATCTTACGCATATAACTCTCCTTTTATCAAAAAACAAATTAGTTTAATATATGTCTGTATATACTTTGTATTTCCTTTGGTGACTACTATAAACAAAAACATCTCCATTTGAGCTCGAAAGAATATGATTGCTGTCAACAGGAAGAAGTTCTAAATCGAGCTGAAAATCAGAATCAATAAAATCACTATCAATAAGCTCATAAACCTTGGAATCATTTGCGAACGAGACAAATGTGTTATCATTGATTACCTTTGTACTATTTAGGCAAAAACGATTAGTGACTTTTAACACTTCTTCAGCATTGATCACCAAATTCGAACACCTATACATTTCATCAGTTTCGGCAGATATTAGTAATCCGAAGTCCAAGAGTAAGAAGTAAGAGTTTTTTTGTACTTCAATCTCTACTTCTGAACTAATAATGAATATCCTTCCACTCTCATCACTCGCTAAGGCATAGAAATAATCATGATTGGATAGAACTCTATTGATAATATAATTCGTACGGAGAATAACATCGCTCAATATACTCCCTGTAGAGTCTGTATTTATCAACTTCACAGTGCAATAGTCTTCTTCAATATCACAACTCCAATATATCAATCCATCCTTAAATTGGGATATTTTCGGTATTTGATTATACTTCTCAGCTGTACCTTTATCTATTACTTGCTGGCTTCCTATCGAAATAACTTCCCACTCGAATGTCCCATTATCCAACCTATAATGAACTACTGAATAATACTCCTCATCTAGATAAGCCGTAGAACTTATAAATCCCTCATCAATCTCAAGTAATATTGAAAAGTTTTTTGTCTTCAAATTCTCTACTACTAATTTTCCTCCTTCTGGTTCATGAGATGGAACCCTTGAGAAGTAGAAAATTGAGTCATTATGAAAGTCTAAAAAGTAAGGACTCTCATCTTCATTGCCTATTTCATCAAAGTAATTAAGTTGGTTCGTATCCTCCATTTCTCTCATAAAAGTAATAGTTGCCATTAGTAAAAAAGTAAATAAGGTAATTATTATGATAATTGTTTTTCTGTAAGATTTTTTGATATTAAAACCTCCCTTCATTGATACTAAGTTCACATAAAACTGATAAATAAAAATCCTCTCTAAATGAGAGGATAAATAGTACTCCTACTGTATTCCCCCATTTAATACATGGTACCATGTATTTCTTATTTAATCAATACACAAGAAAGTGTAAATAGATTTGTGAAAAATAAAAAAAATGATCTTATTATTTTAAATCACGACACAAAAAATATAAGGAGAACATTTTCATGACTATTTTATCACGTATTATAGTGACTATAAAGTAAATGTTATTTTGCTTTATAATATAAGTGACAAATACTGATCATGTTTGTCTACTAAACAGTTTAAGAAAAGTCGTATTTTATCAGGGGTCTTTGAACTCGTGCGTATGAAGGACTATCTTTTACTTCTTTTATTATTTCGGTTAATAAAGCAGGGCCATTGAGCTCGTATAATTTGCGTGATTGAAAAATGAGAGTCGTTAAAAGTCTAAACGCAAGAGGTGAAATTATGAATGCTAAAAATGAATTTGTAGCAGCTATTGATGTTGCAAAGGGAGAGAGTATGGTTGCAATAATTAGTGCTTATGTTGAAGTTAAATTAGAACCTATAAAATACAAACATACTCTTTCTAACTTTAATACTATTGATCAAATAATTAAAAAGGAGGAGTTAGAAGAAAAAATAACAGTATTTATGGAATCAACAAGTGGTTATCATTATGGAGTTGAACGATTCTTTGATGAAGCTGGTTATGAAGTAATTGTAGTAAATCCTAACCTAGTAAAAAAAAGTTCTACAACATTTAGGAGAACCAAAACAGATCCAAAGGATTGCCATAAAATTACCCATGCTTATTTTAAAGAAGAGATAAAAAGTAATTGTTTAAAGTCAAGAGATATATACGATGACTTAACTGCCTTAAACAGACAATATTTAAGTGTTGAGAAATCAGCTACTGCACTAAAAAATAGATATACTAGATTGCTTGATATATGTATTCCAGAACATGAAGCAATGCATAAAAATGATAAAAGGAGGAAATATAGCATTAAGTATCTTAATTTCTTCTATGAATTTCCTCATAGTGAGATAATTAGTGCCACGAGGGTTGATAGACTAGCCAATGTGTTAAACTCATGTTTTAATCGAAACTACAGTTCAAGAATGAGAATTGAAGCGACAAAGATTAAAGAAGTACTTAAAGATTCATTTCCTGGAGTATCAAAAGAAAGTGCTGAATGTAATAATTTAAAACAAGCAATTTGACTTTTAAAACAACAAGTAATTGAGTTAGATATCATAAAAGATGAGATGATCAAAATAGCAAAAGAAGTAAAATATTCTAAAAATATCAACTCAATTCCCGGTATTGGTGAATTAACTACAGCTCAAATAATTGCAGAACTTAAAGATATAAATCGTTTTGATAACTATAAGCAGATTAATGCCTACTTAGGTCTCGAACCATCAATATATCAATCTGGTAAAACATGTATCTACGGAAAGATTACAAAAGCAGGGAATCGGAATGGAAGAAAAGTTCTCTATACAGTAGTTAAAAACATTACTTTGACAAGCAGAAAGCATTACAAAGAACATCCGATATTACTTCACTACCTCAAGAAAAAAGAAAAAGAGAATAAATCTGAAAAGGAAAGTGTTATCTCAACCACAACCAAACTTATCAGAATTATATTCTCCCTATGTAAAACTGATTCTACTTTTATATTGTAAATTAACTTCCTTTCAAAAACAACACCTTCAGGTGTCTTTTTGTCGTGAGTTAAAGTCTCTGAATAAGTTAGTCCTTGACATAACTTATAAAGTCATATGATTGGAACCATGTGTTCAAAGACATTCTAATTGAGGCAATAAATAATAAACAAAGGGATTTGAAACTTGAAATTACTGGTGAGACCTATAATTTCATCAACCTGATTTCATTACTAAATGAGAGTATAAACGACTATGATAGAAAAGTATTGGTTAATTTTTTAGAGAAACTCGATAATGATTTCAAAAGTTCTAGATTAAAAAAGTCAAAGTATTATGTGAAGCCCTATCACGAAAGAACCATACTTACTTTTTTTTGGTGAGGTCACTTTCAAAAGAACATACTATACTGATAAGTTCAATGATGGCTCGTACTACTACCTAGATCGACTACTGGGGCTAAAGAGATATGATTACTTTGACCCGTACTTAAAATCACAAATGATTCATTATTCATGCGATAACTCATTTGCTAAGTCCGGAAGAATAATCTCAGACATGATTGGAAATAGAGTCAATCTCAAGGAAAAGTTTCGCCTTGTATCGCGCCAGACAATCAGGAATACAATATTACGAAGCAACATTGCATTTGTTCCTATTAAAGCAAAGGAAACAACACCAGAAACTATTTTCATAATGTTCGATGAGAAGTTCATTCCAACACAAGGAAATGATCATAAAGACGTTATGATGAAGCATGCTGTGGTATTTGAAGGTGTTGAGAAACAAGGAAAAAGAACCAAATTAGTAGGTAAACACTGCTTTGCTGCAAAGATAGGGATTCACAATAAAATATTGGATTATCTCAATGAAAGATACGATGTAGAACAGATAAAGACACTTTATGTATTAGGAGATGGAGCGAAGTGGATCAAAGCACAAACACAACATTATGGATTTGATAATAACAGGGTCAGATATGCGCTTGACAAGTATCACTTTAAACAAGCGCTCAGACATATAACTCAGGATATCACTTATCAAAATCTCTTATTTGATTATTTATTAAATGGGAAAAGAAAAGGGTTTAATCAAGTTTGTGATGCCTTAGTTGAAATGTACCCTCATCGCGATGGAGTAATCAACGATAGGAGAAAATATTTAATCAATAATATATCTGCAATACAATTGAGCTATAACGAGAACCTAAAGTGTTGTAATGGAAGGTCAAATATCACACAACATTGCCTCATTATTCACATCAAGACCAAAAGCATACAGTTTAAGAATGATTGACAAGCTGGTAGAAAATAGAATGCGTAAAAGAAACAAAAATGATATCAAAGAACTGTTTATTTATAACTTCTTATCAGTTAAAGAAAAAGTATATAAGGAACAAGAATACGATTGGTCCTTCTTTCATCCAAATGATTCAAAAAGATTTATCAATCATCGTAGATTAAGACTAGATGTATCAAAAATCAAAAGATAAAAAGAAACGTAAGAATTACGCTTCTTCAATATATTGGATTATTAAAATCCCAAGAACTCTTTACACTAACCGTAGTTTCTTCAGAAATACTATTTAAAAGAAGATGTAGATTCATAAGTAGCAACTACTCTTCCATATGACTTAGTTTGATTTGTCTTGATTAAAACACATCTAATCTAATATAGTATTATAGGTTTCATGTATTGACTACACAAAGACTTCATTATCCTTATCCTCAACTGTTTACTTTGTTCTTGAAATATTCGTTCAACTCAGGATTTTCACAGAAAATGAAACATCCTTTCATTCCTCTTGTCAAAAGAGTTTTATACGTATTGCGAATTATCTTATCAACTTTTAATTGAGTTTCTATAGGGTTATTTTTCATCCCTTTTTTCCAACCTTTAACTGATTGATCAGACTTAGCTCTTTTAGCTACATCAGTTATTACTTTTCCATCTTCAAAACGTAAATCATTACCTATGATGACACCTACATAATCTAACTCAAGACCTTGGGAAGTATGAATACACCCCACTTCATTAACAGACTGTTCATCTATTATAAAGGTAGTAGTATTATTCAAGTTCCAGCTCATAGAAAAATCACTTTCCTTAATAACTATATCATGGTATTCAGTATTTGCTCTACCCTCTTTTGGCCATTCCCAACAGTAACCCGCAAGAATCCTTGCTCTGTTTCGCTCTAAGTTTCGTCCTAATATTTCATCTCTTAGTTTGTTAGGGTCATCAAAGACTTTGAACTCGAAATCCAAATCGTTTATATCATCATTTGCAGTTTCTTTTATTTGCAAAACATTATCTAACCACGAAATGTACCCATCACTTCCGTTACATCTAAACTGTGAAAGCAACTTTGTTTCGAAGATATCTGCTTCATAAATGTTCGCCCACTTTAAAACTTCATCCTTAGTTCCAATATCTTTCATAGTTACAATTTGAGCCTCATCTAGAAAGAATATTGAAAGCCTTGAAGAATGTATCAATTCTTTTATCTGATTTTTACCCTTATTACTAAATAGACCTGATTTCTCATTTAGCCTATGTGCTTCATCTACAATAAGTACATCAAAATAATTTTCTTCTGTTTCAGTAAATGCACCAGAACCCTTGAAAAGGTTATCAATATAACTCTTCTTAAAATCTTTTTTAAGTAGAGTTGAATATATGTTTCTTGGCGCACTGTTTTTAGTTACATACATTGAATTCAATCTTTTCTCAATAAGTTTTACTAACAAATTAACTGCTACCACACTTTTCCCTGTACCTGGTCCACCTTCTATAATTAAAACTTGCTTTTTATCTTTAGAATGTAACTCATTTGCTATGTCCATAATCAGCTCAAAAATTACTTTTTGATCATCAATCATCACGAACTCATCGTTTCCTTTTAACATACTACTCAATGAATCAGCAAGTGATTTAGAAGGTCTAATCTTACCAAACTCAATCTTGTGCATTATACCAGAACCATCACCATGCTTAATATATTTTTTGATAAACTCATAGAGTTTCTTTGCCTCTCCTTTTACAAAAACAGGTGCATCATCTATATAGTCTTTATATCTATCATCTAGTAAAGACTCCGCTGCCATCTCTACACTCATATTGTGAACGTATGCACATGGAACTAAACCAATTTCATTTCTCTCAAACTCTTGATTATAGTTTTTGATTAGCATTGAGTAGCTGTATGCTTGGTAGCTAGGATGTACTAGATTTCTATTTGCTCCTCCAACAAAAGTATTTACAACAGCATCTAACTCAGTCTTACTAGCTTCTGACCACTGTTTCAACTCAACAATAACTACTTGATCCTCATTCTCTTCATTACTACCTGCTATTATAAAATCGATTCTCTTTGAAGTTAAAGGAATCTTAAATTCAAGGGCTACACTAGCATCATTAGGAATATCAGGCTTGTTAACTATTCTTTCCATATATTGTAATGAGTTTCTCCATGATCTGATTTCACTTACAGACACATTCCCAATCTCACTTCTATATTTGTCCAGAAGTTTCTCTTCAATACAATCGTTAAAAACATCATCTACAAACTGTCTTTTTGTTTCATGATACACTATCATATGCACCCTCCCTGCTACTATAGTTTATTATATTTATTGCTATTTCCTTTTGACTTATCTACAGGATATTTTTTTTCATTTTTCTCCATTTTTGAGATCACCGCATCTTCAATATCAATATTCAAAACATCTGCCATTAAAATACAATATGCTAAAACATCTGCTAACTCATCCTTGACTTCGTTAACATCAAAATCATTATCCCATTGAAAGTGTTCCAATAATTCTGCACTTTCAAGAACAATAGACTTAGCTAAATTCTCTGGCGTGTGAAATTGTTTCCAATCTCTTTCATCCCTAAACTTGACCACTCTTTTAATCATATCACTCATCATTATATCCACCTTAAAAAATTATGTTTCTAACATAAACTATATCATATTCTTGGATCTACAACTACCATGTTTACAGAACTCATATCAAAAAAGAAGAGGGCACAATTATGGGGTTTCTTCGCATCTTTCTTTAAGCAAATGTGGTTTTTTAAACTTCGATTTTTCTAAGTTAATACCTAGACAAAATCCATAAACTCCAAAGGTATAAATAAGAAAAATAACCACCTGTACCTATAAACTATAATAACCCTCCATCAAAGTATGATTAATCATGATTATTTGTCATATAGTTCATTTCCCCCTCATCCCTCAAAAAATAAACTATAACAATATCCTGAGTTCTTGAATGTTGTCCCTTGAAACAGAACTTTATGCTATCAAAATCAGCAATACACTACTAGTTATTTAAGTCCAGCTATTTTTTGGGATTCTCTAAACTGCTCAGCTACAGGTATCTTAGCAAACTCAACACTTTTATCATGATTTGCCTTTACAACTTTCTCAATCTCATCTAACGAAACATTAAAGAATTCTCTCCTCCAATTTATCATATTTACTTTCCTATCTTCAAATGCTCTATGAAGCGATTTTTCAAGTCCAGGAGCATCATTAGAGAAAATCATCGCATGTAGATCAAAATCAAATGGTACCGATGCATCTCCTAATTCTTTCACTCTATCAAGTGGTTCAAGCCTTCTTGTCATACCAATTTTATAGACATCTTCACCAAATGAGCCTATATTTGATATTATGTATACATATCCTGCTCTTTGATTTGCTTCTCGATAGTCAATATCTTTAATATTTTTTTCAATTTCCTCCAATTGTGATTCAACTTCAGCAATCTTGTTTTCTATTGCACCTTTTTCTTCTTCATTTAAATGTTTAGATAATTGCTCTTTTAATTTTGCCAACGCATTATTATAATGTTTTTGCTCCTTCAATACATCTTTTCTAGCTTCTTCAATCTCTTTTTGCAGTTTTGCTTGCTCTCGCAATCTCTGTCTTTCTAGTTTTTGCTCTTCTTTTTCTTCTTTTTTCTTTTGTTGATACTCATATGCTAAGTATAACTCTTTAAACTTTGAATCCTTATATTGAGATGAGATTCGAACATCCATAATCTTTCCAAGCTTATTCAGAGCTTCAAAAGACTTATTCATTCTTTTCTCACTAGCTTCTATATTGTTGAACTTGACTTTGGATATACAAGTATCACATTCATTATTAAATGATCTTAATACTAACTTAATCATATCGTTAACCATTTTCTTACCTTGTGTTTTCTTACCATTTACTTGCCAGTTCATGTTTCCGGTTGCAGCGGATTTATTCTTGATTAGATTCTTCTGCCAACTGCGTATTTCATCAAGTTTTTCCTTATATACATCACTGTTCTCAAAATCGTATTTAGGCTTGTATAGCGCAAATGATTCCATAAAAATTACCTCATCATGTACAACTATCTCATCCATTTTTTGTTGAATTTTATTTTCCAAGTTAGCTAATTCTTTTAACCTTGCATTTTTACTATCTTTAAGATGTCCAATCCTCTCTTCTATTTTCTTAGTTTCAAGAACTAAGTCAAAAAGCTCATTTGCCTGAATTGATTCTATAAACTCTAATAGTGCTTGATTTTCCTTTTTAATTTTTGATGAATTTATTATATCTTTTAAACTCATAGTGATTCCTCCAATTGTTATTTGTGTATTAGCTTAATATAAGATCTCAAAGTACAGTTTATCATCTCCCAATTGATGTGTAATCACTAATCAATACAATATAACATGTACAGAGTCTATTAGCCCAAATCTAGTAGTGTTCCTTAAATCCAGCATTTGAGGTAACTCAAAAAGCAGAAATCTCATATACTATAAATCTCTAATGCCCTTCTATAAATAAAAATGAGATATTACTGTTTTGTACAAAGTAAAATGTTCTAAAAACTCAATTCAAATAGAAATAAAAAGCATTTTTTCAACCTTTTCCTAAACTGTTACATTTGTTATTCTCGAAGTGATGTCTTCCATTATAAGATCATTCTTTAAGCTACTCATTATATAAGGAAATAATATCTATGATCGTATCATACTCCTCAGAATTAAACTTTGCAGTAAAAAAGGCATAATCTTTTGATTTCTCTGAAATCCTAAATAGAGATATTTCTCCTTTTTCATTTAAGTTTAAAATCATTTCTCCTTCATTAAGACTCAATTGATAAACTATTGCATCTATGTTTCCGAAAAAATTGTTTACATAGGTTTTCTTACACAGGATATCATTCAAAATCCTTCTATCATTCTCAGAAAAAATTTTGTCAATGTGCTTACTTTGCTCGTTTTCATGTACTGTGGAAAGTGTAATTGTTTTCACTTCCTGAACATCAAAGGTAAAAGTATCACCGAATCTATAACCATTTATGTGGGCTTTTATTGATAAAACTGCAATTGCAATAAATACAGATATTAGCATACCATATATAAACTGCATTCTTTTAGTTTTGCTTTTCATTCATTCTCCCCCAAACAAGTTCGTTGTATTTCTATTTCAGTATGACAACGCCTATTTTAATTATTATTAAAGAGACCAACTCATCAAATTGGATAGTCCTTTATCACTAAGATTTCATTGACAGATAAAACTTATCAACATACTTTGATTCATTTGCAATTTCCATTTCTTCTTTTAATTTTAGTGGAAGATTATCAATTATATCCAAGTTACGTTGTTTCAACTTCTCAACTTCCCCTTTTGTTGGAACACGATTACTCTTACTTGAGTTGTTAGATTTAGAAGTTAATACAAGATTCCAGATGTCATCTGAATAAATGAATGACCACGGAATAACATGATCGACACTTATGTCATTCTCGTCCAGGATTTTCCCAGTGTAAAAATCTAAGGGCAATGTTTCTCCACTGTACTCCAAAAGAATATTTTTGAATTTTGTAAGCGCAGATCTTTTTACACCAATTTGAGTCCCATTGACTTTTGATGCAATCATCGGAGCCATATTATACTTTTCTAATAGTTGTACCCATTTGTAGTTGAGTAATTGAAGTAGAATCACAGCAAAAGCCTTTATTTCTTCTAGTTCACTCTTATTAAACTCAATTGTTCTAGCACTCTTGTCTAATCTATAAACACCAATATCTTCCTTATTTACTATTGGAAAGCAGTAACAAACATTTTGTTTTAAAAAAGTTGAGATATTCCTTATCTGCTTAGAATAACTTTCGCAGTTTTTTTTCAAAATGGTTTCCGCTTTTTCAAAGTATTCTGGATAGTTGTTTCCAACTATTTCTTGGTATTCGCCGACTAAATCACGTGTTACTCTCTCTACTCTGTTCTTTTTATCACCTTTTGGTCCTTGTCTGAGATTAAAGAAATATGTTTGATTCCAATAGTATTTCAATACATTTTCTGAAATTTCATCAAAATGAATTGTTACATTGTCGACATCACTTTCGAGAATCAATTCTACAATCGCTCTTCCCCAAGCAAGTTTATAAGTATTAGAGTTTTTCATATTTTCAATGATGTTTAACCATTTCCCAATGTAAACAGGTAATTCCATTTCTACACCCCTTTATGATTCATCCACTTCAATCAAAAGCAGCTTCTCTTTAAATGCTCCACTTTTGTCACACTTGCTCTTCTTTGTAAACTTTACTTCATCTGCAGAGATATTCTTAACTGCCATTAGTGCTTCAATCACTTCATATACATCAGCAATCTCATTTATGATTTCTTCTCGACCTTTTGCCTCAATTAGTTCTTGAGTCTCCTCATTTATCTTTTCTAATACTTTTTCGATATACTCCTCATCATTCAGAACTCTAGTTTTGAACTCTTTTCCAGCTCTCTCTATCACTTCTGGGATCTTGTCTCTAATTAATTTGTTGTAAACAATCTTTGCCATATTTTTCTCCATTTCTATTCTATTTCACTTAATCATTCAGTTAAATTGGCTATATGTAAATTAACAGAAGATATGGACTACTTCAAACCCCAAAGTAACGTGCTCGTTATTGGTGGATAATAACATCCTATCTTCATCTAATCTTTCAAATGAAGTTAAAAGCATTTCTTATATAATTATGTGTTAACAGTTTGTTTAAAACCTTGAATATATTAATTCCTTTATATAACTCAGAACTAAACTTCCCGCAGTAGCACTAGATTCTTATCGAAATTCTTAGATTCAAAGGTAATACCGTCCACTTCAATTCTATAATCCAAAATCTGGTTTAGGTAACCATAAAAACCCATATTATTTACCTCATCAGTATCATATGGTTTGAAAACAATATTTCTCAAGATAACATGCATCTTGACACTATCATGATCCTTAAACTTATTCTTAATAGTATTGGGCTCTTTACTTAAATCAAATTCAATTATACTCATTCCATCATTGACTAAGTTTTCAACCCAATCTCTTTTTTCACCATTTCTACTTCCAAAGGCAAGGTATCTTTTTGGATCATCATTGAAAACACTAATAAAGTACTTTGAATCGTTTGTGTGACCAGTTTGGTGGTTATAGTAAACAAGTCTAAAAATATCATACATGATCGATCCTGCATTTTCTGATTTAGTCTCATTTCCTTTGTTCCTGTTAATACTTCCAAAATATTTTGCTTCTACCCAATTTTTACTACTTATACTGTATCCGTTAAATGAACTTTCATTCATAAAGTCTGAAAAATCGTAATAAGCATCACATCTTACATTATTGTTTTTATCATATCTTCTTTCCATATCAATCTTCATCAATGGATTCTCAATATTTCTAGCATTAAGCTCTAACAAGACACAGTTGGTTAATAGGTTTGTAATGTTTGCCTCATAAAAATGGTCTTGTAGATCACTTGATAACAAAACCTCTGGTATCTTTAAAAACGCAGACTCTATAATCATTTTCTTCCTCCTAATAAAATCATTTACAATTATTTCAACTCTAGCTTTACTTATTTACTCAAGGTCTACAAATGAATTTGTCCCTTCACAATTGAAATAATATCTCTGCCAAACTTATTTAATGTGGGTATATCGGCAAAAAACTGTTGTTTAGTACAATATTGATTAGGAGGTTTCCTGTATTTATCAATGTTATCTTCAACGACAATATGACCTTGTTGGTCAAGTGGATATACCTTAAACTCAAACTCCTTTTGTAAATGTTCTTCGCAGATAATTATTCTCTTTAGCAGCTTCCTAGATCAATTAAACTTCCAACTCCAACAAATATAGAGTGATGGGACATTACATCTTCTGCTGTAATCTATATGTTTATGTCTCTACAATGAATATCTTCCAGTAATTGTATTATGTGTATTTTACTATTCGCTTAATTCCTCCTAGCATTACTTCCTCAAGTCGATCACTTGAGGTATTATTAGTTCCTTTCATTGAACTCTATTTTATGAAGTGCAAACTCGATAGTAGCTTTGTAGAGAAGACATAGAACAAATGACAAAATCATAAAAGATTCAAACTTCTTCGTTTTTACTCCCATATCCGCAAACTGAATAGCCATTAAAATCAATGTGAAAACACCTAACGAATAACTAGCCATATAATTTCTCTTCGAAATATGTTCTCTTGATTCGCCTCGTATTTTCATATAAGAAACAAATAACATAAAACTCACAACCACAACAAAGGATCCCAAAAAAAAGTAATTATTTTCAATTAGTTCATCGTTAATCGAATATGGAACCAACCAGACGATTACCCAGACGAAGTAAGTGTACATTAAATACTCTATCATTGTATACGAAAATATTTTCCCTATAATTACAAATAATAATTTTATTGCATTAACAGAATTTACAAGAATGAATCTATTTATCTTGATTCCTGTAATTATCATCTCTTTGATTCTTCTAAAAACCAGAGTGCTATTTCTGAAAATATATACTTTCACCTTTTTTATCCACTTCATGAATACTGTTCCTTCCGATAGTAATATTGTTCCTCTACCCTCTTTATATCCTATAAGTTAAACGCTTTCTAACCTCTTTGCATCAATTTGATGATTTTGTTAAAAAAGTATTTCCCCCTAGATAGTTTAACTTTGAACGCATCTTGTCGATCATTTTCAATATTGATAGTAAAACCATTGTCTTCACATTTCAAGTCTACAACTTGAGGATATAAAGTCCTAGGACTATTTCAAATTACTGCAAATTACTCATCAAAAATATTTTCTCAAAATAAAACGTTGAGTTAAATTTGTGTTATCGTGTAATCATTATAGGAACTGAAATTAACATTTAATCCTTTTACACCAAAACTCTTCATTTTATGAATAAACATTTGTTCTAAGTTGTCATCACACGTTGAGAAAAAAAACTGATCTATAACCATTTCATCATTACTTAACATATATTTAAGCATATCGATAAATGACAGCAAGTTGATATCATCAAGTGAATTAGTCACATCATCCATCATATATACTTTGATAGACTCCGTGCTTTTTCTACGATACATGTTTGCAAAATAATATGATATCATCAGCACACCGAGTTGCCCTTCGCTTAAGATATTCATTAAGTTTAGATTCTTGTTATCTTGTAATACAATACCACCATCAGTTAGAGAATCGTTTCGTTTAATATTTATCCCATCAATATTTGAATGTTTTACAATTTTATTAAATATTCCTGTTAAATACGGTCCGATATTCTCAAATTCTATTTTCTCAAGCTCTTTCTTTAATCTTCTAATTTCTTCAAAAACTTTTTTTACTTTCACGTGCTTTTTCGATATCTTATGTATTTGAGCTTGTGTTTTTTCATCTTCTCTTCTAATATCTTCTAACTTCTTTTCTGCTTCAATAACTTCTTGATTACTAATTAAACTCGTAATACAATTCAACTTGATTTTATATAAATTATAATCGAAATATCTTAACTCAGTTTTTAGTGATGCATTCAGTTCTAGCTCAATAATCCTTTTCTTTATACTTATTATGCTTTCGAAGTCTATCTGCTCACTGAAGTTTAATAACAAGAGGATGTCTTGAACACTTTTGTTTTCTGCAACCTCATCCTGAGAGATCATTAATTGAGTAGTAGTTAACGTTTTTTGTTCTCCAAGTTTACTTATAATTTCATCGTTAAGTTCAATATTCATTTTTTCCACGTATTCAACTAGCAGGGAATACTTGTTATTAAACCCTTCAACTTTAGATAATCTTTCGGTTATGATGTTTAAATCTTGATTTACTGAGTCTAGTAAATCTCCCTTTATGTTCTCAATGATAGTTTCACCTTCATCTTCTATCTCCGATAATCTCTTCTTTATTTGAACTACTTCCCTATTCGATTTTTCTAAATACCTAACCGCTTCAACACCTATTTCCTCAACTTTGGTCATTTCACTAAATTTGTTTTCACTTCCACGTAAAGGACATTTTTCATTACCTTCATTCTTGTATTTGAACAATGCATTACGATGATTTACAATATCCGAGAGTGTATCTATAATACTATTTCCTTCAATAATTGATGCTAACTTATTACTCAAGTCCTGGTAAGTGATATTGTTTTCTTTCAAACTTTTTAACAGTTTAGACTGAAAGTCGGTCAAAACTATATTTTCCTCCTTTAGCAACTTTGATAAGTCAGAAGTTGATTTTACTTCATTTATTTTACCTAAGAAACAGCTACAGTTTGAAATTTGGATAAATAAGTCATCTGCATACTCTTTTTTGTGTAGCCTTTCATGAATTCCCTCGAGGAAATCTTTACTATTCTGCATTAACAAACTCTCGAAGTTATCCAAACAGACTAACTCATCTTTAATTTCCATATTTTTCAGTCTGTTCATAAGAACTCTTCTAGCATACTCAAGTGCCAATTCATTCAGGATTTCTAATTGCTTAACTAACTCTCCTTTTTTTAATGTACTAATGTTGATTATTTCATCATCATAAAAGGAAGTTTCAGGATATGAGGTTCTCCCTACTTTTGTCTTTAAACTGACTAGTTTATCCTCAAGACTAAGCATTGACATACGATCATGTTTACTTTCTCTCAATCTAGAAATCTCAGATTGAAGCAAAATACATGTATTGTCTAAATTCAATAACACTTTATCTATATCAGGTCTATCTTTGATGAAGTCTCGAAACATATTTAGAATGTTGCTCCTACTACTAGTTAAAAAGTCATAGTTTTTGTAAGTATCACATATGTTATAACTGTAGAAGTATTCAGAGTTAATAGCTTTAACAATTTGCGTTTTTAGTTTTTCGCTGACATCCCCTTCAAAAAAAAGTTCATTTTCGCTGTTTAGAGAATCGTTCACTTGGCTTCGTCTAACCCGTATCTCCTTTCCATTAACAGACAATGTTAAAATCACTAAAACTTCATCATTTTTCCCTGAGAACTTATTTTTGATTATTCCTCTATTATTGTCTACTCTTTTTTGCTCACTCTTACTTGTGTTTCTTTTCAAAAAACTATTTGTAATTCTTCTAATATCCCCCGTTAGACACCATTCAATTGCATCTAAAACAGTTGATTTTCCGAATCCGTTAGCACCTGATATCAAAATAAACATATTATCATCAAAATTAAAAGTCTCTTCTTTATATAATTTAAAATTCTTAACAAACATTCTTTTTACCCTTATGACTAAATTATTTTTCATTTTCATCTATCCATTCCAAAATTATTCTATAGTTAGCATCAGACAACTCTCCTGATGCAGACAAAGCCAACATAACTGCTTTATCTCTAGGTAATATTTTCTCTAACTCTTTTTCTATAATAAGTTCCTCTTTCGAAGTTAATGCATCATCGAATTCAAAGTAGAAGGGTAACATTGTTTTTTCATTAGAAATTAATTTCTTCTCTTGATCTAACTCTAACATTATTTTTCTACAAATCTTCTTTGATTTCTCAATCTCATACCTGATACTGTCATTAATCTTGTTGGATACTTGAAGTATCAACGATGTATTGAATTTAAGGTAAGATTTGTGATCAATAAACTGTGTTCCAAAATTCACAAAAGAAAGTATATTATGTTCCCATATATTTACACATTCCTTTAAATCTTGTTGATTTATCTCAGAACAGTCTAAGACCAAAAACATCTCATTATGATTATTGTGTAAAAACACCTTCTTCAGCGGTGTTAGATATTTTGCCTCATCGTCCAAAAACTCCTTAATCGCTATACTATCTGAAGGTTCTACTTCTAGGTAATCACTTCCAAATAAACTCTTGAAATCCATATTAGTTTCCTCCTATACACGTCTTCTTAAAAACACAACTATTTAAGTCGTCATTTTTCTCAATGTCTAAATTATAGATGTCACATTTCAGGCAATCCATACATTCAATGACAAAATAATCATCAGTCAAATCAGAGTAATCATAAGTGTCATCATTCATTTTCACTCTAATGTCGGAAACTTCATATGAATAACTAAGAGTCCTCATTTTATTGTCAAGAATTCCCATATACCACTTTGTTGGCCTGTTATCCATTTCCTCTATTCTATTAATAGTCCTAGACACATCTCTTTTAGCATCACTTTTGTGTATACTGGAAGACACATATATTGGACTATGTGGATCACCGGGAATTTCAAGCATATATATAGAATCGACTTCCCTAACATACGTGCTTAATTCCAATTTTTTATCAAATGAAGTGTTAAACAGCAACTTCCACAAGTATAAAAAGTAACTCCTTAAGTTAGTTACACTTTTAAGATATATTTCTCTTTCCTGGATCATATTGTAGCTTTCATATAAATCCATATTAAGATTTTTCCTATCTAAGTTGGTTGAAACTGTGTTTATAAAACTGAATCTTCTACTTTTTTCTTCAGTCAGATGCTTAATAAATTTCTTTGTTTCAATGTACAAATTCGAGTACCATAAAAAAACATCGTCAGAATATTCATCCTTGAACTCGGATATCTCTTCAAATAAAACATCGATAATGTCAAAAAGAACGGATGAAACCAACTCAGATTTTCCATCAATTTCACTAACTAAACTCTCTAAATAATCAATGACCTCATTCTTATTTATTATTCTGTTCGAAATGTTTTCATCATTTGTGTAATACTTCCTTTGTAAATAATCAATTGAGCAAGATAGTAACATTTTCTTTACGTCTTCTTTACCAAGAAACTCCAAAACTGTGAAGTCAGAAATACACGAAAAAATTGAATCCGAAACGCGTTTTCGAATTAAATCAAAATCTTTAGATAACTCAACTTCCATCACGAAATCATTTAGTAGTTCATAACATCCAAGGGTTTCAATTAAATAATTCTTCCTGAGTTCAAACGTACTCTTATCATCATGTTTGCGCAGAATATCATCAACAATTGTTTCTTTTATACTCGTAGTATTGAACTTTGCCTTCAAATTTGCAACACAATCCTCTTTCTTGAAAATGGTATTTGATTTATGGACACATTTGAATACTGTTTTCTTGTTTAATCCTGTTAACATAGATTTAATGTATTGGTAAAACATATCTTCAAAAATACTAGAGAAGTCTACTTTACTCTTAGGATAATACTTCACCTGAATCATAACAACCTCATCATCATTTTCAATAAAAATATCTTCAACCCACTCAATTAAAAATGATGAGTTGTGCGTATCATTTACAATTTTGTCAAGAGCGATTATGTCTTGATATAGAAACCCTCTCACTTTGGAAGAGGCATCTCTACGTTTTTCTCCAAATCTTAGAATTTGAGCATATTTATTCTTCATGATTTCTCCTCCACTCAAGTATTTTTTCATAGAAATATAAATTGGTTTTACATAACTGATTACAAATTAGTTTTCCTTACACTCCTAATTACGACAAGTATGAAAATTTTTCCACTGATCAATTCACTTACTTAAAGTTCTCCATACTCCAATTAGTCATTTGGTGAAATCTTATCCAATAAGAAATCAATTAACTTATCATCTTCCAAGATTAGAAGGTGACATATCTTCTAGTTTTTAAAATTTGATCTGCATTTAAAAAAGAATACTCACCAGTATGTTTATCATCATGGATTCTTGAATACTTAAGCAAGAAGCTATCTATAAGTTGAATGAAGTGAAGGTCTTAATCTGACTCCTATACTACTTTTATCGACTATAGAACCTTATCCATTCTATCTTTGCTTCTCATCCAGTTCTTCGTTTCACTAAAAAAAATCTACCTTATATTTATTTTTTTTATCCTCAAGTAGAATACTTGAAGATTGATAATAAAAAACCACTCAAAAAAAAAGTTTTTCTGAGAGGTTAGATTTACTGTAAATATTCATAATATTAAACGCTTATATATTCACTAATACTTTGCTACCCCACCAAAACACTAATATACACTTATTTACTATTATTTCTAATACTATTTTAACACCATTCGTCTTATACAACAATTGTATTTTTACAAATAATCAAAAAAGTCAAAGTATAATCCCGAAACATATTTATGTAAATCAAACTATAATAAGACTTAGTTGATCAAGTAGTTGGAAAATAAGTTAATACTCCTTTTTCAACTGATTTCCCTTTTACTGTATCTTGTAGTCGTATAATCCCAACAATGTGAATATTCTTCTAGTTTTAAAGCTTAAACAGATATAATATTCTATTCAATCGCAGACCAAATTACTATGAATTTATTAATTTCGATTTTTAGGAATTGATTAACACAGGTTACTCAATTACATTAAAAGATTTAACAGCTCTAGAAGCTGATAATTCTACAATTGTACTATTGAGGTTTATGTTTTTTTTTTTAGTTCAGGATTCTTTTTGAAACATCCATCAATTTAATTGTAAGTAAGAGTAACTCTAGCAGTAAAATGGTAAGTAAGACGATATTTGGTATTTTAATAGTCCTTATAGTATCATTTTGGTTTATACTAACAGATTTTAATGTATTCCATAACTTGTTATATGTTCATGTTCCAATATTGGTTTTTGAAATTCTTGCTTTGCATAGACTGAAAAAAATGACATAGTTAGAGTGAATATAGGCGGAGATTTCCTAAAAAACTCACCAAAAATTGGTGAGTTAAAATAATTATTTCATCAGTACCCCACCACAACAATCATAGCACTTGCTATTTATGGAGTCAACGAGTAAATGTGTTGCTCAAGAGGTTCTGGACAATCATAAAATAACATCCTTTTTTAAAGTTGTTTATTTCTCACTATACCTAGTTTGATTGCTTCTTCTGCTACTGATTTTGCTACAGCTTTTGAAACGCGTTTATCAAATGGTGAAGGAATGATATAATCATCTGCTAGCTCATCATCAGCGATAAGATTAGCTAAGGCAATTGCTGCCGCCATTTTCATTTCTTCAGTAATCTTTTTAGCACCGACATCTAGAGCTCCTCTAAAAATTCCTGGGAATGCTAAGACATTGTTTACTTGATTAGGAAAATCACTTCTACCCGTACCAACGACTCTTGCACCACCTTTTAATGCTTCACCTGGTAAAATTTCGGGATTTGGGTTTGCCATTGCAAAGACAAATGCATCTTTGTTCATTGTAGCAATCATCTCTTTTGTGACAATTCCTGCAACACTTACTCCAACAAAGACATCTGCTCCTTCAATTATTTGTGCGACATTATCTTCTTCAGCGATATCAAATGAGTCTAACACATTGTTATCTAACAACTCTTTTAGTAAGAAGTCATAGTTATCATATTTAGACCTACTGACTATTCCTTCTTTGTTATAAGCATAGATTGTTTTTACTCCTAGTCTTTTTAACATCTTAGAGATTGAAGAGCCTGCAGCCCCAGTTCCTGATATAGCGACTCTTAAGTCTTCAACTTTTTTACCTGTAAGTCTACATCCATTGATGACTGCTGCACTAGTAATAATGGCAGTACCGTGTTGGTCATCATGAAAAACAGGGATATCTAACTCCTCTATTAATCTCTGTTCTATTTCGACACATTTGGGAGCACAAATATCTTCTAGGTTAATACCACCAAGGCCTGGAGCTAACAACTTACAAGTTCTAATGATTTCTTCTGTATCATTTGTATCTAAGCATATTGGAAATGAATCAATTCCTGCAAACTCTTTAAACAGAATAGATTTCCCTTCCATTACAGGTAGAGATGCATGTGGTCCGATATCTCCTAGACCTAGGACTGCTGTTCCATCTGTAATTACAGCAACAATATTACCTTTAGAAGTGTATTTATAGATGTTATTGATATCTTTTTCAATCTCTTTACAAGGCTCTGCTACTCCTGGTGAATATGCAAGTGACAACTCTTCTTTATTTGTGACACGTACTTTAGATTTTATTTCAATCTTTCCTTTATTTTCTTCATGCATTAATAAAGCTTTTTCTCTTAAGTCCATTTAAGTTTCCTCCGTATTTTAACTCTTGTCTCATTCAAAAATATAGCGATGCAATCTCTAAAACTAATAATATGTATTTAGACCAACCAATAACATATCAATAGTGACTCTTGTTAGATTCTTTAACTTATCTTTTGATGAATAGTAATAGTTTGCCTTTCCATCTATTTTCTCAATAAGTAAAATAGATGCAAAGTAAAATGCAAATGATCTATTCAATGATTTTCTATATAGCTCCCAGCCCTTTACTTCAAGATAGGGATCAAGAAATCTTTTATCTAAAAACACTTTTGTTATTGCAGCAATAATTACAATTATTGGTGCAAGTGCTGGAAATCCATGTTCAAACTGAATACTGAAAGTAGTAATTGAATATACTAAAATGAATGTTGTCAATAACTCTATGAACTTAAACATTTCAAACATCCACTTCACACTACGATATGATTTTTTCATTTCTAGAACGACATGTGAGTTTACATTTGCATCGATAATTTTGATCTCGTCGTCATCTTTTCTTAGTTCTATTGTTGAAAGTAAAAACTCATTACTCAAAAATAGTTTTTCTAAAACTTTGTAGGCCCTTTTAAAAGCATAATGTAAGTTGTATTTATCTTTACTTTCAAAACATGATAATAGGTCATTATATGAAATGATACCGTCATCAATCAAAGTCTCGTACTCTTTATTTTCTTTATTTACTCCTATTTCTGTTAGTGTAGTTTTTCTCAGTTTATCCACTAGCTGGAAATATTCATCTCTATTTACCATAATACCCTCCTTTCAGTATCTTATATTCTACTTTTTCAAAAGGAAAAGGTACCATCCTGACCATAGAACGATACCTTCATTTAGTACGTTCCTTTATAGGAACAATGTTGATTGTTACAACTACTATTTAGGGAGA
>PPCM01000528.1_pt1 | contig 31113 bp, 30 predicted proteins | sample 1555541 | NCBI WGS metagenome assembly PPCM01 (sample SAMN05284479, study PRJNA326546) | Marine sediment metagenome, whole genome shotgun sequencing project. | isolation source: marine sediment | place: Germany: Wadden Sea | collected 2012-09-05
CATGGTCATGTACAGCTTCTTGAACACACTCCCAGACATGAGCCCGGTATTGGGGCAGGATAAGATCGGAATATGCTATATCCCGATTAGCCAACAGCGAATCCACTTCATATCCGGTCAGCTCAGAACAGCCCTGACTAACAAAATTCATGGTCCAATTTACATCGTTGCGGCAGCGGTAGGCCATACCGGGCAAATTACCCAGCAAAGTTGATAAAATTTTTTCTTTCCCATCAGAAAGATTTAAATCAGATGCGGAGTCCGCGCTCTCCACCAGCCTGCCTTTAAGAATAATCAGTCCGGAATCATCGTGGTAGATACCTTTCCAAAGGATAACACCATCATCACATCTTGACTCAAAGCAACCGGCTGGCAGGGGATCTTCATTCATGACTCTATCTACAAATGCCCCCAGCCTGCTTAACAGGGAGTCTTTGCGTGCCCCGAGATATTCCCCGGCAGTCAGATACCCGGAAAGAACCGCAGCATTTTCCCCACCCACAAAAACAACCCGTTTATTCTCATCAAGGCCGACCACAACTCCGGGATAATCCTGAGCCAGAAACTCGAGCCCCTGCATGATATATCCTTCTAAAACCACCATGCTTGAAGCACCCTCCAAAGCAATTAGTACACAAACATAGTTTCACCATATCATACCCGGAGCAGAAAAGTAGATCATTTTATTATTTCTGATCCAGCAGTGTGCAGTTGTTGCCATCACAGAATTCATGAGCTACCAGATTCGCATACTCTACTTTCACGGAGACTAAAAATGGGTTCAAATAATATTTCTGGAGAAGTGATTCTCATCTTTACCGGCGGGACCATCGGCATGAGTGAAAAACCTGATGCCGGGGGAGTTGTACCGGACGACAATTTTACCAAGCTGCTTAACGAAATAACCCCGGACGGGCATGACATAAAAATACGGCCCGTACTCTGGTCGGATATCCCCAGCCCGCACATGTGCCCGCAAAAGATGCTAAAACTGGCCCACGATGTGGAAGAGTACCTAGCCGAAGATCAGGTGCTGGGCGCAGTCATTCTGCACGGAACAGACCTCATGGCCGAGACTGCTTATGTGCTGGATCTTACCGTCTGCTCTCCCAAACCGGTGATCCTCACCGGAGCCATGCGCTATTTCAATGAATCCGGATACGACGGCATTCGCAACCTTGTTGATGCCATCCGCACCTGTCTGCTGCCTCCGCCGGAAGGAACCGACGTCATCATCCAGATGGCCGACAAACTCTTCGCTGCAAAGAATGCCATCAAATCAAGCTCCCTGAACGTTGACCCTTTCATCGGTCAGAACACAGGGAGAATCGGTTTTATTGCCGGGGAATCAGTCATACTCACCCGCGCCAAGCCGGGCCGTAGACCTAGACTGTCCTTTCCGGTCACCGCTATGGCAGAGAAGGTCCACCTTGTGGGCTGCCATCCGGGCATGGATTCCACCGTGCTTGACAAACTGCTCGAAAGCGGAGCTAAAGGAATTGTGCTGGAAGGATTCGGAGCCGGGAACATCCCTCCCGGAGCAGTCCCCGGAATTGAAAAATGTATTGCCGCCGGAATCCCGGTTGTACTCTGCACCCGCTGCGTTGAAGGCGGAGTCTGGCCCATTTACGCCTATCCGGGCGGAGCCGCCAACCTGAAGCAGAAAGGGGTCATCATCGCCGGAGGACTTTCGGCACTCAAAGCCACCCTGCTGCTACAAATGCTGCTGGGGTCAGGATGTCCCTGCAACAGGATTGAAGAAATTTTCGCAGATGAGAGTGTGTAACAAGAAAAAGCCCCGACTAAGTCAGGGCTTTTTTTTATTACAAGGGTGAAGAGTTGTTTAGTCTTCGCGGCTATCGATTACCAGAAGGTGGTAACCGAACTGTGTTTTTACCGGGCCATGAACTTCGCCAACAGCTTCATTGAACACAACGGTATCAAATTCCGGGACCATCTGTCCGGGGCGGAACTCACCCAGATCGCCGCCGCGCTGTCCAGAGGGGCAGCTGGAGTGTTTTTTTGCCAGTTCACCAAAATCTGCGCCTTCCTGAATTTGTTTTTTCAGGTCCAGACAGGTTTCTTCATCACTAACCAAAAGATGACGGGCAGATGCTTTTGCCATGTACGTGCTCCTATAAGCTTAAATATAAGATTTTTAATAAACCATGTAATCTTGCCGTTGCGATTTAGTGCGTCGCAAAAAATGAAGCTTGCATGAATATGCATGGACTGCAAGATGAAATACTGTCTACATATCTTCCAGATCAATACTCTCTGAAATCTCCACCAGTGTGCGCACGCCGAATCCGGTTCCTCCGGCTGAACCTGCGGGAGTCTTTTTCTTGCGCCATGCAGGTCCGGCAATATCTAGATGCGCCCAAGGCGTGTCCTCGGGAACGAATTCCTTAAGGAACATCCCGGCATGGATGGTCATCCCTTCTCGAGAACCTATGTTTTTGAGGTCCGCAACTTCACTCTTGAGTTCTTCCTTGTAGATATCCCAGAGCGGCATAGGCCAGAAACGCTCACCCACATTCATACCTGCATCAATGACCAGATTCTGCATCATTGGGGAGTTGTCCATCACCGCCGCCACATTCCATCCGAAAGCCACAATGCAGCCCCCGGTCAGGGTGGCGAGATCAATGATCGCCGCAGGCTCATACTGCGCAGAATAAGCAAGTGCATCGCAAAGCAGCAAACGCCCTTCGGCATCAGTATTCAAAATCTCAATGGTCTTACCGGAAAAGGACGTAACCACCTCGCCCGGACGCGTCGCATTGCTGTCGGGCATATTGTCTGCACAAGGCAGAATAGCAACAATGGGCAGATCAGGCTTGATCTCACCGATAGCCCGGAAAAAACCGAGAATAGCCGCAGCCCCGGCCATATCGCATTTCATGTCTTCGATGAATCCGGTCGGCTTCAGCGAAATCCCCCCGGTATCGAAAGTTACGCCTTTACCCACCAGCACCAAAGGTTTCTGCCCCTCACGGTCTTTCGGGCAGTATTCGAGAGTAATCATGCGCGGTTCATCACTGGAGCCGCGAAAGACTGATGCGTAAGCACCCATGCCTTTATCGATTATCTCTTTGCGCTTCATGGCCTTGAACTTAAAGCCGTACTTCTTGGCCATTTTCTTGGCCTCATCAGCAAGAAAGACCGGAGTAGCCACATTGGGCGGCAGATTGACCAGATCTCGGGCATAACCGATACCCTGACCAACAGCGTGTCCCTTGGAGAGCATTTCATCCAGATGTGCCGGAGGCTCTTCTTCGGTCAGGAAACGGATTGTCTCCGGCAGGTCCTTCTTCTCGTCCTTCTTTGATTTAAACTGGTCAAAAGAATAGAGACCTTCCATGGCGCCGATTACAAAGTGTTGCAGCTTATCTTCAAGACCGAGTCCTTCAAAAGACACAAGAGGCACACCCACTGTACGGAATTTAAGTTCCCGGCATTTACGCATGGCAGAACCTACCGCTTGTAAAAACTGCTCCACGCCAAAGTCTTTTTCCTCACCAAGGCCGACCAACAGCACCCGCTGCACAGAAGTTCCCGAACCGTAAATTACAGCCGAACCACCCAGTTCACCGGAAAAATCCCCAAGAGCGGGAGATCCGGCTACCCAGTCCGCATCTGCAGCCATCCATGAAGAAAAACCGGAAAGATACTCATCTGCACCTTTAAACGCAAAAAAAATAACCGCGTCCGCAGACCATGCGGAAGCAGGTTCTTTGACAATGCTGAATTCCATATATTGCTCCATATCAAGTGCTGAAATAAAACATGTGTAAGGTCTTCAAAACAAAACCATTTCATTCTGAAGATATTAAAACGATTCTGCAATAAAACTAGTTAGGGCTGATCTGCTCAACAAAAGAAAATGTACCATTTTGATATTTAACGATATCCACAGTTTTCATGGGAACCCTTATCCCTTCGGGATAATAAAATTCTCCGGTTACACCTTTAAAACCATCGGTTTTAGACAAAGCTTCTCTGACTTTTTCCGAATCCGCAACACCGGCCCGTTCAATGGCCTGTGCCAGCAGCATAACCGTGTCATAACCTAGAGCGGCAAATCCTGATTCCGGTTTCTTGCCGAACATCCGTGTATAGCTGTCTACAAATTCCTGAACCATAGGCGCCGGATTATCCAGTGCTACATGGGTGGCGAAGTAAATGGAGTGGGCATACTCGGCAGGGACATCCCGCAACCCCGGAGTATCAAATCCGTCACCAGACACGATGGGCTGATTGAACCCCGCTTTGCGGACTTCGGTAATATATTTGGGTGCATCAGGTGGGATGGACGAGATGAAAATCAAATCCGTATCCTTGGATTTATCCTTGGGCAGAGGATATTTATCAGCACCGGAATTATACCAGAGTTCCTCCACAACAGTTCCGCCGTACTTGCGGTAACGGCGCTTAAAATACTTGGATAACGTTTTGGTAAACTCATTGGAAATATCCGTTCCCACAAAGCTGTGTGAAGTTTCCAGCCTGCGTTTGGCAAACTTGGCAACAGCGCGGGCCTGCATATTATCACCGAAAGCTGTCATGAAAAAATATTTCCCATACATGTAAGGCAGGTTCTGCATGGTTGCCCCGGCGGTGATAAAAATTGTATCCTTGGCTGTAATTGCCGGAGCCGCAGACATTACATAATCGGTATCATTCAGCCCGATCACAGCCACCATATCATCCTGCCCGGCCAGAGCTTCGGAGGCCATGGCTGTAGAATCAAGGTTTGAACGACAGTCGGAGATAACAAGACTTAATTTTCGTCCCAGTATGCCGCCACCGGAGTTGATAATATCTTTGGCCAGCTCCATGCCCTGCATTCCGGGACGATCGATGGCAGCCATGCCCCCGGTCAGGTTGTAGAGCACTCCAACTTTGATTGCTTTATCCCCGGCAACAGCCGAAGTAGCTAAAAGAAAAATAAAAAGCAGGCATAAAGCCATACGAAAAAGCATATATCCTCCTGAAACTCAACTACGTTATGTTATCTGATTTAGTTTAGATTTTTACCCGTAAATCCGGGTAACAGGCAACCTATTTCCCTTGTTCGCCAAGCTTTGCCTGCTGGGCTTCAAGGAATCGTTGGAATTTATGAATTTCGGCCTCACGTTTTTCCGGAACCAGAGGGAATTCAGCTTCTTCCCGGTAACGTTTCTTGGCAATGGTCCGGCTGGCCGGTATTTCCGTACCCAGCCATCCTGAGCTGTCCCGGACCAGCCTCTGAATATAACTTACCCCCAGAAAAGCACGGGAAACACGGGTATTATCCCGCAATTTACGCATATCCTTAAATTCTGCTTTTGCTGAAACCTCACGGACCATCTTATCAAGACAGACCATTTTATCCGGCATATGGGCCTGCTCGAAAACAGCAGCGTGGTTATTCAGGATATGGCCCCGGTCCCCGGCTGTAGCCGGATCAATATAAAAGGCGGCATAAAGACCGGACTGGTCGTAAACGGAAAGATCGCATGAAAGATCAACCCCAACCCCGCAGGTAAGGCAGGTCACGTCACGATGACGCGGTAAGACGTCACGCTTGAACCATTCATCGCTATTGGAAGGATCGGTAATGGCCCTTTTATTCTCCGGTGCAAACTCCCGCACCGGGGAACGCATCATTGTTCCGGCCAGCAATTCACTGGTCTGCATCCACGCGGCAACACCGAGCACGCCCTTGAAGTCCCTGCGCCGTCTCCGGGCCAGAAGAAACATGCCGCGATAAAGACGGTCCAGAGTTGTTCCGCCCTCCTCGCTGGAGTCGAACATTATGTATTCATTGAAACTTCCGGGTAGAGTCAGATTGAAGGGAGTACGGATCATGACTGATCCGGTATCATTGCGCGGCACCAGAAAATCGGCAAGATCATGACCGTCCGTGGGCAGCCAGGCCATTGTTCCACCAATGGTCAGCATGGAGCCGAGCACTTTCATATAATCATCAGCCACCTCACCAAGTCCGCCCACACCTATGGAATATTCAGTCTGGGAAAACCCCCGCGAGAAAACGCGTCCCTCATCAACACGCGAATGAAAAATATCCGCAAGGGAACCGATGACTTTCAAGTCTGCCTGAGCATTTTCACCGGGAACAAACCTGAACCGGCCAATAGGGGAGTCAGCTATCTCCATGCGCTCCCAATTTTCCAGAGCCTGACGCTCCCAGTGCACGGATTGCAGGAATCCCATAGCCTCACTATGGGTTGAAAAAATATTAAGGGAACGGGTCATCCCGGCTGTATCAAGAACATTGCGGCAGTAGGAACAAAGAGCACAAATGGCAAGCGCACCGTTACGCTTGCGCAGAATTTTCATGGTCCGCACAATGGATCGAATACCGGCACTGCTCAAATAACGGACCTCAGCCATATCAAAAGCGACACAAGCGAGATTCCCATCGGCAAGGAGATCTTTCAAGGTCCGGTCCAGCTCTCCGGCCCCGTAAGCATCTATCCTTCCGCCCATCGAGACAACAACAGTCTCTCCATGTCTGCGAACTTTTATATCCATTCCTAACTCCTGTTCAACTCGACCCCGGAATATGGTATCAGGTACTTGAACAGCATAGACATAAGCATAGTGGATTGTGAAGTTGCTTCTGGAAAAACTGTACTATTTTTTCCGGCTCTGATAATTATGTCTATAAGAGGGAGAACCATGAAAAAGAACTTGAATTTCGCGGATGACTTCGCCGAAAAATATCACGGCAAGCTCATCCCTACCAAAGAAGCGATCAAACTGCTTAAAGCAATGGTGACCGACGCTGCGGTATCACCTGAAGGTGAGTCGCGCTCTGCAAAAAACAAGCTCGTACTTTTTGAATCTCCCTGCCCTGACACCGAGGATAAATCCCCGTCTCTGGCGGAATTATGTATTTTTGCCGAAAGACCGTCTGAGTCATTTATAATTGAGAACAAACTGATAAATGCACGGGAAGTAAATGAAGAAGAGCTTGTAAGGATTCTCGAAACCAAAAACGCAAAAGGCCATGTGCATTACGTTTGTTTCAAGGAGAGCTCATCCGGCAAGAGTTGCGCCATCTGCAATTGCTGCCCCGGATGTTGCGGGCCTTTGAAGTCCGGAGACAGTAAGGTTCCACTGCTGGTCCCGTCCGGCTATATCGCCGTTGTGAACCCGCGAAAATGCATCGGCTGCGGCCAGTGCATGGAATACTGCCCCTTCGGAGCTATGAATCTGCGCGATAAGCGCATGCGCATTGATCCCAAGAGGTGTATGGGATGCGGAGTGTGCACAAACAAATGCCGCAAGGATGCCCTGCGTCTGGCACGCAACAAAAAACACCCCGAACCTTTGCTGGTTGATAAGCTGAAATAATGAAAAAACAGTCCGGTTTCACCACGGACCGGATGCAACGGCTAGCCGTCAGGAAAAGTGCGCCGCAACTCTAATATTTCATCCAGATTTTCGAAAAACAAATCAGTTAGATGCGGGTCAAACTGCTTGCCCTTGCTCTCCTCGAAATAATCTTTAATTTTTTCGATGGGCCAAGCTTTTTTGTAAACACGCTCACTGCCGAGTGCGTCAAAGACGTCCACAATCCCGATAATCCGTCCGTATATATGAATATCGTCACCGGCCAATGCGCGGGGATATCCTTTACCGTTCCACCATTCATGGTGCTCATAAGCAACTATCGCTGCGGCCTTGATGATCGGACGCTCGGAATGCTTTAAAATTTCGTGTCCTATGGTGGTGTGCGATTTGATCAGCTCGAACTCTTCGGGGGTAAGCCGTCCCGGTTTGTTGAGTACGGTGTCAGGAATACCGATCTTACCTACATCATGCATCGGAGAGGCCAGACGCAAGAGATCAGCTTCTTCTGCACTCAGGCCGTAACGACGGGCAAGGATATAGGCCAGTTCGGCGACTCTGCGGACATGGTTCGCAGTTTCATTGGAACGGGTTTCCACAACTTCGCCCAGAGTGAGAATCACTTCTTTCTGGGTTTCAATTACCTCATCCTGAATAGCCATCAGCGCATCCTGAGCTTCACGGCGCACTTTAATCTCGTGGCGCAGATCCTCAGTCCTCTTTTCAACTTCGGCTTCAAGATGTTCTTTGTAACGACGGTTTTCTTTGATCAGGGTAGCTCTTTCAAGTCCCTGCCCCAGAGCATGCTCAAGAATATTCAGGTCCACTATGGGCTTGGTCACGAAATCCCAGGCGCCAAGCCGGACAGCCTTAATGGCGTCCTGAATAAGTCCTGCACCTGAGACTACAATGATCGGGGTGTCAGGGCTTTCAGCTTTAACATGTTCAAGGACTCCGAAGCCGTCAACCTTGGGCATGTTCAAATCAACAAGAACAGCATCCGGCTTTTCCCGTTGAAATATTTCAATCCCTTCCTGACCATCACAAGCATCAATAGTGTTGAACCCGGAATCACTAAGATAGTCGCAGATTGTTTCCCGCACAAAATCTTCATCATCGATGACAAGGAGAGTTAATTCAGAATTATCCAATTGTTACCTCTGATCATTTATACGCTTAAGCTGTAATATCCACCATTTGATTACAGACATAGCAAAAAAACTATCCATTTAAAACTGTTATTCTAAAAGTATAACCCTCCTAATAAAGAAAAAAGGCACTGGAAAAGAATTTCCCAGTGCCTTAGCTACTTAATGTGCGTTAAAAGAATTAATCTTCAAAACGCTTCATAGAAATGATGCTGATAGGATCAACCGGAACATCGTCCATGGGACCGTAAGAACCGGTTTTTACTTTTTTAATTTTTTCAACAGCTTCCATGCCGTCGACAACTTTACCGAATACGCAGTAGCCCCAGCCCTGAGGGTTCTTGCCGGAATGGTTAAGGAAACCGTTGTCTTTCACGTTGATAAAAAACTGTGAGGTTGCGGAATGGGGGTCCATGGTGCGAGCCATAGCCAAAGTGCCCAGCTCGTTTTTGAGGCCATTGTCTGCTTCGTTTTCAACAGGAGCGTGGGTATCTTTCTGCTTCATGGAGAAGTCGAAACCACCGCCCTGGACCATAAAGTTATTGATGACGCGGTGAAAAAGGGTTCCTTCGTAGAAGCCTTCATCAACGTAGCGCAAAAAGTTTTCTACTGTCTTGGGAGCTTCTTTCTCGAAAAGTTCAATCAGAACTTCACCTTCAGGTGTTTCCATAAGTACCATGGGATTGGACATATTTAGTTCCTCCGATTTTTTTTTATCTTACCCGCGATGGGGATTTTTGATCTACATTAAAACAAAAAAGTACGCTACTCCGAGCAACATAAGCATCAAACTGGGAATGACAACCTTTTTCCATGCACTGACCATATCCACTTTGAAATATTCGCAGGTCAGAAGGAAACAAATATGCAGCGGCGAAGCCATGATCCCGGCGAAACCGCAGAACATGCACAGCACGGCCCAAGCCGGAAGCTGATCCTGCATACCGGACGCCTGCACCAGACCAACCACCAGCGGCATGGCCGAGCCGACAAAAGCCAGAGTAATCCCGGCAATAAAGCCGACCAGAAACGGAATAAACACCGCGGCGGCAATGAGCGCAGCCTCTCCGCCGGCCAGACGGGACAGTTCATCCACTACCCCGCAGGCTCCCAGAATATCTTTGAATACAAATACGCAGACAATCATGAAGATCATGTCCAAAAACCGTCTTTCGAGAAGCAGTCCCCGAATAATTTTCCCTGCTCCCGGATTTGCGGACAGGACACAGAAAACCGCCCCCAGCAAAGCAAGGATAATGCCCATCTCAAAAGGAATGTCCGGAAAAAAGAAGCTCAACAGGGTTTCAAAAACAAAGGCCCCGGCAATGGCAACAATCAGCGGCAGTCCTTCTTTTAAAACAAGTTTGAAATCCCGTCCGTTAGCAGAAACATCTGCCTCGCTGCCATTGTTAGCCATCGGCAGGACCGAAGGACGCAGATAGAAAAAATATCCCAACCCGATACAGGCAAAAGCTCCCGGAAAAGTATAACCGATATACTCAAAAATAGTCATACCGCACAGCGAAGCGGCGAGGATCATTCCCGGATAAAGAGGCCACGCCAACTCCCAGACATGGCGGAACCAATAATTGATGATAACCTTGTCCTTACCGGAAACATCCAGCCCGTTGGCCGCTTCCTGAATCATGGGAGCGGAGAAGATGGCCCCTCCCGGCATGGGCAGCAGACCGATAAGCGCCGGAAAGAAAACCAGCCGCAACCTTGGGCTTCGCAAGTACCCGGTCAGGGAATTCATAATCCTTCCGGCCTGTCCGGTTTTCTCAAGCAACCCTGAGAGAACCATAATCAGGGCCACAATCATAGCCAGAAAAACCGTCTTCTCATCCAGCAGGGCCGAAGCACTTACCTTAAGTACTTTCCCCACCCCCATGGACGTTAGCGCAGCAAGAATCCCCCCACCCATCAGAATCGACAGACCGACTCCAAGCCGAAGCCTGATCCCGATAAGCATGCATATAAAAACTAAAATAATCTCAAAAAGAGGCCACAGATTATGCAGTAGATTCATATCTACACCCCGGATGCGATAACAGGTTAAGGAATAATAGCCAGATTCTTACGGGCAATCTTGTTCTGCGGGTCGATCTGCAAAGCCTTGCGCAGCCACTCCTTGGCCTGAACATTGTCACCGCGCATGTAATAGAGCAAACCCATGTTGATCATGTGGTTGACATCCTGCGGCTCAAGTTCACTTGCTCTGCGCAAGTCAATCATTGCGGCATCAAAGTTACCCTGCTGCATATGCACTATACCCCGGTTTCCGAGCGCGACAGCATAATCGGGGTTCAGCCTTAAAGCCTTCCTGTAAAGTTCCAGTGCGGAATACAGTTCCCCCTTACGGCTGAGGATAGCAGCAAGACTGCTCATTGCTTTATAGTGGGAAGGGTCAGCTTTGACGGCTGCCTTGAAATGTTTTGCGGCTTCGGTGAAATTCTTTTCCCGTTCCAGCAGATTACCGTAATTGTAGTGCATGTGATGGTTATTTTCAGTCACAGCCAGCGCGCGGGTATAAAGAGCCCTGCTATCCTTCCAATGTCCGGTCTGGAGATACGCCCCGGACAGCAAGACAACAAGGATAAACGCCCCCAGACCAACAGCGGCTTTCCCCGGCACACGCCCGGAATCAACCAGCTGGGCTGAACCGAAAGCGAGGATCATATAAATTCCCATAAAAGGAATGTAAGCATAGCGGTCAGCCATGGACTGGTCACCAACCTGAACAAGGCCGATAACCGGAACAAGGGTTCCCAGATACCAGAACCAGCCCACTGCACCGAGAGGGAACTTCTTGATAAAACGGACCGCGACAGCGGAGACTGCAATGAGGAACAAAGCTGCCAGAGTCGGTTTCCAAAACGGGATTTCATGCGGATAGGGGTAGAAAACGGCCAGATTGACCGGGGCAATCATCTTGCCCAGATAGGCAACCCACGAAACAAGGGCATTGGAAAGGCGAAGGCTTAAAGGGAAGGAGTCCACGCTCTGCATGGCTCCCCCGCCATGCTGGGCCATAACGGTCAGCACGGAAGAAAGCACTGAAAGTCCGAAGATCGGCAGCTTTTCCAGAATCAATTTACCCAGCTGCGCAACAGGATTCTTTGCGAAATCCACACGGTTCAGAGGCCAGACATCCAGCAGCACCAGTGCCGCAGGAAGGGTTACAACCATTGGCTTGGCCAGAATCCCCAGTCCGGTAAAGAAAAATGTCAGCGCGTATGACGCCATTTTCCTGTCGTTAACCCAGCCCAGCCAGCTGTGCATGGCACTAAGCCAGAAAAAGGTAGACAGCACATCCTTACGCTCGGCAACCCAGGCCACGGATTCCACATGGACCGGATGCACGGCAAAAAGCGCGGCTGCGAAAAACGACGGAATCAGCCCCCCTTCCTTGAATCCGGCAGTAGCTTTGATCAGGAAAAAGAAAAGCAGCAATACGTTGCAGAGATGAAAAAATACGTTAACCAGATGGCGCGCACCCTCAGAATCACCGAACAGGGTGGTATCGAACATGTGCGAGACAACAGTAAGTGGATGGTAGTTGGAAAGCTGAAAGGTGCTGAAGGCCCAGCCGATATTTTCACTGGAGACACCCTGCATAACACGCTGGTTGTTGGTAACGTAACTGCCGTCATCGTAAGTGACCAGCTCAAAGCCGCCGCACTGGGCATAGACAATAAGTACCAGCGCGGACAGGATTGCCGAAGCAATCAGGTTTTTCTTTAATTCATTTCCAGCTTTCGCTACGCTCATGGCTATTCCGCCTGTCCCCTTTTGGGAACACCTTTCAGGAAATCACTTTTCAACCAGCCCAGCCTATGCCCCAGCGTTTCACAGGAACAACGCAATACCCCCAGCCCGTAGCGCACCGAACGGGCAAAACTGATGGAGGAGGAATCATCCATGTAGCGTGTCGGACAGGTCACTTCCCCGATGTCGTAACCGGAATAAATGATCTGGCAGAGCATCTGGTTATCAAAGATAAAATCGTCGCTGTTCTCTTCAAATGGAATATTTTCCAGAAGATCGCGGGAGAAAGCACGGTAACCGGTGTGGTATTCCGAGAGGTGGTAACCGACCAGCAGATTCTGGAACCATGTCAGCGCACGGTTGGAAACATACTTATAGAGCGGCATTCCGCCCTTGCGAGCACCTGTACCGAGAATTCTCGAGCCGAGCATGCAATCAAAGACCCCGTTGGCAATGGGCGAAACCATAGCGGAGATAATAAGGGGAGTGTACTGGTAATCAGGATGGACCATGACCACCACGTCAGCACCCATATCAAGGGCGGTCCGGTAGCAAGTCTTCTGGTTTCCGCCATAACCGGTATTGCAGGTGTGGACCATTGTCTTGATGCCGAGGATTTTGGCCTGCGAGACAGTATCATCCCGGCTGCAATCATCAACCAGCAGAATTTCATCCACTACATCAGCCGGCAGTTCGTCCAGAGTTTTTTTCAAAGTGGATGCCGCATTATAAGCAGGCATAACCATGACAACTTTTTTACCATTTACCATTACTAGATTTTCTCCTGAAATTAACTGCCCAAATATATTCTTATGTCTTTGAAGTCTTCTTTTGTAGATACGAAGCAGGCTTACCACCAAACCTGTGAGCGAATCAAGTTAAGTAAAGTACAGCTGTTGCCTGTGCTGCCTCTTTTTAGTAATCAAGCAGCAACTTTTCTATAAAACTTAGCAGACAGGGAATTTAAAAATGCAGGAAACCGAAATAAGAGAATATATCTATAAAATCATCATGGATAAATGCACTGCGGACAAAGAAGCCCGTCAGGATGCCCTTGGCGAATTCATCGCCATGACTATGCCCAATATCGACGAAGGCGCGGTCCGCAACATCAAATCCATGATCCCGCCTATCACCGACCTCTACGATAAATGGGCAAACATGTTCGTTGAACGCCTGCTTGAAACCGTACCCCGCAACCAGATTGAAGAGCTTTGCAGCGGCACTGCTGACAACGATTCCGCACTGGTGCTGGTTTACATAATGTTCATGGAATCCGAACGCATGGAAAAACAGGTCGCCGATGACATCGCCGCTTTCGCCCCCACTCAGGACGACGAAGCCGGAAACATCGCCAGTGCATACATCCGTTCCAAGCTGACCCTTATCGCCGAAGAACAGAAAAAGAAAGACGCCCCCATCCAGTAAGGAGAGTTGGAAATGTTCAGCAATATCATCGTCAGAACCCCGGCTGAAAATCTCGGACAAGGGCTGACTGAGGCAGGACTCGGCTGCCCGGACATTCCCCTGACCCTTGCACAGCACAAGGGCTACATAAAGTATTTCGAACAGGCCGGAATCAAAGTCACCGTCCTCCCTGCGGTAGAAGAATATCCCGATTCCGTTTTCGTGGAAGATACCGCTGTGATGATCCCGCACGAAAACGGTACGGCAGCTTTCCTGACCTGTCCCGGTGCTGAATCAAGACGCGGAGAAGTCGACCATATTCAGACCGCCATTGCAGCCCGGACGGATGAAATTATCCGCATGGAAGGTAACGGCCTCATGGAAGGCGGAGACGTCTTGCTCATGGGCAAGACCTTTTATGTCGGCATTGACACCCGAACCAATGCAAAAGGCTGCGGGCAGTTCACTAAAGCTGCTGCTAAATTCGGGTACAAAACCGTGCCCGTGCCGTTTACCAACGGCATACCGCATCTCAAGACGGAACTTTCCGCGCTGGACGATGAAACTCTGATCATGAGCGCACGCTTTGCAGAACGCGAAGAATTCAGCGGCTTCAAAAAACTGATCGTACCGGAAGGTGAAGAATACTCAGCCAACTGCCTCTATCTGGGCGACAGACTGCTCGCACCGGAAGGATTTCCCAAGACAGCAGAACTGCTTGATAAAAACGGCTTCAAGCCAGATTTCATCAACATGTCGGAATTCCGCAAAATGGACGGCGGACTGACCTGCCTTTCTTTGAGATGGTAATAAAAAAGCGGGGATGCTGATCTTGATCAGCATCCCCGTTTTACTAAATTGCAATCTTTTCCAACACATCCTGCAAAATTTCTTCTTCACTTTGATCCGAACGCACAATGTGATGCGCGGCTTCCATAAAACTCGGTTCAAAACGGTTCAGCATCAGCGAAATCTGTTCGCGGGCATCATCGGAACCGTCCGAAGCCGCCAGCAGAGTCATAAAATCGCACATGATAAAAAGGACCTTTCCATTGTCCTTCAACAGCTTACGGATCTTTTCGGACTTGGCAGCCCCGCGCGGAAGGCTGACGATCTGATTATCGCCCCCGGCGAGCTTCTCCAACACCGGGTTACCATCACTGCGGCTGACAACCACACACTCCCGGCCAAGTTTTTCAGCCACTTTTGCAGCTACGGACTTGCGCAGATCGTCATTAAGACAAAGAATAAAAACATTACCCGAATCACGGCCGCCTATGATCATATCTTTAGCCATACCGTGAACGTAGACGCTTCTCTTTTCCTGATCATCCACAACATACTCAATATCCGTCATCTCGACATATTCTTTAGCCATCATAAATCCTTGTCTTTATTGATATCCTAAAATCTGAACAGAAAAATTAATCACTCCACCCCGGAGGGCAAGACTACTTGCGTTTAAAAAACACCGTACGCTTGTACTGCTCATCATCGGGATGCGGCTTGGAAACGTAGGTCATTTCCCAGTCTTCAGCAAAAAGATCCACCGCAAAATCAAGCAGGCTGAACAGACCGTCTTTGATTTCAGCCTGCGGATACATTTTTATGAATTCTTCCGGCTCAAGTCCCAGATGTTTCTTCACGTAATATTCAGGACGGAAAGTGAGCAGCATTTCGGATTCAGAACGTTTTTCAAGCCCAAGGAGAATTGCCGCCATATGCCCTTTGGCAATATTCATCTTGCCGAGGATATCAATGAGCATGCCAAGGTCAAAAGTCCGTTCTGGCTCCTCATAGGCAAAATTGCAGACCCTGAAATCAACCTTGTCCATTGAATACAGCCCGGCAAGCTTCAACGCACCGGCGACAACCTTGGGTTCGAGATCATAACCGACAACTTCCCGCGCGCCACGCTCACGTGCGTAAAAAGAAAAATGTCCCATGTTGCAGCCCAGATCACAAACGCTCTTACCCGTAAAATCGAGATCTTTAAATTCAGGATCAATTCCGTCGATATCATCACCCACACCATCAGCGAGCTGCGTCTGCTCAAAATCATAGAGAGGACGCCAGATCAGCTCTTCACCTACTTCGGCAACAATTTTTTTCAATTCAGCGTTTTTGCTCATGCATACCTTCCGGAAAATCGTTAGTATTCAAAGTTCAAGACAGGGATATAGCCGCATTACGCTGCCAGCTCAAGGGTTGTTTCAGATTGCATGGAATCAGGATGCGTGCTACTCCAATAAGCCGAAATCAGGAGATTCTTTTGCAGCAGATCAGCGAACCATTTGCCCTCGGCAACTCAATTATCCACTCCATGCATCCCGGATTCAGGCTCGCCTGCGCTTTTCTTTTTTCCATTGCCGGAGCACTGCTGACAAACCTTACTGCAGCCGGAAGCGTTCTTGCCGCCGGAATCCTCTTTTCCATAGCTGCCCGCTTAAATTTCAAACACCTGCTCAAACGGCTGCTTATCGTTAACTTCTTCATCCTTTTCCTGTGGATTTTTCTGCCCTTTTCAAAGCCCGGAACACCTGTATTCAATGTCGGCCCATTCAACGCTACACTAGAAGGGATCACCTACACCGCGATCATCACCCTGAAATCAAACGGGATACTTCTGGCTATCACCGCATTGGTCGCAACCATGCCTGTGCAAACCCTTGGCTCTGCCATGCAAAGTCTGAAAATACCGGACAAACTCTGCCGTCTATTGCTTTTCAGCTGGCGCTATGTACATGTAATGATGACTGAATACACCCGTATGCGTCGGGCCGCCGCCATGCGTGCATTCAAACCACGCACAAATTTACACACTTACCGCACCTACTCTTGGCTCCTCGGTATGCTGCTGGTACGCAGTATGGACCGTGCACACCGGGTCTGGCAGGCCATGCTCTGCCGCGGATTCAACGGCACATTCCACACCCTGAGCAGCTACAAAACCGGTAAACGGGATCTGACCCTGCTGGCAGTCACTGCCGCTTGTGTTACAGTCTTTATCTCCCTTGAATTCAATATTATCGAGGTTTCCCTGTGAGTTCGCCCATATTTTCACTGCATGATGTAAGCTTTTCATATCCCGGAAATGATGTGCTCAAAAACGTGGATTTCGAACTGCGGAAAGACCAGAAGATCGGCCTCACCGGATACAACGGCTCGGGTAAGACAACCCTGCTGCATATCATTATGGGACTACTGAAGCCGCAAAGTGGACAGGTCCGCTACATGAATAAGGACCTGAAAACGGACGAAGATTTTATGGAGCTGCGCAAAGGCGTAGGACTACTCTTTCAGCAGGCCGACGATCAGCTGTTCTGCCCCACGGTGTTGGAAGATGTTGCTTTCGGACCGCTAAATCTGGGCAAGTCTCCGGAAGAAGCCCGCAAAACAGCCGAATACACCCTCTGCACCCTTGGCCTTTCCGGCTATGAAGACCGGGTATCCTACCGCCTTTCCGGTGGCGAAAAGAAACTGGTTTCCCTCGCCACGGTTTTGGCTATGGAGCCGCAGGCTCTGGTACTCGATGAACCGACCAATGATCTCGACCCAACCATGCGCGAAAGATTGATCGAAATCCTCAATTCGCTTGATATCGCCATGCTGGTAGTTTCCCACGATCTTGATTTTCTGGTACAGATTACTGACATGGAGTATTCCTGCAGCAAAGGAAAAATCCTCCGCGGTGCTTCAAATTTCAAAGACAATCACGACTACGGGCAATGTGAACTTTAACCGGAACCCGAAAAGGAATGTATCATGACTAAATTTCGTAATCTCATCTTAATTTTAGCCGCTATTTTCATGCTTTCAAGCTGTCTTGGAGAAAATAATACAGTAACCATGAAAGTTGCATCCACAGCCTACACATCGCACGTAGCCCAAACATCCGCACATCCCTTTCTGGGAGCATGGGGTGATGAGCTCAAGCCGGGGATGAAATGCATAGCTGTTTCAAGGGACCTTATTCCCAAGGGCCTGACCCACAATACCAAGGTCAAAATAGAAGGACTGTCGGGCGAGTACATCGTCAAAGATAAAATGAACAAACGCTGGACTGATAAAATCGATATCTACATGGGCCTCGACACCAAAGCGGCCAAAGAATGGGGCAAACGAGAAGTGACAATTACTTTCGAAAAACAAGAAAAAAAATAAGTTTCCCCCACTCAAAGCAGGCTTAAAAGGCGTATCCCGGCAACAGGATACGCCTTCTTTTTTCATACATTAAAGTAACTTAAAAAAATATTTACCACCTGCCCCGATCCACTCTTTATTTTTGCGTCCGATTTACGTAAAGATGAGCTTTCGCGGCCACGGATGAAGATGTTATCCATAAAATTTACCGCCGCATTAAACGGAGAACAAATTGAGCGAACGGAAAAGAAATCCTCACCAGTCCATACGGGCCTACTGCCTATGGTGCATGGGCGGCAGCCCGCAACTTGTCAGGGAATGTGAGGACAATGATTGCTCTCTTTATGAATTGCGCGGTCCGAAAACCGAGGAATCACAAAGAACCTGCATCCGCGCTATTCGCAGACACTGCCTCGCCTGTACCGTAGGCGATCGTCAGGCGATTCGCGATTGTAAAGAAAAAGAATGCGTGCTGCGCCGGTTCCGCTTCGGTGTGCACCCCAAAACCATGCAGAAACGCCGCAAAAGACAAATTGAAAAAAGCCATTTGATGCTGCCCGGCCTTTAAGCCTTCGGGGAGCCTCCCGGCGGGCGCTTTCAGCGGGACCAAAGAAACTTTTTGTAAAAAGTTTCTCTGGACTCTTCAAAAACTTTTATTATGGCTTCGCCGTTTCGCATTAAAGTTTGTGTAAAAAATAAGCCCACAATATCTCACGAGATATTGTGGGCTTTACTTATGGTTCAATTTGAAAAATTTATCTGCGAAGCATAATTAAAACGTCTTTTGGGAAAAGAGGATGGGGAGGCATCACAAATCCGAAGGACGCATGCTCAGGGATATTCTTTTACGCTGGGTATCAACTTCAAGCACTTTGACTTTCAGGGGTTGTCCGGGATGCACGACTGTTGCAGGATCACGCACGAAATCATCGGCCATGCGGCTGATATGAACCAGTCCATCCTGATGCACTCCGATATCCACAAAAGCCCCAAAAGCGGTCACGTTGGTCACGATTCCGTTCAGGATCATGCCTTCACGCAGATCGGAAACTTCTTTCACGGAATCATCAAATTCTACGGCTTCGAACTTCTTACGAGGATCGCGGCCCGGCTTCTCAAGTTCCTTTATGATATCTTTAAGGGTCGGCAATCCGAGATCATCAGAGACATAATCTTCAAGTTTTATCTGAGAGCGTAACTCAGAAGACTTGATCAGATCCGCCACATCCGCACCGAGGTCTTTGGCGATTCCGGCAACTGCTTTGTAGCGTTCCGGGTGAACAGCCGTACCGTCCAGAGGATTCTTGGCTCCGCGAATACGCAAGAAGCCTGCACACTGCTCGAAAGCCTTGGGACCGAGCCGGGGAACCTTGAGTAATTCCCGGCGGGAACTGAACGGCCCGTTTTCATCACGAAATTTAATCACATTGGCAGCCAGCACAGGACCTAAGCCGGAAACTGACTGCAACAATCTCGCGCTGGCAGTATTCAACTCCACCCCGACCATGTTCACGCAGGATTCGACCACGCGCCCAAGGCTATCGGCCAGCCCTTTCTGGTCCACATCGTGCTGATACTGACCGACACCGATGGATTTGGGATCAATCTTGACCAGCTCCGCTAAGGGGTCCATGAGCCTGCGCCCGATGGATACCGCACCGCGCACGGTGAGGTCATAATCCGGGAACTCTTCACGGGCAATTTCAGAGGCGGAATAAACCGAGGCTCCCGACTCATTGACCATGATCACCTGAATAGATGAATCAAGAGCCAACTCTTTCACAAACTGCTCAGTCTCACGTCCGGCAGTACCGTTACCGATAGCCACCGCTTCAATGGAATATTTATCCACCAGAGCGCTGACAATGCGTGCGGCCTCCTTCTTCTTGCCTTCGGAAGTTACCGGATAAATGGTCTCGTTGTGCAAGAGCGTTCCCTGCGCATCAAGGCAGACCAGCTTGGCTCCGGTACGAAAACCAGGATCAAGGGCCAGCACCCGCTTACCGCCCAGTGGCGGAGCAAGCAGGATTTCACGCAGATTGGAAGCAAAAATATTGATTGCCTCGGCATCAGCCTTTTCAAGCAGCACACCACGTAATTCTGTTTCCATCTGCGGAGCCAACAAACGCTTGTAGCTGTCAGCGGCAGCCTGCTCAACCTGCTTGGAGGCGGCAGAATTGGAACGGACCAGCTTGCGGTACAGGATTTCCAGTGCTTCTGCTTCTTCCGGGCGGATGGAAACCTTTAAAAATTTGTCACGCTCACCACGAGACAAAGCGAGGATACGGTGTCCGGCCGCTTTTTTGGCCGGCTCGCGCCAATCAAACCAATCCCGGAACTTGGAAGCCTTGTCCTTGTTCTCGTCTGTCTGTGCTGCCTTGGTCGGCTTGGATTCAATCAGGGCCTTGCGCTCGAAAAGAGAACGCACCGCCTCACGGGTGACTGTATTCTCGGCAATCTTCTCTGCGATAATATCTCGCGCCCCGGCCAGCGCATCGTCCACAGACTCCACGCCTTTTCCAGCAGAAACAAATGCTTCAGCTTCTTTTACCGGATCACATTTTTGGGCAAAAATCTTATAGGCCAGCGGTTCCAACCCCTTCTGTATTGCAGCCTGTCCCTTGGTTTTACGCTTGGGCTTATAGGGCAGATACAGATCTTCAAGCTGGCGCATGGTCTCGGCAGCATCAATTTTTTTGCGCAGAGTATCATCAAGCTTGCCCTGCTCTTCAATGGACTTGAGCACGGTTTCGCGCCGCTTATCCAGCTCCTTCAACTTATCAAAAAGGTCACTGACCGCAGCAACCGCCACCTCATCAAGGCTTCCGGTGGCTTCTTTGCGGTAGCGGGAAATAAAAGGGATAGTCGCTCCTTCATCAAGAAGACCGACCACGGCTTTTACATTCTTAGAAGGAATACTTAGTTCAGATGAAATACGAGTAATATTTTTAGAATGCATAAAAACTACGAACCGGATTCTTCTTTTTTCAATTCTTCGGGAGACAGGGACCAGAAGGGAGTTCCGTCTTTGGTCAGGCGGAACTTGTACTTACGTTCTTCCCCTGCCTTGAGTTTGGCGGCCATGTATTCATATTCGCCATCCAGCTCAACCAGCACACCGTAAACCTTAACCCTTGCGCCGGGACGCAGGTCTTTGATGCGCGGCTCAACAAAATCTTTGGGGCCAAGATGAACAAGAACTTCTTCACCGTCTTCCTTATCTTTTACCAACACAGCAATCCCCTCGGTCATGCCGTCCATGGGAGTGATGTCCTTGATTTTAAGGAGCGTGCCTTTGAATACATCACGGTCGGTATTGTCATAAAGAGAGTCGTATTCTCCGCCTTTTTCCCATCCTTTCACATTCATATCACCGGCAAAAGCGATAGAAATGGAAAAAACCATAAGACAAAGTAAAGCCGCAGAAATTTGAAAAAAATTCTTGATCACTACAAAACTCCTTTTAAATCGAAGAACTTAACGGTTAAGCCATTTATTAAAGGCACGCAGGGTCACCTGCTTGATGTCAGGTCCGGCTTTTTTCCCAAGAAAGTCGGTCCGAACAAACTCGACTACAACTTCCCCGCTCTTCACGTCCACCAAGAAAAGACGGATAGAGTCAGGCAGGGAAATATCACTGGGATCATTAAAACCGACTGCGTTATCTGCAGAAATATCATAAAGCAACGCCAGATCGGCATCGACCCCGGAAAGCGCAGACTGTACTTCCGACACTACAGGATAATATTTTCCATACTTGCGGCGTTCCCACAAGCTGGATTTCTGAATATTTTCCAGAATCGCAACGTCACCGCCGTTAACAGCGTAAGTGGACCAGTTCAGCGTAAAAGCTCCGGATTCCTTGCAGGCGTTGCGCAGAGATTGGGTCATGCGCCAGCGGTACTTGTAATCAAAATCCATACTAAAAGTCCGCCACGGAAGCAAAGCCACCTTGTAAACCTTCCCTCCGGTATCAAATGGAGTACGGTAAGGATCAGTCATTGCACAGGAAAAGCAGACAAAACAAAACACCAGAAGCAACAGTATTTTTTTCATGACAACCTCATTATTGGTAATAATATACCAGTTTATAACGAGCAGGCCTGCATGTCCATAGAGTCGAAATATGCTTGGCGTTCGGGCTGTTTGCCGTTACACTCCGGCAGTTTTTCAATGTGGAGGAAAATATGTCCGGCAAAAAAAAGGCCCAGAAACTTTCCAGAAGAGGTTTTCTCTTCGGCGGATTCAGAAAAAAAGAAGACCGTGAGCAGGCCCAGAGTGCTGCAAAACCTATTGCAGCCAAGGAAGTCAATCTCGATACCCTCGCCGAGGCCAATGTTGCCTACGAAAACGGGCGGTTCGAAGAAGCGGCCTCAAAATACAAAGAGTTCATCAAAACCGAACCGCAGAACGCCGATGCCCGCAAAAGACACGGCCACTGCCTCTACAAGGCCGGTAAATATATTCAGGCAAAAGTTGAATTTGAACGCGCAATCCGCATCTTGGGCAAAGACAACTTCTCCTATCTGTACTTAGGACTTCTGCTTTGCCGAGCCGGGGCAGGTAAAAAAGCCATTCCGGTCTGGAAACTGTATTTCGACCCTGAAAACATCACCCTGCAACGGGAAATCAACCTACAGATCGCCCTCATCGAATCCGATCCAGAGGCTTCTTTCGAAGATGCCGCCAACATGGTTGAGCAGGTCATCGAAGAAACTGCGATGCAGGCTTAAAAAAGCAATATTTTACAAGCTTTCACTAGACTTAATCTGCTACAAATTTTGAAGCTATACGGCGAAGCCCTAGTAAAAGTTTTTGGGAGAGTCCAGAGAACCCTTTTGCAAAAGGGTTCTTTGGCCCCCGGAGGGACTAGTGGTAGCACCCGCCGGGAGACAAATTTACTCAGCCGCAAGTTCGCCGAGTCTGCGGACTCCGGCCTGAATTTCGTCACTCCAGAGCGATCCGCTGGAGAGCCGGATATAATTTGAAAATATATCCTGCGGAGAGAACACTGTACCGGGCACAATCCCGATTCCCTCTTCACGGGCCTTGAAGAAAAGCTCTACTCCGTCCTTTTCTTCGGGCAGCTCTACCCAGAGCACGGACCCGCCCTTGGGATTAGTAACCTTTGTTCCTTCGGGAAATGATAGACCTATCTCGGTACGCATCTTCTGCATCTGGTCCTTCATGGCGGCACGAAGCTTTTTAAGATGGCGGTCATACAAGGTTTCGCGCAGGTAGCGGGCAATGGCCATCTGGGTGGCAGCCACACAGGAAACATTGGTTGTGGCCTTGATTTCAAGGGCCTTTTCCAGATAACGTCCAGGTGCAAGCCAGCCTACCCGGTAACCGGGGGCTATGGTCTTGGAAAAAGACGAACAGAGCAGCACCCCGCCCTCACGGTCATAAGATTTGAATGTGCGTGGCCGGGATTCGCCGAAATAAATTTCCCCGTACACATCGTCCTCCACCAGAGGAATTTTGCGCTCCGCCAGAATTTTAACAATTTCCTTTTTACGGGCATCCGACGTGAGCCCGCCGTCAGGGTTGTTAAAATTAGGCGAAAAAATACAAGCCTTGATGTCAAAGGTGCGGGTGATGTCGTCCACCCTGTCCGGGTTGATCCCTTTTGTCGGGCAGGATGGAATCTCAATGGCCCGCAATCCCAGGTTTTCCACCAATTGCAGAAAGCAATAATAGGAAGGTGACTGGATAAGCACCAGATCACCGGGCCGGGTCAGGGTTCGCAGAGAAATATAAAGTGCTTCCATTGCCCCGGTAGTGATGATCAGCTCATCCGCCGTGGCATTTGATCCGCAATCCACTGAACGGAAAGCAATCTGCCGACGCAGGTCAAGGTTGCCGGGAATCATCTCGTATCCTGCGGTATCAAGCGGATTTTCCCGGATGACACTATTCATTATCTTGGCCAGTTGCCGGGTCGGCAGCAGGTCATTACTGGGACAAACCACTCCCAGCGGCAGCAATTCCTTGTTGCCGACAGTCTCAAGTGCAGTGCGGATAAGTTTGTTCTTGGTCGCCAGATGTGGCTCAAGCTTCTGGGTGGTCTTAATCTGCGGAGTGGGGATGGTGCGAAACTCGCTGCGCACATAATAGCCCGAACGGGGCCGTGATTCGATAAGTCCCCGCTTTTCAAGCTCTTCATAGGCATGGGAAACAGTTGAAATGGAAACCTTGAGCGTTTTGCTCATCTGGCGCAGGGAAGGAAGCTTGTCACCGGGCACGAGATCACCGGCTTCAATATGCTTTGAAAGCTCCTGTTCTACTTTTTTATATCTGTACTGATTCTCTGAACTGTCCAGATTCATAATTTTCCCCCTGCACTGCAAAACTGTTATGGTCCATTTTTCCAAAATCTGTATCTGTACTGATGTCAGATTTTGTGTAGACTGGCAAGAAGATCGAAATGGCACATTGAACTTTTTACCGGGAGAGGTAAGCATGGAATCCGTTATGAATTCCTCAAAGATAAAACGAAGCAGCGTACTGGTTTCAGCATTCAAGCAGGCACTGCCCATTGTTCTGGGCTATCTGCCTGTGGGTTTTGCCTACGGCGTTCTGGCCCGCAAATCCGGGATTTCCATAGACAACACAGTACTTATGTCCCTGATAGTTTTTGCCGGATCAGCACAGTTTATTGCAGTTGGGCTTATTGCCTCCGGCGCATCCGCCCTATCTGTCATCATCACTACCTTTATCGTCAACCTGCGCCATATGCTCATGTCCGCCGCTCTTTCGCCCTATCTTAAGAAATGGACCAAGCTGGAGCTGGCCGGCTTTACTTTCCAGCTGACCGATGAAAGCTTTGCGGTGCATTCCACCCGCTTTGCCAATGGCGATACACACAAGGGTGAAAGCTTCCTGATCAACTCCATTGCACAGGTGGCATGGGTCGGCGGAACTGTACTGGGTATCTTTTCCAGCACGCTCATCAATGACATAAAGCCCATGGGTCTTGATTACGCGCTTCCGGCCATGTTCATCGCCCTGCTCATTTTTCAGATTAAAGATAAAAGCCACGTAATCGTGGGGCTCATCACCGGGCTGCTCTCAACTGCACTGGCTCTTGGTGGCGCAGGACAGTGGAACGTAATCTTCGCCACTCTGATCGGGGCCACACTCGGTGCAGCAGTAAAATGGGGGAATAAATAATGGACCAGCAAACAATACTCCTCACCCTTTTCGGCATGATGGCCGTGACCTACATCCCGCGCATGCTCCCGGCCATGGCCCTGAGTTCACGCGACCTGCCCTCGCTGGTGGTCAAATGGCTGTCCTACGTCCCCACTGCGGTGCTCTCCGCCCTGCTGGCCCCGTCACTGCTCGCGCCCGAAGGAGTTGTAGATCTCAGCTTTAGCAACCTTTACTTCTGGGTAGCAGTGCCTACATTTGCGGTAGCCATGTTCACCCGCAACTTTTTCGGAACAGTGGCTGTCGGCATGGGACTGGTGGCAGCAGCCAGATATTTCTTGTAATTTCAGCAACAAAAGGATTCCAAAATGATTTCACGCGATGAAGCACTTGAACTTCTCAAGTCGAATGTAACTGAAGAAAACCTGATCCAGCATTCCCTTGAATCCGAGGCGGTCCTCGGTGCGCTGGCTGAAAAACTTGGACAGGATGTTGAACTCTGGTCCATGACCGGACTGCTGCACGATCTCGACTACAGCCAGACTGCGGACACACCGGAAAAGCATGGCCTGATTGCCGCTGAAATGCTCGAAGGGAAACTGCCGGACGAAGCGATTCAGGCCATCCGAGCCCACAACGGTGACATGACCGGAGTCGCACCGCAGACTGATTTTGATTTCGCCCTGCGCTGCGGTGAGACCGTAACCGGCCTGATCCACGCCAACGCACTCATGCGTCCCGAAAAAATGAACGGCATGAAGCCCAAAAGCCTCAAGAAAAAGATGAAGGCCAAAGCTTTCGCTGCCAGCGTGGACCGTGAGATCATTAAAGAATGTGACAAGGTAGGCCTTGAACTTGGTGATTTTTTCGCCCTGTCTATCGAAGCCGTAACCAAAGTAGCACCTGAAGTAGGTTTGGGATAAGTGTAACTGGAAATAAATTTTGTTCCCTGCTGGAACAATCACCAAAAAAAGCGGGCCGACATTATCCAGAAATGTCGGCCCGCTTTGTATCTGTTACAATCTAAAACAGCCTGGTTGCCACGTGCTCCTTAAAATAAGCATAGGTCATAATGAAATCTTCCCTGTTATGCGGCTCAAGGGTGAAGGTCGGCAACGGGTCAAGCTCCTGAGTACGCGAGATTATATAATCCCAATCCATGCTGCCCTGCCCGAGCGCGAGATGCTCATCCTTGCTGCCGTGATTGTCATGCAGATGCATGTGCCTGATATGCGGAGCAAAAGCATCAAACCAGACATCAAAATCGCCGTGCTCATATCCTTTGGAAAAAGAGAACCAATGGCCAAGATCGAAACAGATACCGATATTGTCCCGGTCCAGATCCCTGACCAGCCGCACAATAGCATCCGGGGTAAATTCGTAAGTATTCTCGAGGCACAGCGGAGGATGATCCGGCCATGAATTGCTAAGGCGACGAATCCCCTCAACGCAATTGGTGTAGGCACGCTCAAAGAGAGGCGGCTCCAGCCATGAAGTAAATGAAGGATGCAATACCATTCGCTTTGGGGAAAAAATCTTGGCCAATTCGAAAGAGGTATGCAGGGTATCTATGGAAGCGTTGCGGATCGCAGGATTCAAACTGGATGGCTTGAGATCCAGAAAAGGAAGGTGCACTGTACAGCCAAGCTCGGCCTCGGCAAGACGATCCCGGATATCCAGTAACCAGTCCATGCTCAAACACTCATCACCGAGGCAATCCAGACCTAATTCGGGCTGGATGGAATTCTCAATAAAGAAATCAAGATACTCTGGAGTATTATAAATATATCGTAACGGCAGATTGACGTAACAGGTTTCGAATTCAGGCTTCATTTCAGGTCTCCCTTCCGGGCCGAACCTTTCTACTGGTCAAGCCTGGTCTGTAAATAATCCGTGCCTTTGAAAACCATTTGTCCCACCGGGACAAAGGTAGTGGTGTGACGCATGGTCAGCACTGTTTCCTTTCCGGAACGAACGGAAAAGGTTTCACCCCAAGAAATAGGAATATTATCAACAAAAGCCTGTATTTTGCAACGGTCTCCGTTACTCCATACATCTTTAAGGGAGTATGAATCAGGCCGCATAAGCTTATGTTGCCCATTTGCCCAGTTAACAAAATCAGGATCGCCATCCTCACCCTGCAGCTCAAGAGCCTTTATTGTGCGGGGTGCAATGGACAAATAGAACTCAGACCTTTTCTTGCCGGGAGTTTCGCGCACAACCCGGTAGCGGGAAATTCCGTCCTGCCCTTCAAGCATGTATTTTGCCATAAAATTAGCAGGATCGGCGATGATCTCATGCCCGACATCCTGCCCACTATTGAGCAGAATAGAAGCCACAAAACCCTTGAGGTTCAAGATCTCCTCCCGACTGCTGCCAAGGATACCTTCAAGAATTATCTGATCACCTTCTACGGCCTCCAGAGTGCCTCCGGCACTGATAAAACGGGGCTGTCCGTTGAGCCAGCAGAGAAAAACAGGACCGTTAACTTCCGGCAGGTCCGGCTTGCTGCCTTTCCAGCGAACTCTGGCCTTGGCTTGCCTGCTGCCATCAATACGCACTTCCAGTGCCGGAAACTGTGACAGGGCCATGCGCGGAGCGGTAAGCAGATTGAGATTAGGCCGGTCACTGGCAAAAACCGCTACCGCTGGTTCAAGCCCGGAGTCCGCAACAGCTTTACCGGAAGTGGAAACCGGAGCACCGCGCACAAGTTCAATGCTCTTGCCCCGCAGAGGCTTGCCATTGATCAGGATTTCAAAACCCTTACCGCTCGGCGATTTGGGAAATGTAAATTCAGGAACGTCCAGCTCAATGCCGAATTCACGCAGCAGGTAAACTGTCGCCCGCAACTGCTGATGCACTTTCCAGCCGAGATCTTTGATATCTTTACTTACTTCAACAGCCATAGCCGGAATGCCGCGCTCATGCAGAGCGTAACAAGTCAAAGACTTCAACATCTCCGGGTACTGCGTGGCTTTGGCGAAGGTGTCGGTATTAAAGAGAGAAAACCAGTATGATTTGTTGCTTATCTGCGCATTCAACTTAGAAATAGCGCGAGCGCTCATCTCAGCCAGCTTAATGTCTTTATAGACTGCTGCATCAATGATGAGCGACTGCCCGTAACGCTTGGGATTACGCAGGCTGTTCACGTATTTGGGGCTGTAGAATCCGCTGCCCTCGTGAAGGTGGATAAAACCTTCGGCACCGGAAATGAGAAAACGAATCGCCCGCGCAAGGCGGTCTTCGTAAAAACTATTGTATTCCTTGTCGAAACGGCGGTTCAAATCGACATTAATCTGCCGGGTACGCCTGAGAATTGAAGGTTCATTGGCCCGGGGGACAATTATAAGGCTGCCTTTGCGAACTTTACAGCGGGTCAGCAGCTGGGCGGTGAAGAAACCGGAAAGCTCGTCTCCCTGAATACCGCCCTGAACCATGATTACAGGTCCCGGTTCATCACCGAAAACCCAGGTCACCCGCAAAGGATACTGCGTACCTTCAAAAAAGGTGTAGTTCTTTACCTGCTGTGCTGCTGCCGGAACAGCAAGACAGAAAATAAAAACACTAATTAAGAACGCGCGACAAAGGATATACTTCACTGAAAATCAACTCACCCTTATTTGTAGTGATCATCAACCTGATTCCGTAAATGTCATCAAGTTCAGCACCAGAAGGAAGCCCAAACCGGGTTCTGACCACTTTGAACCTCTGGATATGAAAAGACATATCGTTCCGGTTGGCTTTGATTTCAACGCTTTGGCCATTATTTTCAATCAACTGGACTTTAGCCAGTCCGCCAAGGGCAGTAGAAGTCTGTAAGTTATTCAGATCGAAACTCAAGGCAAGACTACTGCCTGACTTACGAAGCTTTACATTCTCAACACCAGCCCGCATCAGATTCTTATAAAAGAGGAGTTTTTTTAAATCGATGACATGCGCAGACTCCACCCTTTTCTCTTCCATGGGTACAGCTGCAAGCAGAGACTGCAACTCGTTAGGATCATAGGAGTCGAGAATCTTGTTTACATTCTCCAGACGCTCAAGCTGAACAGAGGCATCATTCAGGGTCTTCTGCAGTTCTATTTTTTCCTGCTTCAACTGGCCGTTTTCCGTCCAGAACGTATAACCTGCCCAGGAACCGACTCCGGCGCAAACCGCCAGCAGAATAACAATCCAGACAAGAATATTCAGCCAGAAAGGGCTGAGACGGTAACGCTTGACGGTATCATCGTCGCGCATGAAAAGCACATTGTACTTGGTGTTGCCCATTAGAGCTTTCTCCATTGTTCATCGACAATCAGCCAGCCGTCCTGATTCGGACGGAGAACCAGTTTTTTCAACCCCTTATCACTATACCCGGAAGAATCCGAATATTCCTGCTTAAACACAGCTTCCAACCCCTTTGGATGCTCACGCAAAGAAACTTTTCCAAAACCGACAGAAGAAGGACTGCGCTCTTTCCAGATGGTAATCTTATTCTTCTTAATGAAATCAGCTCCTTTCCTGCGTCCTTGCCGCGCACGGGGATCATAATGGGAAATATATTTATCCGGGTCGGCAGAAAGCCAGCTCTGCTTCCATTCATCAAGGAATTTTTGGACTCCGCCCTGTTTTGTAGCAAGATATTTCTTTTTCAGCGAACGGATAGACGGCCCGTATTCACGGCCTACGATCTTCCATTGTCCATCAACTTTCTGCCAGTAAAGACGTTTTGAGGATGAAGAGGAAAGCCTGCCGGACCGATAGTACTGGTCAAACCATGTAACCCAATAATCAGGACCACGCAGGGCGCGCAGGTTATAAATTTCAATATCAATCCATCCGGCACGGGAAAATATTCTTTTTTTCCTATTCTCAAAGGCTTTGAAAGAACGATTCTCAGACTTGGCAAACAGGTCTGGCGCATAAGCCTCAAAAAAACCAAGATCCCGCGCTTCCCAGTCTGACACCCATTTATAAACCAGTTCTTCAAGCTCACGCGAATCAGCGGACTGGGTTTCTCCGACATTATCCCAGCTGACCTTCTGCCCGATAATGACAGGAGCGCCCGGCCTGATGGTTTCGTCAAGGTAATTCATGTCATCATTAACCAGTGCCACGCATCCCTTGGTATCCATGGGCACGAGCTTCTTGCCGCGGCCATGAATCCAGATGCCGTAACCGGTCTTATCTTTGATGCGGTCCACAGGATTCGGAAAGTCGAGTGGGAAAGCCATTTTTCCATAAAGCTCAAAATCTTTTAGCCCGGTTCTTTTGCCTGTAGTGAAATAAACGCCTTCAGGTGTTTTCAGATCGCCTTCGATTTTTTTATCCCCGGCGGCCTGTCCGGTTGCGCAGGTAAAACTGGCTTCAGCGTGTAAGGGGCTTTTATGGATCAGCAGGTGAAGTTTCTGTGATTCCTTATCCACGGCAAGAATATAATCGGGAACCAGCGGGGTCGGCTCTATTACAGGCTCCCATCCCTGCGCATGCACAGTGGATGTAAAACAAGTAAGCAGAACACATACTGCAGTAAAAAATCTAAAAACATCTATCATATGAGCCCGATACCCCATCACCTGCAAAGGCAAAAGACTGAATTAAAAACATTAACAGAATTAAAACAAAACAATCTAAACGCAAAACCTGATTCATCAATCAAATCAAGCTAATTGCATTACATATAAAAATGTTATTTCAATCAGCTTCCATACAACACTTTTCGAATATTAAAAAGAGCCTTTTTAAGGTCCTGATATTATGACAAATGATTCACAAAGAAGAAACCCCGGTGCTGCACTGAAAGCAACACCGGGGTTATAACCAATTATTAACAGCCGAACTGAAGCTGCTAGCCAAATACTCTTTCAAAAATCATCTCTTCATAGCGTGTGTAGTAGCCCATATCAAAGGCTTCATCCAGAACACCGCTATCAAGGTGAGAGTTAATGGTTTCATCCTTGCGGACTTCATCCGGGAAGGAAACCTTGTTCTCCCAACAGCGCATGGCCACTTTCTGAACCATCTCGTATGCCTTCTGGCGTTCAAGACCGGTCTCGAGCAAAGCAATGAGTACACGCTGAGAGTAAAAAAGACCATAAGAGGCCATGAGGTTGCGATCCATGTTGTCGCCGTTGATTTTCAGTCTTTTGAT
>PPCM01000529.1_pt1 | contig 31097 bp, 34 predicted proteins | sample 1555541 | NCBI WGS metagenome assembly PPCM01 (sample SAMN05284479, study PRJNA326546) | Marine sediment metagenome, whole genome shotgun sequencing project. | isolation source: marine sediment | place: Germany: Wadden Sea | collected 2012-09-05
AGAAAGCCACGGTTACGAGACCAACCTGTACAAATATAAACAAAAAGAATATGAGAACAAAAAAAATGACGCCCAAAAACATCACAGTGGGCAGAGAAAACATGGGACCGCGCATCGGACGAAACTCCTTTTTTGCAAGTGTGGACAAATTCAACCCATTTAATGCTATAAATGCAGACACCTCAAGATTTTATTGCTAATTTAATTTCGGGTTACCAGAGATATTCAGCGTGAGGAAGGTTAATTATTATGAAAGGAATTATTCTGGCCGGAGGATCCGGCACAAGACTCTATCCCCTGACAAGAGTTGTCAGCAAGCAATTGCTTCCGGTTTACGACAAGCCGATGATCTACTACCCGCTTTCCATCCATATGATGTCAGGCATCAGGGACATCCTGATCATATCCACCCCGGAAGACCTGCATAGATTTGAAGACCTGCTTGGTGACGGCTCAAACCTCGGCATCAACATTTCCTACAAAGTACAGCCCAAGCCGGAAGGTCTGGCACAAGCCTTCATCATCGGGGAAGATTTCATCGGTGACGACAGCGTCAGCCTCATCCTCGGGGACAACATCTTTTACGGCCACGACCTGCCTCACATCCTGCAGAAGACAGCCGGACTCAAAGAAGGCGGAACAGTTTTCGCTTACGCGGTCAAAGACCCCAAAAGATACGGTGTAGTCGAGTTCGACAAGAACCAAAGTGTCATAAGTATCGAAGAAAAACCGGAAGTCCCCAAATCCAAGTTTGCGGTTACCGGGCTGTATTTCTACGACAACTCAGTCATTGAGATCGCCAAGAATATCAAGCCCTCCGCGCGTGGAGAGCTGGAAATCACCGATGTAAACAACGAATACCTCAAACGGGGCAAACTCAACGTGGAGTTGCTCGGACGAGGATATGCATGGCTGGACATGGGAACCCACCAGTCTCTGCTTAGGGCGGCGTCATATGTGGAAGCTGTTCAGGAAAGACAGGGCTTCATGCTCGCCTGCCTGGAAGAGATCGCCTTCCGCATGGGCTATATCTCTCTTGATGAACTCAAAAACATGGCCAGTGACATGATGAAAAACGACTACGGTCAATATCTGATGGGAATTTATAACGACGCAAGGGATAAAGAATAATGAAAAAATCAGTCATCATCCTGACAACAATTCTGGCTCTGATGCTTCCGGCTGCGGCTTTTTGTGCGGAAAATAAACTTGCTGAAGAATTCGGCAAAATCTCAGGCGTAGAAGCTTCTTTCAGAACATTAAGCATGAAAATTGATAAAATTTCCGGAGCCGACACCAAACCGGACCGGGTCTACGCCCTGCAGGATATGTCCGGACTGTGTAAAACAAGTAAAATGCAGATTCACAGCCTGACTTCACTTTACTCGGTGGTAAATCTCGTAAAGCGGGACTCAAAATTTCAAAGTCACGAAGCGGAACTGCTGAAGCGTAAATGCGCATACGCATACAATGACTTCAACCGCCGCAAGAATTTTGTGCGCGATATCCTGGCTAAAGCCAAAGAACAGAAGTTGAGGGATCTGGCACTCATTTTTGACGCACAACTCAACATTGTGCTGGAACAGCTGACAGCCATCAACAATAAATTGAAATGAACTTGAGTTCCGTTTTTTCCGAAACCTGCTTCTATTTCAAGAACAAAAAAAAGGCGCGGAATCCGCGCCTTTTTCTATTGAAAGGACTTGCGTCCATTTCAAAAATTTTCCTAATGGTGACCTTCTTTTTTGCCTTCCTCAATCCTGCGGAAAATCATGAACAACATCCATGCAAGATAACCAAAAATGAGGGATACACCTACAAAGCCAGCAGTTGTGCTGTGGCCCATATTACTGATAAGTTCACCGATCATGCCCAAATACCTCCAAGTATTTAACCCGATTTATTACCAAAATTTTGATTATTCTTCGCTATTATTTGCAATAATGTCAAGCGCTAGTTTCAGTATAAATATTGACAAACAAGAACAGAACGATATGATAACAACAACTTGCAATTATTATTTACATTAATAATATTGACGAGTTGAACATCTTAATACTGAAATTATCCGGATACCTTTCATCAGGGGAAAAGAATGGGTAAAGATAATAACAAGTCAGGGCTGGTCAGCAAGCTTAAAACCAAGCTGGACCGCATGCTGGGCAGAAAAAATGCAGAATCGCTAGGCATCGACTATTGCCCTCAAAAACAGGTTCCAGCAGCCCGCCGGGCTTTTAGAATCGATGTAGACAACATGCACGTGATCTGTCGAACTCCGCGTGTAAAATGCAGAATACACGATATCAGCGCAAGTGGAATCGGCTTTTCCAGCTCCAAAGAATTTCCTGTCGGCACTGTAATAGAAGCAGTTCTCCTCTGGTCCGGAAAACCTGTACTCAAACACCTGAAGCTGAAAATCACACGCCGGACGCCTAAAATAGTAGGCTGTGAATTTACAGACCTTGAACGTTCTCAGGACAAGATCATAAGCAAAATTGTGCTGGCCGCGCAAAAGCGCATGATCCAGAAAAAACATTCCGGCAAACACCCGGACAAGACCGAAGAAGAAATCGCAAGAGAAGTTGAAGCGCAAAAGAAACGAGGCATCGCACCTGCAGCACGCAAAAAAATTAAGCTATAAATTCTAGCCCGGCCAATATGCTGGCAACAACAGGAAACAGCTATGAAGACAGTAATCCTTGACGGCTACACTTTAAATCCGGGCGACAACCCGTGGACCGGGCTGGAAAAAATCTGCGATCTTACAGTTTATGACCGTACCGACCCCGGGCAAACCATTGAACGGGCTAAGGATGCAGACATTATACTGACCAACAAGACCCTGCTTGGTGCGGAAATCATCAACGAACTGCCGAATCTGAAATTCATATCCGTGCTGGCTACAGGCTACAATGTTGTTGACCTGGACGCGGCAAGAGCACGTAATATCCCGGTTTCAAATGTTCCGGGCTATTCTCCTCCTTCTGTCGCTCAGCACGTTTTTGCACTACTACTAAGCCACGCCAACCGGGTTGCCATGCATGACCGTGCAGTCAAAGACGGTCAGTGGGCCGAACAAAAAGATTTCTGTTTCTGGAATGCACCGCTCATCGAACTGGCCGGGAAAAAAATGGGCATTGTCGGATTTGGGGATATCGGCAGGAAAGTCGGAACCATCGCCAACTCTTTTGGCATGGATGTCCTCGCTTATGCTCCAAGACCGAAGCCGGAACCGGATTACGCCCCGTTCAGCTTTGTTGAGCTGGGGGAACTTTTCCGGGAAGCTGATGTTGTATCCCTGCATTGCCCGCTGACTGATGACAATGAAAAATTTATCAACAAAAAGCTGCTTGCAACCATGAAGCCCAATGCTTACCTGATAAACACCGCGCGAGGTCCGCTGATCAATGAAGCTGATCTCGCCGCAGCATTGACGGGAGGCATTATCGCCGGAGCAGCTCTTGATGTTGTCGGAGAAGAACCAATGCTGCCCGGAAGCCCTCTTTCCGGCACACCTAACCTGACTATTACCCCGCACATTGCATGGGCCACACTAGAAGCCCGCTCCCGTTTATCCGCGACCACCGTTGAAAATGTAAAAGCTTTTATGGCAGGCAAAGCCGTAAACGTAGTCAACGGGGTTTAACTGAGCCTCCTGCAACTGCGCATAAATACAAAAACGGGCTGACATAGATAACTATGCCAGCCCGTTTCATTTGGTAACTTGAGGATAAATCTTAAGCTGGTTCGATGTTTGCGTATTTCTGCACAGTTGAAATAAGATCCGCCTTGCGGACCGGTTTGGTCAGAAAATAGTCACAACCGACTTCATAGGCCCGGTCTTCATTTTCAGGCAGGGCATGGGCTGTAACGGCAACAATCGGGGTCTTCGCTCGGCTCTTCCGCTCCTCATACCCGCGAATGAGAGTAGTTGCCTCGTAACCATCGGTAACAGGCATCTCAATATCCATGAGCACGACATCATATTCATTACGCTGAAACAGCTCAAAAGCAGCATGACCATTCTCAGCGACATCAATGGAATACGGAAACTTCTTCAGGTACAGCTGCACCAGAAGAACATTGTTTTCACAATCTTCTGCAAGCAAAATTTTCAAAGGCTTAATAGCTCCTTCAATATATTCCATGCCGCCAACGACTCTTCCTGAATCCAGCATTAATTTACCTTACACTTAAGTCAAAAAGCACGAAAAAATGAGACACTCCCTACGTTACGGCGACATGTATTATTACAATGACCACTCAAAATCAACCACCCTACGGAATAAATAACACATATCAAACAAAGCGCAAAGGCAACTGTCTGAAAATCATGTCAAAGATTTTAATTCATCAATGAAATTCTCAAGATCATTCGGCTCACCTTCCTTATGCTCTTCAGGATAAAGCAGGGCGGACATAAAAAAAACACTGCCGACTTCAAGGGATTGTGCTGCGGATTGAGAAAAACGGTTAATTTTCTCTATAAAAGGTCTCAATTCATTATTTTCAACAACATCAACGATATCACCACTCTGCTCCGCAAGCGAAGCGAGCTTCATGGCTTTGCTGCGCATCAGATCCCTGTACGCTGAATCATCATTGCGTTCATGAAGGGCCGCATGCGCCTCACTCTCAATACTGCGGATTTCAGCCGCTTCCTTTTCAAGCCATTCAGTCAGAAGTATGTACGGATTCTCGGAATTCATATTTTCTCCCGTTAAATTGAATTACCGTACATTTTTAAAACCCCTGACTGATAAATGGCAAGGAAAAAAGATAATCTATCAACAGCGACCTGTTATAGCGAGCCGCACATATGCCGGTAGTTTCCGCACTCAAGCCTATTCATGAAAGGACATGCTTTTTTCATAAACCACTTTTTACGCGGGCACCAGAAACGGTCCTTAAACGGCTCGTTGCAGCCGTCGGATGTCAGCTTCTTTCTGCGCTGATTACCAATTATTATATAATTTCCTTCGGTCCGAACTTCTATGAGAGTCATAATGACCTCCACCGGCTTACATCAGCTCACACTGACTAGATCCTCCTTTGGGGGTTGCCTGATTTACAATCTTCTACAACTGAAATATATTATGCACCTAATATGCCATACTTGCGTAATAGGAAATTCTTCCCTTTACATACGGAACAAATGGTCATAACAAATATCGTTTGTGTTTATCATCACAGCGAAATAAATCCGGCAGCGCCAACAAAATGACAGCCGGTTCAAGGAGCATACTTTGCCTATACTTTCAGCCAGCACAGGGATCACCAGATACAGGATTCTGGAAGAGGTCAGCGATGAACTGATCAGGGAAATACCTGAAAAATTAGCTAAATTCGCATTCAAAGACATCGACCACACTGCCGAGGAGAGATCCTTCGGCTGGGTAAACATGGACGATATGCTGGATGACAAATGGGCCGTTTCCCCGCCGGAAAAAGCCCATTACTTCACCTTTTCACTGCGCCTTGATACCCGCAGAATCCAGCCCGCAGTGTTGAAAAAACACTTCCAGATCGCGCTGAACCACGAGCTTGCCGAAGCCAAGAAAGAAGGAAAAAATTTCATCTCCCGCGACCGCAAAAGGGAAATTAAGGAACAAGTTACCCTTAAACTGCGCGCCCGTTCCCTGCCCATCCCGGCGGTTTTCGATGTCGTATGGAATGTGCCGGAAAACCGCCTGTACCTTGCGGCCACCAACACCAAGGTCATGGACCTGTTTACCGACCACTTTTCCGAAACATTTGAACTGACCCTTGAACCGCTGACTCCCTTCTTTCTGGCCATGGAAATGCTCGGCGAAGAGGCTGTACAAAAACTCGAATCGCTCGATCCCACCTACTTCGTAGGCTAGGGCCAAAAGAATTTACGCAAAGGAGCACACGCTATGGACCTCATGATGCTTGCCGAAAGGGAAAACACTCTTCTGGGTCAGGACTTCCTGACCTGGCTCTGGTATAAAAGTGAAAAACAGGATGGCATGTTCCAGCTTGAAAACGGTGAAAGTTTCATGCTCTACATGGAACAGCGCATGTCCGTGCAGGGCGGCGACGGTGAAAACGTCGATACCGCTACCGTAAACTCCGCCAGCGGAGACATGACCGAAGTCCTCTACGGCCTGCGCACCGGGAAAAAAGTAACCCGCTGCCAGCTGAAAATGGAAATTGATGAAAACCTCTGGCAGATGCAGATCAAAGCCGAAGACTTCACCATGAGCGGGTTGAAAACTCCCAAAGTGGATATGAAGGATGAAGAAGGCGACGACCCGGATTCCAAATTTCTTGAGAAGATTTATCTGATAGAAAAATGCATCACCCTCTTTGATCACGTTTTCAAAGAATTCATCACCATCCGTATCTCCGACCAGTGGAAAGATGAGGTTTCGAAATTTCAGAACTGGCTGCGCGAGGGAGAAAAATAAGAATGGCAAAAATCACATTGGCGGCGTTCGGGGACAGCCTTACTGAAGGATATGGACTTCCGGCATACAGTTCCCTTCCGGCCCAGCTTGAACGCTGGCTGCTGGAAGAAGGCTTCCATGTGGAGATCAACAATTTCGGCCTGTCCGGGGATACTTCCGCGGACGGGCTATTCCGCCTTGCCGACGTTATTGAGAGCGGCCCGGATGCAGCCTACATCGAATTCGGGGCCAACGACTGCTTCCAACTAATGGACCCGGAACAGACCAAAGCCAACCTCGCGCGCATGGTCGAAGCCTTTCAGGAAGCCGGTATCCCGGTTCTGCTGCTCGGTTTCAAACCCATGAACTTCACCCCGCAATCCTACAGCTCTGAATTCAAGAAAATATTCGCCGAGGTTGCTGACAAGTTCAAAGTACCCCTTTACCCGGACCTGACCAAAGGCATTGGGGAAAAACCCGAATATTATCAGCCGGACGGAGTGCACCCGAACAGCGAAGGAGTCACTGTTATGGTCAGCAATATGTTTCCGGAGTTCAAGGCCTTTCTGGAATCCATCCCCGAGTAGGACAACTCCTTTAACACTGCAATCCTTGTTGTTTTTTTCCTCCGGGCCATGTATCTTTTCGAACAAAGCATGGAGAAAGAATGGAAGAAAACAATCAGCCCATCCCATCTGAGCAGCAGGAAGAGCAGACAGAAAAACAGAAGAAGCCCAAAGCTCCTGAACGTCCGTCTGTTGCATTGATTCTCGGTTCAGAAGGAATCAAGTCCTTTTGTGCTCTGCCTTTTATTGAGTACCTGCAAGCTGAAAAAATAGACATAGACCTTGTAATCGGGGTTAGCGGCGGTGCGCTGCTGGCCGGATTCATGGGGGCGGGGTATGACCTGAAACAGATTCAGGAAGTTTTCTCAAAAACTGTTGATCCCCGCTTTTACACCGACGTGGATTACAATTCCGTGCTGGAAATCGCCAGCACCGGAATGGGCAGGTTCACTGCCGAGTCGGGAATCCTGAAAACCGACTGTCTGCGCCGGACCTACGAGACCCTGTTCAAAAAGACCGACATCTCGGACCTTTCGCCCAAAACGCTGATCTCCACCACCGACCTGGAAACCGGAAAACCGGTGATTCTCGAAGAAGGCAACCTCGCGCAGGCCATCTATGCCAGCAGTGCCATTTATCCGCTCATGCCTCCGGGTAATGTGGACGGCAAGCGACTCATCGACGGTGCATTCTCCTCACCTGTTCCGATTATGGAATGCGTGAAAAGGCAGATCGATATAATCATCGCCATCTACTTTGATGATGCCTGCAACCCGGAACCGGACAGCTTTGTTTCCAGCTATCTGAACACTTCACGGATTTTTAAACGCTCAATTCTTACCAGCCAGCTGCCCCTGTCCATCGACCTGCACCACCATGAAATTATCCCGGTCTACATCAAACACCCACGGCCTATCGAGCTTTGGGAGGTTAACAAGCTGACTGAAATCGTGCATGCCGGGAAGGTAGCCTTCACCAATAAGAAAGCTGATTTTAAAGAAGCGGTCATAGAATTCAAAAAGAAAAGAAAGCTGCGCGAAGAAGAACGTAAGCGCAAGGAAGAACAAGAACAAATCGCCAAATCAAGGGCTGGGGAAGAAGAAAAACGGGAACAGACAGCCGAAGACTTGAAAAAAGAGAATGCTGCAACCGGCACAAAGACAGAAACGACTCCCACGGAACAACCTAAGGATGAAAAGAAAAGGACTTTTAAAATTATCAAGAACCGCAAAGAACGAAAGAGGACCGGAGTGTGAGACTTTTAACTTTCCTGCTTTGTTTTATCTGTGTCGCCGGTTCTCCGGCCTTTGCCGGGGAAATGGTGCTGGGCACTCTTTTCGAACTTAAAAGCAGTCAGGGTCCTACGGCGCAGGAGGCATTGAACGGTGCTTTGCTGGCTGTGAAAAAAATAAATGAATCAGGAAAGCAGATCAAGATCAGGCTTGAGGTCGTATCCATCAGCGGAGATACCACCGGGGTTCTCAACGGAGTGAACAAAATTTCTAAATCCAGAGGGATCATAGCGACAACAGGCATTATATCCGAAGACGCATCCCTGACAGCCGCGCCGGCTTTTCAGGCCGCGAACCTGCCTTTTCTGTGCACCGGAGCGCAATCCGATTCCCTTTCCCACACCGGAAGCAACATATTTACCCTTGCTGTTCCGGACATCAGAACCGGACAACTGCTGGCAGAATTTGCAGCGAACACCATGCAGGCCAACAACATCATGCTGATCCGCTCCGATCTTTCCGACAGTGCCGCGCGGCAGGCGGACAGCTTCGCCCGCCGTTTCAAACAAAATGGCGGCAGGATCATGGCAGAAATGCGCATCACCGAACCGGACCCTGATTTATCTTACGTCACCCGAAAACTTGTTGAACTGGCCCCGGTCCAAGCGACCAACAGCACCGTCATCGATGAAAGCGTGGAGACAGGAAACTTTGCTGACAACGTGGCCGGCATGACCATCCAGAAAAGGGAAACGGAACCGGCAAAGCCCCAGATTGAAGGCATCGTAGTCTTCGCACCGCCAAGTATCGCCGCCAAGTTGCTGAAGCATCTGAAGCAGTCGCAGCAACCCTACCCTGTTCTGGGCGGGACAAGCTTTGATACCGTCTCCATGCAAAAAGAAATGCGGGCGTATCCGGAAACAGTCTACCATGCCTCACAAGCCGGCATGGACCGCGAAGCACCGCTGGTGCGCTCCTTTGTTGAATCATACAAAGATCTGTTCGGCAGCAGCCCGCAAACCGGATATGCGGCTCTGGGCTTTGATTCCATCATGCTGCTGGCGGCGGCAGGTAAAACAACGGCAACATCAACCGCCATCAGAAAAAAACTGATAAAAATTGAAAATTTCGAAGGTGTCTGCGGAAAAATATCATTTCAAGGCCGCAGCGCAGAAAAGCCGCTCTACATCATCCGGATCGAATCAGGACAGAAATCGCTGGCAACAGTGCTGGATTAATCTTCAACAGCAAATCCCACGGTAATTGTTGTCCCGCTTTCTTCGGAGGTTTCCATCTGCACAAAACCGTGCTGGGCCTCCATGAGCATGCGGGTACTGTAGGTTCCAAGGCCTAACCCATGCGCTTTTCCTGCCGTAGAATATTTATCGAAGAAGGCATCACGCACTTTAAGCGGAACACTGTCCACATTATGAACCCGCACTAAATGCGGTGGTCCCTGCTCAATGGAAATTGTCACAGTTTCGCCCTTGGGTGTTGCCTCAAGTGCATTCTTAATAATATTCGAGAAAACGATATGGCAGAAGTCAGCCCTCGCACTGACTACCAGAAAATCAGAATCAGCAACGACTTCACCATCGAAAAGCAGGACAATCCCGCGATACTGAGCAAGAGCGGAACGTTTGAAATAGCGGACCTGTTTGGTAAGCAGGTGGACAATATCAACCCGCTCCGGAATATGTTCATAAGTACCGGATTCAATCTTGAACATATTCAGGGATAAATTGATCTGGGAAAGCATCCGAGTCCCGGCCTCTTCAATCAGATCAAGACTTTCGATCTGCATTTCACTCAAGTTGCCCTCGGCGGCGATAATCATCGGCAGATTGATTACCCCGGTCAGCGGAGCTTTGAGATCATGACGCATGATGCGGTCCACCTCTTCACTGAGGTTTTCAAACTCCTTGCGTTCAGTAACATTCTCCAGAGTCCAGATAATTCCCTCATGCAAATCACCGGGGGCTATCGCCTGCCCGGAGATACGGCACCAGATTAAATCGCCAGCCTTCTGACGGAACTGCACCTCACGCTGAACAACCTCACCGGTGCTGAGCATGATGTCTGTTCCCTGCCACGCCTCGGCAAAAGCCTCATCCGAAACGTACAGCTTGCGGCTTGTTTCACCCAACAGCTCATGCTCGGCATAACCGAGAATTTTGCAGAGCCGTGAGTTTACGCGATGAAAAACCCTATCGCCCTTGAGCAGGGCAAAACCAAGGGCACTGTTCTCGAACAAAGCCTCAAATTCCGACAAAGCAATCTTTAATTCCCGGTCCTTGCGTCGCTTGGCGGCAGTAATCACACCGAGCAGGATAAGCAGAAAAGCATATACACCTGCGGAAACAAAATACGGAAGTTTTGAAATTTTCCAGATGTCGCTTGCAGAAACAAAAGAAACCAGTTTCCATGACCTCCCCGGCGCGGAAGGCGTATGCTGCATGACAGTCTCCGGATCAGAATCACTGCCTTGGGCAGAAAGCGAAATGGTCTGGAAAGTATACAGCCCCCTTCTCCCTTCGAACTGTCCACTTTTATTGCCATAAATCTGGGCCCATGCGTCAGGGCTCCAATCTTCAAAAGAACATTGCCTGCGGTCCCGGAACATGAATGCCCAGTCACAGCCAAACGGACCGCCGCAAAGCCATGCTCCGTCGGAAGTTACAAACATAAGTGAACTGTCGGCCTCGCGGGAAATATCAACCAGATTCTCTATAGCTGTCCGACCCAGAAAGTTACCTACCAGCAACCCTTTTGTCTCCCCTTCAGAGCCGATGATCGGGGTGGCTGCACGCAGCATTGGTTTCAAGGGATATTCAAGCGCGCCATGCTCAATATTTAAATCGAAAGGTGAAATATAAATCTGCTCCGGCAAAAGACCGATCGCCTCTTTAAAATAATAACGATCGCTCTTGTCCTGAAGCTTATTAGCGGGCACAATCTCCGCCCCATGCGCACCTTTGTTGACCCGCAGCTTCTCCATGCCGCTTTTATCCAAAATCCTGATCTGATCAAATTTACTGGAGATATCAGAGAAATGGGAAAACTCCTTCTGCAATTCGGAAATAGCGGCAGCCCCTTGTTCATCCCAGAGTTTATGAAGTGCTTCATGTCCACTTAAAAACTTAATCCCCGAGATTACCTTGTTCATCTCCAGATCAAGACTCAACGCAGCAGAATCAACATAGAAACGTTCATTCTTATAAAACTGTTCCATTCGCACGGTTGCATCCCGGTGGGCAACAACAAACAGAATAACCCCCAATAACAACGACATCGGGAGATAAACAGTTTGAATACAGTCCCAACTGAAGAAACGCCGAAAATGCATACCAGAGACCTCTATAACCAACTTTATTATTCATTTATTTGAGCGGAAGTATCCTTCTCAATACTCCGCTGCACAGCACGTACAAGGAAAAAGATCAGCAAGACCGCAACACCGGCCAGCCCCATCATTTCCCAGTTCACTGTTCCCTTACGCACTCCTGCGGAAAGCAGATGCCCTCCGGCAGTCAGAAAAACCGTCTCGGGAATCAGGCAGACCACACTCATGACCAGAAAAGGCAGAAAACGAACCCCGGTCGCCGCCCAGAGATAGTTGGCCACAGAGTATGGCACAACAGGTACGATCCGGCTCAACGCCAGCACTTTAATGGGGTGCTCCCGGCTGAGCATTTCCATTTTCATGAAGTTGGGATCGTGCCTGAATCGCTTCAGCACGCGTCCCCGGAAAACAAATCTGCCTAGAAAGAATGATATCGCTGAACCAGCTGCCATGCTGAGCAGGCACATTCCCGTCCCTTTTACCGCACCGAAAAGAACTCCGGCCACCACGGTAAATAGAGTCTGCGGAATCATTATGACCATGCCGAGAACATTAATCGCCATAAACAGGAAGGGCGCGAAGTTGCCACTGGCTTTAATCCAATCAGCTATTGCCGAAAGATGCCCTTCCCCCCAATGTTCTGCGGCAAAAGACAGTGCGCCTACCAACAGCACAATCAAAGCTCCGTGCACAATTATTTTTTTGGAATATATTTTTTTCCGGTGCATATTTTCTCCCTTCACTTGCAGCTCTAAATACCCTACCATATCGGTCTGAATCTGTCCCTGACGTGACATCCTTTAAAGATAAGGATAACAAACGCTGACCAACGCAACGTTAAATACTGAAATTTTTTATTTCAGAAAACAATAATCAGGAAAGAATATGCGCTACGAACTCAAATTAATGGATACCATTTCAGGAACCGGGTGCTTTGCCGCTTTCCCCGGACCGAACCTGAGCTTTTCCGAAGTACTGGCCCACCTTGAATCACACCCTTATGATGAATTCATGCACCGGCACATGCTTGACCAGCTCGGCAAGCACCGGACCCGCAAAATTCAGAAGATAATCAAAGAGATCAAGGGTGACCCCAAAAAGAAAGTACTGGCCGCCCTGATTTATGAGGCAGTTATCACCCATCCCCGCCTCGAGTCACTGCGAGCCGAGGTAGAAGGGCTTTTCGATGCTGAAGAGCTGAAAGAATTCACCCCCACTCTGCACCTGCGTTCCCATTTACTGGAAGACCAGCCTCTGCACAACAAATGGAGCGAGATTTTCTCAGCCAATATGGGCTGGCACACTGAACTGCCCAACCCGGATGAAGCCGGAATCGAGCCGCCTTACACAAAAGAAGAGCTGCCTTCCGCAAAATTTACAACTGCTTCCTCCATTCGTGAAAAACTGGAAAGCGAAGACAAGCTGCCTCCGGCGAAAGAGCGTGCTCCCATTAAGGAAGTTACCGCAAACGCCCACAAAAAGCTCGAAACAGTCGGTGTCTACATGGGACCCCAGATGCGCCAGAAAGGCTGCCTCAGCCCCTTTGCCGTGCTGCACCACTGGATGGTCGACAACCGCACGGACAACGGCTGCCTGAGCAACTCCCTTCGCGCCATGCAGACCAGCTACGGTCGCGGCTTTACCTTTGAGCAGGCCTGCGTATCCTGTACAATGGAAGTGGCTGAAAGGGTCAGTTCCTACGCCAGCATCGGCAAAAACGGTGTTGGAAACCGCACCGCTTCCCTGCCCGTAATCAAAGGCAGTTACGATGAAATTTCCGCCAAATGTCCAGCCATAAACCCGGCAGACCTCGGCCTTGAAGCTCCTTACGAAGGCCAGCAGCTCTGGTGGATGCCTGCCGAGAAATTCGACGGCGAAAACCATGTTCAGGCACAGGTTCCGGTGCAGCACGTATTCCTGTTCTGCAACCTTGATGAACAGAACCTTTTCAGCGGCCTAAGCTCCACCGGACTAGCTTCCGGCAATACTGTTGCCGAAGCCCGCCTCAGCGGACTTCTGGAGGTTCTTGAGCGTGATTCCGATGCCACTATTCCTTTTGACAAGGAAAAGTGCTTCACCATTGAATCCGATGATGAAGAAGTGCAGAAGCACCTCAACGCGTTAAAAGAAAGCGGCATCAATGTCTGGTTTCAGGACAAGACATCAGAGCTGGGCGTTCCCTGCTGCACTGCCTTTGCAGTAGGCAGGCACGGCGACATCAACAACGGTGGAGGCTGTAACCTCTCCGGTAAACGGGCCCTGCTCTCAGCACTGACAGAAATTCCTTATCCGTTCCCCGGACCGCCCTCTCAGGAAACCCCTGAAGGCCTGCCGGTACGCAAGCTGGAAGACCTGCCCGACCTGAGCACCGGAAGCGCAGACGGCGATGTTATGGTCATCGAAAACACCCTTGCCGCCAACGGATTTGCCCCCTACTACGTGGACCTGACCCGCAAGGATCTGGAGATTCCCGTAACACGGGCAATTGTTCCCGGCCTCGAAATAGTTTCCGACCTCGACAAATTCTCGCGCATCAGCAAAAGACTCTACAGGAACTATCTCGACATTAAAAATCTTCTGTAATATGTTGACTATAAGCTTGACTACATAAAAGACACAGTATATCAAGCATTACTTTCCGTGCCCGGATGGCGGAATTGGTAGACGCAAGGGACTTAAAATCCCTCGAGCTTACGCTTGTGCGGGTTCAAGTCCCGCTCTGGGTACCAAAAAGAAATCAAGGACTTACGAACAATCTTAGGATTGTGCGTGGGTCCTTTTTTTGTGCCTTTTTCAAGAGTTGTCCCACTCCTGTCCCACCTATTTTCAGTAAAGCAACATTTTCCATTAGTGCGATGAAGCCTATCACCGCACTCTTTTCTCGTGCCCTGCGACACGTTCTGGGCACATCTTACACTTCTTCCATAAATATAACAAAGAGAGGCTGCATGACCTCTAAGATCAAACCATCCCAGCGAGGCAAAGGACGAGTTGAATATCTTAGCCTTGCAAAGGAAATCGAAACAAACCTTCTTGCAGGACACACCCGCCGAGCTATTCATGACTACCTCGTCAGTGATGGCAGGATGACCATCAGCTATCAACGATTCTGCCATTACGTAGCTCGCTACAGCCCTCATTGCGCCTCAACACCAGAACCAAGCACCCAACTTCCGGCCATACCAGGCACTCCTGCTGTAAGGACCGTCTCCGCACTCCCTGTGCCCCTACGCGGAGGCGGTCCCAATGCAGGACAACCTGAGAACAAATCTTTCGTCCACGACAATCAAGTTACTGAAGAAAAGCTCTCTGAGCTTGTTGGCAAATAAATACAAGGAGTGAAACTATGGCTACTATTAATGCAATTTTTCAAGGCAAAGGCGGAGTGGGCAAGAGTCTGGTCGCCAGCTTTCTTACCCAACATCTTCTGGAGTCAGGCAAAGAAGTCTCCTGCGTGGATACCGACCCGGTAAACGCGACTTTCTCAGGATACAAAAGATTTGGCGTAACTTCCCTTGATATTATGAACGGAGACGACATCGATCCCAGACGATTCGATACTCTCGTCGAATTGATGATGGCCCTCCCTGATGATGCGGAAATGGTCATTGATAACGGAGCCGCTACTTTTGTCCCTCTTGCTAGCTATCTTGCTGACAACCAGGTCTTCCCGATGCTTGCTGAAGCCGGCCACAATATCAACCTGCACACAGTAATTACTGGAGGTCAGGCACTCCCTGACACTCTCAGCGGACTCAGCTCTCTGCTTAAGACATTTCAGGTTCCCATCTACATCTGGCTCAATGGCTTTTTCGGCCAAATCGCCATGAAAGGTAAAAGCTTTGAAGAATTCAAAGTCTACAAAGACAACTCACACCGTCTGGCCGCTCTGGTGCGTATTCCCGTAAAGAAAAAGGAAACATTTGGGCGGGACATTGAAAATCTGCTGACCGCTAAGCAATCCTTTCAAGAAGCACAGGAAAGCGATTTGCCGATCATGACCAGGCAGCGCCTCAAAATGTTCTGGAAGGAAATGAGAACTGAACTTGTGACCTGCGGAATGTAAGGACCGTCCATGTCTGACCAGACTCCCGAAAACGCCCCCCTCACCATTCAGGGCGTGCGTGATCTAATCGCTAAAGAGCACAATCTGCTGCTCGATAAGGATGATCCCATCCTTGTTGCCGTGACCATGCATCGCGCCGCCCTGAATGAGTATGACTGTCTGTTGCAAACCCATAGGCAGCAGCTTGCAAAGGATATGGAGGAGCATGTCTCCTCCTTTGCCCTTGAAGTTCGCAAGTCCACCAACAGCCTGCTGAGTAAAGCAGTTAAAGCGAATATTGAGAACTGCCTGAGCGTAGTCAAAACCCATGAAGGCCAGATGGACCGTTTCCTTGGCTCAGTAAGAGGATTGGCAATCTTTGCCTCGGTCATGTTCTGCTTGTCCATTGCGGTTTCAATCTCAGTTATTGTGTGGGGTTCATGATGGAAAACTGCGTAAACGAAAACATTGATGATAGCTTTATCCGCCTTGTCCAAAACCTGCATCACAACATGGGGAGTACCATCATTAGGGCCCTTGAAGATCCTGATGTTGTTGAAATCATGGTCAACCCGGACGGCAAGATCTGGATTGAGAAACTTGGCGAAGGGATGAAAGAAATCAGCGAGATTCCTTCCAGCCAGACGAGGATGATCATTTCACTGGTTGCCACTTCTCTGGATACCACCGTCTCCAAGGACTCGCCCATAGTTGAAGGGGAACTGCCCCTAGACGGCAGTCGCTTCGAGGGGCTGTTTCCGCCTGTTGTCACTGCGGCCTCGTTCACGATCCGCAAGAAAGCCAGCAAGGTCTTCCCGCTGGAAGACTATGTTGAAAATGAAATCATGTCCCAAGAAGTCATGGATTCAATCAAGGCAGCGGTTACAGCGAAGAAAAACATTGTTGTTGTGGGCGGTACTGGCTCTGGAAAAACGACTCTGGTCAATGGGGTTATCAATTCAATTTCCGAAATTGAACCGGACGCACGCCTGATCATCATTGAAGATACTGCGGAACTGCAAAGCAAGTCCGAGAACACACTTTTTCTAAGGGCATTCAAAAACACCTCCATCCAGACATTGGTCCGGGCGACAATGAGGCTTCGCCCGGACCGGATACTCGTGGGCGAGGTGCGTGGAGGTGAGGCTCTCGACCTGCTCAAGGCATGGAACACCGGACACCCCGGAGGGATTGCAACCGTTCACGCCAACTCTGCGGCAGAAGGACTCTTCCGCATTGAGCAACTCATCTCCGAGGCTTCAATGTCTCCCATGCCCCATTTAATCGGATCGGCAATAGATTTCATAATTTTCATTTGCCGCACACAAACAGGCCGCAAGGTCACAGAGGTGGCAACTGTTTCCGGTTTCGACCCGTTAAAGCAAAAATACATACTGGAGTACATTCACAATGAAAAGCAGCACTAAACTTACCTTACTCATTTTATTGGCAGTTTCACTGTTCCCGGAAATAGCTTCTGCCAGTGGGATTGAGGAATTCAGAGGCCCGGTTGAAAAAGTTCTTGGCACAGTATCCGGACCGGTCGGTGGAATAATCTCCGCGATAGGTCTGGCTATCGCCGGCCTGACTTTCATCATGAAGAAGGCCGAGCTGGGTGAAGGTTTCAAAATGTTCTTAAGCATAGTTATCGGGGTCTGCTTCATTGCCGGAGCCACCAGTATTATCAATGCCATTTTCAGCTTCTCCGGAGCAACCCTGTGAGTTCGAATCAGGAGTTAATCAAAAGGACGATTGTCATCCACCGTTCCCTGCACAGGCACACTCTGGTGCTTGGTGCGGAACGGGAACTGGTGATGTCTTCAGCCCTGATCAGCTTCATACTTGTTGTGGTCGGGAAGGATCTCGTATCTGCCGGCGCGGCTCTGGTCTTCTGGATCTGCAGTGTAGTCGGGCTGCGGTTGATGGCGAAGGAAGATCCGCAGATGTCGCGCGTATGGCTGAAACGAAACGCACACCAGACTGTTTACCCTGCCAAATCTACACCTTGGAGAAGGTAGCCCTATGCTCAAGCTCAAAGACTATCGCCACACCCAGAAGGGGTTGCCGGACATTCTTCCCTACGCCGCCATGGTGGATAATGGAATTGTCCTTTGCAAAAACGGCGCACTTCTGGCCGGGTGGATATTCAGATCACAGGATACGGCCTCAAGCACTCCTCAGGAGCTGGCGACAATCAGTGCACGGGTAAATCAGGCACTTAAACCGCTTGGAACCGGATGGATGTGCCATGTTGAAGCCATCCGAACTCCAGCGACCGGCTACCCGGCACCGGCGGCAAGTTTCTTTCCTGACAGGATCACAACACTGATTGATGAAGAAAGGCGACGGACTTTCGAATCCGGACAATTCTACACAACCAGCACTTTTCTGGCCGTGACCTGCACTCCCCTGCTCGGAGAGGAAAAAATCAAGCGATATGCCACCGGCCAGACCGGAGCCGGCAATCAGCTGGATAAACAGATCAATGAGTTCAAAAAAACTCTGTTCCAGATTGAAGACTCTCTTTCCCTTTGCCTGCAGCTTGAACGGCTGGCCGATTATACTTATGAAGATGAATTCGGCCACAGCAAGACTGTTTCGCCGCTGCTTACCTTTTTACAGCTGTGTACGACCGGGGAAAACCACCCGGTCATTCTGCCCGGCACGCCCATGTATCTGGACGCCGTTATCGGCTGTAAGGACCTGATTGCCGGAGATTCTCTTTTTATTGGTGACAAGCAGCTTCAGATCATTGCTATAGATGGATTCCCCGCTGAGAGTTGGCCCTCTATTTTATCCTGCCTTGAGGGAATCCCCATGGATTACAGATTTTCCAGCCGCTTCATTTGCATGGATCAGTTTGAAGCGGAAAAAGAACTCAATCTATACCGCAAGACATGGCAACAACAGGTATTTAAATTTTTCGACCTGATGACCAACAAGGCCAACCCACGGCCCAATGAAGACGCCCTCAACATGGCGGGGGATGCGGGAAAGGCACTTACAGAAGTCCAGTCCGGCATGGTTTCCGCCGGGTTTTATACTGCCTGCATCATCTTACAGGGAACAGATTCCGAAGTTCTGGACGATAACACCAGACTCATTAGCCGGCTTATCCAAGGGCAAGGTTTCGGCTGCCGTGTTGAAACCCTGAACGCCATTGAAGCTTGGCTTGGAACTCATCCCGGAAATTCATACGCAAATGTCCGCAGGCCGATCATCAATTCGATGAATCTTTCGGACATGCTTCCGCTGGCGACAATCTGGCCCGGCAATGAATTTAATCCTTCACCGGAATTTCCAGCCAACTCCCCTGCGCTCATGTATTGCGCCACTGACGGCTCAACACCATTCAGACTGAATCTCCATTCCGGTGACATCGGGCACACCCTAATTTTCGGTCCCACCGGGTCCGGTAAATCCACCTTGCTTGGAATCCTGACCGCCCAGTTCAGGAGATACAAGGGTTCATCAGTATTCGGGTTCGATAAGGGCATGTCCATGTATCCACTCTGCAAAGCTGCAGGGGGAACCCATTATGAAATTGCCGGCGACGATTCTGAGCTGGCCTTCGCGCCGCTTTCAAATGTTGATTCAGATTCTGAGCAGGCCTGGGCGGAAGAATGGATTGAAACCCTTGTTACCCTGCAAGGATTTATTGTTCTGCCGGCACACCGCAACGCGATCCATCAGGCCATGAACTCAATCAGGAACAACCCGCAGCACATGCGCTCCCTGACCGATTTCTATCACTTCGTGCAGGACGAAGAACTCAGGGAAGCCATTAAACATTACACCAATGCCGGGGCTATGGGCCATCTGCTTGATGCCGAAACAGATAAATTCGGCATTGAAGATTTCATGGTTTTCGAGATCGAGAACCTGATGAACCTTGGAGACAAGAACCTTATTCCTGTTCTCCTCTATCTTTTTCATTGCATCGAGAAATCCTTCAAAGGCCAGCCCTCCATGCTCATTCTGGATGAAGCATGGATCATGCTCGGCCATAAGGTCTTCCGGGACAAAATTTATGAATGGCTGAAAGTCCTGCGTAAAGCCAACTGCGCAGTTGTTCTGGCTACGCAGTCTTTGGAAGATGCCGCAAAATCGGGACTCATGGGGGTTCTTTCGGAATCATGCCCGACCAAAATTTATCTGGCAAACGGCAGCGCATCCGATCAGGACCAGCGACCGCACTATGAAGGACTCGGTCTCAACTCCACCCAGATCCAGATCATCACATCCGCAGCACCGAAACGTGACTACTACGTTGTAACCCCGGAAGGGCGCAGGCTCATTAACCTCGCCCTCGGTCCTGTCGCGCTTTCCTTTGTCGGTTCATCCGGTAAGGGACACATCGCCCGTATAAAGGAGCTGGAAAATGAATACGGCGCAGACTGGCCGGAACAATGGATTGAAGAAAGGCAGGGGGATTTCAGATGAGCATATCCTACAAAAAGACCTTGTATCCGACATTGAGTGCTTCACCCAACCGCTTGGCCATGGCCTTTCCGATGGGACGTTTGTCGTTTTCCATTTCGGAAATATGCCTGCGGGCAATGCCGATTTTGTCGGCAAGCTGCTGTTGGGTCAGCTCTTCCTTGTATCTTGCTCCGCGCAGAAGACGCCCTGCTGAAGATTCTCCAAAGACCTCTTCAATACTGAACAGCTCATCCCCTTCTTCATTTAACTCCCTGACGTCAAGCCCGGCAAGACGCCAGAAAGCCTTACTCGCTTCAAGAATATTGGCAGCATCCTTAGCAGGCACCCTTACACAAATATCAACTGATTCTTCGGTAGTCTGCTTTTTCGTGACTTCCAACATAACGCACCTCTACAAGTTTTACGCCCTTCTCGCTTTCTTTCCAGACAGCGACATAGCGCGGCTTACCTTTGTTCAGATGGCAATGGTAAAATCCCGGCTTCCCTTTAAGTTTGCCAAAATTTTGCCAACCTTCACGGGCAGGCCCGTGATGCTGAATTTCATTGAGCAAAAAGTTCAAAGTTTCTGCAATTTTTTCAGGAAGGAGCCGAACCTGTTTTCGAGCCTTACCGGTAATTTTAACGATCCATGCCATGAACAAATTGTACTATTTATTGATACATTGTCAACCAAGAGAAGGATTAGAAAATGAAATTCGCAATAATCAGCTTACTACTTGTAATTACGCTATTTTCCCCAGCTAACGCCATGACCGTAACCTGCACAAACTGCAGTGACAAATTCCTGCAGGCTCTGGAGCGCATCACCAATATTGAACAGCTGGAAACCATGTACAAAACCTATGCTGAAGAGATGATGCAGACCCAGCAACAGATCATGATGGTGAAGCAAAATATCGAGCAGTACACCAACATGGCCAAGAATACCATCAGCCTGCCCTTTGCTATTAAAAACAGCGTTATCCGGGATTTCAAGCAACTGGCGTCACTGACAACCAGTCTTAAAGAAACCGTTGCCAATATTGATACTCTGGATGGCGTTTACGATTCATATTACCCGAATTTCAATTCTGCTAAGCAGCTCGTGGGGCTTCCGAGCAGCGAAATTAATCCAAGATATTATGGATACTACGATAAGTGGTCAGAAAGAGTGGACAAAGCCACCAAAGCTACTTTTAAAGCCTCCGGTCAACAACTCAAAGAGATCAGCGAGTCTAAAGAATTCGATGCCTACATTGATAAAATTTTAAACTCCCCTGAAGGACGCATGCAGGCTCTAGATGCAGCCAATCGACTTTCCTTAGTTCAAATTACAGAAGCACGAAAATTACGCGCCCTTATGGCCATCCATATTCAGAACCAGACACAGATCCATCAGAAGAAAGAAAAAATTGATCAGCTCAAAGAACTTCGTCGTAAGCAGTTTTACGACAATACGAATCTGCGCGAACAGCTTAAAAAATACTCCATAGGGACTGGTTATTAGTATGCTCTTTATTTCACATTCTTCTCTTCCTTTTCTTTGTACGCCTCAAGCTGCTTTTTTAATGAACTTGTATCGTAAAATTGCTTACGCGCTTCTTCCTTTGTCATCTCAGGTTGAACTTTTTCATTCTGAACTTTTTCAACCTTTTCATCATTACATGCGACAGAACCAAAACAAAGAATTACGAAACTTAAAAAAATCAATAAAAATCGCATACAATACACTTCCTTTTTTTGAAGTAGAAATAAAAAACAGGCAGACCTATGTCAACACCTTTACTATTTCAATCATTATTACAGTGTTATTTTGCATAATTCCAAATATCTGTTCAGCCGCTGACACAACTGTCATGGGTCTGGATGTTGGTTTTGCAGACCAGCTTCTCACAAATTTTGAAGAAACTGCCAAGACATGGGGTCCGGCCATTGAAGGATACACGCTAAGTCTCTTCAAATGGCTGATAAGCATTGAACTGGCCTGGCTCGGCATCCAATCAACTCTTAAGCAATATGACATCAAACAGAAACTGGCTGAATTCGTAATTCTCATCATCTATGCCAGCTTCATGGCATCAGTTATTTTTTACAGTGCGGACTGGACTGCTGCACTTATTGACTCATTCAATAGCGTAGCAACAAAAACAGGAGCACCTGAAGCATCTCCTACAGCCATTTTCTTATATGGCATCGCAATAATTGATAAGCTGTTCGCAGAAATGGGCTTGCTGGATAGTGTTGGCATAATTCTTTGCTGCATCATTATCGCAATTACTTTTGCGCTTATGACTGCTCAGGTCATCATCGTAAAATGTGAATCAATCATCGTCCTTAATGCTGGGGCTATCCTGCTCGGATTTGGCGGTTCCAAATTCACAAAAGACTATGCCATCAACTACCTCAAATACTCTCTTGCTGTAGCCGCCAAACTTTTCACATTACAGCTGCTCATGGGCATGAGCATGGACTTTATCCAGACGTTCACCACGCTCGATGCCAAGAGTTTTTCCGACATAATCCTAGTAGTTTGCTCTTCAGTACTCATTCTCACCCTTATTCGATTCATCCCCGCAAAAGTGGCTGAAATAGTCAATGTCTCCCAGGTTTCCGGCGGCGGCGCACTTACATCGGCCATGTCTGCGATCGGGATCGCAACCATGACAGCTATGCAAATGCCTACCCAAGCCCTTGGCGGTGCAATCGAAGCTAAACGCGGAACAGATACTCTTCGTGAAGCTTTCAATATGGCCAGCTCACAAGGGACCACCGGATTCGCTAAAGCAGGTCAAGCTCTGCTGAACGTAGGCGGAGCTGTCCGGGACAATATAGGTGCAACCAACATGGGCAACCTGCGTAGCTCAATTGTTGCCAATCACGAAGCACTCAAAATGCAACAACCTGTCGGCCCATCAAACGACTTTCAGCATCCCTAACGAATTGGAGTAATTACGTATGTCTAAGGCAATCGAGAATCCTTACCTCACAGCAAGAGAAGAATGGCTGGAGCGTTACGGCTCATACATTGAGGGCCGTAACCAGTGGCGGTTATTCGCATTCTGCTGCCTGCTGGTTACAGCCATATCCATCAGCATGAATTTTATTCAGGTAACCCAAAGCAAGGTCGTGCCCTACACCGTCGAGGTGGACAAACATGGACAGATTCTTTCCGTAACCCGTGCAGATGAAGTAGGTCCAGCTCCCAAGCGCATTATCCAGGCCGAAGTTGCCAACCTCATTGTCAACTGGAGAACTGTTACCGCTGATATCGGACTCCAAAAAAAGATGGTCCAACGCATGTCTTCATTTGTGCTTGGTGCAGCTCAGGGTGCAGCCAAAAACTGGTACGAAAATAACAACCCTTATGAACGAAGCCAGAAGGTTCTCGTTGAGGTTGATATTAAGGGCATCCCCCTTCCGGTCAGCTCCGAGAGCTGGCGTGTTGAATGGCTGGAAACCGTGCGCAACCACTCTGGTGTTGCCATATCCAGCACCCATTACGAAGCAACTGTAAAAGTTCGCATTTCTCCCCCAACAACTGAAAGCCAGATCCTCAGGAATCCGCTGGGCATTTATGTCACAGAATTATCCTGGGCAAAACTTCTCGAACAATAGGAGCCGAAATGAAGCATCTCATTTTAACTATTTTCCTTGTTCTGATCACCTGTTCCGGTTGGGCTGCGCCCAGTCAACAACAGGCCGAACAGCAAAACTCTGATACGGGTTTGATGAACAAGGTATTTGCGCAGCATTCACTGCCAGAAACCCAAAAAAATACTGCCAAAGCGACTAAAATTCAGTCTTATTTGACTGCGGAAATGGCGCAGCCGGATTACATATCTAAAACAAACGTTCGTCTTAATAGCAAAGAATGGGAAGCTCTGAAGCTTTCCAAAGAATGGATCAACCGCAAAATCAACCCGGTAATGGAGAGTAACGGCAGGCTTGTTTACATCTACGGAGCGACCATGCCGACCATCATTTGCTCCCCGCTGATGACATCTGATCTTGAACTTCAGCCAGGTGAAAATGTCAATGATGTAATTGTCGGTGACACTGCCCGCTGGCTGGTGGTTGTCGGTCAGTCGGGAACTCCGGGACGGGAGTCAACACACATCATTATCAAGCCCCTCGATGCAGGACTTATTACCACTGCGGTCATCACCACAGACCGTAGGGTCTACCACCTCAAACTTGTATCTCGCCGCAAGGGTTACAATCCGTACGTTTCTTTCATCTATCCGGAAGATCAGAAGAAAGTCCTTGAAGCCAGCCTGAAACGTAAAAAGAAAAAAGACATTTGGGACACTACCCAGATTGAAGGAAAGAACGTGGATCTCTCCGCCCTGGACTTTGGCTACACCATTAGTGGCGATGAACCGGGATGGAAGCCCATGCGCGTTTACAATGACGGAATCAGAACTTTTATCCAGCTGCCGAGAACTTCAACCCAGACAGAAATTCCGGTGCTGTTGGTTGAAAAAGCCGGACAGGAAGCCATCGTAAATTATCGGGTCAAAGGTAACGCCATGATCGTTGACGAGATCTTTGAAAAAGCAATCCTCGTTGCCGGCACAGGATCAGAACAGGCCAAAGTTGAAATTGCACGGGTGGAGGTAACCAAATGAGAATACTGATTTTGATCTTACTTTTGATCTTCCCCGCTGGCTGCACCGGCATACGTAATGCTGCCAAACAGGTTGAAGTCGTTGAGCAGGCTGCGCCCATGTACGAGGACCACGAAGTTGATTCCATCGTTGAAGAAGCCGTGCTCAAAGTTGCCGCACATTATCCCCCGGGCCGGACCGTCCTGCACCTGACTGTTTCAGACAATCCCTGCGGCTGGAAATTCGAAGCAGACCTGCGCGAACAAGGTTTCCAATTCAGCCCGAAGACGACTGATCCCAATGTGCTGGATATGAACATGAGATTTGATTCCATCACCAACAGCACACTCTACTACCTGTATCTCGGATCATCTGATGGCTGGTCATTTGGGCAGGTCTACAACCTTACTTTTGAAGGATTCGAAAAATCCGGACTGCTCACCCAGACCCCGGCGTTCTTTGAATTTGTCGGCAGTGATGCCGAACAGGTTGAATCTCCCCTCAATGAGAACTGGTCCATAGTTCCCGGCGGACTTAGAGATCAGCTCAAACGCTGGGCCGGTCGCTCAGAATATACGCTGGTCTGGAAAGCGAATCATGACTTTGAGATGCAATCCCACGCAACTTTCAGGGACACCTTTCCGAGAGCTGTAAAGCGACTTTTTGCCCGCATGCACGCCAACGGTAATTCCCTGCGCGTGACCCTTTACCAAGCCAATAAACATATTGTTGTCAGTGAGGATTAAGATGAAACGCGCACTCATACTTATCATGACCTTCATCATTTGCAGTTGTGCCCCGCTCCAGCCTTCCCAGCAGGAACACTCTATAAAGAGCCGTGCGGCTTCAATGAGGGCAGCCAGCAGTAAAAAGACTGTTTCCATTGTTCATGCTCCATATCTTGGCGCAGTCCCGGTTGAACTATCAGATAACAAATTGCCCGCTATTTTTAGCCGGCGCGTGACTCTTACCAATCGGGTCGGAACAGCCTCCCAGATCGCTAAATGGATCAATGAACTAGTTCCCCTACACATCGAAGTGGAATCTGAGTCTGAAAAAAGGCCCGTTTCTAAAGAAGGACAGCAGGCAAAGCCGATACTCATGCGCATCAATTATGATGGAACGCTTACCAATTTGCTGAATACCGTATGCGAATACTTCGGTATGGGCTGGGAATACGACCAACTGAGCGGCAAGGTTGAAATTGCACGGCTACAGACCAAATCTTTCAACCTTGCCGTTGCTCCGGGCAATATCAAGTACGAATCGACCATCACCAATAAATCCCAGACATCAGGCAGCTCTTCCGATTCCAGCAGCATGGAAGGAGTGAGCCAGACCACAAGAACATCGGACAGCGTAAGCCAGACCTCACAGACCAACAGGGCCAGCTTCGAAGGCAATGTTTGGAAGGATACGGAAAAAGCAATTTCAGCAATGCTTTCTAAGGATGGCAGAGTTGTTATCAACGAAGCCGCCGGGATGGTCACAGTTACCGATACTGCAACAGTTCTGCGCAGAGTCGGAAACTATATAACATCTCTGAATACCAAGATGGGCAGGCAGGTTGCTCTGGCCGTCAAAGTCTGGGCCTTGGAAATGAACCGTAATGCCGATGTGGGCTTTGATATCGAAACTGTTCTGAAAGCGGGACAGTCTAGCTTCAGCCTGCTGGGAGGCCAACCATACAGCACCATTTCCGGAGCCGGGACTCTGACCGCCGCAATTCTGGACGGCAACTGGAAAGACACTAGTCTTATGCTGCGTGCGCTTAAACAGCGCGGGCGCACCACCCTGCTTACTTCCGGTTCAGGAATTGTCATGAACAATCAGGCCCTTCCCGTTCAGGTGGTCAAGCGGGACACATATCTTGCCGGAATCAGTTCCACCACCACAGAAAACTCCATGCAGACCTCGGAACTTACACCTGGCGAGGTTTCCACCGGCTTCAGCATGACGGTGATCCCGCACATCATGAATAACCGTAAGGCTATTCTGCAATACAACATTACCCTCTCTTCCCTTGATTCCATGGATGAATTCACATCCGGAGATCTGACTATCCAGCTTCCGCAGGTTTCGACCCGCAGCTTCAGCCAGCGAGTCAAAATGAAATGCGGCCAGACACTTGTCCTTGCCGGCTTCGAGCAGGAAAGCGACCAGCAATCCAAAGGTATCGGCATAAGCTCAGGAGGACATAGCCAAAATTACGGAAAAAGCCTGATCATTATCACCATTGAGATGGAAAGTGCCGGGGTCTAGCATGCGCACTATCAAAATACATAAGAAAGTATACGCCATAGGATTCTGGTGGCAGCTCCTTGAAGGGAAAGGCAAAAAGCAGCTTTTTGAAAAGGCCAGGACTGTTGCAGAAGACTTTAATGACAGCAAGTACAACTGCCTTGTTCCCCGTAAACAGCAATTTGGTCTTGGCTCCTGCGAAGAGGGAAAGATTAAACGACTCCCCTCTCTGGCCTGCGCGCTGGTGGAAAGATCTACTGACACATGGATCGGGATGTTCTTCCTTGCTGAAGATATTTGGTGGGTCTGCGCGGTCAGCAAAAAAACTATTGTCGCAGAAGGTGACCAGTACTTCAGCTCTCGGATTGAAGCAGAAGCACATTTTAAAAGCCTGAAGTCCATGTCCAGCTGGGAGAATGAAATCATCTGCGAAACAGTGGATGATTCCATGTCCCATTTTGAAGGTCTACTCAAAGCTTCAGAACGGGTCCACCCTCTCTACCCTGAACACTCCAACCTTAAATATCTGGTTGCAGCAGCTATAGCTGTTACCGCCTGTGTGGGTTGGTACTTATGGAGTTCCCATCAACAAGAGCTGTTGGAAGCGGAACAACGCAGGATCGCCTACGAAGCCCGCCAGAAACAACTCCGTCAGCAGGAAACCGCCAAGAACGATCCGGAACAGATCTTTGCAATGGGCTGGAAGGAAAAACCATTGCCTTCAGACTTTGCCCATGAGTTCCAGCGTGCGGTCGATAATTCCGAGCCATACACCCTTGGCTGGAAGCTTAATTCCATTATCCGTGATGAGAACGGGATCTACATGTCCTGGCTGCATCAGGAAGGAGCTGGTTTCACCAATCGTCCGACCGTTAATGATGTGGCCACAACTCTCGGCGCAAAACCGGAGCTGGCCTACCTGACCATTAATTACCCCGATGCCGGCAAACGCCCGCATCAGGATCTGAAGCCCAAAGACGTTGCCACAGCCCGCCTCTACGAGCTGACCCGCAACCTTGGCGCCAGGCTGAATCTCAGCTGGCAAGCCCCTGAGAAAAAGAAGCTGAACAACAAGATCCTTAAGAAAGCTGTTCAAGTCACTGCTCCGTGGATCAAGGGAGAATGGAAACTTTCCGCTCTCCCAGTAGGGGTAATGATTGAAGACACTCTCTTCAAAGCAATGGACTCCATTCCATGTTTAGTCCTTTCAAAAATAAACTTCACTAACAACCAATACTCATTGGAGGGCCAGATTTATGCGAGTTACTAGCCTGCTTTTTCTGCTCTTGCTTATTGGCGTCCCTGCTTTTGCCAAAGATTTAGCCGGCCATGAAATCCCCGACCAAGATCTCGGCGAAGACCTGCTTATCAAGGTGGCTACCACGACCAACTCAACCCAAAAGTTCAGTGTTGCCGGCTCAACAAATGCAACCAATGGAACCGCTGATTCCAATGCGACAAACAGTGGGGCGATTGCTGCGTTCATGGCCAACTCAAACAGCACAGAAAAGGACCAAGAAAAGAAATCTGCAGCAACAACAAACGCGACCGCTGGAACCGAAAAAACGGTTGCACAGCAGCCCGCAAACATTGCGACGACCATTGCGGCTCCGGCAGTGACCATCAGTGATGTGAACTACATGCGCAACCTGATTGAATACAAAAAACTTCAAGTGGCTCTTGCCAAGCAAAACAAAGAACTAATTGAGCTGACCACCCCTGTTTTACCTGCCGTCATGCCCAAAACCAAGGCCAGCTCAAAAAGAAAATGCCGCCCGACGTGGCCCAAAGTTGTTTCCATTCAGGGTGTGGACGGAAGGCTTTCCGCCACCCTGTCCAGCTCCGCAGGTCTTGAAACAGTACAGGTCGGCGACAAAGCCGGTCCCGGTAAAATCGTGTCCATAACCCCTAGGAAAGTTCTGGCCCGCGCAAACGGCAAAAACGTTGCCTTGAAATTCAAGGAGTAAATGATGACTGACACTGAAATTCCAACAAGCCTTCAAGAACGAGTCCTTTTTCTGGACGGCAAGATCTACATCTCTGCAGAAGTGGAAGATGATGCGATTCTGATGTCCTTCCTAAGCTATGCAGCACGTAAAGGATTCAGGGAGAATGAACGACTCAAACCTGAAGAATTCCAGAAGCTGCGCAAGAAACACTTCGTCCGCGTAGACACAACCAGTGATATTCAGGATCTCGCAATTGAGATAATTGCCGACGCTTTCAATGAAGGCGCGTCTGACATCCATATCGGCGACTACGGTCCTTTTGCTTCCATCCAGTTCCGTAAACTGGGCATGCTGCAAAACCACCGAGAACTCATGGGCGAGACTGGACGCAAGGTCATTACAGCCATGTACCAGACCATGTCCAACAGTGCGGATACAACTTTCATTGCCAAGGAAAGGCAGGACGGCAGGATCGTCAGCAGCGACTATCTTCCGGCTGAAGTACATTCCATTCGTCTGCATACTGAGCCGCTTGAATGCTCTATGGCTGAAAATGGAATCGGAACCTTTTTGGCTCTGCGCCTGCTCTACGATCGCACCACCGCACAGGGCAGTCTGAAAGAAAGGCTTTCCACCCTCGGTTATTCAGAACGACACATCCGCCGTTTCCAATTCCTGACCCAGCGTTCAGGACTGACCCTGCTTTCCGGTCCCACCGGGCATGGTAAATCAACCGCCCTTAAACACATCATGGAAAGCATGGCCGAGGATCACCCGGAGAAAAACTTTCTAGCCATTGAAGATCCGCCGGAATATCCGCTGGAGCGGGTCAAGCAGGTCCGGGTCATCACCAGTGATCAGGAAAACAACCGTGGTCCGGCCTTCCGCAACGCCATTGCCGGTGCCATGCGTTCTGACCCCGATGTAATGATGATCGGTGAAATCCGGTATCCGGAAGCAGCTTCAGCCGCCCTTGATGCCGCCCAGACCGGGCACGGAGTCTGGACAACAGTCCACGCCAACTCCGCCTTCGGGATTATTCAAAGAATGGTTTCCCTGCTGCGTGCGGCCCACTACCCCGATCCGCTTGAATATCTTTGCGACCACACTGTTCTGTCCGGCCTGCACCATCAGCGGCTTGTTCCGGTTCTCTGCCCCAATTGCAAGCAGCCGATCATGGAAATCACAAAGCTTGATCTAGACAATGAGCTACGCCGCAAACACCTGCCGCAAGCAGTGCTGAACCGTTTAATGCGGGCCGTAAATAAGATGGGCGAGAAAAACGTCCATATCCGTGGCGAAGGATGTGCAGAGTGCTCCGGCATGGGCATCATCGGCCAGACCGTAGCTTCCGAGATCGTCACCACCGACCATGTAATCCTGCGCAATATCCGCGCCGGAAACATGGAGGCCGCCTACAAGCACTGGCGTCATGAGCAGAACGGCCAGACCTTTGTCAGCCACGCCATTGATCTCATCGAGCAGGGAATCATTGATCCCTATCTCACTGAACTGCGTCTTGGTGTTCCCTTGAACTATGCCAAGGCCTTTGACGATTTCCACCTGTCAGCCAAGGATCTGGACGAACTAGCCGGCTCAAAGAAAGTGGAGGCTCCCAATGGTGCATCCTGATCTGAACTCCATTACGGCCAGACTCTTCTTCGGTGAATCTGTACGCATCCGCTTTTACAGAAAACTGGCTGCCCTAACACGGCATGGCGTAAGCGTGGTTGATAGCGTTTCAGAGCTGAAAGACAGATACGCCAAACAACGAAGCCCCCTTGCACGAGTGCTATCCGAAGTTTACGCCCGTCTGGAATCCGGAAACAAGATTTATGAAGCCATGCACGGATTCATTCCCGCAGAGGAAGTCATGCTCATCAACAGCGGAGTGAACTCAGGAAAACTATATCAATCCCTTGAACTCGCTGTTCACTTGATTCAGGCCCGGATGAAAATCATCAGCTCCATGCGCAAGGCTCTGGCCTATCCGGTGCTCCTGACCTGTGCCCTCATTACCCTCTTACTGGTTCTCTCCAGATACGCCATGCCCAAATTCGCCCAGCTTTCAAATCCTGAGCAATGGGCAGGAGGAGCAAAAATTCTCTACAGGGTATCGAACTTTATTGATTCTACAGCAGGGACCTCACTCCTTATCGGATTCATACTGGCTTTCCTGCTTTGTCTTGCGACTATCAAAATCTGGACCGGAAAAATCCGCGTACACTTTGACTCTGCCCCGCCCTGGTCTTTCTACCGACTGATCATCGGCAGCCTCTGGC
>PPCM01000530.1_pt1 | contig 31063 bp, 22 predicted proteins | sample 1555541 | NCBI WGS metagenome assembly PPCM01 (sample SAMN05284479, study PRJNA326546) | Marine sediment metagenome, whole genome shotgun sequencing project. | isolation source: marine sediment | place: Germany: Wadden Sea | collected 2012-09-05
CCGTATCCCTGAGTGTTTCCGGCCCCAACGGCAGCAACACAAAAACAAGGCAGAATTACATCATTGTTTGCAACGGCCTGCCGTATTTATCGAGCCACGAGCAGATTCAGTGGGGGTGCCGGGGGGATGATACCTTTTATTGTGTCGATATTTTGGACGTGAACGGCAACATGGTCCATCAGGCGGCGGCTTGTGGAGAAAACCTCCATTCCTTTTCCCCCGCAACACTCACGGGCATGGCACCCGGGCAATATAGATGGCGGATCTGGTCCGAGGAGGGATTCGGCGGAGAAGGGTTCGAAGGCACGTTTTCAGTTGCCGGCGAAGGAACAGCATACGAATCGAATTACGACGAAATAAAATGGGGTTACAGGGGAAGCGATACCTTTTATTGCCTCGATCTTTGTGACGACAACTGGAATGTTTATGAGGAATATCGCGCCGTTCAATGCGGGTATGATTTTCATTCCTGGTCGCCCAGGCAGTTCATCAACAACGTGCTCGGTATCCCGGACCCAAGCGGTGCAAGCTTTAAATGGCGAATTTGGTCAAACGGCGGGTACGGTGGGCCAGGATTTGAAGGCGAGGTTGTGGTTCCGTAGCGACAACGTGCCACGGCACCTGAAACGGTTAAGAGCGATACTGATGGCCTTTTCAAGAGTCCCCCCTTTGACGCGGTGTGGGTGAACTGGAAGGCCATGGTCAGGGGATAAAAGAAGTTGGGCTGCGGCTCCCGGTGAGTAGACTGCCATCAATTCGGCGAGATGGGCTTTCATGGTCACGGGTTTCATTCCGGTTTTCCAGTAAGCCGGCAATAACAGCGGATCATCGGTAAAGGTTTTCAGCTTTTCAATCAAACTTTCCCCATCGCCGGCCTTCAAGGCTGAAAGCATGTGTTCAATTTGATGTCAATAAACAACCGGGGGTGCGAGAAGCGGAAACCAACGTGAAAAAGCGTCGTTTTGTATACTTCAAGCCAGCTGATATAATTGGGAATTTAGCGCGATATAAAAGGCGTGTCGCGTCGCCCAAGGTTTAAAGTTCATACGGGGTGAATCAGGCGGCTCGTGCGGCCGCCTCCTCCGGGTACCCTTTTTTACCGCCCCACTCCTCACCATGGGAAGTATTGGAAAAAACGGTTTGACCGATCCTTATGCCGGACGACAGAGTTTTCTTCCGGAATCCTCTGCCAGGGCCATGAGTTCCGTTTGGCTGTCCACGTCGTCTTTCTCGTGGGTTCCGCCGGCAATAATCGTCCCGTTGACCCTGAATCCGAATCTCTCCATTCGCTTTTCAAGTGTCTCGAAATATGGGCGATATGCGTCGAGATGGGGATTGGCCTGGGTTACCGCGAGTATCATGGACGGGTTTGTCTTGAGTTTGGGAGTCCTGTCCTTGTTCATCATCGCATAGAGGCGATCTAAGAATAGTTTCGCCTGGGCCGACATCTGGTCCATGTATACGGGGGTGCCCAAAACAACGGCATCAGCCGATCGTAATTCACCGTACAGTATCCGCATATCATCCTCCAATGCGCACCCTTCATGGGTTTTACAATGGAAACAGCTTCGACACCCCTTTATATCGAGGGCGTCGAGGTTGTAATGCGCAACATCGGCCCCTTTCTCCCTTGCTCCGGACAATACCTTTTTCACCAATCTGTCGGTGTTGCCGTTTTCCCTCGGACTTCCTGTCAATCCCAAAACCTTCATCACCACTCCTGATCATTTTACGGGTCTTAAATATCAGTTACCCCGGACTGTTCCGAGGAAACGTTACGCAATCCACTCATCGATTCCAAACTTTTTACCATCATCAAAGCAGATACATCACATATTATATCTTATTGTCAAATTCTAATTTGAACCGCCGTGTTGATCGCGAAAGGCTCCTGCTGCGGTCGAGTTTTCGTGTGCGGCTTTTATTCGGTTCCGGCAACATTGATGGATTCGTAAAAAACCCGAACCTGATCTTTCGAGCGCATTATGGATAACCCCTGTTGAACAGATCACGTTGTGGTCAATTCTTTTCATCACCAACTTTTCAAGGTTCATTAAAAGTGGATGTCACGTACGACCATGGACGACTGTGGTATTTGAGTGCTTATATTGTAATAACGGCAATTCCCCCGCGATCCCGAGTTGTTCACGGAGATCGCACGTTAACAGGCAGATTACTTGATCTCCTTTATATTACAGGAGGACGTTATGTTTAAAAAAATACTGGTGCCCCTGGACGGTTCGGATCTCGCGGCCGAGATCTTACCCCAGGTTGTGGATTTGGCAAGGACACATCAAGCCGAAATTGTTTTGATTACCCTCGGGCATTATGCAACCGGAGCTGAGATAGGCGATGCAAGCCCGAATATCATCATGGAAGCTGCGGCACGCGAGAAAGAGACGTCCGAGGCCTACCTCCAGAGAACCGCCCTTTCCTTAAGAGAAAAGGGACTCACGGTTCACTGGGTTTTCAAGGAGGGCATTCCCGCCCCTTCCATCGTTTCCTATGCCTCGGATCACGGAATGGATCTCATCGCACTGGCCACCCACGGCAGGGGAGAGATCGCATGGGTGCTCGGCAGCGTGGCGGAAAAGGTCGTGAGCCATGCAACGGTGTCCGTGCTGCTGATGAGGGTCATGGAATTCGAACATCCCGCGCGAAAGGACAAATAAGGCGTTGGTTATCGTGCCCCTTTTCCTGTTTTACCGTGATGGGAAAAACGGGAGACCATTTCGTCATGGTTTGCCAAATCCCTTCCGAACGGGGTCATAACGGGAAATGTCTCTGAGTGTTCGTCCTTTGAGAGCAGATACTTCGTAAAAGTGGACAATGTGCCCGAAGGACCAAGGTCCAGATAGATCATCCCCGGGGATGAGTTCATCGCATATATGGTTTTGGAAAAGAGGATCGGTTTGCGGACCGCGTTCCAGAAATATTCAGGGCCGATCCCTTTGACTTTCCCGGCATGGGCACATGATACTGTCTCGACAACGGGCGGGTCCATGGATACGCCCCTATAAAGAGAAATAATCTCCTCGCGCACATGGTCCATGCAGGATGCATGAAACGGATACTCCACGGGCAATACCAGATGGGTCGTCCCGTTTTCCGTTAAATAACCCGTAACTTCTTCCATCTTCTCTTTTTGCAGCGTGATGACGAAGTGGGAATCAAGGTTGAAAGCCGAGATTTCGCTGTTCTCCTTTAACAGTGGAGTCCTGTAGTAGATAACCGGATCGTCCAAGACCGCGATCATGCCGCCGTTGCCAAGCTTCTCCGTATACAGTTGGGCCTGGGAAATGACCTTCTTCAATGCCTGCTCATGGTCCATCATCCCCGATGCGGCGGCGGCAACATATTCCCCCAGGCTCGCCCCGAGAAGATAATCCGGCACAACCCCTTCTTCACGCAGTGTCCGGTACAGCGCATATTCAACCATGAACAGGGCCGGATGGGTATATAGAATATCGTCAAAGAGATCGCCCTTGTTTTTAAGGGGATGGTATATCTCTTCCAGAACCGATCGTCCCGTTGTATCCATCGCGATACTGTCGAGAGTCGTCATCCATCGACGAAATCCGGGATGGCTGTCAAAAAGCTCCCTGCCCATTTGATAATACTGGGATCCCTGCCCGGAAAACATGAAGACAATCGTTTTTTTCATTAAAACAATTCCTTTTTGAAATAGAATGAAATCCGCTGAAAGAATGAATACCCCCCGCATCTCGACGTACTTTACCCTTATCATTGGCGATAGTCAACTGATCCGCCTCTTCGCGATTTGCAAGCCGAATTTCCGCAGGCCCAATCCGAAAATTAAATCCCGCGCACGGATGAGTATTTGACCCCGGCAAACGATCTGAAGTATAATCATAATTGTTGTGAAGCGTTGCAGCCCATGGGTTGACACGGATTACCGCAACGATTGTAGAATTCAATATAACCGTATTATTAAAGGGGGAAACGATGAAACGTATACTTTTTATAATTTCGGTCTTTATACTGACGTTTACCGTCCCGGCATCCGCCGACGAATTCGGCAACGTTGAGTTTCCCGGGGGGGCGTCCTCTTTTGCCGATTCGGTGCTCTCATTCGAACAGGGCACAAACGTCACCCAGGGAACCCTTTATACCGATCCCGCAAATTCACTTGGTGCCCCCGACTACGTTAACAGCGACAGCCAGTATGTAAGCCTGGGAAACGGCGGCACGCTGATTCTGCGCTTTTCCGACAACTCCCTTACCACCTCAGGAGACACCGAACCGGACCTCTGGGTATTCGAGATCGGTCCCGCCGTTGAATCCACTGAGGTGTACATCAGTGTCGACGGAATTACATGGATCAATGTGGGAGTTGTTTCCGGCTCGACCTCCGGTGTTGATATCGACTACTATATCGGAAACGGTGTTGTTTTCGGCACCAAATACTCCTTTGTCAAGCTGATCGACGTTTATGACGATGATTTTTCATCCGGCGGAACCAGCGGCGCGGATATCGATGCCGTTGGCGCCATCAGCTCCTCGGCGCCGGTTCCCGTCGAAGATCCGCCCCTTAACGGTTTCTGCAACCCCATTGCCCTCTCCTCCTTCTCCCAGCTTGACAACCGGGATGCGGCCGTCAATATCTCGTCGGACGGCCTTGCGCTCCCGGGTGCAGCCTGGACCAACGGGAGGGAGGACGAATTCGGCAATATCGACGGCAACGGTGTATCGAGCGATGCCGCTTACAACCATGTGGGCGCCGTCAGTTACGCGAAATTCAAGGTCAACGGCGCCGACCGTTACCTTGCCGGTACCGTCGGACCCGTGGGCCTTCCAATGAAGTTCTGGTCCACCGACCATTCTTGGCAGGGGAGTTTTGTTGTTCCGGATAATCAATGGCTGTACTCCCGCGCCGCCGTCGATGAAAACGGCAACTGGGTACTGGCCCTGTCCAGCGGCGATTACGACGACAAGGGGGGAACCCTCCTGAACAAGCAAAGCGGAGAATTGACCCGGGATCAGATGGACGCCCTGGAAGACGCGCCGTTCATGGTTCAGTATGCCGACAATTACGGTGGAACCGCTACAGTGCTGACCCTTGCCGAAGTTTGCATCACGAGCGGTGAATCATCCGGAGATTGTTCCCAGACAGAACTGGATGCGCGCTTCGAAGCCGGTAAGCAGTTTTGCATCGACAACCCGGCGGCATGCGGGATTGAAACCGGGGGGGATTACCAGGCGGGTTTCGACGCCGGATTAAAGGCGGGACTTGCCGCCTGTCCTTCAAGCGGCGAATGCACCCCCGCCACCATAAATGAAGATCGTGAAATGCACATTCCCAACCTCCAGTACCTTGGCCCCTTCGGCACCACGGAGCTCGAGGCGACCTTTGAATTTCACGGGGGTGACGGCGGAGAGTTCCTGTGGCGACTTTCGGATTATCAAATGCATTGAGCCTTGTTCCGAACGGCTTGATCGGGTATCGCTTTTTTGCGTTTTATGAACCTTGACGGACACTTTAGAAAATATGAGGCTCCGTCAAATGTCGCACACTACATGACCGAGCTTCCCAGTGCCGTGAATAGTGAATGCCATTGCCGAACCATCCACTTCGGGTTTGTTACCAGGTTTTCAAGGATCGCGGGAGCTTCCGGTTTACGCCGTCCTAATCCACACGCTCAAGTGGGCAAGGCATTAACATCCAGCTTTTTACCAGGGCATCAAGCTTGATGTACTGGTAAAAAGTCGGCGTTCAAATTACCGGCCACAACCGGTCGTTGTTTAAACCGGCTTGTTCCGCCCCACGACGTGCTCAAGAAATGACATTTGACGTGTTCATCGAGCTTGATTCACCGGAAATAAGCCCCTTTTGAAAGGTCATAAGGGGTGCGAAAATCAATAAATGGACACTCTCGGGATCTCGGTACGGGAAACCCGAGGCACAGCCTTGCTCCGACAGCAACGCAAATCATCCGAAATTGTGGAAATCTATCCTACTCGTTCCTTAATGCGAGGAGAATATAAAGATTCGAGTTTCTATACATCGGGTTGATTCCGCGGAACTCCCCCGGTCCCCTGGACCCGGTCATTTAGATTTTTGATCTGGACATCGGCCGCTTATTTGCACGGCGACGGGCAGCGGTAATACTGCCGCAAATCCGCAGGATCATTTTTTTACTATCTTTTTGATCTTGTCCCGTTTGATACCGACAACCGCTCCAAACTGCTCATATTTAATCCGGCCCTCTTCTTCCCAATACCTTTCCAGAAACAATACCCGTCCGCTCTTGAGATGCACTTCAATGGAAGTGGACTCCGACTTTTCCTCGAGGTAGAGATTCTCAACATCCGATGTGGTAAAAGCACGGTTATACACACGAACATCGTCCACGGCGCCTGCAAAATTTACCTGTCCGCCGGCGCGGTTGCTCCTGCCGTTGCTGCCGACATACCAGTTGCCGGCGGATGCCCAAAGGGTTTGTTCCGCCTCGGCGCGGGCACTCAGTTTTCCGTTGACAAAGAGTTTTGCCTCGGCCCCGTCGAATGTTGCCGCGATATGTGTCCACTGGTCAAGGCGAATAAATGCATCGGACTTGAGGGGTTGTCTCATTCCCGGAAAAACCCTGAAGGAGATATTCTGCCCCGAATCGAACAGCAGGTATTTTGCCTCTCTGGATTTTCCCTTTGATCCCCATTTCCCCAGAATATACCCCTTTCTTGATTTATGGGGACGGATCCATGCCGTAAAGGTCAGGCCCCGGGTAAAATCGGTTTTACTTCGATTTAAGCTCCTTATGTAACTTTTGGTCCCGTCCAGTCGATATGCCTGTCCCTTGTAACCGAATCGATCCGACACGGGTTCGCCGCGATAGACCTTGGCATGATTTTCAAGGCCGCTGAAATCCCGGCCGTCCCCGTCGAGAGGATAGTATATAACAAGGTCCATGGAAGAGGAAAAAAGCTCGCCGGCCTGCTCGGAAGGTTCACCATCGGGCTCCGGAACATCAGGGGCCCGTGTCCGAGACATTTTATCAAGTAAAGATCTTGAAGCATCCTTGACCGATGGCGTTTCACTCGCATTATCAGAGGCGCTTTCGCGCGTGCTTTCCGATTCGGCTTCACCTGCGGTTTCGGCTTCGGATTCCCACGTGTTTTCGGATTCGGTTTCACCCGTGGTTTCGGCCTCGCTTCCCCACGTGGTTTCGGCTTCGGTTTCACCCGTGGTTTCAGCCTCGCTTCCCCACGTGGTTTCGGACTCGGTTTCACCCGTGGTTTGAACCTCGCTTCCCCACGCGGTTTCGGACTCGGTTTCACCCGTGGTTTGAACCTCGCTTCCCCACGCGGTTTCCGGATGTATCGCGGGCACATGGGGTTGTGGAGATTCGGATGGATTCGGAACACCTTCATAATCCCCGGCCGGATGGTCCGATATTACTTCATTATTGTCCTCAAAAAAATATACGCCGACGATCCCGGCACAAAGTAAAACCCCCAGAAAAATCAATATTACAGGAACTATTTTTCTTTTTTTTCTCGAAATATGATTGTGCACTTTTCTTGATTCGTTAAATCTCTCGGACATGTGTTGCATCAAGAGGCAGTCCAAATCGTGTTTAAGCTCGTTTGCGGAGGGGTAACGCTTTTCAGGTTCGGGTCGAACCATTTTCAGGAGAATATCGTGAAAATCATCGCTGATATTCACATGTTCCCGAAATTGCGTAATATCCCCCACCGCTCCAATTTCAAGGGGGTCCTTTTGGGAGAGGGCAAAGATCATGCTCGTTCCCAGTGAGTATATATCCGAAGCCGGAACCGGAGTACCGCGAAACTCTTCGAGGGGGGTATGACTGAAATATGGATCGTTTGAAGAGGGTTTCTCTTCTGCGGTGAGTTTGTCCTTTAGCATTCCGAAATCAGAAAGAAAAACATCGCCGGCTGCCCCGATGAGAATATTGTCCGGCTTGATGTTCCGATGGAGCACGGGAGGGGAAAATTCGTGAAGATAAAGGAGGATTTTGACAATTTGCTGTGTATGGCCCGCCACCTCTTTTTCCGTGAAATGCCTTCCCTCGCGAATCCAGCGGGAGAGGGATTTTCCTTCCCTGTATTCCTGCACCAGCACGACACGCAATACATCACCGGTGTCGTCGGTGAAGTAATCAACGAAACCCGGGATGTTTTCGTGTTTCAGGTGGGACAGAATGTTTGCCTGCTTCCGGAAATTTATTTCATTCTCCCAGAATTCGGCAGCGTCAACCTTCAGCTCCTTCAGGACGCAGTTTTCCTTTGTCCTCAAATCCACCGCCAGGTACTTGACGGTAAAGGCGCTTTTACCCAGCTCCTTTACTATTTTATAGCGTTCTTGCAAAATTATATTCTCTCTCATGTAGAGGGCCTTTCCATGAATGTAAGAGGGGGGTATTGGCCGGACCGGGTCCCCCGGGAAAACGGATTTGTCACATGGGGGCGCAACGACCGGGCAGGTCCGCGTGGGGAGTACCTCGGGGGATGATCATCATCGTTACGGTTTAACGATTCACCTGATGGTCAAGCAATCATCGGCATTTCACAATATGGGGAAAGGTGACTCAGACCTCCCCGTCCAGTATCCGGCGAATCTCCTTGAACAGCTCCCTGAACTTATAGGGTTTGCCGATATACCCCATTGCGCCCAGGGCGATACTATCATTGATATGGGCACTTGAGGAATAGCCGCTTGCGATGAATACCTTTACCTGGGGATTGAGTTCAAGAAGTGTTTTAAGACACTCACGACCGCCCATTTTGGGCATGCTGACATCCAGTATCACCAGATCAATCTCATCCTGCTTTCGTTCGTAGATCTCCACGGCTTCCCTGCCGTCGAATGCGGTGATCACCGTATACCCGACTCCGGAGAGGGCCATTGAGGTGAGTTCCAGCACCGGCGCCTCATCGTCCACCACAAGGATGGTTTCGGTCCCTTTTTTGAGCTTGAGCGGTTTTTCCGCCGGATCCCGAGACGGCACCTTGAGGGCCGGAAGGTAAATTTCGAATTTCGTTCCCCTGCCCGGTTCACTGGCGCAGGTGATGTACCCGTCGTGACTTTTAACGATGCCGTATACCGAGGCAAGCCCAAGCCCCGTCCCCTTTCCGGAGTCCTTGGTGGTGAAAAAGGGTTCGAAAATCTTATCCATGATATTCCTGTCCATTCCGATACCGGTATCGGATATGGAAAGCAGCACATGGTCGCCGGTTTGGGCCCCCACATGGGTGCGCACATACTCCCCGTCCAGGGAGCGGTTGGTCGTCTCGACGGTAATGACGCCCCCTTCGGGCATGGCATCGGCCGCATTGCTTCCAAGGTTCAGGATCATCTGCTCGATCTGGACCGGGTCCACATTGACGTTCCACAGATCCCCCGCAAGGTCGACCTTGATATCGATCATCTTGGGAATGGTTTTTTCAAGGAGGCTCCTTGCCTGTTTAATCTCGTGGTTGATCTGGATGGGGCGCTTACTGATCTCCGCCTTGCGGCTGAACAGGAGCAGCTGGCGCACCAGCTCCCCGGCGCGAGCCGTTGCCTTCCTGACGGCCGAAAGGTTTTTGTAATCCGGATCATTCTCCGTCCTGTTGACGAACATGATCTCCGCGTAGCCGCCGATGGCCTGGAGGATATTGTTGAAGTCGTGGGCAATCCCCCCCGCAAGGGTTCCAACGGCTTCCATTTTCTGTGATTGACGGAGCTGGGACTGCAACGCCTCCTTTTCCTTTTCCATCAGGCTGATGGGGTTCATGTCCAGGTCGATACAGAACATCTCTCTTCCAAGTGAGGTTTCCAGCATAACATGGGAACTGAAAACCGTCACATCGCACCCGTATTTATCCACGAGGACCAGCTCCCCGGGGGGGATCTTTTCTCCCCGATCAAGCCAGCACCGGTGTTTTTCAACAACCGCCTCGCGCATATGGGCGGGGATGATAAGGTCCTCGAGTTTCATTCCAACGGCTTCGGCCTCGGAGTAACCGTAGAGCTTCTCGGAGGCATGGTTCCAGAAGGTGACGTTTCGCTCCTCATCGTACCCCTGGATGGAAATTTCCGAGACATCCTCAAGGAACTTGCGGAAACGTTCCTCGCTCTGCCTTAACGCCTCGTCCTTTTCTTTCTCCACGGTAACGTCCCGTCCGCATCCAACGGTACCGATCATCTCCCCCTTCTCGTTGTAAAACGGGGCCTTGTGAACATCCAGAACCAGGTATTTTCCCCTCACGAGGCCGTCTTCCAAGAATCGTCCGGGGCGGCCCGAAGCCTTTACCACGGCATCCGAGTCCACGCATATCTCGCCAAAGGTATGGTTGTGCCCCCTTCCTCGCTCCCGACAGGCAAAGTAGAGATCGTTTTTACCCAGGGGTTCGTCCGTTGAATCGGATTTCAGCAGCTTATCGCAGATGGCGCGGTTGGCGAAGAGGAACCGGTCCTGAATGTCCTTGGCCCAGATGAGGTCGGGGACATTATCCGCCATGAGGCGCATGAGGGTATAGAGTTTTTTATATTTCCGGCAGCTCTTGCCGTAAAGTTCCTCGGTTCTTCTGCGCTTTGAAATGTCTCTCATATAGGCCACTGCGGCCGGTTTCCCCCGGTATACGATAACCGACACCTTGATCTCGAGGGGGACACGCTCACCGTCGCGGGTCAGGATCTCAACCTCGTAATTCGTGGGCGCTTCTTCCCCGTTCATGCGGTTTTCATTATACCTTGCAACCATGGACCTGTACTCCGGGACGATTCTTTCAAGAAATGAACATTCCTTTGTCTCGTCCACGGTGTAACCGATCAACCGCTCGCACGCCGGGTTTCGATAAACGGTCTTTCCCTCCTGAACGACGACGACGGCATCGTTGGAAAATTCCACTATTTTTTTAAACATCCCGTCGGCCGATTCCTCCCGGGGAATTGCGTCGGAAACATCCGTCAATCGCGGCGATAAATTTTCCATATTCAACCTGTTGCTCATTTTTCCATCCGTATATGGTTGCAGATGCATTCGGAAAGAACGGAAACGGTAACGGAAAGATTGTCGAGTATATTTTTCAGTGTCTGGGACAGCTGCCCGTACTCCAGGCCCACAAGGGATGAATCCACGGTCCTGTAACTGGCGTCGTCATCGACAATCACGGATGCGCTCTCGGGCTCCAGGAGGCATTTTCCAAAGGGCAACCTACCGACAAAATCCCCGGGCACCAAATCCATGATCGCCGTATCTCCTCCGGGAGTCTTTTTTATCAACCTTCCCCCACCGGTCAGGATCTCGTGGAGGGTGTCGTCCGGAGCGCCCTGGGAAACAAGAGCCGTTCCCTTCTCCCGGGGTGGAAGGGGATTGTTGCCCGAGCGGCATGCCGCAAGGATCTCCACAAGGCGGGTATAACGGGTGACCCCGGTGCCGATGATGCCTCTCATCTCATCGGAGAGACTGGTGAATTCGCGCATCAGCGCCTCCTGATTGAGCACTCCCAGTTCCACCTTTTCCAGTGCGATGTCGGTGGTATCCCTTAAAACAGTGTCGGTCAGGAACGTGGAGAGGCCGAGAAAGGAGCCCGGACCCAGTCGAAGAAGCGGAATATCTCCGGATGATTTTTGTTTCCGGATTTCCACGGTTCCGTCGAGGATCACCCACCCCCAACTTCCAAACCGGCCTTCCACGAGGATGTTCTCGTGGGTGGTAAATTTTTCGAACTGAACCACATGGAATAGATCGACAATGGGCCCGTTGACCTGTGGAACGGTGTTTTGCCCCTTCGTACCGGAGCGAACCTCGGAAACCGGATCAATAATCTCCACCTTTCCCTCGTCCAGGCGATTGAGGCCCTCCATGATCAACTCCATGCGCCCTTTCGCGATCCGCCTTTGCATCTCCACGGGTTCTTTCAGAAATTCAAAACTCCCGTCAACCCATCCGAAAAGGGCGAGAACGGCTTCGTCGCCCTTTTTCTCCATGCAGCCGGCATCGATGATCTCTCCGTTGGAAAAATATATGATTCCCGGAGATTTTACATATTGGTTGTAAATCACGAGCCGCCCCGTACTGCAATTGTTTCCAAGTGTTTGCAGGACTTCGGACAGATTTAAAAAATCGAGTTCTCCGGAAAAAACGCGCTTAGTCATCTAAGTTCAGTACCTGTTCCCAAAGGTTGATTCCCGGTTGGGCGGGCGGGTTCCCCGGAAATCAAAAAAGTTAACATGCCACTACCTTACGATCGAACGATATCAGGAAAATCATGTGCTTTCAACTATACGTTGCACCCCTCCCGTTATTTGAAAATATCCTCCCGTTGTAACGACGGAGTATCCCATTCCTCTAAATGCCCGATAAGGGGCACGCCATCGGTTATTTATTATATATTCAGATCGCAACAAATTCATGTTATAATAAATAAAATACACAATTTAAAAAATCCTTTTTCTTGTTGATCCATGGGAATTATCGCTACTCTAGGGAGCTCCGCTCATAACGATAAGGTTTCGACAACACTCTCCCCCCGGTCACATATCTCTTTTCCAAGCTTACAATAAAGGACGGACTCGTAAAGAGTCCAAAGTCAGTTTTTTTGACCGAACCATAACGTGGCCGCTCAGATTAAAACAACAACCGGTTGTTGCCGGGCTTTTGGAGGCCGGTTTTTTACCGGGGTATCGGTAAACGATTCCCCATGTAAAATAGTCACGGCTTGATTTCCAACTACAATATGGGGCATGGACACGGCATGCCGAACAGATCAGGGTGTGGTGAAAATTCCGGCTTCGGACTTTTTACGGGAGCATCGATATATTGTTGCGGATAGTTATGTTGTCCGGCCTATCACAAACCATGGAGGAAATCATGTCCGAAATGGAAGCCTCCTATGAGGATGTGAAGATTCTGCTTTTCGACGGAACCACCATGAACGGCAAGGTGAATCGATCATCGGACCGAGGCTACCCGGAAGACCGGGTCAGCGATCTGTTAAAAAACGAAACCCGGTTCATAACCGTCAGCGAAGCCGTGTTTGCCGGCGAAAACCGTTCCAGGACCAAACCTTCCACCGTCATTATCAATAAATCCCATATCATCTATGTAATCCCCGGATGAACTCTCCCAACCCTTGAAGCTCCCGTGCTTCTATCGGGGGACAACTAAATAAACGATTGATTAAAACGAGCGTTTGATTTATATTCAAACATACGTTTGATTAATGTTCATTGAGCGGCCTTCATTTTTATTTATCCACAATGGGCGCCGTTGACATTGATCGATCTTGATTTGCAACGGCAACAAACAATCGAAAGCACAGCCCGCGGCTTCTAGAGCCGTTCGCTTTCGCTTCTTACCGATCCAATATACGAAAGGTTGCGATGATGTCGGAAACCGGTACCAAGGAAAAAATAATGGATGCGGCCGAGCATCTGTTTGCCCTGAAAGGATACCCTTCAACTTCCCTGAGGGAGATCACGAAAGCGGCGGATGCGAACCTGGCTGCCGTCAACTACCATTTCGGGTCAAAGGATAAGCTTCTCACGGCAATCCTCGAAAGGCGTCTCCTGCCCCTGAATGCCGTTCGCGTCGAGAAATTGGACGAGGTGTTGAAGATGGCGGAAAGGGAAAAACGGCTGCCCGGAGTGGAGGAAACCCTGCGGGCGTTCGTGATTCCAACCCTGGAGCTTCTCGAAGGCGGAGGAGGCGCCCGCGATTTTTCAATCATCGTCGGCAGGGGGTTGCTTGAACCGGACGGATTCTTGAAGCAACGGTTTCTCGAGATGATCAAGCCGGTTTTCAAAATGCTTTACGACGTTCTCTGCAAGGCACTGCCGGAGGTTCCGGAAGGGATTGTGTATACCCGCCTGATCCTGGCAATCGGCGCCGTGAGTCACACCCTCCGGACATATCCCGATCTCCGCGAGGCCGGACATGGGCCCGGGGGATTGTCGCCGGGGCTTTCCATCGAAGCCGTTACGCAAGAGCTCATGGGGTTTATTTCCCGAGGAATGGAGGGAAAATGATACCCCTCGTTAAAAGTCCCTTCCGCAATACGGGCCACCAGCGCGTTTTCAAGTTATTGTTCCTTTTATCGATGGTGATGACGGTGCTGTCCGGATGTTCCCTGCACGCCCCCGCTTCCCCGGATCACAGGGTCGAAATACCGGAAACCTATAAAGCGCCCGTAAGCGAAACGGTCATGGAAAATGAGCGGTGGTGGTTGGTATTCAAGGATTCGACCCTCAATGACTTGATGGAAGCGGCATTCCGGGACAACGCGGACCTTGACGCCGCCTACGCCCGATTTTCACAGGCCGAGGCCCTGACCCGCAAGAATCGCGCGTTTCTTCTGCCCTCTTTCAACCTTTCGGCAAACACGGAAAGGGCAAGCCGACTGGGTGGAAGCGATACGATCACGGGAGACGCATACGCCCTCTCCTTTTCGGCGGGTTACGAGGTGGACCTCTGGAATCGCCTCGACTCCGCCGCCAAGGCCTCGGAATTCACCAAGGCGGCAAGCATCGAGGATATCCGCACCCTCTACCTCTCCATATCGGCACGGGTCGCGGACCTCTACTTCCTTATGGTGGAGCTGCGGGCGCAGCTCATCCTCGCCGACCATACGATCGCCGCAAGAAAGGAGACCGTGGAACTGGTTGAGGAGCGGTTTCGCCTTGGAACGGTTCCGGCCCTCGACCTCTACCAGGCAAGGCAGAATCTCGCGACAGCAAGATCCCTGAGGCCGGATTTCGAATCCCGCCTTGCAACCTCCGGCCACGCCATCTCCATCCTCACGGGGGGATACCCGAACAGGGAGATCGGCGGCGACCTCTCCGAACTGCCCCGTTTGTCCACCTCCTTTCCAGCGGGCCTGCCCTCGGAACTGCTTAAGAAGAGGCCGGACATCGCCGGCCTGCTTGCAAGGCTTTCGGCCGCCGACCTGGAGATCGCGGTTGCAGCGGCCGACCGATTTCCCTCGGTAAACCTGCTGGCCGGATTCGGTCCCGCCGGATCTGACGTTGGAACGGCTCTTTCGGGCATTGCATGGAATTTCGCGGCGGACCTGATGCTGCCCCTGTTTGACGGGGGAAGGCGCAAGGCCGAGGTGGATCGATCCAGAGCTTTTTACGAAGAACTTCTGGCCGAATACCGGAAGAGCGTACTCACCGCCTTTGGGGAGGTTGAGGACGCCCTGGTAAAGGAGCGGAAAACAACGGATCGAATCCTTCTTCTCGAAATCGAGGAGAAGGAGGCGTCCCATGCACTGAGGCTTGCCGGCGACCGATACTTCGACGGTCTCTCCGATTACCTCCCCGTTCTCACGGCCCAGAACGCCCATTACAGTATTCGCAGCCGGCTCCTGTCGGCACGTCGGGAACTCACATCGAACCGAATCTCCCTTGCAAGGGCCACTGGCGGAACCTGGCCGGCATCCAATGTCCGGGACCGCCTTCCCTCCCACGGGGAAAACGACGCCTCCCAAGGCTGAAAGCCCAGGGTTCTAGGGCCATGAATATAGAAGGAACGGGGATGCACTTAACCCGCGAGACCACGACATACAGCAGTGCGAATACGGCATATAACGACAACATATAGTGGAGCGGGGAGTCGAATAGATCGCCCTGAAAAGGAAAATACCATGAGAATTAAATTCATACTGGTGAAGGTCATTCTTCCCCTGCTGGTGGTCGCGGGGGGTGTGGCGGGAATGCGGATCATGGCCCTGTCGAAAACACCCCCGGTCAAGGAGGCGCCCAGGGTCACGGGCACCCTGGTGGAGACCCTCACCGTCCGGAGCACGCCGTGGTCCGTGACCGTTCGCGCCACGGGCACCGTGCGGCCCAGGCGGGAGACGGTGATCGCCCCGCAGGTGAGCGGACGGGTGGTGCATATCTCCTCGAACCTTGTTGCCGGAGGCTTCTTCAGGAAAGGGGATCTCCTCTTTACCGTCGATAAGGCGGATTACGAGCTATCGGTGGAAAAGAGCCGCGCCGAGGTGGCAAAGGCGGAGTACAACCTGGCCCAGGTCCGCAGCCGGGCCAGGGTCGCCAGAAAGGAGTGGGACCGCATCCGCCTTGAAAAAAAGGAGCGGCCCAATCCACTGGTGCTCCACGAACCCCAGCTCAAGGATGCCCGTGCAAGCCTCGCATCGGCCAAAGCGGACCTTGCCCGGCGTCTACTGGATATTGAGCGAACCAGGATCCATGCCCCCTTTAACTGCCGCGTGCGTAAAAAGGAGATCGGTCTCGGGCAGTACGTGGGGGTGGGAACCGCCGCTGCGGTTGTCACGGGCACCGATGTGGCCGAAATCGTTGTGCCGGTTCCCCTCCATGAACTTGGCTGGCTCGACATTCCAAGGGGGAATAGGAGAAAGGGTTCGGCGGCCCTTGTCTCCGTGGGATTGAACGGCGCCTCGGTCACCTGGAAGGGAAGGATCGATCGAAGCATGGGCGAGGTGGACCCCAAGGGCCGCATGGCAAGGCTGGTGATCGCGGTAAAGGACCCTTACGCCCTGTCGGCCGAAACGGAAAAGAGAGCCGTGGACCTGGCCGAAGGGCTCTTCGTGGATGTTGCCATGACGGGGCGGGTCGTCGAGGGGATAATCCCCCTGCCCTCCTCGGTTCTCAGGGACGGCGGCAACGTATGGTTGATGACCGCTGAAAACCACCTGGATATCAGAAAGGTGACCGTGCTCAGGAAGGAACGGGACAATGCCCTGATCGCATCGGGTATCGGCGAGGGGGACAGGATCGTGACCACCCATATTTCAGGGGCTTCGCGGGGCATGAAACTCCGCCGCCCCAAGGAGGACAAGACATGAAAAACGCCGTTAAGTGGATGGCCGGAAACCATGTGGCCGCCAACCTCCTGATGATGGTGTTTATCGCCGGGGGGCTGATCATGGGGGCCAATGTAAAGCAGGAGGTCTTCCCCGAGGTCACCCTGGACAAGATAAAGGTCGAGGTCGCCTATCCCGGCGCCGGTCCCGAGGAGGTGGAGGAGGGGATCATCCTCAAGATCGAGGACAACCTCACCGGTATCGACGGTATCAAGGAGATCGTGTCCACCGCGAACGAGGGCAGAGCCGTCGTAACGGCGGAACTCAGGACGGGTGAAAACTCCGACCGGATCCTCCAGGAGGTGAAGAGCGAGGTGGACCGCATCGTGACCTTCCCCGATGAGGCCGAAAAACCGGTGGTCACCAAGATCCTCAACCTGAGGGAGGTGATCTCGGTGGTGGTTTACGGGGATGTGAGCGAAAGGACCCTCCGCGAACAGGCGGAAACCATGCGGGAGGAGCTCCTGGACCTCGACGGCATCACCCAGGTGGACCTCTCCGGGGTGCGGCCCTACGAGATCGCCGTGGAGGTCTCCGAGGAGAACCTGAGAAGGTACAACCTCACCCTGGATCTTGTGGCGGCCGCAATCAGAAAGGCCTCCCTGGACCTGCCGGGCGGCAATATCCGCACAAAGGGCGGGGAGATCCTCCTGCGTACAAAGGAGAAGCGCTATACCGCCGCCGAGTACGAGAAGATCGTGATCATGGCGGACGCGGGCGGCACCCGGGTGACCCTCGGCGAGATCGGACGGGTCAGGGATACCTTCGCGGAAACCGATCTATTTGCCCGTTTCGACGGCAAACCCGCCGCCATGGTCAGGGTGTACCGGGTGGGAGATCAGAAACCCGCCGATATTTCACGAATCGTCAACCGATACGTCCTGAAGAAGGAGGCGGGGTTTCCGGACTCCATCCATGCGACAACATGGAACGATTCATCGGATCTCCTGGAGAGCCGCATGAACCTCCTGTTCAAGAACGCCTGGATGGGGCTTGCCCTGGTGATCATCGTCCTGGGGCTGTTCCTGGAGATCAAGCTGGCCCTGTGGGTGATGCTGGGGATTCCCATCTCCTTCATGGGAACCCTCCTTATCCTGCCGGCCCTGGACGTCTCCATCAATATGATGTCCCTTTTCGCCTTTATCCTGGCCCTGGGGATCGTGGTGGACGACGCCATTGTCGTGGGGGAGAATATCTTCGAACACCGGCAGCAGGGAAAGCCCTATCTCCGGGCCGCCGTCGACGGTTGCCTTGAGGTCTGCGTGCCCGTTACCTTTTCCATCCTCACCACGGTGGCGGCTTTCATGCCCCTTGCATTCGTGGGCGGCACCATGGGCAAGTTCATGAAGGCGATCCCCATGGTGGTGATCTCCCTTCTTCTGGTCTCGCTTGTCGAGTCCCTGTTCGTGCTGCCGGCCCACCTTTCGGGGGGCGGAAAGCTTCGGGAAAGGTCCGGGAAGAGAAACATCTTCCATTTTATCGAAACGGTCCGCAAGGTGTTCGGCAGGTTTCTGGACGGCGTCGTTTCCGGCCCCTATCGAAGGCTTCTCGCCCTTGCCGTGGAGCACCGCTACACCACCATCGCCGTTGCCCTTTGCGTGCTCTTCCTTTCGGTGGGGGTGATTCGTGGGGGGATCCTCAAGTTCACCTTCATGCCCGAAGTGGACGGCGACGTGATCACCGCTTCCCTTTCCATGCCCCCCGGAACGCCGGTTGCCGAGACGGACCGGATCGGCAGATTGATCGCGGACAAGGCAATGGAGGTTGCCGCCGAGATCGACCGGAACCGGCCCGGCATGCCCCCCATTGTCCGGCATATCTACCGCATGGCGGGGGGAACCATCGCGGGAGGGGGCCCCGCGGGCGGCGCCGAGACTTCGGCGGCCCACCTTTCGGATGTTGCCCTGTTTCTAACCGAGAGCGAGAAAAGGGCATACCCTGTCCCTGAAATCACAAAACGCTGGCGTCAAAAGGTGGGAGAGATACCCGGAATCGACGCCCTTACCTTCTCATCCAACCTGGTGCGCATGGGCGCGGATATCGATATCCAGATGGCCCACGCCGACTTTTCCACCCTCGAAAAGGTCGCGGGCACCATAAAGTACACATTGGCCGCCTACCCCGGCGTGACCGATATAGAGGATACCTATTCCAGGGGAAAAAAGGAGCTCAAGATCAAGCTCACCAATGCCGCAAGGACCCTCGGCATCACCGAGCAGGATCTGGCAAGGCAGATCAGGGGGGCTTTTTACGGCGCCGAGGCCCTTCGCCTCCAGATCGCCAGAAACGAGGTAAAGGTGATGGTCCGCTATCCCGAGGAGGATCGCAAGGACATCTACGATCTGTCCGCCATGCGCATCAGAACACCCGAGGGCGGGGAGATTCCCCTACAGAGGGCTGCAAGGGTGATCGAAGGCAGGGGATTTTCCGAGATCAACCGCACGGATCGCAAAAGGGTGATCAACGTGACCGCGAGCGTTGACGGCACAAAGGCCAACGCCGGGGAAATCCTATCCGACCTTAAGACCGGCATCCTTTCTGAGCTGTCCATGGATCACCCGGGTCTTTCCTTTGATCTGGTGGGGGAGGAGAAGGAGCGAAAAGAGACGGCGGGGAGCATGCGCCGGGGATTTTTGCTGGCGATTTTCGCCATCTATGCCCTTATGGCAATTCCCTTCAGAAGCTATACCCAGCCCCTTTTGATCATGACCGCCATCCCCTTCGGAGTCGTTGGGGCGATCTTCGGTCACCTGATCATGGGTTACAGCCTCAGCATGCTGAGCCTCTTCGGCCTGGTGGCCCTTTCCGGCGTGGTGATCAACGACGCCATCCTGATCATCGACAAGATCAACACCAACAGGAGAAGGGGGGACGATCTGAAAACAGCGGTGATCAATGCGGGAATGCGGCGGTTCAGGCCCATCCTCCTCACCTCCCTCACCACCTTCTTCGGACTTGCGCCCATGATCCTCGAGACCAGCGTACAGGCCCAGTTTCTCATTCCCATGGCCATTAGCCTGGGATTCGGCATCCTCTTTGCCACCTTTATCACCCTGATCCTGATTCCGGCCCTTTACACGGCCCTCGAGGATATTCATTCCATCTTGGAAGGAGACGAAAAAGATATATTGCCGGAAGGCGCTTGAAAACCCGGAGTCGTTATTCAATGGGTCGTTTCGTCCCCCAATATTTAAACGACAGAAATCCGGACCAAAAAACAACAACGATTGCAAACCAAAGGCCACCTGAAACGAACAGGTTTTTTGCCACATGCAGGTAAGGAAAGCTATTCATCTGGGGTTGGATATTATACACCACCGGAGCCGCCTCGGTTTCTATCCACCTCCATAGGTAAATCGAAGAAAATGATAAGGGTATTAACCAGCCGGTGCTAAAAAACCAAACGATGGTTGCTGTTGTTTTATTAGTCACGTTTTCCTTAGAAGCAGCGGGCAGTGAATGCGGCAACGAAACGAACCAACTTGCCCCACCGCGCCAGGGCAATCGCACGTAGATTTTTCAATCTAATAAATTCATATCGTTATAACTTAGCGACCGTTTATCTCAACAACCCGCCCCGCGGTCGGCGGGTGTGCCGGAGTTACTTGTGTTTTCCCCTGCCCACCGCTGTTTAAGACGTTCGATGCCGGCCGACTTGTCCAACAGGTCGGCTCGACTTCGCTAACCGTTTTTCAGAGTCTCAAGCTCTTCCCAGCGGGCATACAGATTATCCACGAGCTCCTGGGCGGGCTGAAGGAGCCTGCAAACCTCATCCATCAGCTTCGGATCGCCCATCACATCCTCCTCGGAAAGGCGATTCTGGTATTCCTCGACGGCGCCTTCCGCTTCAAGGATCTTCTCCTCGATATTATCCAGTTCGAACTGATCCTTGTAGGAAAACTTGAGTTTTTTCTTCTCTTTTACAACCGGCCTGGCCTTTTCGGTTTTCTTCTTCTCCTTGACCGGCTTCATGCTATCGATCCACTGGTGACAGTCGGCGAAGATCTCCACGCCGCCCTTGCCGTCGAATCCGAGCACCCCCTTTGCCACCTTGTCCAGGAGAAAGCGGTCGTGGGTTACGATCACGACGGCTCCGGGGAACTCCAGAAGGCTGTCCTCCAGTATCTCGAGGGAGGGGATATCCAGATCGTTGGTGGGCTCATCCAAGAGTAGAAGATCCGCCGGTTGGCGCATCAGGTTCGCAATCAAAATTCTCGCCTGCTCACCTCCCGAAAGGCGGCTTACGGGCTGCTCCAGCTGGTCCGGGGTAAAGAGAAAGCGCTTGGCCCAGGTGACCGCGTGGATGCTCCTTCCCCTGAACACCACCGAATCTCCGTCCGGCACAAGGGCCCGCTTCAGGGTGAGGCTCTGGTCCAGCTTGCCCCGATCCTGTTCAAAGGAGGCGACCTTCAGGCCCTCGGCCCATTCAACATAGCCCCTGTCGGGCACGACCTCTTGAGCGATAAGGGACATGAAGGTACTCTTGCCGGTGCCGTTGCCGCCCAGAAGGCCGAGGCAGGAGCCGGGTGAGAGCTTGAGGCTGATCTTTTCGAAGAGTTTGGTTCCGGCGATGGATTTTTCGAGGTTCTTCGCCTCGAGAAGCTTCTTGGTCTTTCTGTTGGTGGAATCGAAATCGATGTCGACCCTGCCCGTTTCCCTGTTGCGTTTTTTGACATCCCCGAGTTTTTCACGGAGCCTTCCCGCCTCGTCGATGCGGTACTGGGCCTTGGTGGTCCTTGCCTTGGGTCCCCTGCTGAGCCACTCGGTTTCCCTTCGCATCTTGTTGGCCAGCACGGTTTCCTCCTTGAGCTGGGCCTCCAGGAAGGTCTCCCGGTGATCCACATACCGGTTGTAGGCGCCGTCCGCGTTGAGGTATCCCCCGGGAAAACAGCGTCCCAGCTCCACGGTCCTGTTGGTGGTGTTCTCCAGGAAGTAGCGGTCGTGGCTGACGATCACCGTTGCAAAGGGGGCATTTTTCAGTATCCCCTCCAGCCATACGATCCCCTCGAGGTCCAGGTGGTTGGTGGGCTCGTCCATGAGCAGTAGTTCGGGTGCCTTCACAAGGGAACAGGTGACGGCAAGGCGCTTTGCCCAGCCTCCGGAGAGTTCGCCGGCCTTCATGGCGGTATCCGGGAAAAGGGCCTGGCCCATGACCCGCTGCATATGGCTGTAGCGTTCGGTATCGGCAAGCTCCTCGGGGGTGAGCATGCCCATGAGGGTCTCTTCGACGGTCTTTTCGGGATCGAGGTTTTCCCACTGGGAGAGATAGACCACCCGTGTGAGCTTCTTGACGGCCAGGGTGCCCTCGTCCGGATGCTCGATTCCCGCAATGATCTTGAGGAGGGTGGATTTTCCGGAACCGTTGGCGCCGATAAGCCCCAGGCGCTCACCTTCGTAGATCAGCATGGAGATATCGTCGAAAAGGGGATCCGGGCCGAAGGACTTGCTTACCGATTTGATCGCAACTAACTGGGACATTTCTTAATCACACCATATTCTTTTAAAAAAATCACCACACATTTAATTCCTGAAGGCCGCACAGGAGATCGGAACTTCAAGATGCTTCCATATGGGGCTTGATATCGAGAATCGGCGTTCCGTCCATCATATCAAGCCCCTTTACATGGATCTTGCTTCCTTCCACCCCAAGGACCGTGAGCACACTGAAGCCGATGGGATTGGGCCGCCTCGGGGAGCAGGTGGAAAATACCCCCCGCTCCTCTCCGTGCGCCGGCGGCGTCTGGATCAGGCAATCCTCGTCAAATCCCTCGCTCCTGTGGAAATGAAATATGACCACGATCTTCTGATCCTTATGAATATCCCTGATCCCGACGGTGTACTTCTCCTCAATTTCAAGGATACCGGTCAAGTGGGAAACCGTCCAGTGCCGGGGCACCTTTTCGGCTTCGCACCTCACAAACCCGATGGGGGTAAGAATACTGTCCATGGCTATCGCTTCACAAGTTTTGCAACCGCCTCGATATGGTAGGTGTGGGGGAACATGTCCACCGGCTGCACCTCCACCACGTCGTAAAGGGACTTGAGTTCCAGGAGGTCCCTTGAAAGGGTCGCGGGGTTACAGGAAACATAAACGATCTTCTCGGGGGCAAGGGCAAGGACCTGCTTCACCACGTCCTTGTGCATGCCCACCCTGGGGGGATCGATGATCATCACGTCCGGCTTCACGGCCACCGTGGGCAGGAGGTCCTTGATGTCCCCGAGGATGAAACGGCAATTCTCGATCCCGTTTTTACGGCAGTTCTCCCTTGCGTCGGCAACGGCGCTTTCAACGATCTCCATCCCCAGCACCTCCTTTGCATCCTTGGAGAGCCAGATGGGAATGGTGCCGGTGCCGCTGTAAAGGTCCAGCACCGTCTCGATTCCCGTGAGCCCGGCATATTCCCCCACCTTTTGATAGAGGATTTCGGCGGCCCTGGTATTGGTCTGAAAAAAGGAGTTGGCGGAGATATCGAACTCGTAGGGGCCCAGCTTGTCCTGGATGTACGCCTCGCCGGCAAGGAGGATCTCGTGCTCACCCACAGCGATTCCCGCCTTCTTACCCGTGATGTTGTTCACAACGCAGGCCACCTCGGGATACTTTTCCATGAGGAGATCAGCCAAGGGCTGAACCACCTCCCGCTTCTCCTGGGCCGTCACGATATTGATCATCCATTTGTCGTGGGCAACCGAATGGCGCACCATGAGAAAGCGCCAGAACCCCACGTGGGACCTGAGGCCGTAAACGGGCACACCGGAATCGATGATATACTGGCGCACCTCCTCGAGGATGCTGTTGCCAAGGGAGGGCTGGATATGGCACTCCTTGATGTCGAGGATCTTGTCGAAGGTGCCCGGCACATGGAGGCCGATGCCGAACCCCTTTTCGATGTCGGGGTTCTCCAGCTCCTCGGGAAGGAGCCATCTCTTATCGGAACAGGAAAACTCCATCTTGTTCCGGTAACCGAAGGTCTTTTCGGAGGGCAATGCGGGAAGGACCTTCACATCCTTCATAAGGCCGATATGCTCGATGGACTCTGAAACGTGACGGGTCTTGTAGTGGAGCTGCTTCTCATAGTCGAGGAACTGCCATTTACATCCGCCGCAGTAACCGCTGTATTCACAGGGCGCCGCCTTGCGATCCTCGGACGGCTGGACGAGTTCCACGATACGGGCCTCGGCAAAATTCCGTTTTTTCTTCACGATTCTTGCCATGACCTTGTCTCCGGTCACCGCCTTGTCAACAAAGATCGCAAAACCCTCCACCTTGGCAAGGCCCTTGCCGCCAAAGGCGATATCCGTGATCTCGAGCTCCACAACCTGTCCCTTTTTAACACCCATCCAAAAATCCCCTGAAACATTAAAGGCCGGCCGCCAAGGCGGCCAACCATTTATAATTCTGTTAATGCAACTTCCGGCAATCGTGGAGAAGCGGTTTATGGATCATGAAACCGACAACCGCTTCCCGCCGGATTCACATCCGGTATACCTTCCGGTTCAAGGTAACCGGCCGTTAAAGCCCGATCTCGAAAGTTGAATTCTGTATTATATTAAACGGACGGACAATTCCGACCCGTATTTCGGTCCCATGAACCAAAACGATCCTTTTTATCACAACCTCTTAATTAATGACAACCGCTATTTCACAACCCCGGGGCAATCCCGCCGGACAAACCTTGTTTCCCGCCAATGCCGGAAAATGTATTAAAGGTTCACTTGCAATTATTTCCTTGAAGCCGCGATTTCACGAATTCCCGTGAAAAAGGGAACGGTCAGCACCATGATACCCAGGCCCGCGACCCCTTTCCACCCGGCATGATGCCATGCATACCCGCTCAGGGAGATCCCCGAGAAACCGCCGAGATAATAAAAGAGAACGTACAGGGAGTTCGCCCTGCCCCGGCTTTCGGTCAGGCGATAGTTCAGGGCACCCGCAGCGGATGCGTGAATCGCGAAAAATCCGGCACAGATGCCGCAAAGGCAGAGGACGATAAGCCCGAGGGAGGGGATCAGGGTCGCTGCAACCGAAACCGCGAACACCACGGAACCGCCTGCCATGGTGGTGCCGTTCCCGATGCGGTTGCTCAATTTGCCGGCAAGGGGCCCGATGATGATGCCGATCACATAGGAAAGATACATCATGGTGATCACCCTGGTGGGAGCATTGAATGCGGGACCCGCCAGGTAAAAGGGCAGGTAATTGAAAACCGATGAAAAAACAAAGAAGGAGGAGAAAGCCGTAAAAAAGATGGACAGCAGGGTCCTGTTTTTTACCAGTTCCAGAAACCCGACGGCCCCGTCGGTTTCTCCTGTCCTTGCCTCCTCCCTGGGTAAAAACAGGTAAAACGCAAGGGTAGCCCCAAGAACAAGAACCGAGGCACTCACAAATGCATAACGCCAGTGAAGGGGAGGATGAATCCAACCGCCCAGCAGGCGTCCTCCAAGGCCTCCCGCAACGGTTGCGGAAACATATGATCCCATGACCACGTTCAGCCTCTCCCGGGGCAGGTTTTTTGCCAGGTATGCGGCAAGGCAGGTTGTCAGACAGGGGATGGAGAGCCCCTGTATGAAGCGCGTTGCAATGAGAAGGTCGATACGGGGCGTTGCGGCCGAAAGAAAACCGCAGAGGGCCACCGTGAGTCCGCCGGAAAGGATGATGGGACGAATGGGATACCGATCCGCCATTCTGCCCATGGGAAGGTTGGAAAGGGCAATACCGAATATAACCGAAGAGATGGTAAGGGACGCCATGGCTTCGCTGACGCCGAACTCACCCTGGAGCACCGGCAGAACCGGCTGGGTGATATAGATGGTCGTGAATGCCGATCCCACCAGCAGAAACACCAGTGCCTGCAGGCCCTTTTCATTCCCGTTCTTCATGGGGCCGCCGTTGTATTCATCGTGTAGCTCACCTTGGCCGTGAGAACCTCTCTGTTGCCCGTGACGGTAAACACCTCCGCTTCAACAAAAATCACCCTGGCGCCGGGCTTCAATACCCATGCGCGGCAGACAAGGCTCTCCCCCGAAACCGACCTCAGAAGATTCATGTTGAACTGGGCGGCAACCACCGCGCTTTCCTCGGGGACGATCGTGGTGGCGGCACCCGCCGCCGAATGCCCCGCAAGGGTTGCGATCACACCGCCGTGCACCCTTCCCAGGTGCTGGAGATGGAAAGGACGAAGTTCGAGCACGGCAGTGCAGTTTCCGGGGGAAACCGACGCAAGCTTAACCCCCACCAGGGAGACAAAAGCCGCCTCTTCAAACATTTTCTCAACACATTCCCTATATCGGGGATTTAATACCCTCAACCGGTTTTCCGTCATCACCCCTTCTCCACATGATTCGCTTTCAAACCGTTTGTCCACGGACTCCCGCGGCTGACTCCAAGTCACTGGATAACGGAAGAATTAAATCTTCAATACACGGTCCCGTGACAGCTGCCTCACATTGTACATTTATCCCATATCAATCTCAACCGGCGATCAGGCGGCCTTTTTTTCCCGTATTTTTTCGATCATCAACAGGCAACTTTCCCTGAACTCGCCATACGCTTCGCCGGCAAGGTCTCCGGTTAGAATCCACTCCAGCGCATAGTTGAACCCGATATAATCGTATTCAAATATGCCGAACCGCTCCCTCATGTCGTCGATACTCTCCCTGCACATGAAGCTGAGGCATATTGGACTCTTATGGGTTTCAACGATACATCCGAAGTTTGAATGGTACTCGCAGGGACTGACCCTTCTGACGCGCGCCCTCTCCTCCGGTTTTCCGTAGAGCGCCTCCCGCTCCTTTCTAAGAAGATCAAATGCCGGGTCATCCAGGTCGTACTTCACATGATACCTGTCCTTGCAGCATCCGATACAGGGCGCCGAGGGCAAGCGCCGGTGCTCCTCCATGATGCAGCGACTGAGGCAATAGTCAAATTCGCTGAAAAAGAGGTTGAGAATTCTTTCCATATCCAGGTACTTTTCAAGGTTTTCTTCAATTGAGCTCATGACTCCGCGCTTCCCGCCCCATATTCAGTTCGTTTTAATGGTGATACGTCAAAAGAACATACGTACCCGATCTGTTGCAATTATTCAACTTTATCTATTGGTCAAGTCTTGATCATCCGATTTGTTGATGCTTTTCGGGCTACGCCGCAACCGACCCAACCTTGATATGCCCACACATGGGCTACCGTGCTTTTTACGCGGGCTCCCATAATAGCCTTGATTAATTCAGCCGCTTCTGTAATGAGGGGCATGAAAAGCTGGATGAACATGGAACCTTCGCCCGTTTTTGCACAATCCCGAAGAAGGCCCATGAAAGTATGAAAACCGGCTGTTGAATATTTATCCGGCCCGGTTGCGACAGGGGCCATACCGGAACTGTTAAGGAAGCGTTGTGAGAATCAAGGAAGTAATCGTAGTCGAGGGAAAGGACGACCAAAGCGCCGTAAAGGCGGCCGTTGATGCCGAAATCATCACCACGAGCGGCTTTGGCATGACCCGGGAAACCTTTGAAAGAATCAAGCTTGCAAGGGAACAAAAAGGGGTCATCATTCTCACCGATCCGGATCATGCGGGTGAACAGATAAGGCGAAGAATCAACACCGCCGTCAAAGGATGCAAAAACGCATACCTTTGCAGGGATGAGGCCAGGAGAAAAGATAATATCGGCGTTGAAAACGCCTCTCCACATACCATCCGGGAGGCCCTGGAACAGGCAAGGTGCATCAGGGAAGATCTTTCCCGCGAGTTCACCATGGACGACATGATGAGAAACGGACTCGTCGGCGTAAAGTCTTCGTCGGAAAGGCGAAAGCATCTCGGCCGAACCCTGAGAATCGGATATGCCAACGGTAAGCAGTTCCTCGCAAGATTGAACAACTACAGCATCGACCGGGAACTCTTTGAATCGGCGGTCAGTGAGTTGGGTGAAGCCCACCGGTAATCCGGCGCGGCGTTAAAACGGCCCGGCGGCCTTCCCCCCTTTAGATGCTGCATTCACGATCCGGCGTCGAATCGATCATCATCCGAGGATCGACCTCGCCCCTCCGCCGGACGGCCTGGGGGACGGCCCCTCCCGGCCTCGCCCGCCGAATCCTTGCTTACCTGAAAAAACTGCATATTTTAAGCTATAAAAACACTGTCCTCCATCTGTTCAGGCACAGTCCAGGCGAAAAAGAAATCCCATGGATTATACCGCCGAAATAAATTTCATCCGCTCTAAAACAAAATAACGGGCAGTTTCGATCCCCTCCGTGAATGATGGTATTTTTCCGGTATTTTAAAATTTTGGACCGGTTCGCCGTTCCGCCAATCGAAAAAAGCCCTCAACCACGGGGTTAACCCCGGAATCGGCCGTGCCGGCGGACAACGGTGACCCCTCTTTTAAAAACAAGGAAATGATCATGAAAGTCGGAGAATACTGCAACCGTCAGGTCGTGATTGTCGAAAAAACCGATTCCATATTGGAAGCGACCCGGATCATGAGAAAACACCATGTGGGAACCGTTGTCGTCGTCGAATATCACGGCGAGCTCCGCATCCCGGTGGGTATCCTCACGGACAGGGATATCGTCGTGGAACTCCTTGCCGTTGAGGTGGAGGTGCATTCGGTCAATGTGGGGGACGTGATGAGCGGAAACCTCATTACGGTTGAAGAGAACGACGACATGATGACCACCGTCAAGAGAATGAAGGCCAAGGGGATCAGGCGGGTTCCGGTGGTCAATCCAAAGGGCGGCCTCGAAGGGATCCTCTCCATGGACGATATCATGGAACTGCTTGCCGAACAGATGGGAGACCTGTCCGCGCTCATCTCGAGGGAACAGACCCTGGAACGTGAAAAGTTTATCTGATGATTTGACGGATCGGAATGCTCCTTGCCCGGGCGATTACCTGTCCAGAATGTACCGTACGGCCTCGGATGCCGCCTTCAGCCCAAAAATTCCCGTGACAAAGGAGATGCTGCCCAGGGGCATCCGGATCCTGCCGCCGTCCTGCTTGATCTCCTCCTGGATCACCGGTGGGCGCTTGTTGCTTGCGGGTTCGGGTGAAAAAACGCAACGGATTCCCCCTTCCACCCCCCTCCTGTGGAGGCGGCGGCGAATCATCCTTGCAAGCGGACAGTTGTACGATTCAAAAATATCACTCGTTCGCACCGAGTCCACATCCATGCGGGCGGCCGCTCCCATGCTGCTGACGGTATGGATCTTTCTTTGATATGACCCCACCAGGAGATTCACTTTGCAGTTGACGGAATCGATGGCATCCACCACCACATCGATACCGTCGTCCAGAAGTTCCGGAATCGTATCCTCGTTGATAAATGTTCGCCTGGGATCGATGTTGCAGTGAGGGTTGATATCCCTGACCCGCTCCTCGGCCACCGCCACCTTCGCTTTTCCAACCGTCGAGTCAAGTGCGTAGAGCTGGCGGTTGATGTTCACCGTATCCACCGTATCGAAATCAACGATCCGCAGGAAACCCACACCGGACCTTGCCAGTGCCTCCACGGCATAGGAACCCACCGCGCCCAGGCCGCATACCGCGATCCTGGCGTTTTTAAGCTTTTCCATCTCATCGGTGCCGATGAGCTGAATCGTTCTGGCAAATCTTGTATCCTCCGGTGCTTCCTCCGGACAATCGATCTTTTCGAGCTGCATTTTTTCATCCATCCGTTTTATTCGTTTTCATCGCCTGCGACGTGCAGCTCTTAGGTGATTTGAAGGGCGTCGTCAAGAGGGAATTTCAAAGAGTTTTTTTGCATTTCGGGTCGTCAATTCCCCAAGCGCCCATTCCGGGATCTCCCGCAAGCGCCCGACGGCGGCAACCACCTTCAGAATATTGGCCGGCTCGTTATACGCGCCTTCCGTGGACACGGGCATGAGATCGGGACTGTCCGTTTCAATGAGGAGTCGTTCCCGGCTCACGGCACGGCAGGATGCATGTCCTCTTTTGTTCCGTGTGCGGGTAATGCTCCCGGAAAAGGAGATGCAGCACCCCAGCTTTTCGAGGACGGCCACCATTTCGGGCGATCCGGAATAGGAATGGATCAGCCCCCCCCGCGAAAGCCCGCCCTCCTCCTCGAGAATCGAAACAAGCGTCCCCCAGGCCTTCCTGCAGTGAATGGAAACGGGCCGCCCATGCTTTCGGGCAAGAGCCAGCTGGGTTCTGAAAACGGTTTCCTGTATTGCCCGGCTACCCTTGTCCAGCACATGATCGAGACCGATCTCCCCCACCCCGCACCGGGTATCCCCGAGAAGGGCGTCAAGCCGCCGGGCCCATCCTTCCCCGGCCTGATCCGCATACCAGGGATGCACCCCCAGCGACGGATGAATATCGGCGTGTTTTTCAGAGAGTTCAAGTACCCTGTTCCAGTCCTGCTCCCGGGTACCGCAGCAGATCATGGCTCCGATTCCGGCTGCCCTGCCCCTTGCAAGAAGCGACGAGAGTTCCGGGGCCAGACGGTCATCCTGGAGATGGCAGTGTGCATCAACGAGGTGGAGATTCGAATGAGCATTCATTATCGACCTTTCCGGCTGTGAACCGATTGGGGAATCCCCCCTGTTTTTCACAATAACGGTCTGGTTTGTTTTCCTTGGGATTTTGTGGAATATACTTGCTCCACATCCCTTATCCCCTTTGAAGATCAGGTCCGATCCGCGATTCCCGGGATAACCGTATCTGTACTTATTACGTCCTGATCTTAATGTTGGTATTGATACCTGTTTACGGCAGATTCTATTCCAATATCATGCAAAATAACACGATATGAATTTCGCGGTCAATTCACGGCACCGGTTCCTTGAAAAAAACCGGAAAAGTACAGGCCACCCCATAGCCGGGACAAAGGTAGAGGCAATTTCACAACCGCGCCGTCATTTTTTCCGAAATGTTCATCCCCGTCAATGTTGATGAACTCGTAAAAAGTCCAAAGTCATTTTATTGACCACGCCATAGCGTGGGACTCTCAGATCAAAACAACAACCTGTTGTGGTCGGATTTTTGAAAGCCGACTTTTTACAGGGGCATTAATGTTGATGATCCCGTAAAAAGCGTGCAGCCCACGTGTGGCCATATATCCGAAAAGAAACCCGGTCTTTTGTCCCGTGGTCGATGCGACACTGCCTCCAAGCCTGATCTTATAAAATCAGTATGTTGACTCAATGCTTCCTTAGAAGTCGGTTACTGAAAAAGCAACCGCGACATCATGTGTTCGACATGGACATCGGCAACATTATATTGTCGTCGGCAAAATCATT
>PPCM01000531.1_pt1 | contig 31052 bp, 23 predicted proteins | sample 1555541 | NCBI WGS metagenome assembly PPCM01 (sample SAMN05284479, study PRJNA326546) | Marine sediment metagenome, whole genome shotgun sequencing project. | isolation source: marine sediment | place: Germany: Wadden Sea | collected 2012-09-05
AACTGCAATGCGACTGTTTTTCCTGTCCGTTGCCCTGGTCTCCATTACGGTTCTCTTCATGATCATGGTGTTCCTCTTCATAGAGGGGTTTCCCATTTTCAAGGATGTTTCAATCAGGGAGTTCCTGTTCGGATCTCTCTGGTACCCAACGGACGATCCCCCCGAATTCGGGATCCTCAGCCTTATCACGGGATCTTTCCTGGTCACGGTGCTCTCGGCTGCGGCCTCGGTGCCCCTTGGGGTCATGACCGCCGTTTACCTCGCCGAGATCGCCTCCACGAAGGTCTGTGAAATCGTCAAACCCATGGTGGAACTCCTGGCGGCCCTCCCTTCGGTGGTCATCGGATTTTTCGGCATGGTGGTGGTGGCCCCCTTTCTCCAGGAGGTGTTCAACATCCCCATCGGGCTGAACCTCTTCAACGCCTCACTGATGCTGGCGTTTATGTCCATCCCCACCATCTGCTCCATCTCCGAGGATGCGATCCAGAGTGTTCCCACCGCCCTCAAGGAGGCTTCCCTTGGGCTCGGGGCAACCCATCTGGAGACCATCTTCAAGGTGATCCTCCCGGCATCCATCTCGGGCATCAGCACCTCGGTGATCCTGGGGATGAGCCGGGCCGTCGGCGAGACCATGGTGGTGCTCATGGTGGCCGGAAACGCCGCCATGATCCCCGGCTCCATCTTCGACCCCGTTCGCCCCATGCCGGGCAGCATCGCGGCCGAGATGGCCGAGGCCCCGTTCCGGAGCGACCATTACCATGCCCTCTTTGCCACGGGCATCGTGCTCTTCTTATTTACATTTATCTTCAACCTGGTGGCGGATCACATTTCGACCAAGTACCGTCAGGTGGGGGAGGCCTCCCTATGATCGACCAGACCCTCAGCTCAGGAGAATCAGTCATGGAAACTTCCATTGCCGAAGAGAAACAGGCGACCGCCGGGCGGGACACGCAGTCCCCCATGGACGACGAGCGGCTCCTTGCACGGAGAAAGCTTACGGAGAAACTCTTCTTCATCGGATTCCGGGCGGCGGCGGCCGTAAACGGCCTTGCCCTTTTGATCATCGTATATTTCATGGTCACCCGGGGAATCGGCGCCCTCGGCTGGGAGTTCCTCACGGAGGCGCCCCGGGATTCCATGACAAAGGGCGGCATCCTGCCCTGTATCGTGGGCACCCTGAGCCTGGGATTCGGCGCCATCCTCTTTGCCCTTCCCATCGGCGTTGCATCGGCGATCTACCTCAACGAGTATGCTGGGCCCGGCAGGGCGGTGCGGATCATCCGCCTGGGGATCAACAACCTCGCCGGGGTTCCATCGGTGGTCTTCGGCCTCTTCGGCCTTGCCTTCTTCTGCGTGCTCCTGAAGTTCGGGGTCAGCATGCTCTCGGGCGCCCTGACCCTCGGCCTTCTGACCCTTCCGGTGATTATCGGAACCACGGAGGAGGCGCTCAAAGCCGTTCCGGACACCTACCGGGAAGCCTCGCTGGGGCTCGGGGCCACCAAGTGGCAGACCATCTACCGGGTGGTGCTGCCGTCGGCCATGCCGGGGATCCTCACCGGCGCCATCCTGGGCCTTTCCCGGGCCGCCGGGGAGACCGCGCCCATCATGTTCACGGGGGCCGTTTTCTTTACCCCCACCCTGCCCACGTCGATCATGGACGAGGTGATGGCCCTGCCCTACCATATTTACGTGCTGGCCACGGCGGGCACCAACATCGCCGCCACAAGGCCCATGCAGTACGGCACCTCGCTGGTCCTCGTGGGCCTTGTCTTCGGCATGAACCTCCTTGCCGTCCTCGTCAGGGCCAGGCTCAGGAATAAACTGAAATAGAGAAAGCAAAACCCACTACCTTTTAAGGAACACCATGGAAAAGAATATTAAAATGAGATCCCGGGGCCTGAACTTCTATTACGGGGATTTCCAGGCACTCCACGACATCTCCCTCGACTTCCACGAAAAGCAGGTCACGGCCCTGATCGGCCCTTCCGGCTGCGGCAAGAGTACCTTCCTCAGATGCCTGAACCGCATGAACGACCTGATCCCCATCAGCCGGGTAAAGGGAAAGGTGGTGCTGGACGAGGACGATATCTACGCCCCCGGACTCGACGTGGTGAAGCTCAGAAGAAGGGTGGGAATGGTGTTCCAGAAGCCCAACCCCTTTCCCAAGACCATGTACGAGAACATCGCCTACGGCCTCAGGGTCAACGGCATCAAGGACAAGACCACCATCAGCAACCGGGTGGAGGAGAGCCTTCGCGCGGCCGCCCTCTGGGACGAGGTCAAGGACCGGCTCCACGATTCCGCCCTGGGTCTTTCCGGCGGTCAGCAGCAGCGCCTCTGCATCGCACGGGCCCTTGCCGTCAGGCCCGAGGTCCTGCTCATGGACGAGCCGGCATCGGCCCTGGACCCCATCGCCACCCAGAAGATCGAGGAGCTGATCCACGAGCTGAAAAAACAGTACTCCATTATCATCGTGACCCACAACATGCAGCAGGCCGCGAGGGTCTCTGACGTCACGGCGTTCTTCTACATGGGCAAGCTCATCGAAACCGGGGATACCGACACCCTGTTCACCCGCCCCAGGGTCAAGCAGACCGAGGAGTACATCACCGGCCGTTTCGGATAATAGGGAAGCGAGAAAGAAGAATTTACACAATTACCGATGATTCGCGTTGCTGTTGGGGAAGAGCAACGCCTCGGGCAGCCTGAGCCGAGAGCCCCGAAATTGTGGTTTTATTGAATTCCGCCTCCCTAAAACAACAGGGCCCAAAAAGCGCCCGAGGAAAGAAAACAAAATGACCATACGTTTGCAAAAAGAGCTGGCAAAGATGAAGAAGATGATCCTCTCCCTGGGCACCATGGTGGAAACAAGGCTCAGGGAATCCGCCGGGGCCATCGAGGAGGGGGATACCGTGACGGCGAAGCGGATCGCCGACACGGATTACGAGATCGACGAGATGGAGGTGGAGATCGAGGAGGAGTGCCTCAAGATCATGGCCCTCTACCAGCCCGTTGCTTCCGACCTGCGCTTCCTGGTGGTGGTGATCAAGATCAACAACGACCTGGAGCGTATCGCGGACCTTGCGGTGAACATCGCCAGGCGCGTTTTCACCATCGCCAAGCGGGACGGCACCTCCTTCGACTTCGATTACACGAGGATGAGCGACATCGTCCAGAAGATGCTCAAGAACAGCCTGGACGCCTTCGTGAACCTCGATGCCGGCCTTGCCAAGGAGGTCCTCCACATGGACGACGAGGTGGACAAGCTCAACCGCCACGTCTACGACCTTGTCAGGGAAGAGATGAAACAAAACCCCGAGAATGTCTCCTACCTGATCAACTGCCTGCTCATCGCCCGGCACCTGGAGAGAATCGCCGATCACGTGACCAACATCGCCGAAGAGGTAATCTTCATGATCGAAGGGGAGATCGTCCGGCACCTGGACCTGGACACCCCCTGAGGCGAAGATTTCCAGAGCCGCTTTCCCCGGTGTCGGCATCCCGGGCTTTTATCCCCTTAATCCGTCACCCGAAAAGGGCCCCCATGAGACACAAGAGCGACACAAAATGGATCGACGCGGTAAGCACGATGGATTTTGCATTTCAACCCATCGTCAATATCCACACCGGTGCCTGTTACGGATACGAAGCACTTTTAAGGGGCTGCGAGAACGCCGGGTTTCCATCAATCGGCTCCGTGTTCGATCACGCCTTTCTCGAGGGACGCCTCCACCGGGTGGACCTGATGCTCAGGATCAAGGCCGTTGAAAAGTTCATGAACCTTTCGTGGCACCCGCGCATGAAGCTCTTTTACAACCTGGACAACAGGGTCTTTACCGCCGAGGATTACCGTTCCGGGGACACCTTGAAGGTGCTCTCGCGCTTCAACCTCTCCTCTGAAAACATCTGTTTCGAGATATCGGAAAAGCACCGGCTGGAGCCCACGGGCCGGATCTTCAACATCCTGACCCGATGCCGGAACCAGGGCTACCGGATCGCCGTGGACGACTGCGGCGCGGGTTTTTCAGGTTTTCAGATGCTCTACCACACGGAGCCGGACTATATCAAGATCGACCGCTTCTTTATCCAGGACATCACCAACGATCCCAAGAAGAAGCTCCTCGTGGGAAGCCTTGTGAACATCGCGCACCTCATGGGAAGCATCGTGATCGCCGAGGGGGTGGAGAGCGTGGAGGAGTTCCACTCCTGCAGGGACATCGGCTGCGATCTGGTCCAGGGGTACCTGGTGCAGCGGCCCCAGACGGATACGGGCGAACTGAAAGAAACCTACGACAGCGTCACGGCCCTTTCCAAAGAGGTGAAACGGAGAAGAAAGGACAGGAACGATCACCACCTGGTTGGAAGCCGCATGGACATGACCCCGCCCCTCGTGAACGACTGCAACATCCTCGAGGTGTTCGGCAAGTTCAAGTCCAAGTCCGCCACCTTCTTTCCCATCGTGGACCGGAACAACGAACCCCTGGGGGTGATCCGGGAGTCGAGCCTCAAGGAGTACGCCTACTCCAGGTTCGGCATGGACCTGCTCCAAAACCCCGCATTCGGCAGGGAACTCAGGGATTTCGTGAGCAAGTACCCCATTGCCGACCTCAACGACTCCATAGAGAAGATCCTCGAGATCTACGCCTCCAACAGCGGCCTTGAGGGGATCATCATCGTGGACCGGATGAAGTACAGGGGATTTTTGAGCACCAAGTCCCTTCTCAACGTGGTAAACGAAAAGAACCTCACCATCGCAAGGGACCAGAACCCCCTGACCAAGCTTCCTGGCAACACGCTGATCTACGAGTATATTTCCAAGGCCCTGGAGGAAAAAGAGACCGATTACGTGTTGATCTACTTCGACTTCGACAACTTCAAACCGTTCAACGACCGTTACGGTTTCAGAAACGGGGACCGCCTGCTCCTCCTCTTTTCGGAGCTTCTCAAGTCGAGGTCGTGCGGCTCGGACCATTTCGCCGGACACGTGGGCGGGGACGACTTCTTCCTCGGTATAAGGGGCGACGCCCTGGAACGGACCTTGCCTGCGGTGCGCGAGCTGACCCGTTCATTTAAAAAGGACGCGGAGTCCTTTTACGACAAGGAGGCCCTGGAAAAGGGGTGCATCGCCGCAAGGGACCGGGAGGGAAACAACCGCTGCTTCCCCCTTATCACGGTGAGTTCCGTGATCGTTGCCCTTCCTTCGGGAAGAAAACGAACCTACACCACCGAGGAGGTGAGCTATCTTCTGGGTCCCCTCAAGAGCCGCGCCAAGAAATCCGCCGGCAAGATCGCCCTTGGAGGAGTGGACACGGAAACACGGGAACTTGTTCCCGTCTCCCTCCCCCTTCGGGAACAAGGTGCCCCCGTGGTGTCCATGCCCGAGGCCATTCCCCTGGGCGCCTGATCGAATGCCCCTCCCGGCGACCGGTTGTCCCGGTAATTTCGGCAGTTTCGGCAGTTTCGGCAGCTTCGGCAGCTTCGGCAGCTTCGGCAGCTTCGGCAGCTTCGGGGAGCCCGGAAAAGCGCCGGGAGAAAAAGGTACTTCAGCTCCTCCCTGCTGGACGGGAAGATCTTCCAACAGGGCGGCTGTTTTTTGGGGAAGCGAAACAGGCCCCTGCCGTGCAACGGCAGGCACATTTCGGGACATGCCGAGCCATGTTTCAACCGGGCCCCATTTTAATGAGGGAGCCCCTAAAATAAACGGCAAATACAATGCCCCGGTTTGACAGCAAAGCATAAACGCTGTTAATACCGGACACGGACCCCATGCAACCCAACGTAAATGGATTAGGAAATATTATGGCCAGAGAAAAAATACTTGTTGTCGACGACGAGGAGGATATCCTCGAACTCCTTCGCTACAACCTCGAGCGGGAGGGGTATAACATCCATTGCGCCGAATCCGGGGAAAAGGCACTTTCAATGGGGACGGGCGAGCCCTTCGACCTGATCATCCTCGACCTCATGCTCCCGGGCATGGACGGCCTGGAGGTGATGCGGACCCTCAAGAACAAGTCAGAAACCAGTGCCGTTCCCATCATGATGCTCACGGCAAAGGGGGAGGAGGCCGACGTGGTGACGGGCCTTGAAATGGGCGCGGACGACTATATCGTCAAACCCTTCAGCCCCCGGATCCTCCTTGCCAGAATCAAGACGATCCTCCGAAGGGGAACCCCGCGCCCCGAAAAACCGGACACTGCGGACGCCATCCGGATCCACGACCTTGTCATCGATCCCGGACGCCACCAGGTGCTCCTTTCCGGCAAAGAGATCCAGCTCACCCTGTCGGAGTTCCAGATCCTCTGCTTTCTTTCGGCAAGGCCCGGCTGGGTGTTCACCCGGACCCAGATCGTGGACAAGATCCGGGGTGACAACTACGCCGTGACCGACAGGAGCGTGGATGTCCAGATCGTGGGCCTGAGAAAGAAACTCGGCTCCGGCGGCAAGTACATCGAAACCGTCAGAGGCGTCGGATACCGATTCAAGGAGTAGACCGTTGAGAAAGAAAAAGCAGCTGCTGTGGCAGCTATACCCTTCCTATCTCGTCATCATCGTCATCTCCCTTGCGGCCGTGAGCTGGTATGCCTGCGGCTCCCTGAGGGGATTCTTTCTCTCCATGGCCGCCGAGGACCTGGGGGCCAGGGCCCACCTCATTGAAAGGCCCCTGCTCGATCTGATCCGGGAGGGAAACAACGGGGACGCGGTGAGCCGCTTTGTAAAGGAGTCGGGAGCCCGCTCCAGGACCCGCATCACGGTAATCCTTCCCTCCGGCAAGGTGGTCGGAGACAGTGAAAAGGACTTCCGGGAGATGGAGAACCATGCCCTCAGACCGGAGGTGGTAAAGGCCCTCAAGGGTACTCCCTACTCCTACACCCGTTTCAGCGACACCATCGGCATGAACATGATGTACATGGCCATCCCCCTCATGGAGGGGGGCGAAATCGAGGGGGTGGTCCGCGCCTCCGTTTCGGTCTCCTCCATCGACGAGAACATCCGGAACATCCAGTTCAACATCGCCTTTGCCGGGATCCTGATCATCCTCCTTGCGGCCGGTATCGGTCTTTTTATCTCCAGGAGGATCATCCAGCCCATCCAGGCAATGCAACAGGGCGCCCAGCGTTTCGCCGAAGGAGACCTCACCCACAAACTCCACATTCCCGATTCCGAGGAGATGGCCAGCCTGGCCGGCACCATGAACCGCATGGCCAAACTGCTCCATGAGCGGATCAACACCGTCGAGAACCAGCGCAACGAGCTGGACGCCGTGCTCTCCAGCATGGTGGAGGGGGTGGTGGCCGTGGATGAAAACGAACGGATCATCAACATCAACAAGGCAGGGGCCGCCCTGATCAAGGGGGACAGGAACAAACTCAAGGGAAAAAGCGTCCCCGAGGTGGTGAGGAACGTGGAGTTCCAGCGCTTTAACCGGGAAGCCCTTGCAAAGGAGGGGCCCCATTCGGCGGATATCGTCCTCTACCATTTCGACGAAAGGATCCTCCATGTCCGCAGCACCCCGCTGCGCTACGACACCCAGGGCAAAAAGGGCATTCTCATGATCCTCAACGACGTTACCCAGCTCAGGCGTCTTGAGAACATGAGAAGCGATTTCGCTGCCAATGTTTCCCACGAGATCAAAACCCCCCTCACCTCCATCAAGGGGTTCGTGGAGACCCTCCGCCACCAGGCCATGGACAACCCCGAGGAGGCAAGGCGCTTTCTTTCCATCATCGACAAGAACGTGACCCGCCTGAACGCCATCATCGAAAACCTCCTGAGCCTCTCCAGGATCGAGAAGGAGGACGAGAGACGGGAGATCATCCTCGAAAAGAGCGTGCTGCGCGGCACCCTGAACGCGGCCGTCCAGGCCTGCGCCCACAGGATCGAGGAGAAGATGATCCGGGTGGACCTGGAATGCGACAGCGCGATCAAGGCCCGAATCGACAACACCCTCCTGGAACAGGCCGTGGTGAACCTCATCGACAACGCGGTGCATTTTTCCGATGAGGGCGGAACCATTCAGATCTCCGCCAAGCTCACGAACGAGGGGGTCAGGATCGATGTCCGGGACCACGGCGCCGGAATCGCCAAGGAACATATCCCCAGGCTCTTCGAGCGGTTCTACCGGGTGGACAAGTCCAGGAGCAGGAAAGAGGGGGGCACGGGCCTGGGCCTTGCCATCGTCAAGCACATCATCCAGGCCCACGACGGCAAGGTCACGGTGGGCAGCAAGCTGGGAGGCGGCAGCACCTTCTCCATCCACCTTCCCCCCCCGGCCTGATATATTTGATCCAAAACCAAGCCGCCCCTTCCGGGGCGGCTTTTTATTATCCGGTTGCCGCTGTTCCTCCCCCCCCAAGCCCTTGATCTTCCAACCCATCTCCCGAGGCGGAAACCGTCCCGCCCAAACGCCGGGGCCGCCCCATGTAATATTTCTATTGACAGACCCGTCCGCCACCGATACGGTGTGCGAAAATTCCGAATACAATCAGATACAAACAACTCGGTATGCAGGACTGGAGATCCATGAAACTTTCAACAAGAAGCAGGTACGGCGCCCGAATTCTCATGGAACTGTCCCGGCACCTGAACGAGGGGCCGATCCAGGTGAATGAAATTGCCAAAACCCAGAACATTCCCGAGAAATATCTCGAGCAGCTCATAAGGCCCCTTAAGGAGGCGGGGCTTGTCAACAGCATCAGGGGTCCCAAGGGGGGGCACATGCTCTCCAAACCCCCGGAGCAGATCTCCCTGGGGGACGTGGTGAGAATTTTCGAATGCCACCCCGAACTGGTGGAATGCGTGTTTTCACCGGAAAAATGCGATCGTTCGGAGGCCTGCAGGATTCGCCCGGCATGGGAAAAGGCCACGAAGGCCCTTTACGAGAGCCTGGACACGGTCACCATTGCCGAGCTCTCCAAGGATAAAGACCCTTGCATATAGCCCGTCCAAGCCCCAAGGCTCACCTCCGGAAACCTTCGGAAGGAGCGCCTCCCGGGCTTTGCCCATGAAAAAACCGGGTTATTTCGGTTCAATAACCCGGTTCATCTATTCGGGCCGCTTGACCGGCCCCTCGTCTCCCCCTCCATGTGCATTCCCCGTTCAAAACCATGTTTCAAGAAATCCGGAATCATCAAGAGGGCTCCAAGTGCGGACCGCCCGCCCCCCGCGTATGGGAGGACAGGCGCAAACAGCCGTCATTGAAATACTCAATACCGACAATCAGCGGTACTGTTCCCTGAGGGCCTTTTTGTTCAGTTTCCCCACGCTGGTCTTTGCAATGGCATCCACGAGCAGAACTTTCTCCGGCACCCCGTACTTGGGGATCACCCCGTCCTCCACGAACTTCATGCAGAACGCCTTGATATCGGCTTCGGTGATTTTACCCGCGAACTCTTTTTTGGGGATCACCAGGGCAAGGGGCCTTTCCCCCCACTTGTCGTCGGGCACGCCGATGACGGCGGCCTCGCTCACCGCCGGATGGCGGCTCACGATATCCTCCAGTTCAAGGGAGGAGATCCATTCCCCGCCGGTCTTGATCACATCCTTGGCGCGGTCCGTTACCTGGAGATACCCGTCCGGATCGATAAACCCGATATCCCCCGTATGAAGCCAGCCCCCTTCCCAGAGCTCCTTCGTCTTTTCGGGCTCCTTTACATATCCCTGGGTCAGCCAGGGGGACCTGACCACCACCTCTCCCGTGGTCTTTCCGTCGTGGGGCAGGGGATCTCCCTTGGCATCGATGATCCTGAGCTCCACGTTGCCGGCGGGCAGGCCCGTGCGGCAAATTTTTTCGATCCTGCGCTCCTCGTCCCAGGAGCGCATATGGGGCTTGAGCTGGGCGATGGTCAGAAGGGGGCAGGTTTCGGACATGCCGTAAGCGGTATAGATATTGATGCCAAGGTCCATGGAGGTCTTTGCAAGCCCCCTGGAAAGGGCCGATCCGCCGATGATCACCTTCCAGCCGTCAAGGTCCCGCCCGTCGATCCCCGGGCTGTTTACCAGCATATGCATGATCGTGGGAACGCAGTGGGAAAAGGTCACCTTCTCCTTCTCCTTGAGGTCCAGGAGCATCTTGGGTTCATACCGCCCGGGATACACCTGCTTTGCCCCCAGGAGGGTCATCACGTAGGGAAGGCCCCATGCATGAACGTGGAACATGGGAGTGATGGGCATGTACACGTCGTCCGCATCCACCCTTGCCTGGGAGCTGAAACCGCCCATGGCGGCAATGAATCCATAGGTATGGAGCACGATCTGACGGTGGCTGAAGTAGACCCCCTTGGGCGCCCCGGTGGTTCCCGTGGTATAGAACGTGGTGGCCATGGCGTCTTCATGGAAATCGGGAAACGCGTACCCCGAAGGGGCTTCCGAGAGGAGCGCCTCGTACTCCCCCGCAAAATCGATGGAGGAGGAAGGCAACGCCCCGTCGTCGCCGAGAAGAACGATCTTTTTCACGGTCGTAAGCTTGTCCATCACCGGTTCCAGCAGGGGGAGAAACTCGGCGTTCACCAGGATCACATCGTCCTCGGCATGGTTGACGGTATAGATCAGCTGCTCCGGTGAAAGCCGGATATTCACCGTATGGAGCACCGCCCCCATCATCGGAACGGCGAAAAAGCACTCCAGGTACCGGTGGCTGTCCCAGTCCATCACCGCCACCGTATCCCCCTGCTTCACCCCGAGCTTCTCCAGCATCGCCGCCAGCTTTTCCACCCGTTCGTTAAGGGTCCGGTAATCATATCTCAGAAGATCCCTGTAGACGATCTCCTGGTCGGGCGTGTGAATCAACGGCGTTTTCAGGATGTTTTTGATCAGAAGCGGATAGGCGTGGGCGTCGGGTGCTCTTTCGATCATTCGGATGGTCATTTTCCCTCCTTGGCTTTTAATTACGATCAAAAAAAGTCGGTTCTCGCTCCGGGCGGAGCCTTGGGGATTCTGCACGGCCAAAGGCGCGCCTTCCGGTATTCCGGAAAACATCACCTGCGGCCGCCCCTTGTGAATGGGGCCGTGGAAATTTCCTCCATTGAGAAATATATAAGTTTACGCACCATGTCAACATCAAGTAAGTGCAGCCCACCCCCCCACACTCGAACCGCGCGCGGCGCTTTGTTCCACAAACATCAGGACCGCAAATAACTTTTATTTTAAACACTTACATCACAGAATCCACCGTCTCAATCCTTTCAACATACCGGGTAAGATCAACCGCCCCGCCCTTTGCCGGGTTTGCTCCCCGAGGGCTCGGGGAAACCCGGCCTTCCCCGGACCATTCCGCCCGGGATCATTGCGACACCCTCCAGGCCGGGATCATTGCAACACCCTCCAGGCCGGGGTTTCGGTTTGACAGGCGGGATGGAATCTTCTATTATCTTTAACTGATCTTACCGCTTATCCACGAAACCGTCCTGCACACATACAGGAGAAAAATATGAACGCTTCACCGAGCGAAGAAAGCTTCATGCCGGGCTTCGATCTGCCGGCCCATGCCTTTGATTATGCCCTCGATGCTTTTCAAAGGTCGATTCTCTTCATGGACATTCTGAGAAAAAGGGGCAATATCTATTACGACCACCTCCTTTCGGACCAACCGCCGGTCCTCTCCTTTCCCTACGAGACCATCATCGACGGCCTTGATCTTGCTCCGCCCGTGAACTACTGCCTTGCCCGTATCATCGACCGCCGCGACGACGAAGACAAGCGCTCGGTCGAAAAGGGGGCGACAACGAAGGTGCGGGGCGTTGACCGCAGGGCCAATGTCCCGGAGAAGCCACAGCCGCACCCCGGAAAACGCCCCATCGTGATCATCGATCCCAGGGCGGGACACGGCCCGGGCATCGGGGGCTCCAAGCGGGATTCGGAGATCGGAATGGCCCTGGCCCACGGCCATCCCGTGTACTTTATCCTCTTTTACACCGACCCCTGTCCCGGTCAAACCCTCACGGACGTCCTGAACACGGAGGTCCTCTTCCTCGAGGAGATCCGGCGACGTCATCCCCACGCGGAGAAACCCGCCGTGATCGGCAACTGCCAGGGGGGCTGGGCGGCCGCGCTCATCGGTGCATCCAGGCCCGATGTGACCGGCCCCATGGTGTTCAACGGCTCCCCCCTCTCCTACTGGTCGGGGGTGGACGGCAAGAACCCCATGCGTTACAAGGGAGGGCTCTGCGGGGGGACGTGGATGGCCTCCCTGTGGAGCGATCTCGGAAACGGCAAGTTCGACGGGGCGAACCTCGTCCACGGGTTCGAGGACCTGAACCCCGCCAACACCCTCTGGAACAAACAGTACAACCTCTACGCGAGCGTGGACAGAGAGGAGAAGCGGTACCTGGATTTCGAAAGGTGGTGGAACGGCTACTTCTACATGACCGCCGAGGAGATCCATTTTATCGTGGAGAACCTCTTCATGGGCAACCGCCTGGAGCACGGCTTCCTGGAGCTGGACGAACAGAAGCTCGTGAACCTGAAAAACATCGAGGATCCGGTGCTGGTCTTTGCCTCCAGCGGGGACAACATCACCCCGCCCCAACAAGCCCTGAACTGGATCATGGAGGTCTGGGAAACCGAGGAGGAGATCAAGCGGAACCACCAGGTGATCGTCTACCTCCTCCACGAGACCATCGGCCACCTGGGCATCTTTGTCTCGGGCAAGGTCTCCAAGAAGGAGCACAAGGAGATCATCGGCTCCATCGACCTCATGGAGTACCTCTCCCCCGGGCTCTACGAGATGATCATCGAAACGGATCGGGAAGATCCCCATTCGGGGCTTTACGACGTCCGGTTCGAGGCCCGGGATTACGACGACATCCTCCGGCTGGACGACGACCTGGACGACGAGGATTTCCGCGTGGTCTGCGCCGCCTCGGAGGCGAACGACGCCCTTTACCGAACCTACATGAGTCCCTTTGTAAAACTCTTTTCAAACGATTTTACGGCGGAGTGGCTCCGCCAGCTCCATCCCCTCAGGGCAAGTCGTTACGCCTTTTCGGACATGAACTTCTCGCTTCTCCCCCTGAAGGAGATCGCGCCCCTGGTGAAAAAATACCGCGCGCGCGCCTCGGACGACAATCCCTTCACGGCGGCGGAAAAGATCCTGTCGGACAGCGTCGCCGGGATGCTCGACTGCTTTCGAGACGTAAGGGACATGAGCCAGGAATACCTGTTCAAGGCCACCTACGGCAACCCGCTTCTGACCGCATGTTTTCCCGAGGCCTTCGAAGAGCGGGAAAAACCCGAGAAGAAGCGGAAGATCGTGAAAACAGGCGAGCAGTACTGGCTCGATGCAATGGAAAAGGGGGGATTTGCCGAGGGAATTCTCCGGCTGATGATCGCCATGAGCCATGCGGACAGCATCTACGACCGGAAGGAGCTGGAGCTCATGCGCAAGCTGATCAAGGTCCACAATGTTCTCACCAACACCACCGAGTCGGAGATGAAACGGATCATCCAGAAGCAGGCGCGCATCCTCCAGATCGACAAGAAAATGGCCGTCGAAGCCCTCCCCAAACTGATACGCACCCCCGAAAACAGGCTCACGGCCCTGATGATCGTGGAAGCCGTGGCGGGCGCCGATTCGGTGGTGAGCCCCGAGGAGGAGCTCTTGTTAACCCAAGTGAAAGAGCTCCTTTCCGACCGTAAAACTTTGTAAACCTTTCATGTTGACCATGTGCGCCCCATGGGGTAGCCTCCTTTCCCGGTTGACGGTATAACGCCCGGGGAATCCGGTTCCGCCGGAGTTCCCTTGGGCATATACCGTTTGGACGGTTTGAACTCCGTGAAGCCCGGCCCCGCCGAATTTCCTTGGGGCATATGACCATTTCGACGGTTTGAGCTTCGTGAAACCCGGCCCCGAGTTCCCTTTGGTCATATGACCGTTTGGCGGTCCGAGCTTCGTAAAGCCCGGCCCGCAGGGTTCCCTTGGGGTATATGACCGTTTGCGCTCTGAAGTGGATTTTTAAAAGGATCAACAGGGAGGTTTCGTATCCATGGTCAACAGAGGAGGGGCAATGTCCCTTGTCACCCTGCCGGAGGTTCCGGTGCTGGAAGAGGAGATGCTGCTTTCGGGAAACGCCGTCACCGCCCTGCGCTGCTGGGAAGCCCGGCCGGGCGAGATATTTACCGTCAAGGGGCCGGACCACCGATGCTACAGGGGTCGCCTGACGGCCCTGGACGACGATTCCGCGTCGATCATTCCCTTTCACGCGTTTCCCGGCCCCCCCGAATCAAAGGTCCGGATCCATGTGTACCAGGCCCTTCCCGAAAAGGAACGCTTCGAGCTCATTCTCCAGAAACTCACGGAACTGGGGGTGGCGAGGATCATCCCCTTTGTCTCGAAGAGGTCCATCGACCTTGCGGAAAGGGACAGTGGACAGAAGAAGTCCCACCGCTGGCCCCATATCCTCCTCCGGGCCGCAAGGCAGTGCAGGCGGGCCATGATTCCGGAACTCTCCCCCGTGATGGGATGGCAGGAACTCCTTTCGGAAATTCCCCAATCGGACCTGACACTGATCCTCTACGAAAAGGAGGCTCAGGGGGGACCAAGACAGCTTCTCGGAGGAATCACCTCGGGAACCGTCTCCCTCGTGGTGGGACCCGAAGGGGGACTCACCCGGCCGGAAGTCGAGGAAATCACAGCCGGGGGGGGGCACTCGATCTCCCTTGGCAACCGTATTCTCAGAACGGAAACCGCCGCCATCACGGCGACCGGTATCATCCAGTATGAAACCGGGGGAATGGACTGAGTACAGGCCCAATGGACCCCGCACTCCGAATCCGACCTTCCCCCCCCCGATGCCGGCCATCCCGGGCCGCCCCAGGATAGTCTTGGCCTGCCCTGCTGGAATTTTGCTCCCCGGGCCTCGCCGCCATCCACCGGGTACGGGGATGCAGCGGGACAAACGGATTCCATCGACGACGCCGGCCATATCGTCACAAGCATCGCCGGTTCAGAAACGAGTTGGGACCCTCCCAGGCCCATCGCCATAAAGGCCCCGGCCTTCCAATAAGCGATAACCGGGGCGGAATCGGGAATTACAACTCATGAATCACCGGCGGACTCCACGGCTCCGCCCAGGAGCTTGAAATTCACCGTATCCACAAGCCCCCTGTTGGTGATCCGGAGCTCAGGCAGAACCGGCAGGGCAAGAAGGGCCATGGTCATGAACGGGGAGTTGAGGCCGCATCCGAGATCCTCCCAGGCCCCTTCGAGGGCAGTGACCTGTTCCAGGACTTCGGCAAGGGGCCTGTCGCTCATAAGGCCCGCCACCGGCAGGGGCACCAGGGCCAGCACCTTCCCGTCCGCAACGGCGATCATGCCGCCCCCCGCTTCCGCCAGGGCATTTCCGGCAAAGGCCATGTCCACGTCGTTGGTTCCCACCACGAGGAGATTGTGGCAGTCGTGGGCCACCGTGGAGGCAACGGCCCCTCTTTTCAATCCGAACCCTCTCACGAATCCGAGACCGAACGAACCCGTTCCCTTATGACGTTCGAAAACCGCGACCTTTGCAATATCCCCCTGGGGATCGAAGGTCACCTCCCCCTCCTCCACCGGCAACGCCTCCCGGAGGTGCGTTGTTCCCGTGAGGGAATCGCTCACCGCCATGACATGCACCCGGGCCATTTCACCTTCAGCCGTCACCCTGAAATCGGCCGGTACGGGTTTGCGCCCAAGGTTCACCGTATTCTTGGACCACTCGGGATAAGCCCGGAACCCGGTATCCTCAATCATCCCACCATTTTCGGCCACAAGGACCCCGCCGATGATCACCTTTTCCACCGTCACCCGGGAAAGATCGCCGATCAGGTTGATATCAGCCGTCTTGCCGGGGGCAATGCTTCCGAAATCCCTTGTCATGTTGAAACATTCGGCCACGTTGAGGGTTACCATGGAGATCGCCTCCACGGGGTTCACCCCCTCTTCCACGGCCCTCTTCACTATATGGTCCAGGTGCCCCTTGTTCACCAGGGTATCCGGGTGCAGGTCGTCGCTCACCAAAAGGGCAAAGCGGCCGGACGCCTTTTTCTCGGTAATCGCCTTGATCACCTCCTTGAGATCGTGCCAGGCGGAACCTTCACGAATCTTGGCGTACATGCCCAAGCGCATCTTTGCAAGGGCATCCTCGGCCCTTACGGACTCGTGACAGGAGCGGATGCCGGCCGCCGCGTAGGCGCTGAGCATGGGGCCTGTCTCGGGAATGGAAAAATGCCCCGTAACGCATTTTCCGGCCGCGAGGGTTGCCGCCACCATCTCGTGAACCTCCGGGTCTCCGTTCACGATGCCCGGAAAGTTCATCATCTCCCCAAGCCCCACCATATCGTCCCGGCCCATGACCGAGGCCACCTGATCGGGGGTGATCGCGGCTCCCGCGTCCTCGAAACCCGGGGCGGCCGGCACGCAGGAGGGCATGGTGGTATAGACCCTCAGGGGCACCTCCCTTGCCTCATCCGCCATGAGCTCGACCCCCCGCATCCCCAGCACATTGGCGATCTCGTGGGGGTCCATGAAGATCGCGCTCGTTCCCCTGGGCACCACGCTTTGACTGTACTGGGAAACCGTGAGCATGCTGCTCTCCACATGCATGTGCCCGTCCATGAATCCCGGCGTCAGGTACATCCCCCGGGCATCCAGAACCTTGGTCCCCTCTCCAATGCACCTCCCGGCATCTCCCACAAGGGCAATCCTTCCGCCCTTGACGGCCACATCCACGTTCTCCTGAATTTCAAGTGTGTTGACATTCACCAGTTTTCCATTCCGGATCACCAGATCCGCAGCCTCCCTTCCCATGGCAACGGCGGACAGTATCCGGGTCATCTCGGCAAGCGGCTTCACATCGGTCATATTTTCCTCCTTCTCCAACGGGACCCGATCCCGTTACCCGTTTAACAACAGGCCCATCCCAACTCCCGGGCCGGCCTATGAACTTTCATGAAACAACACGGTCATGCCCGTTAACAAGGCATGAATCCCGTCGAAACAACCTCGGGGTAAACAGCTTTCCCCAGGGGTTTAAGTCAAATTGCCCCGTCCAAACCGAATGCGGCCCCCCGTAAACTGTTTTTTACATGGGCTGAGCTATATGGGTGCCGGCGGATTGTCAAGTGAAGAGCCGGGGAAACGAATCACCCCTTCAGCAGAATCAGCAGAATCAGCAGAATCAGCAGAATCAGCAGAATCAGCAGAATCAGTATACCTGTTTCCAGTTGCGCCCTCAAGTTTCATGCACTCTTAAAAAGCATGGAAGCTCACAAGCGGCCATATATCCGAAAAGGAACTCAATCATTTTTCTCTTTTCCGGGTCGACATCGAATCCGGTTTGATAAAACCGGGATGTTGACTCAAGAGATAATTAATGAAAGTGGCGTTTTAACTTCAGCTCCAATCCCAACTTGCCGATTATTTAAAGTAATCCCAACGGCGTATAGACTAATACCCCAACCGACTCGGCATGAATCCGACCATCGACATTTAAATGCCTGCTTTCAGAGGATTCATATTGACCCATCATCACCGGATAACATCACTCAGGTGATATGGACTAATACCGCCAAACAGTGTATGATCATTATCAGGGGAGTATTTACCAAACCGTTCAGCGCACTGATCGGAGCCGTGAGTTTATGATATGTTTCGGTAAAATGCCGGTTTCATCAAAAGGAGACGATTATGAGAATTCATGTCTTGCTAACTTTTTGTTGTTTACTATGGACAACGGCAACCATTCCCGCAGCGCTTGCGGGAACCATCGTGGTTCAACCCGACACAGCCGAAACGTCCTTCCTCGACGGACTGGAGTCCGCTGTTCCGACCCATGCCGGAGTCAATTCCAGGACCGCCCCGGATACGAAGCCCGGGCCGATGGTGGGATCGGGGCCCATCCTTGCCGATGACGGTCATCCCCCCCCTTCGGATCCTGGGTTCGGGCCCATCGTGGCGTCGGGGCCCATCCCCGCCGCCAGGGCAACCGCCTCCCCCCCCCAGCCTCTTGGGACCGAAAACCCTGTTCCCGAACCGGGCACAATGATTCTTCTGGGGTTAGGCCTTGTCGGCCTCGGGTTTGCAGGGAGGAAATGCCGCCCGGGAAGTCCATCCTCCCGGTAACGCCTTTCCGGCGAATAATGTACCGCGCCTTTCCCGCGCGGCTCAACCTGCTTCAGGATTCTGCCGGCGCCGCCATTGCCTCGGGCGGTTTTCCTTTTGGATAATCCGTGCCCCCGTTTCCTTGCGGAGCCGGGCCGGCAAATCCTTTTCCATAAATCCCGCGCGGGTCGCCCGATCGGGTTTTCCCGACCATGCACCGCAACGGGAATAGTCCCGACATTTTTTTGTCTCTTGCGGGCAATTTGCCCCGCATCCCCATGCCCACCTCCCCTTCCCGTTACACTTTCGGAATAACCACTTGTTTTTTACTACTTTCTCTGTAATAATCCCTTGGCTCAAAAATCGACCCCCGGTCCGGGAAAAAACGTTCCAACGAGCGGGTTAAAAGGGGGACGCCAAGGGCCGGCGATGGGAAAACCGGTTGTTTCAACCGGTTAAAAAGGGGCGCCGTAGCGGTAAAACCGTATCGGCCTTGATGAAATAAAATACCGGCGGCATGAATATGAATATGAAAAAAACCTATAATATCATGATGTACTCCCACGACACGTACGGTCTTGGGCACATCCGGCGCACCATGGCGATCGCCTCCCACCTGCGCGGCCCCCACACCAACGTCCTGATCCTCACCGGTTCACCCATAGCCGGTCGTTTCAAATTTCCCGACCAGGTGGATTTTGTGAGAATTCCCGGGATGATCAAGAACACCAACGAGGAATATCTGCCCCTCTCCATCAGGATCGATCCGGACCATGCCCTGAACATCCGAAAGAGCATCATCACGGCAACGGCCCAGACCTTCAAGCCCGATCTTTTCATCGTGGACAAGGAGCCTTTGGGGCTCATGAAAGAGGTACTGCCCACCCTGGAGTGGTTGCGGGCCGAAAGCCCGGGCACAAGGACGATTCTGGGGCTCCGCGACATCATGGACGACGCGGAAACCGTTCGCAAGGACTGGGAAAAAAGGGGCATTTACAAGATTCTCGACGAACTCTACTCCGAAATCTGGGTGTATGGGCGCCAGGCCTTTTACGACCCCATAAAGGAGTACAATATCCCCGAGGCGGTCAGCTCCAAGATCCATTTCACGGGTTATATTCCACGGAATGTGCCCTCGAAAAAAGCGGTTCGAAAGATCCGCAAGAAATACCTGACACGGGACAAGACAAAGCTGGTTCTGGTCACCACCGGCGGCGGGGGCGACGGTTACGTTGTCCTGGACACCTACCTTTCCATGCTCGAATCGGAACCCACCCCTTCCAGATTCGCAACGGTCATCGTGACGGGCCCCTTTCTTTCCAGGCAGTGGCGAAACGAGGTGTTCGAACGGGCGGCAAGGGTGGGTGCCCACGTGATCGGATTTTACCAGCCCATGGAGGAGCTCCTCGGGGCGGCGGATCTCGTGGTGGGCATGGGGGGATACAACACCCTCTGCGAAATCCTCACCCAGGGGACCCTGTCCCTTGTCATTCCAAGGGAAACCCCCAGGAAGGAGCAGCTGATCCGGGCCCGGATCCTCAGTAAGGAGAAACTCGTGGATTTTATCCCGAGGGACCTTTTTTCCCCGCAGAAACTGAGGGAAAAGATCTCCAACAACATCGATAATTCGACACCTTACAGGGAGGCCCTCTCCGCGTTCACCCTCAACGGCCTGGACTTCATGCGAAAGAGACTGCAAACATTCAGGAGTTCCACTAATGAGTAAAACAAGTAAACCGGTGCTGGGCATGGTGCTCAAGGGCTATCCCAGAATATCGGAAACCTTCATATCCAACGAGATCCTTCTCCTTGAGGAGCTGGGGTACACCGTCAGGATCTTCTCCATGCGTCACCCCAGGGAGAACTTCAGCCACAAGAGCGTAGAGAAAATCCGCGCAACGGTGGACTACCTTCCCCACGAGATCCTGCCCTTTCTCCCGAAGCTGCTCCGGCACAACATCGCCCTCCTTGCAAAGCGCCCCAGGCGATATTTAAAGGCCCTTTGCATCGCGGCAAGAAGGTTCATGCGCACCCGGAAATCGGCCACCCTGAAGCACCTTCTCCAGGGGGGATACCTGGTGAACCACCTCCTCGAAAAGCGAGAAGTCACCCATCTCCATGCCCATTTCGCCCATTCCCCCACCTCCGTTGCCATGTTCGCCCATTTCCTTTCCGGCATGGAGTTCAGCTTCACGGGGCACGCAAAGGATATCTATACCTCGAACCCGGCCCAGCTGCGGGAGAAGATCGGGCTTGCCCGTTTCGTGTTCACCTGCACCGAGTACAACGCCCGTTTTCTCAAGGAGATCGCAAAGGGGCTTCCCACGAAGATCCACTGCATCTACCACGGCATCGACACCGCCTACTTCTCCCTTCCGGAAAAGCCGGCCGAGGCGTCGCCCCCTTACCGGATCATCACCGTTGCAAGGATGGCGGAAAAAAAGGGCCTTCCAACGGTATACAGGGCCCTTAAGCTTCTCAAGGAGCGCAATATCGACTTTCATCACACACTGATCGGAGACGGGGACGACAGGGAGAAGACCCTCTCCCTGATCGAGGAGCTGGGCCTTTCGGGGGAAACCGAGTGGCTGGGCACCCAGCCCCATCATGTGGTCCTTGAAAAGTACCGGGAGTCGGATCTGTTTGTGCTGGGATGCCGAATCACCGGCAACGGCGATCGGGACGGTATCCCCAACGTTATCGTGGAGAGCCTCGCCATGGGGGTTCCGGTGGTTTCAACCGAGGTTTCAGCCATACCCGAGATCATCGAAAACGGGGAAACGGGCCTGCTTGTCTCCCCCGAGGACCCGGAAGCCCTCAGCATTGCCATGGAAAGACTTCTCACCGACGGGGAATTAAGGGAAAGGGTTATCGCCGGAGGCGCGCAAAGGGTCGAGGCGGAGTTCAACAACCGGGCCCTGATCCGGAAGATGGCCGGGCTATATATGGAGGAGGGGATTCACCCCGCCGGCCTTCCGGCCGCATCGGTCGAAAGCGATGCAACGGAGACAGCCGGTTCCCCGGAAACATGTACCTGCTGCGCCCGGTAACCTGAACCTGCAGACATTTCACACGAAGCACAACGGAGGGGCAACGCCCCTCCCTGGACTGAAGCAACGGAAAACCGGCGGCCCAGGGGTTTCGCCAGGAGACGTATACATGAAAATCTCTTTTTACGCCCCTTTCAAACCCCTTGGACATCCCCACCCCTCCGGCGACCTTATTATCGCAACCGGATTGTTCAAATTCCTCAAGGAACAGGGGCACCGGATGCTTTACCCCTGCACCTTCAGGTCCAGGTGGATCTATCTTACCCCCTGGCGCTGGCCCCTTGCCGCAAGGGAGGTTCTGGCCCTGCTCCTTCGGACAAAACGGGAGCGACCGGATCTCTGGCTCACCTACCACACCTATTACAAGGCGCCGGACATCATGGGGCCCCTTGTCTGCGGGGCACTGGGCCTGCCCTACGTGATCTTCCAGGGGATCTACTCCACCAAAAGGCGCAAGAGGCTGAAGACCCGGGTGGGTTTTTACCTGAACCGCACGGCCCTCACGGCTTCCCGGCACGTGTTCACCAACCGCCTGCTGGATCTGAAAAACCTGAAACGCCTCCTGCCGGAAGAGCGGATCACCTATGTTCCCCCCGGGATTTTTCCGAACGATTTTTCCTTTGACAAGGAGGCCCGAAGGGAACTGCGGGATAAATGGGAGGTGGGCGACCTGCCGGTGGTGGTCACCTGCGCCATGTTCCGGCCCGGAGTCAAGGTCAGGGGCCTCGCCCGGGTGATCGAATCCTGCGGCGCCCTCCTTTCAAGGGGACGCAAATTTCACCTGGTGGTGATCGGCGACGGTATCAAGCGTGATGAACTCACCGGCCTTGCCCGGAAGCTTATCCCCGGAAGGGTCACCTTCACGGGAAAGATTCCCCGGGAAGAGCTCTACCGGTACTACAGCGCGGGGGACCTCTTCGTGTTTCCCGGCATAAGGGAATCCCTGGGCATGGTGTTCCTCGAGGCCCAGTCATGCGGACTTCCCGTGGTGGCGTTCGACAACGGGGGTATTCCCGAGGTGGTGAAAAAGGGTAAAACAGCCTTTCTCACTCCGCTTTTGAAGGCAAAACCCTTTGAAAAGGCAATGGACACCCTGCTGGGAGACCCGGAACTCCGCCGCGCCATGGGAGATACCGCGAAAAAACATGTGCGCGAACATCACGATCTGGACAAAAACTACCGGATGATGGAGAAAAAACTCCGGGATCTGATGGACGCCCCGTGCCCGGAAACCGGCTGCGGCTAAGAACCGCCCCGGCCAAGCAACCGCAAAATCAACACCGACCTTTTTTACAAGGGCATCGGGGAGATATCTGAAAAAACATGAAGATCGTTTTCTACTGCCAGCATGTACTGGGCCTCGGCCATTTTTTCAGGAGCCTGACCATCTGTTCGGCCCTTTCCAACCACGATCTGGTATTTGTCACCGGCGGCATGGACGTGGACGCAAAAATACCGGATCATATTCGCAAGGTGAATCTGCCCGGCCTGATGATGGACGCGGATTTCAAGGGGTTTTACACCACCGATCCCTCGAAAACCGTGGAGGCGGTCAAGGAGGAGCGGCGGAAGATTCTCCTCGAACTCATGGAAAGGGAGAAACCGGATCTTCTCATGGTGGAACTCTACCCCTTCGGACGTAAAGCCTTTCGCTTCGAGCTGGACCCGCTTTTCAGCGAGGTCAAGAAGTGGAACACCCGGGTGCTCTGCAGCCTCAGGGACATCCTCGTTGAAAAGGGCGATACGGCATCCTACGAAACCCGGGTGGTCAAAACCTTGAACCGACATTTCGACGCCCTTCTCGTCCATTCCGACGAATCCCTGTTCAGACTCGACGAGACCTTTTCCAGGGTGGGGGAGATCCGGGTCCCGGTGTTCTACTCCGGGTTCGTGACCCCGGGACCCTCGCCGGGGTCACGGGAGCGGATTCGCGGAGAACTGGGCCTTTCCGGGGATAAACGGCTGATTGTCGCCAGCGCCGGCAGCGGCACCGTGGGCGCCCCACTGCTCCACGGCGTTGCAACCGCCTTTCCCCTCATGGAAAAGAGGGATAAAACCGTTCTTGTGATCTTTTCCGGCCCCTTCATGGACGACGGGGACTACGCCCTCCTCACGGCCCATTCCTCGGAACGGGTAAGGGTTTCGCGCTTCACCGACGACTTTCTCTCCTTTCTCGGAGCCGCCGACCTCTCCGTGAGCATGGGGGGGTACAACACCACCATGAACATCCTGTCGGCGGGGGTGCCCGCCCTTATCCATCCCTTTGGACAGAACCGGGAGCAGCGGATGCGGGCCCTTGCCCTTGCGAAAAGGGGAAGGGTTACGGTCCTGGACAGGGAGATGCTCGCGCCAAAAGAGCTTGCCGAGCTTATGGACAGGGGGCTTGAAGAGGAAAACGGCGCTCCCGCCGCCATCGACCTGAACGGCGCCGAAAACACGGCAAGGTGGATCGAAAACTGGATGAAAAGGAGCTGAAAATGGCAAAATCCCCTCCCCCCCTTTGGCAACAGGATCTTCCCGAAACGAACGCCATGCTGCGCTCCGCCGTTGAAGCGGGCCTGGCCGCCCTGTCCCTGCCCAGGGCGAGGGTGTTTTTCAGGGCCGACGATATCGGGGTTCCCGGCAAGCAGTTCCAACAACTCATGGAGCTCTTTATCCGCCGCCGGGCGTTTCTCGCCCTTGCCGTGGTTCCCACGTGGCTGACCCCGCCCCGCTGGGAAAGCCTCCGGCAAACGGCCGCTCCCAATCCCGACCTCTTCTGCTGGCACCACCACGGCTGGCGCCATATGAACCACGAGACAACGGGGAAAAAGCAGGAGTTTGGAGGCGCCCGTCCCCCCGCCGCCCTGAGAAAGGACCTGGAATCGGGTAAAAACCGCCTGTCAAGCCTCATGGGAAACTCGTTCCATCCCATGTTCACCCCCCCCTGGAACCGTTGCTCCGCCCCGGCCATGGACGCCCTTGCCCAACTCGGTTACAGGGCCCTGTCCCGAAGCCGGAACGCCAAACCGCCGGCGCCGGAGGGGTTGCCCGACATCCAGGTCAACGTGGACCTCCACACCCGAAAGGAGGCCGACCCCGCCCTGTCCATGGAGAAGCTCCTTTCCGAACTCGGCGCGGCTCTTTCCGAGGGGCTCTGCGGCATCATGATCCACCACCAGCTTATGAACCAAAGGGCTTTTGATTTCCTGGGCCGTCTGCTTTCCGAACTTTCGGACAATCCGAGAATCGAAATCACCTCCATGGCGAAACTGGCCGAACCGGGAGAGATAAAATGAAAAACACCGTTTCCACATTGCTCTGGTTCACGGTCATCTTGTGGGGCATCCAGACCGTCAACTTTCTAACGGGAAACAGCTTGTCCTGGTACGGCATCATTCCGAGGAATCCGGCCGGACTGCCGGGCATCCTCCTTGCCCCGTTCATCCATCACGGTTTCATGCACCTGAGTCTCAATACCGTTCCACTCCTGGTGCTCGGCGGGGTGGTGCTGCTTCGCGGCAGAAGGGCGTTTATCGGAATCTCCCTCTGGATCATTCTCCTGGGGGGGGCAGGCGTCTGGGTCCTCGGCAGGCCCGCCGTGCATGCGGGGGCCAGCGGCCTCATATACGGATATTTCGGTTTTCTCGCGGCGGCCGGGTTCTACGAAAAGAAAATCGGTTCCATTCTCATATCCCTTTTGGTCATATTCCTATACGGCGGGATGGTCTGGGGGCTTCTTCCCACCGGCGGCCATGTCTCCTTCGAGGCGCATATCGCGGGCTTTTTCGCCGGTATTTTCGTCGCCCGTTTTTTCCGGGCCGCCCCATAGGGCAGGAGCCATTCACCGATTCACGGTAAAGCGGAAATCCCCTCACGGCTGTTTCCCCGGCCTTTTTTCCTTGCATTTTCGATGCTATAGTGGCTACATAGAGATCATAATCCCGCAACAATTCCAAGGGCCCTGCCCCGGCATTCCCGGCGGACATTTATCGAGTCCCAAGCGCTCTACCTGTTTTCGGAACAGGTCGCGCCTTCATCGACGTAGATACCTTTTTGCCGGATTCAACCCGGATGCCAAAAGGTATAAAAAGACCGCCAGGCACATGGCTTCAGCCTTGTCCGTCCATTTCACCCATGGGAACAGGTCCTCGGAATCGGAGACAGCAGGAGAATCCCCATGGCACATCACACCGTAAAGTCCGGATACGAGACCCTTGCCGAGCGCCTGAACCGTTCTCCCCAGGGGGCTCCCCCTTCGAAGCTTCTCTTCGGAATTCTCAAGATGCTGTTTTCCGAGAGAGAGGCGGAACTGGTGACGGTCCTCCCAATCAGGCCCTTTTCAGCGAAAAAGGCGGCAAGGCTGTGGAAGACCGACCTCCCCTCGGCGCGGAAAACCCTCGATACCCTTGCCGGAAGGGCGATTCTTCTGGATATTGAGAGGGACGGCGAATCGCTTTATGTTCTCCCCCCGCCCATGGCCGGTTTTTTCGAGTTCTCGCTCATGCGGGTCAGGGGCGACATGAATCAGAAAATTCTGGCAGAACTCTTTTACCGGTATATCAACGTGGAGGATGATTTTGCCAGGGCCCTTTTTACCCACGGGGAAACCAGGCTCGGACGCGTTTTCGTCCAGGAGGCCGCTCTTACCCCCTCGGATCTCTCACATGTTCTGGACTATGAAAGGGCCACCGAGGTCGTTCGCGGCGCCCGGCACATCGCGGTGGGGACCTGTTACTGCCGCCACAAGATGTTCCACGTGGGAAAGGACTGCGCGGCGGAAAAAGAGATCTGCATGACCTTCAACAACTCAGCGGGCTCCCTCATAAAGCACGGCCATGCACGCTCCGTTGACAAAACGGAATGCCTCGACCTCCTGGGCAAGGCCAGGGAGCAGAACCTGGTACAGTTCGGGGACAATGTTCGCAAGAGGGTCAATTTTATCTGCAACTGCTGCGGTTGCTGCTGCGAAGGGATGATCGCGGCAAGGAAATATGCCCTGCTGACCCCGATTGCGACCACCAATTTCATCGCGCGGCTGAAAACGGAAGCGTGCACGGGGTGCGGCAGGTGCGTGGAGGTCTGCCCCGTGGCGGCCCTGTCCCTGATCTCGGCCAATGACCCGGCCCGCCCGAGGAAAAAAAAGGCACGGCTCCATGCCGGACTCTGCCTTGGATGCGGTGTATGCGTTCGAAACTGCGGGGAAAAGGCGGTGAGCCTGATTCCCAGGGAAAAGCGGGTGATTACCCCCCTCAACTCCGCCCATCGCAGCGTGCTCATGGCCCTTGAAAGGGGGAAACTCCAGAACCTCATATTCGACAACCGCCTTCTGTGGAGCCATCGGGCCCTTGGCGCGGTTCTCGGTGCTATCCTGAACCTGCCCCCTGTTAAAAGGCTGGCCGCCTCAAGGCAGCTGAGATCCCGCTACCTGGAAAAGATCCTCTCGAACCGGTAGAGCATATAACGATTCACCGCAGCCAACGCCGGGGGGCATCACGTGACACCGCCGATTTCGTCCTCTCCCCCGGCCGTGGGACCAGGTTAAACGTAAGTAACTCCGGCACGCCCACCGGCGGCTGTCCGGGTCGTTGAAACTACCCGTCGCCAATTTATAACGAAATGATTTCATTGGGCTGAAAACCCGCATGCGCTTGCCCCAACCAGCGGCCCCCCATGATCGACCGCCCATATCCGTATCCGGCCCCCCCATGCCCATCCTTTTTCAATGACCCCGGACGGGCACGGCGTGAAGTTGAACACGCGGATTCAAGGGAAACGGAGGATATATATCAGAATGCGGTTTCGATCTCCTTGAGGAGAAGGTCCATCTCCTCCCTGGTACCGATGGTGATTCTCACGAAATCCTTGATGCCGTCGATGGCGAAATAACGAACCAGAATTCCCCTCTCCTTGAGGGTCAGGTATACCTCTTCCCCCGGAACCCCGGGTTTCCCGGCAAATACGAAGTTCGCGCCCGAGGGAAGCACCCGCCAGCCGCTTTTTTCGAGACGATCGGCAAAATACTCCCGATCCCCGATGATCCTGGCGGTGATCTCCTCATAGTATTCCGTGTCCTTGAGGGCGATCAACCCCGTCTGCTGGGTAAGGTAGTCAACGGGATAGGAATTGAAGGAATCCTTCACCGCGAACATCGCGTCGATAAGCTTTTTGTCCCCCATGGCAAACCCAAGTCGAATGCCCGCAAGGGACATGCTCTTTGAGAAGGTGCGGATCACCAGGAGGTTTTTGTACCGGTCAAGGAGGGTCACGGCACTCTCGCCGCCGAAATCGATGTACGCCTCATCCACCACCACCACGCGATCCCCCGGGTAGTTGTCCAGGAGCCATGTGAGCTTTTCCATGGGCATGTTCATTCCGGTGGGCGCATTGGGATTCGGAAAGATGATGCCGCAGGAGTCCCCCCGGGTCGTGAATTCTTCCGGCTCGATGCCGAAATCTTCCCCAAGGGGAACCTTCCTGTAATCGATTCCGTAGAAATCACAGTAAACCGGGTAGAAGCTGTAGGTGTGCTCGGGAAAGAGAAGCTTTCCGTTGTTCTCGTCGAAAAAAGCGTAAAAGGCAAAGGAGAGGACCTCGTCGGAGCCGTTGCCCACGAACACCTCATCCTCGCCGACCCCGTAACGGCCCGCGATCTCCTTTCTCAGCTCGACCATGTTGGGATCCGGATAGAGCCTCAACCGCTCGATATCGGCGGTTTTCAGGAATTCGTCGATCAAGGGCGTCGGCGGGTAAGGATTCTCGTTGGTGTTGAGTTTTACAAATTTTCTGCCCTGGGGCTGCTCCCCCGGAACATACGGGGTAAGCCTATTCATTCTTTCAGAAAGCATTTTATCTCCTTAAAATATTCTTTTGACAGCTCATTTACCTTGTTTTCCCATTTGTTTTCAAGTGCAAACTTTATGGTCCCGTAAAAAGCCGACGGCCTGATATTTGACCACGGCCGATGTATATGGGAATCAACGTCGCCCGCGCCGGTTTCTCCCGTATTCCCGGCTATGCCCCCCGAGCCGGTTCACCTCCACCCGCTCTTCCGGCCGGGGAGTCGTATTGATCATGATCCCGTCGTCCTCGCACAGGGTAACCTTATCGGTGGGCAACCACTGCCTGGAATGGACCCTGTGCACCTTAAGAACCCGCCACGTGGAGCCGTCGTCAAGGGAGACGATCTCCCCCTGCCCGGATACCGATCTCAGATAGAGGCCGGAATCGCACCCGTGGGCCAGATGAGCCGCGGTAAAAATCAGAGCCGCCGCCAGAAGCACATACCATCTCATCACTCCCCCCGTCATACCGCATCTGCAATCGCCCCCGAAAAACAGCCTGTACGGGCCCCTTTCTAAGGCGACACTCGTTGATAGAAAAGAAAACGGTCCCGTCCCCCCCCCGGACATCGCCGCATGCCGCATTTTTGCAAACATGGACAACAGATCGATACGGTGACGCAACGGTTCAGGATATGGACGATTTGGGAGAAGGCGAAACCCGAAGTTTTATCAACACGGCAATTATCCAGGCGACCCGTCGTATTCGTGTCACGCCTCCCCTTTTATAAAACCGCCGCCTGAACCATAATGGGTATTTGGTTTTTCCATGACAACAAGCGGCAACCGGTCCCCCTGCTCTCTGCGGTCCCCAAAGAGCCTCGTATCATAAGCCATGGAAGTTCCCGGGGAAAGGGCCAATTTCTCAATGATTTTACTAGACAGCGACATTCACGGGACGCCACTTTCAGGTCGCCGCCGGCTTCGGAGAACCTAAAACGTGATATTCATCCGGGCACGGCTTTTTCCCGACGGACGCGATATGCACCCGCCAACCGCCTCTCCGGCAGACGGCAGACGGCAGACGGCAGACGGCAGACGGCAGACGGCAGACGGCAGACGAAAGACGAAAGACGAAAGACGGTATGTTTTAAATTCCAATCCGCTTTCATACGTAAAAACCCGCGCTCCGGCGTGCCTGCGGTTCATTTTTTAATGTCGGTGGGCCCGTAATAGGGAATAAATTCCGTTACGAAATTCGATTACTTTCTGCTAATATACACCCCAAGGCAACAGGAAGACCACGCCACAGTCAAACTTGATGCCCCTGTAAAAAGTCGGCGCTTAAAAAACCGACCACAACCGATCGTTGTTCCAACCCGCTTGTTCCTCGTTATGATGTGGTCAAAAAGATGACTTCGCACTTTTTACGAGTTCATCAAACTTAATGCACTCGTAATAGTCCGAATCTGGAATTTCGAGTACATTATGGAGCAAACTCCAAGCATGGCAAACAGATCCTCTTGTGGTCAAAGTTGCGGCCACCGACTTTTTGACCATCAACCTTGGGAGGCAAAAGACAATGGAATACAGAATCGAAAGAGACACCATGGGCGAGATAAGGGTTCCCTCGGACAGGTACTGGGGCGCCGTGACCGAACGTTCCAGGAAGAACTTCCCCATCGGCCCCCCCGCTTCCATGCCCATGGAGGTAATACGGGCCTTCGGCATCCTCAAAAAAGCCGCCGCAATGACCAACAACGCCCTCGGGGTACTGGACGAGCACAAATGCACCCTTGTTTCGGCTGCCTGCGACGAAGTGATCAGCGGGAAACTCGACGACCACTTCCCCCTGGTTGTCTGGCAAACGGGTTCGGGCACCCAGACCAACATGAATGTCAACGAGGTGATCGCGGCCAGGGCCCATGTGATCGGCGGCGGCAACCTTGGGGATTTCCCCCGAACTATCCACCCCAACGACGACGTGAACAGGTCACAGTCCTCCAACGACACCTTTCCCACCGCCATGCATATCGCGGCCGCGCGGATGATCGAAGGCCACACCCTGCCCGCCCTGGAACACCTCAAGGCCGCCCTTGAAGAGAGGGCCCGTGCCTTCGCCGCCATCGTGAAGACCGGCAGAACTCACCTTATGGATGCAACCCCCCTGACCCTGGGCCAGGAGTTTTCCGGTTATGCGTCCCAGATGGAACATGGGATAAGGTCCCTTACGAACGCCCTTTCTCCCCTTTACGAGCTGGCCCTGGGGGGCAGTGCCGTTGGAACGGGGCTCAACACCCCGCCCGGATACTCCGAAATGGTCGCGAAAATCATAGGGGAACTCACCGGCCTTCCCTTCATCACCGCGCCGAACAAGTTTGAAAGCCTCTCCTCCAGGGATGCGGTGGTGGAAGCTTCCGGCGCCCTCAAGCGGGTTGCGGTGAGCCTCTTTCAGATCGCCGGCAATATCCGCCTCCTGGCCTCGGGCCCCAGGTGCGGCATCGGCGAGATCCTGCTCCCGGCCAATGAGCCGGGCTCCTCCATCATGCCGGGCAAGGTCAATCCCACCCAGTGCGAAGCCGTGACAATGGTGGCGGCCCAGGTGATGGGCAACGATGCCGCCGTGGGCCTCGGGGGGATGAGCGGCCAGTTCCAGCTCAACGTGTTCATGCCCATGATGATCGCAAACCTCCTGGAGTCGGCAAGGCTCACGGGTGACGCCTGCCGCTCCTTTTCCGACAACTGCATTCGCGGGATCGAGCCCCGGCCGGAGACCATCCGCAAAAACCTCGAAGCTTCCCTGATGCTGGTTACGGCATTGACCCCCCATATCGGTTATGATAATGCGGCAAGGGTCGCCAAGAAGGCGGAGGCGGAAGACAGCACCCTCAGGCAGGCGGCCGTTGAGCTGGGCCTGACAACGGGGGAGGAGTTCGACAGGTGGGTGGACCCGGCAACCATGACGGGCCTTTTGGAAAAACGGGAAAAGGGGGAGCCGCCCCCGGGATAAGCAGGGAGAGGATGAAAGAGAAACAGAGGGAAACATTGACCGGCCCGGAGTATTGCCCCATGTGCGGGCACGAGGGCGAACCCGGATTCCACGGGGACAGGCGAAGGGACTATTACAGGTGCCCGTCGTGCAACCTTGTCTTCGTTCCCCCGTCCCAG
>PPCM01000532.1_pt1 | contig 30994 bp, 21 predicted proteins | sample 1555541 | NCBI WGS metagenome assembly PPCM01 (sample SAMN05284479, study PRJNA326546) | Marine sediment metagenome, whole genome shotgun sequencing project. | isolation source: marine sediment | place: Germany: Wadden Sea | collected 2012-09-05
GGGTGGGATGGATGGGATGGATGGGATGGATGGGACTGAGGAAGAACGTGGGCGGAGAGGAAAAGGTTCGGACGTTGAAAAATTATAAAATCAAGGCTTTGAGGCATTTTAGGTGGAAATCGACCAACGATCCGGTGGGGTTGATCGTCGACAGTTGAGATGGGGACACCCTTGTAATGAGCATAAGATCATAAAACCCTTGACCTGTTGTGCGGATGGGGCTATATAGTGAGCATATGCTCATTAACCTTCCGGCGAATCGAAACCGAAAGGGGACGGGCTTCACTTAAGAAAAGAGGTTCCCGGAGAACGACCCGCGTGAAACAATTGCCAAGACCCTCAAACTAAAGGGAATTGAGCATATTGCCCAGGTCGGCATGCCCCGGGAAAAGTTGGCGGAACTGAAAACGAGCCCGTAAAGCCGCTTTGATTCGGCGCTCTACCTTCAAATAGCGGAGGAAACGGGCTTTTGCAATGTTTATAATGAGCAAATGCTTATTATTGGTCGAGGTTGGAAATATGCCGGGGTATCGGTTTGCCGGCCCATGATGCTTTGCTCGCGCTCAGGAGGAGATATGATTCGTTTACTGCTGGTAACCAAAACAGAGGAGAGGCGCCGATTGCTGCTGCCGCTCTTTGAAAAACAGGAGGGAAGGACCGTTTCTGCGGTGGACTCCGGTGAACAGGCCGTTTCGGAAGCCCTTGCCGGAGAATTTGACCTGGTGGTTGTGGACGAGGACCTGGGGGATATGACGGGGCTTGTCCTGGTGGAAAGGCTCGTTGCAGCGAATCCCATGCTGAACTGTGCCGCCGTTACCTCACTTTCAAAAGCGGATTTCCACGAAGCAAGCGAGGGAATGGGGGTTCTTGGGAGCTTGCCTATCTCCCCCTCCAAGGCGGATGTGGATGCCCTGATGGACCACCTGTCAAAGGTTCTCTCGCTGTCGGCACTGTAGCTCCTGCCGGGAATATGGATGGAACCTCGGGCCGAAGGCCCGGGGAATGCGGAAAAACCGCATAAGAGGAGATCATTTCCAATGATTATCAGTATTGCAAGTGGAAAAGGGGGGACGGGAAAGACAACGGTCGCAACGAACCTGGCCGCTGCCCTCGGTGCTTCGGCAAGGCTTCTCGACTGCGATGTGGAAGAACCCAATGCCCACCTCTTCCTGACCCCTGAAATAACGGAAAAAAAACGGGTTGATACCCCGGTTCCGGAAGTGGACCTTAATAAGTGCAACTTCTGCCGAAAATGTTCCTCGATCTGTCGCTTCAGGGCCATCACCGTTGTGGGTGAAACGGTCCTCGTGTTTCCGGAGCTTTGCCACAGCTGCGGCGGTTGCATTGAGGTATGCCCGGAAAATGCCCTGTCCGAAACCGGCAGGGAACTCGGGGTGACGGAAAAAGGCGACGCTTCCGGGGTGGATTTCATCCATGGAAAACTGCGGGTGGGCGAAGCCATGTCCCCGCCCCTGATCCGGGCCGTGAGACAATCCATAAAAGACGATCGAATCAACATCATCGATGCTCCTCCCGGCACCTCCTGCCCGGTGGTTGCGGCAATGAAGGGGGTGGATTTTATCCTTCTCGTGACGGAGCCCACGCCCTTTGGACTTCACGATCTCAAATTGGCGGTGGGTGCCGTGAAACTCCTGGGAATTCCGTCGGGCCTCGTGATCAACCGATCAGACATGGGGGACGATTGCGTTGCCGCGTATGCGGAGGAGGTGGGCCTGCCCATCCTGATGGAGATCCCCTTTGATCGCAGGATCGCCGAGGTCTACTCATCCGGCGGCCTGGTGGTGGAGGCGCTCACCGGGTGGAAAGAGAAGTTTGCGGGCCTTTATGAACGGATCGAAAACCTGGGGAAAAGCCAAAAGGGGTAGAAGATGAGAGAGCTCGTTGTTGTCAGCGGCAAGGGGGGAACGGGGAAGACGAGTGTGACCGCCTCATTTGCCGCGCTTGCTGAAAATATGGTGCTTTGCGACGCGGATGTGGATGCGGCGGACCTTCACCTTCTCCTTTCACCGGAGATTCGGCAGAGGGTCGATTTCATGGGGGGCGGCACGGCGCGCATCAGGGAAGCGGACTGCACCGGATGCGGCGTTTGCGCTTCCCTGTGCCGTTTCGAGGCGATCACGGATGATTTCACGGTGGACCCGATCGCCTGCGAAGGGTGCGGGGTCTGCGTGGATCTTTGTCCCGAGCAGGCCGTGGACTTTCCCCCGGGGCTCTGTGGTGAATGGTTTATTTCGGACACCCGGAGGGGGCCCATGGTCCATGCCGCCCTGGGGATCGCCGAGGAGAACTCGGGAAAGCTGGTGACCCTCGTACGTTCGGAAGCCAAAAAACTGGCGGAGGAGAGAAACCTGCCCTTGATCATCACCGACGGCCCTCCCGGCGTGGGCTGCCCGGTGATCGCGTCCCTCGGCGGTGCGACGGCCCTTTTGATCGTAGCCGAACCCACCGTGTCCGGCCTTCACGACATGGAGCGGGTGGCTGAACTGGCCGCCCATTTCAAGATCCCTGGAATGGTCTGCGTGAACAAGTACGACCTGAACATCGACCAGACCGAGGCCATCGAGAAAATTGCAGGGGAGAGAAACATGGCCCTTGCGGGAAGGATTCCCTTTGACCCGGATTTCACCCGGGCCATGATCAAGGGGCAGGCCATCGTGGAGTACGATGGAAACTCAAGGGCGGCCAAGGCCGTAAAGAGCGTTTGGGAAGCGGTGAACCAGGCGCCGTACATGCAGGAAAATGCCATCATGAACCTTAACGGTATCATCAAATAAAGGAGAATGAAGAAAATGGAAAACGGTAGAATCGCGGTACCATCGGTTGATCTGGGAGGTATGGACGGACAAAGGGCGGGACACTTCGGACACTGCGACGTGTTTACCCTTATCGATGTGGAAGAGGGAGAGATCAAGTCCGTGTCGACCCTCAAGAACAGGGAGCATGTCCAGGGCGGATGCATGGTGCCCGTGAACCTTCTGGCTGAAAACAGCGTGAATGTCCTGATCGTGGGGGGCATCGGCATGCGTCCGCTCATGGGATTCCGTCAAAAGGGGATCGATGTGTACCATGAGGCCGAAACCGTCGCCATCAGGCCGGTGGTGGAGTCCCTTATCGCCGGAAAACTGTCGCCCATCGCCGACAACCAGGTCTGCGGCGGCGGGGGAGGGCAGGCATAATGAAAATAGCCGTGACATCCAAGGGGACGGATCTGGATGCCGCCGTGGATCCCAGATTCGGAAGGGCCCCCTATGTGATCATCGTCGACCCTTCGACCCTCTCTTTCGAGGCCGTGGACAACAGCGAGAACGTCAATGCCTTCAAGGGGGCGGGAATCCAGGCGGCCACCATGGTCAGCGACAGGGGGGCGGAAGTGCTCCTCACCGGATACTGCGGACCCAACGCCTTCAAGACCCTCGAAGCCGCCGGAATCAAGGTGGCCGCCGACGTGACCGGTACGGTCCGGGGGGCGGTGGACCTGTTCAACCGGGGAAACCTTGCCTATGTGGATTCGGCAAACGTGGAGGGGCAGTGGTAAAACCACTGTTGTCACGTACGGTGTAAACCGTCCGGTTTATGCTCCGCAACCTTCCGACTGCCCGCGACACGGTTTTTCGAACCGTGTCGCGGGTATCGGGTTATGGCCTTGAAAAACGGGCACATCATCCCCGGTGATCCCGCGCCACTCCCCGACACTTAAAATCCCCATTCTAAAACATGCCCCGAAGTCTTACACCATCCTCCATGGGAATACCGCTCTTCAGGTAAAAGGCGGTCTCAGGTCGCCTGTTCCGGGGAAACACGCTTTTCCGGTACATATGTTCAAGGGTACAGAACCAAATCCCGTCGAAATCAATGCGTCCCTCCATTCTTGTCCCGGAAATTAGATGTAAATCCGCTGATCACTGTTCTTCGGCCAATCCCGCGGATGGGATGCCGATGTTGCGGGGCGGAGATACAGACTGTCCAATGGCTCTGCCTGTAACCGGAAACTTCGGAAACCGTATTTTCATATCGGCAAAATGCCGTGAAGCACTTTTTTAAAAGAGGGGCGCCCGCAACTCTTGTGAGAAAAGGCGGCGGTCGAATTTTTAACAATAACCTGATATATTCTACACGGCCCGTGCATGTTTCATGGGGTGTTTGAAAAAAGCGGGGTCGGATGTTGCGCCACTTGATATTGAAGCAGACCGCAATGTCGATATCTTGTATCTCAAATTCCATTGGTTGACTATCATGGAACTCTTTGGTCAATATACTGATTTTATAGGATCCGACTCCAATGTGATGTCGATCCTACCACGGGAAAAAAAATGTGCTCCTTTACGGATATATGACCACTCGTGGTCTGAAACAGCTTCCAGGGAACTTTTGAGGCAACGTACTGATTTTATGAGATCGGACCCGAAGGCGGTGTTGATCCGACAACGAAGAGAAAGGCCGAGTTTCTTTTTGGATATATGACCGCTCATGGGCTGAAACCGTTTTTTACAAGGTCGGCATAATTAACGTTTGGAACGTTGATGACGTTACTCAATCCGGGAAAGCCTTTTTTACAGGGAGGTGTGCCGATGTATCTTGCCAGAGAGAAAACAGGGAAAAGGACCCGTTACCTGATCAGGGAATCCCATCTTGAAAACGGAGTTTACATCAAGCGGGATCTGATGGACCTCGGGGAGAATCCCCGGCGTTACGTTCTGTATCCGGGGGGGCGTTCCTTTTATATTGACCCGGAAGTCGAGGACGCGCTCCTTGACGTCGGCGCCCCGTGCGACCAGGAGCTGCTCGAGGAGCTGTTCGAGCCGTTTATCGATCCCGGGGTCCTGAGGCGCTATGCCCGCTCAAGGTCCAGGGGGCGGGACGGAAGAACAGAGCCGGTTCCTTCGAGCAACTTTCACCTGTTCGACAGGAGACGGCTCTACTATCTGAAGTTCGGACAAATGGACCTTCGCGGCCTGTTCAAGACGTCGCCTTCGCTGTTCCGGGTACTCCACGAAAAATCCAGGGACGAGATCGAGCAGAATTTCATGGCAATGGAGATGAAGCTCGCCCCCCGGGAACTGAAATCCTACTTGTTTGCAAGTTTCGATCTCCAGCGCCATTTTTACAAATCCTTTGCAAGGGAGATGCCCCATGCACTTGATCAATCCGAGGTGGATCGGTTTTTCCTGAGCGATCTTTGCAAGTTGAACGGTGACGAGGGATTCTGGGCCGGCATGGCGGAGGAGGCGACCCTCAGGGACTACCTGCGGCGGTATGCGATCATGTTTTTCGATACCGAGTATGCCGAAAGCCGGTATTATGATGAGATCCTTCAAAATTTCATCAACAGCAGGAGGGATGTCCCCTTCCCGAGGAGGCAACGGGAAGAGGCGGCAAGGGAGGGGGCCGGTGTGTTTGGCTTGAGCGAAAGGGAACTGCTCAAAATGTCCGCTGATGAACTATCCCGGCTCTACAGGAAAAAGGCCCGGGAATATCACCCGGATCACGGTGGCCGGGAGGAGGATTTCGTCACGCTGACCAAAATCTACGAGGAGTTGAAGAGCGGGAAAAAATAAACGCCCCGGGATGATGATTTGTACCGCGTCGGGCGGTTTGGCCCACGTGAATCGACGTTCGGGTCCGGAGTCGGCCCGGAGCCTTGACATTATTCCGAATGATTACCTCCAAACCTGGCGGCGGGCGCAAAAAGTTCCACGGCCGCTTGTGAAGGTATTTCATGCGCCGGTTAATGGCGGCATGGAAAATCACTTGGTATGCGTATCGGGGCCATTGTACTTTATGTGTTGATACGGGAAATGTCGCCCGGTTCCCGTGAAAACATTTTTTAACAGGACGCCCCCTCGGGGGGATTTTAAAGCCGCCCGCTGCATGGGTGAAGATTCATTAAACCCGAGGGCCCCGGACCAGGCGCCTGCCGTAATCCCGCAGGGGCATTTCGACGGTCCTGCAGGCGATAACGGCGATAAGCGTCGTGCATGCGGCGGCCGCCATATACCCCCGGAATCCCGACGTGGGAATGTGGTATCGATCGAAAATATGGGGCACCGCGTTGTGGAACAGGTATGTGCCGTAGCTCAGGGCCCCCAGCTGCAGGAAGGGTTTGTCCATGGCCTTGAAGTTTCGGAAATACTTTATGGCCGCCAGCAGCATAAGGGCAAAACCCAGGGCGCAGAATGTGGTAAAATAGGCTTTTATGATGATGTGGGGGTACGATCCCACGGCTTGCCTCTCCATGAAAAGGCAGGCGCATCCCGCCAATATGCCGATGCCCGATGTGAGAAAAATATGGGCATCATATTTGAATGATTTTTTCGCCCCGTCCGTAAGTCCGTACAGCAGGATCCCCACTCCAAACTCCGGAAACATGCCGAGTATATGAGCCCCCAGGATGTTGTAAACGTTTATGTTCGGTTCATCGCCGCTGTGAAACGCCAGGAAAAATTTCAAGAGAAGAGAGACCGCGAACAGCGCGTATATGATCCGGGCTCCCAATTTTTTCCTGAGGAGAATGAGCAGGGGGACGACCAGGTAAAACTCCACCTCAACGGGAAGGCTCCAGTAGGCGGGGTTAAAAAAATACGCCTCCTCGATGGAAGCCGTGGTGTTCAGGAAAAACAGGTGCTTCAGGAAATAGAGACCCTTGGAGGCATTTTCCGGGGTGAGAAAAAAATAACATATCAAGGATACAAAATAGAGGGGATATATTCTGAAAACCCGCTTGATAAAAAAACGGGAGAGTTTTTCCGTGCGTTGGAAAATCAGATTTCCGAAAACATACCCGCTGATGACAAAGAACAGGATGACGCCCGTCCAGAGAAATGCCGTCATGCCCTTCGGGTTCGTGAAGAAATTGCCGTAATGGCACGTCAGTACCATCCAGGACCCCAACCACCTGAACAACTCAATCGCGGAATTCATATTACCTTGAACCTGGGTTTGAAATGGTTTGGGAAATACCTGAAAGATGGTGCATCGTCATTCTCTGTATTAAAAAGAGTTACAAACAAGGTGTTGCCGGGGCCGGTTCACGCAAAAAGAAAAAACGGGCCGAAAGGAGCCGCTACCGTCGGCATCCCCCGGGCCATAAAGAGCCAGTACTACCAACATAACCCGGGTTTGTAAAGGCGAATGCCGGGCGCCCGCAATGAACGCGAATTCACGGCGATATGAACTCACCGGATTCATCAGCCGGATGCGCCGGCACCGAGGCACCGCATTTCGGTTTGCAGGAAGTGCGGCGATTTTTGACAGGGGGCGGAAAAAGTATCGTTTGGCCCTGCATCGAAGGGGACGTTCAAAAATGAAACCGGGTCGCGGCGGAGTGGATTGTGAATTTCGGTAATGGGAGAACCGCGCCGTAATTGGGGAGCCTTTGTTCCCGTGTCTCAAAAGAATGAGAAAAGCCCTTGACAAAACGATAAAAAGGAACATAAATAAAAAGACCGGTTGGTTTATTAACTCCAAGGAGCTTCAATGTCGAACAAAGGCACCTTAACACGTCAGAAGATTATCGAGAAATCCTTGCAGCTGTTTTCCGTCAAGGGGTTTTACAACACCTCCATCAAGGATATTCTCGAGGCCACGAACCTGACAAAAGGAGGCTTGTACGGGCATTTCAAGAGTAAGGAGGAGATCTGGTACGCGGTCTACGACGAGGCCGTGGAGATCTGGCGCAACATCATCTTTGCCGGCATGCGGGATATCGAGGATCCCCTCACGCGGATCGAGTTGATCATCCAAAGGTTCACCAAGGATTACCTCGGCGCCGATGTTTTCGAGGGAGGGTGCTTCTTCCTGAACATGCTGGTGGAGCTCCCCGGTCAATCCGAGAGCATGGGCAAGACCATCCTTAAGGGATACGTCAGGTTCTCGCGACTCATGCGGGACTGGCTCAAGGAAGCCGGGGACATGGGGCTTTTGAAACCCGGACTGGATTACAAGGATATTGCGAGCTTTATCGTTATCTCCATGAACGGCGCCTCGGCGATCTACACCTCGTCGCGGGATCCGAGGATCTGGCAGCAAACGCAGGAGCAGTTGCAGATCTATTTTGACAACCTGAAAACCTGACCCTATTTTTTCATTTTAAGGGAATTGGGGTAGTGGGTAAAAAAATAAACCGACCGGTCTCATTAAATTGTAGGATTTTCAAATTTAGGCATTTTCAAAAGGAGCCTCGCTTATAACTACGACCTGGTAACATGCGCGCCCTGGGGGTTTGGACAATTTTTTCCCTAAACCCGATAAAGACAAGCGGAGCTGTTGAGCTGTACTGGAAGGGAACCGATGTTTTCTGGAAGATGTTGATTCAATTAGAATTTTCTTTGCGAAAAGGAGTGATTGATGAGTCTCGAAGTAGAAGCATATGCACCCAAGAACAATGTACGTGTTGTGACAGCCACCTCCCTGTTTGACGGCCATGACGCCTCCATCAATATCATGAGGCGGATTCTCATGGATACGGGCGCCGAGGTGATACACCTTGGCCACAATCGCTCCGCACAGGAGATCGTCGATGCGGCGATCGCCGAAGATGCCCAGGGAATCGCGGTTTCCAGTTACCAGGGCGGTCACGTCGAGTTCTTTAAATATATCATCGACATGCTCAAGGAAAAGGGCGCCTCCCACGTGAAGGTCTACGGCGGCGGCGGCGGCGTGATCGTTCCCGAGGAGATCAAGGAGCTGCAGGACTACGGGGTCGCCAGGATCTATTCACCCACGGACGGCACGCGCATGGGACTCCAGGGGATCATCAACGACATGGTCCGGGGCATGGATTTTCCCACCGTGAACGGCAGCGGCGTGGATATGGAAAAGGTGAGCCTCACCGACCAGCTTTCGGTGGCCCAGCTGATCACGGCCGTGGAGCAGGCAAAGGCTTCCGCCAACGGCAGCCTTGCCGCGATCATGGACCAGGTCAAGGAAAAGGGCATGGGCCGGAAGACCCCCGTGGTGGGTATCACGGGAACCGGCGGCGCGGGAAAATCCTCCATCACCGACGAGCTCGTCCTGAGAATCCTCAACGACCTAAAGGATATAAAGGTCGCCATCATCTCCTGCGATCCTTCCCGGAGAAAGACCGGCGGCGCCCTTCTGGGGGACCGTATCCGCATGAACGCCATCGAGGATCCCAATATCTTCATGAGAAGCCTTGCCATCAGGCGCGCCAACAGCGAGGTACCCGAGGCCCTGCCCGAGGTGATCGAGGCGGTAAAGGCCCTTGATTTCGATCTGATTATCGCCGAGACGGCCGGTATCGGCCAGGGCGATTCCAATATCTTCGACCTCACCGACATCTCCATCTACGCCATGACCAGCGAGTTCGGCGCGGCCTCCCAGCTCGAGAAGATCGACATGCTCGACTACGCGGACCTCGTGGTGGTGAACAAGTTCGAGAAAAGGGGCAGCGAGGACGCCCTTCGCGACGTGAGAAAGCAGGTGCAGAGAAACCGGAAGGCCTTCGGTAAGTCCCCCGAGGAGATGCCCGTTTTCGGCACCATCGCATCCAAGTTCAACGACGACGGGGTCACGGCCCTTTACCACGCGCTCCTGGATGTGATCGACGAAAAATGCGGCGTCAGGTTCGATTCGAGCCTGCCCAAACCGGAAACACGCCACTCCTCATCCAAGACCATCATCATCCCCTCGGAGCGCACCCGCTACCTTTCGGAGATCTCCGATACGGTGAGGTCCTACCATGCCGAGACCGAGGCCCAGGCCGACGCCCTGAGAAAGCGCTGGCATCTCTGGGAAACCCTCCTGGAGATCGAGTCCCTTGAAAAGAGCGACGCGGCGGCATTGATCGACCTCCTGAAGGAGGAGGTGGAAAAATCCGGCAAGGGTATCCACCAGGAGACTCTGGATACCATGGAGCAGTGGGAAAAATGCCGGGACGACTATGTGAAGGACGAGTTTGTGTACCATGTGCGGGACAAGGAGATCAGGGTTCCCCTTTACACCGAATCCCTCTCCTTTACCAAGGTCCCCAAGATCTCCGTGCCCAAGTTCACCGACCCAGGCGAGATCTACCGCTGGATGAGAAGGGAGAACTTCCCTGGCTTCTTCCCGTTCACGGCGGGGGTCTTCCCCCTGAAGCGGGTTGACGAGGATCCCACCCGGATGTTCGCCGGCGAGGGCGATCCGGCCAGGACCAACCGAAGGTTCAAGCTGGTATCCGGCGACTACGACGCCAAGCGCCTGTCAACGGCCTTCGACTCGGTGACCCTCTACGGCTTCGACCCCCACGAGAGACCCGATATCTACGGCAAGGTGGGTACCTCGGGCGTGAGTGTCTGCACCCTGGAGGACGTGAAGACCCTGTACGACGGGTTCGAGCTATGTGCCCCTTCCACCTCCGTTTCCATGACCATCAACGGCCCGGCCCCCATGATGATGGCCATGTACCTCAACACGGCCGTGGACCAGCAGCTGGTGAAGTTTGAAAAGGACAACGGCAGGGCGCCGAGAGAGCAGGAAGCAGCCGAGATCAAGACCATGGTTCTTTCCAGCGTCAGGGGAACGGTCCAGGCCGATATCCTCAAGGAGGACCAGGGCCAGAACACCTGCATCTTCTCGGTTGAGTTCGCCCTGAAGATGATGGGCGATATCCAGGAGTACTTTACAAAGAACGAGGTGCGGAACTTCTACTCTGTTTCCATTTCGGGATACCATATCGCCGAAGCGGGCGCCAACCCCATCTCCCAGCTCGCCTTCACCATCGCCAACGGTTTCACCTATATCGAGTACTACCTCTCCAGGGGAATGGATATCGACAGCTTCGCGCCGAACCTCTCCTTCTTCTTCTCCAGCGGCATGGATCCCGAGTACACGGTGATCGGCCGGGTTGCAAGGAGGATCTGGTCCATCGCGTTGAAAAGGAAGTACGGCGCGTCCAAGCGTTCCCAGATGCTCAAGTACCATATCCAGACATCGGGTCGTTCCCTGCACAGCCAGGAGATCCAGTTCAACGACATCAGGACCACGCTCCAGGCACTGTGCGCCATCTACGACAACTGCAACAGCCTCCACACCAACGCCTACGACGAGGCCATCACCACCCCCAGCACCGAGTCGGTGAGAAGGGCGCTTGCCATTCAGCTGATCATCAACAGGGAGTGGGGCCTTGCTAAGAACGAGAACATGAACCAGGGCAGCTTTATCGTGGAGGAGCTCACGGACCTCGTCGAGGAGGCCGTGCTCACCGAGTTCGACCGGATCACCGAAAGGGGCGGCGTGCTCGGCGCCATGGAGACCGGATACCAGAGAAGCCGTATCCAGGACAACTCCATGTACTACGAGCATCTCAAGCATTCCGGCAAGTATCCCCTGGTGGGCGTGAACACCTTCCTGAACCCCGATGCCGAGGCAACCGGTGAGGTGGAAGAGGTCGAGCTTGCAAGGGCCACCGAGGACGAGAAGGTTTCCCAGCTCGATCGCCTGAGGGACTTCATGTCGACCAACGAGGACAAGGCGCCTGAAGCCCTGAAGCGCCTCAAGGAGCGGGCCCTGTCCGGCGGCAACATCTTCGAGGAGATGATGGAAACCGTCAAGGTGGCAAGCCTCGGACAGATCACCCAGGCCCTCTACGAGGTGGGTGGAAAGTACAGAAGAAGCATGTAATTCCTTCCGGCCTGTTCGGAACCCGCTTTTATAAAGCCCGGCATCCCTTTTCAGGGGGCCGGGCGTGGGCGGAAACGGCAAAATACCGGACAGGGCATGGTCATACCGAGATAAAACCGTAACGGTTTAAACCGGAAGGCGGAAACTAATTGATAAGTATAAATGCCGTAACGAGCAGGAAGGGCTGACCTGTAAAATTGGAAAAGGGGCATGACTCCGGAAAATCGGCTCCCCCGAATGGGGATCGCCAAGACCGGGAAGGGTTGCCCCGGCAGTCAAAGGATGCTCTTCCCGCTTGAAAGTACCGCGCTGAACAGAGTCGCTTTAATCAAGGCTGGATCGTGGTTTAAGCGGGAGGTCCGGGAAAAGGTTCGACTCAATGCTGAAATTGTTCTCAATGGAAGTTGAATTGAACCGACACCTGAGTTGGGCTGAATTGAATCGACACCTGAGTTGAGCTGAATTGAATCGACACCTGAGTTGAGCTGAAGTGAACCGATACCTGAGCTGAGCTGAATTGAATCGATACCTGAGTTGAGCTGAGTTGAATCGACATCTGGGTTGGGCTGAGTTGAATCGACACCTGAGTTGAGCTGAATCGAACCGACACCTGAGTTGAGCTGAATCGAACCGATACCTGAGTTGAGCTGAATCCCGAGTTGATTTGACCAGAACCGAGCTGAGTTGATCCCAAAGCCGATTTGACATTGGCTGAACCGATAACGAACTGAACCGTGATCTGATTTGACTTGAACCGGAATCCGAATGGACCTGACAATTTACCGGAAACCGAACCGACTTGAACCGACCGTGATTCAGATGGATTGAACCGACCTGAGCAGTATTTTCCGAACCGGTCCGGCCGTAGTTGCGCTGAACCCGGTACCACGCTGAACCTGACCTGTTAAAGGCCGGGCCGGATCGGATATAACGGCAGGACTAAACCGAATTGACTTTTTAAGGAGATCGAAATGGAAGTAAAGACGTTTGGTGTGATTGGAGCAGGACAGATGGGCAACGGCATCGCCCAGGTTGCAGCTGCCGCGGGACTCAATGTGATCATGAACGACATCAAGGACGAGTTTGTTGAAAAGGGCCTTGCCAATATTGCCAAAAACCTGAAGAGAAGCCTTGAAAAGGGAAAAATTACCGAAGCGGAACTGGAATCGATCCTCGGCAGGATCAACACCTCCGTGGACCTCAAGGATATGGCCGAGGCCGATTTCGTGGTTGAAGCCGCCAGCGAAAGAGAGGACATCAAGTTCAAGATCTTCAGGGACCTTGACGAGATCTGCCCTCCCCACGCGATTCTCTCCACCAACACCTCCTCCATTCCCATCGGCAGGATCGCCGCCCAGACAAAGCGCCCCGAAAAGGTGATCGGCATGCACTTCATGAACCCGGTCCCCGTGATGAAGTTGGTGGAGGTGATCCGGGGCATCGCCACATCGGACGAGACCCACGAGCTCACCTGGGATCTCTCCAAGAAATTCGGTAAGACCCCCGCCCTTTCAAACGATTTTCCCGGGTTTATCGCCAACCGTATCCTCATGCCCATGATCAACGAGGCGGTTTACTGCCTGTTCGAGAACGTGGGAACCCCCGAGGATATCGACACGGTCATGAAGCTCGGCATGAACCATCCCATGGGCCCCCTGGCCCTGGCCGACCTCATCGGCCTGGACACCTGTCTTGCCATCATGGAGACCCTTAACGACAGATTCAAGGACTCCAAGTACCGCCCCTGCCCGCTCCTGAGAAAGTACGTGGAAGCCGGCTGGCTGGGCAGAAAAACCGGTCGCGGTTTTTACGAGTACTAAGCATAGAAAAGCCCCGGGCGGTTTTGTTCCCGGGGCGAAAAACGATTCCACCGAGTATCCGGTGCCTGCCGATAGTAATTACGGCGAGCACCTTACATATCCCCAACAGGAAAAAGGGGAACGGGTTACAGGGAAAGATCCGGCACCATCAACCGGCACTTAATTAACCATGATGGTCCTGTGAAAATTCGATCCTGAAGATAATCGCCCGCTCTATCTGGATTGCTCACCGGCTGAAAGAGGTACTTTTTCGGGTCCGGGGTTTTCACCGGAGACTTTTTACAAGTCCATCAACCATGAAAGGAAAGTTTAAGTTATGGCGCAGTTGATTGCAGATCGCAGGGACATTGATTTTGTTATCCACGAACAGATTGGCCTGAACAAGGACAAAAAATATAAAGAGTTCAACAAGAAGACCGTGGGCATGATCATCACCGAGGCCCGGAACCTGGCCGTCAAGGAGTTTCTCCCGACCCAGAAACCGGGCGACGAGGAAGGCTGCACCCTGGAAAACGGCGTGGTAACCGTGCCCAAATGTTTTCACAAGCCCCATAAACTGTTCCTCGAAGGCGAATGGCTCGCCATGACCGACGACCCCGAGGTGGGCGGCCAGGGCATGCCCCGTCCCGTGGCGCTCGCGGCCAGCGAATATTTTCAGGGCGCCAACGTGGCCCTGATGCTCTACTACGGAATGACCCACGGCGCCGCCAAGCTCGTTGAAAAGCTGGGCGATGCCAAGCAGCGTGAACTCTTCATGGAGAAGATGTATTCCGGCCAGTGGGCGGGCACCATGCTCCTCACCGAGGCCGAGGCCGGTTCCGATGTCGGGGCGCTCACCACCTCCGCAAAGAAGAACGACGACGGTACCTACAGCATCACCGGCGCCAAGATCTTTATCTCGGCCGGCGAGCACGATATGGCCGAGAACATCATCCACCCCGTGCTGGCCAGGATCGAGGGCGCACCCGCCGGAACAAAGGGTATCTCCCTGTTCCTGGTACCCAAGATCCGTGTGAACGACGACGGCAGCCTTGGTGAGTTCAACGACGTGGTGTGCACGGGTGTCGAGGAGAAGATGGGCATCCACGGAAACGCCACCTGCTCCCTCTCCCTTGGAAGCAGCGGCAACTGTATCGGAACCATTCTGGGCGAAGAGAACAAGGGTATGGCCGGCATGTTCATCATGATGAACGAGGCACGCCACCTGGTTGGACTCCAGGGCTTTGCCGTTTCAACCGCCTCTTACATGTATGCCCTCGATTACGCCAGGACCCGTATCCAGGGACGTCATCTCCTCAGCGGAAAGGACGCCACCGCCAAGGATGTGGCAATTATCGAGCACCCCGATGTAAGGCGCCAGCTCCTCACCATGAAGGCCTATGTGGAGGGTATGCGAAGCCTGATCTACTTTAACGGCAGGGTTCTGGACGACGTCAAGACCGAGAAGGACCCCGAGGAAAAGGCAAGGCTCCAAGGGATCTCCGAGGTGCTCACCCCCTTTGTGAAGGGTTACTGCACGGACCGCGCCCTTGACGTGACCAGTCACGGCGTTCAGGTTTACGGCGGATACGGCTTCTGCCAGGAATACCCCGTTGAGCAGCTCTTCAGGGATTGCCGCATCTTCATGATCTACGAGGGAACCAACGGCATCCAGGCCATGGACCTTCTGGGCAGGAAGCTGGCCATGAACAAGGGACAGGCGTTCAGGGATTTCATGGCGGAGATCCAGAAGATCATCGGAATTGCAAAGGATGTGAAGGGCCTAACGGACCTCACGGCAAAGGTCGAAGCGGTTTACGACCGGGTAACTGAAGTTGCCGCCCTCATGGCAAAATCCTCCAGGTCCGAGAAGGCCATGGAAGCCTATGCAACGGCCCACCCCTTCTTCGAGGCGGCCGGCGACCTCGTCATGGCGTGGATGCTCCTCTGGCGCGCCTCCGTCGCGGCGCCCGAGCTGGCAAGGATCGTGGGCAGCGACGATCCTGCGGCTGCAAAGGAAAAGGCGGAAAAGAACAAGGATGCCGCGTTCTATCTGGGACAGCTCAAGACGGCGGAGTTCTTTATCAACAACCTCCTGCCCCTGACACACGGCAAGCTCGCGGCGGTTGAAAGCCTCGACGGAGCGGCCGTGGAGATGCCGGACGTCTCCTTCGGCGGAAAGTAGTCGAAAAGTTTTGAATGCTTGACAATTAGTTGATCCATCCATCGGGGAGGGTTCCAGGGGGACCTTCCCCGATCTGTTTAAAAACCGGGCGTAACCCGGGAATCAACGTTTCGCCGTCGACTGAATTTGGGGAGTGGGGCCCCGGTGGAGATCACCCTGCATCCACGCGCTCCTTCAGCTCCCTGCCGACCTTGAAAAAGGGCAGCTTCTTGGATTGGACCGTCACCTTGGCCCCGGTCTTGGGGTTCCGCCCCGTATAGCCTTCATATTCCTTGACAAAAAACGAAAACGCCCCTCGGATCTCAACGCGCTCCCCTTTTGCCAGGGCATCACTCATGGAGTCGAAAAAGAGCCGGACAACATCCTGGGCTTCGGTCTTGGTGATTTCGGCTTCTTCCTGCAAGGTTTTTACCAGTTCGAGCTTGTTCATGGGGCCTCCGTATTAATCAGATCCTTGGTATAGGGTGTTGAAATTTTCGACAACCTTGATCATTATGGTATGAATTGATGGTCTTGTCAATTTAATGATCAAAGTCACCTTGATTGGAGCTCCGCTGAAGGAAAAAAAACGGCAAATCTTATCCCGGGTTTTCCACTTGAAAAAATTACCGGCGAATATGAAACGGGGGCTTTTGTCGTCCGGCGGCTTGGTTTCGACAGGATATACCCCGTCCAATATATCCCGATGGTTAAGGATATCAATACCTAAGTGTGCCCGGCGTGTCAAATTGAATGGCCGCTCATGTGATCAACCCTGAAACGGTCTGTCGGGTATTGGTCGCCGCCCACTTCCGTATTCCGATGAGCATGCCCACTCCATGGACGGGCACACGACACCGGCCGCCGGCCGGACGGGTGAGTCGGATTCGGCCGCCGTATATGATGTGTGGGATCGAGAGATGAAATCCGTCCGGCTTTCTGATATGAATTAAAAGGGGTTGTTTAATCCCTTTTCATGAAATGAAAATAGATGAGGCTGGAATACACGAGGGAAAGAGGGGCATCCTGAAATCATAATGGAAAAATTGAAAACGTATATTCGGCGGGCCCACGAAGCCGTGGACCTTCAGATGGAAAATTTCGACCGGTTCGGTGATGACGAAACCAAGACGGATCCCATTTTGACGGCGTGCGCGATCCATTCCAACTACCTCCACATGCTGTACAACCTCCTATGGGACCTGGAAAACACTCCTGTAATGACCATTGGGGTCCACACGGAAAAGCTGTCGACAAGATGCGGACACCCCGACGTTCTCCCGCCGCACCATATCCATCAAACCACCGCAGAGGGGTTTCGTACCGGAATCGGATATGACAAGGACACCGCCGAGATAAACTTCATTGTGAATGCGGCCCGCCAAACGGGAAAAAAGATCAGTCTGGGCATGGAGTATTTCAAGTTCCGTTTGATACCGGGGGGAGTCGATGAAACGGTCACTGGGGCATGATTGCTCCAGGGATTCAAGGATGTGACGCAGCCTGTGGTCAAGCCCTGGTTTAGCGTCGCCAAGTAGAAAACTCCTGAAACGAATCAAGTAAGGGAAAGTATGCGGGGAGGCGTCGCGGCCCGGCAATACCGGCATACCCGGGAGTGATGAAGCGGCCTCTCCCCCGGTTTAACAGTTCCCGGGGAGCCGTGGTCGCCTCGGCGTATCCGATGGTGGCGGTGGGATCACCAGTCCGTAGGCGGTTACCAGCAGGTTCCCCCACAGAGGAGTTGATTCGCCTCCTCCAAGGTGGAAAAGCGCTTCACCTCACCGTGCAGGCTGTACCAGATATCGTTTTGATAAAGGGCCAGGATGGCATTTGACGGGGTGTAATAACGACGGATCCGGATGCTCTCCCCCTGATACGTTTCCGTACGGGATATGGTGGCCGGGGAGAGGATATCGGGAAAATCGATCTCCAGCCGGTTGAGCAGGGCATCGACCTTCTCCTCGGAGGTGGACGGGGTTGAAACCGGCTCAAGGGGATTGCCGGCCGGGTCCGTGACGCCGCCGAACCATATGACGGCAAATCCCTTATGGAGTCCCACGCCCACGGCTTTCCAGGGAATATTTGCCCATGTGCCGTTACTGAGCATCACGTCGTTGTGTCCGTGGCTCCCCTTCCAGCCCTCCATGGCCGCCTCCGCCGTTGCGATATAACCGCCGGGCCCTCCGAAGGCGATCTCGTAACCGTTGTCCGGGTAATCGGTCAGCTCACCGGGTTTTTCCCACATGCACCGGGCCTGGGCATGGTCCTCGGTATAGCAGCACTCGGACCAGGGACCGTTGCCGGACCAGGAGTGCATATTGCACGAGGTGCCGAATGCGAAATGATCGGCAAGGTCGCGGGCATGGGTCTGGGCCGTGTGGGTGAGGGAAACGGAGAGGGGAATTCCGGCAAGGCCGTTCTCCGCCCGGTAGCTCTCCAGAAGTTCGTAAAGGGTGCTTTCCTCCGTTGAAAGGGAAACCTGATGGGCAAAGGCGGGGCCCATTGTCGTTAAGAGCAGGATGATCACGGCGGAAAAAAATCGGTGGATGGGATCTTTAAACAAAGCAACACCTCCTATGGTGAGGATACCGCAGGTTGCGGCAAATGAAATGACCGTGAGCCCGGGGCTCGGGACAAATCCATCATAATTCATAAGATCACAGTTCGGCGTCGACTTCAAGGCCCGGGACCAAAACCCTTCACGGTGTCATGGGGGATGCACCGGAAAGCGCCTTTCCCCAAAACTTGACACATTTTGGTGGTTCGCGTATAATCCAAGAATACTACCTGAGAAGAACTTCCACTTTCTTTCGCGGTGATCATTCCCCGCAATAACCCGGCGGTTTTCCCGTGAACAGTTCCGATCCCTTTCAGGCAAGCATTCAAATTGAGATACTTAAGGCGACCTTTTTTATCGTACTCGATTTAAAATGTATATTTTCGCGGGGATGTCGTAACACGGGCGGATTCGGCGATTAACCGCCGGTTGCGATTATTTCGTCTCCCGCTGTCGTCTCCACGCCGGTAATGGATGGACTTTCGATGCTCTTCTCGTCATCTTACCCTTTTTACTTCCCGTTCCCTTTGGGGGCAGGCGTGCCGTTTGAATATCCGGCAAGTTGATCGGAGGCGGGCGGCGCGTCCGCCGCGCCGGCATACCGGTAAATGGAGGGCGCGGTATTCGTTGATATGCCGGGCATCCGGCGGGGCGATTCCGTTATTCACAAGGACAACTGGAAATTATCATATATGAAGAATATCCGTATGGTTTTCAACAGGCGGAAGAATCTGGGCATGACCCTTCTCCTGAGCCTGGTCATGGCGGGGTACATCATTTTTCTGATCACCACCAACTATCAGACTCAGTTCAAACTATACCGCCTGGCAATGGAGCGCCTGATGGACGATATGGAAAAGCGGGCCGCGTCGGTGAGCTATTTTTTTTCCGAGCGGGAAAATGATCTGAAGGTCCTTTCGGCCGGAAGCGAAATTTATTCGCTGTTTGAAAAGAGAGCCGAGGGAAAGCTCTCGGAGTACGGTTTTGCTTTGTCCCGCCTTGACATCTCCATGCGTTTCAAGAGAATGATAGCCGACAGGACCATCGGCGACGATCCCATCTACACGAAGGTTGTTTTCGTGGATGAAAGGGGAGCGCTCCTTTCGGACAGCAGTGCCGTCGAAAGCCTTCGCCCATTCCGTTCCACATACGAGCCGTTTCTGACCCCCGAAAGCCGGGATGCCGTTATTTTCCCTTCCGGAAGTAAAATGGTGATCTCCATGCCCTGTTTCTTCGAGGGGCGCCATGTGGGGCAGATCATCGCCTGGATCATGCCGCACAGTGTTTACGATCACCTGATCAAATCCGACAAGGAGTACAAGCAGTTCGTGGGGATCGCGGCGGGTAAGAACACGATCTACTCCCCGGAGGACATCCCCCTGGAAATTCTCTATTCGGGCCTTTCCGAGCTCAGGAAGCTCAAGATCGGGGGATACCGCAGGTTCAAGGTGGAAAACACGGATGGAACGGCCGCAGACATGATTTCCGTGAGAGTCGGGGTTCCCGACACCCCGTTCTCGGTGATCAGCGTGCTTCCGGCGGCCGCCGTGTACGATCACGAGACCCCCATGCAGCTCCTGTGGGTCATGGTGGGGGTTTCCCTGGTGTTTTTCTTCGGTTTTCTCTTTGTCTTCCGCATGGCCGCCCAGAAGCTGATCCTCAACACCCAGCTGGAAGAGGCCGCGAAACGGGAACAGGCCATCGCGGAAAAGAACCGGGAACTCGAGGGAGAGATTGCCCAGCGCAAGGAGGCCGAGACAAGGCGTAAGCAGGCCCTGAACATCACTCGGACCATCCTGGAGTCCATGCCGGTGGGGGTTGTGGTGGTGGGAAAGGACAACAGGATCAGGCAGGCCAACACCGCAGCCCTTGCGTTGATCGGAGCACCGGGGGACGAGGAGGTGGTGAATGCGTCCTATCCCGTGATCTTCGGAAGGGAAAGAAAGGAACCCTCCCCGGTGTTTGATTTCGGAAATAAGATGGCGTCGAGGGAGGATGTGCTCATCGGTCGAAACGGCAAGAGCATACCGGTTCTCACCACCGTGTTGCCCATCAAGCTGGGGGACGAGGATGTGCTGCTGGAGTCCATCGTGGATATCTCCGATCGCAAGCAGAAGGAGGCGGCTCTCCACAGGGCAAAAAAGGCGGCCGAGGCGGCCAACCAGTCCAAGAGCGAGTTTCTGGCGAATATGAGCCATGAGATCAGAACCCCCATGAACGCCATCCTCAATATGTGCGATCTCGTGCTGGCCACGGATCTTAACGTCAGGCAGAGGGATTACCTGAACATACAGCGTTCCGCGTCAAGATCCCTTCTGGGCATCCTCAACGATATCCTGGACCTGTCCAAGATCGAGGCGGGAAAACTCGAACTGGAAGCCGTGCCCGTTTCCATCAGAAAGCTCATGGAAGAGGCCTGCGACATGTTCGTGGAGAAGATGCGGCAGAAGAAACTCGAGTTCATACTGGACATAGACCCCCAAATCCCCCCCAGGATCATGGCCGACCCGCTGCGGGTCCGCCAGGTAATGGTGAACCTTGTGACCAATGCCGTGAAATTCACGGAACAGGGGGAGGTGCTGGTCCAGGCCCGGGTCCTCCGCTCAACGGACCTCCGGGTGGAGATTCTCTTCGAGGTTCGCGATACCGGCGTGGGGATCGCCCCCGAGGCCCAGGACAAGCTCTTCGACACCTTTACCCAGGCGGACAGCACCATCACGCGAAAGTACGGGGGCACGGGCCTCGGGCTTGCCATCTGCAAGAAGATCGCCGGGTTGATGAGCGCCGGGATGTGGATCAAGAGTAAACCGGGCACGGGAAGCAGTTTCTTCATGAAGGCCGAGTTCGATATCGTAAAGGGGGCAACAAAGCGGGCATGGGCAACGGTGCCGGACGAAATCAAGGGCAAGCGGGTCTTGATCGTGGAGAGCAATGCCGCCGCCGGAAGGAGCGTCAAGCGCATGGTGAAGGCATTCGGCTTTGAGACCGTTGAAATGGATTCGGCGGAAGGCGCGAGGGCCTGTTTAACCGACCCGGAAAAAACGCCCGGGCTGGATCTTGTGCTCCTTGGTCACAATCCTCCCGGAATGGACGGTATCGGGTTCATGGCGGATATGGGAGATGTGGAAGACGCCCCCGAAGTGATCATGATCGGCAATTGCGGAAGGGAAAAAACCATCGACCGCGCAAAAAGGGAGGGGATCAGCCGGTATCTCAACAAGCCGGTGAAGGCCGGCAAACTCTTCAACACGATCATGGAGTCCTTCGGCCATGCCCGCTCCATGCTCGAGGACGACGAGGACAACCGCGACTATGCCGGTGAGTTCTCAGGAGCCCGCGTGCTTCTCGTCGAGGACAATCCCGTGAACCAGCTTATCGCAAGCGAGATACTCGAATTCGTCGGGATCCGGGTGGACCAGGCGGAGAACGGACTCGAGGCCATCGAATCGGTGAAGAAGAACGATTACAGCGGGGTGCTTATGGATATCCAGATGCCGGACATGGACGGGTACGAGGCGACCCGGATCATACGGAGCCGTCTCAAGATGGAAAAGCTGCCCATCATCGCCATGACCGCCCTTGCCATGGGCGGCGACCGGAAAAAATGCATCAGCGCGGGGATGAACGATTATGTATCCAAGCCGGTGGACAGCGGCGAGCTCTACTCCGTGCTCAAGAAGAACCTGATCCTTCCTTCCCCCTCTCCGGGATAGACCCCCGTTGAACTAATCCTCCTCTGTGACAAGGCGAAACCCCAGGTCGTTGCTCTGTCTGACGGGCCAGGCCCTTTCACGCAGGGCCGAACGGATGTTCGCCGGTCCCCCGTCCCAGCCCCCGCCCCGGATGATTCGCCCGGTTCCCCCCGTGGGCCCCCGGGGGTCCACGGAATCGAACCGGTCGTAGCCGCCGTACCAGTCCCGGCACCATTCCCATACATTTCCCATCATGTCGTGGAGCCCGAACGGGTTGGGTTTAAATGAACCCACCGGCGCGGCCTTGACGAACCCGTCGTCGCAGGCATGGGCGGGCCAGTTTGCGGCACTGTTCCCCCTTTTTGCGGAAGCGTCGTGGACATTGGCGTATTCGCAGGCGCTTCCGGCATCCTCCCCCCAGAAGCGGGCCGTTCTTGTCCCGGCCCTTGCAGCATATTCCCAGTGGGCTTCGGTGGGAAGGGCATAGCGTTTTTTTTCGCGCCGGTTCAGCCACCGTATGAATTCCACGGCGTCGTCCCATGAGATACAGGTAACCGGGTGATTGTCCGAGGAGGGAAATCCGGGGGTCTCCCAGTTGATGCCCCCCTTTTTATTCCATCCGGAACCTTGGCGGATATAAACGCCACCCTGTTTTTCCGCGTCCGTGCGAAAGCCGGTGTCCTTGACGAACCGTCGCCACTGGCCCACGGTCACCTCGGTGGTCTGGATAAAAAACCGCCTTGTCAGGGCCACCCCGTGAAGGGCCTCATCCTTGTCCCGCCCCTTTTCGTTCGTGGGGCTTCCCATGATAAAGTCCCCTCCGTCAAGACGGACGAATTCCATGCCGAGGCTGTTCGTGAACCCGGGGCGTTTCACCCTTTGAGCGGCACCTTTGCCAAATTCCGTTGCCCGCGCGCCTTCGGCCGGGGCCCGGGCGGCCGTTCCCGAGGCAAGGGTGAGATGGCCGGAATTGCCGGGCTCGGGTAACGTGCCCGCCGTTCCAAGGCCCAGGGCACTCCCCGGGTAAACCGCCCCGGTGAAGAGGGGCAAACACCACAACAGGGATGAAAGTTTTACAATGGAAAGAAAGAACCCCGTTAAGCCTGTTTTTGAGAACTTCGTTCGTATGGTCATGATGTCGGTGTTCGCGTAATGTTAAAATGGATCCCCGTCCTGGGAACGATCATGGGTTGCCGGGAATGCATCATCCTTTAGGGGAATTCGGCATGTCCAAAACTGTCGGCTGCCGAACAGGTGGTCCGGGGGCGCGGGCCTGGTCGTCGAGAAGGTTGCGTGATCGCCGATAAACTGTACCGGTTCAAGCGCCCATGTCGTCTTGAAAAAAAACGCTGCCGTTGCAAGATACCTTCCGCCGTTCAAAGGGAGGCTCTCGCCACCGCCCGGAATGCAATAAACCCTTTTTGCGCCGGTTTGTCAATATGGAGGCGAGGAAGGTCAGGGCAAGCGCCGGGAACTCCGCCATGGCCGAAAGTCTCTGCGCCGGACGCCAAAATCAATGCTCCCAAATAGTTGATGAACTCGTAAAAAAGTCCAAGGCGGATTTTGCGACTACGACATTTAGTAAGTCGTGAGCTCGGTGGATTCTCCATGTTGTGGGCGAATTTTCGAAACGCGATATTTTACAGGTCTGCAATTGTTAACGGCAGGAAATCATTGAACTGTAAATCTGCCCGCGATTATCCCACTTGGCCGGGGCCCAACGTGAAGGGGATTGTAACCGGTTTGTAAAATATAGATTTTATTCAGAAGTGGAATGGGGTAAGGAAAAAGCGGGCTTCATGGATTTCCGGGGCACTGTATGCGGCGTAAGTGGAACCGGATATCCCAAAGGCGGGTTCATCATGTTTTTTACAGGACCATCGGACTTGAAGCCGTGCGCCTGTTTCATGGGGGCTCTGAATCGAAAAATTGTCGTGTTTGTTTGCCGGGTTTGTAAAAGGAGATAAAGGTGGGGAAAATATGTGCCCGTGAATTGGACGGGATGGCGAAACGGTTCGTGGACGAACAGAGTACCATGTCCCTTTCGACCGCCGAAAATGGAGTCCCCTGGGCAACCCCCCTGTTTTATGTGCATCTCTTTCCGGCGTTCTACTTTTTCTCGAGTCCGGCTTCCCGGCATACCCGGGAAGCCCTTTCCCCGGGCCTTGCGGCGGCCTCCATCAGCGGTCAGGCGTTTGACTGGAAAATGATCAGGGGGATCCAGATGTCGGGAAAAGTGGAGCGGGTTGGACCGGGGGAGGAGGGTGCGCGGGCCCTTGGGGGCTACATGAGGAAATTTTCCGGCGTGAGCAGTTTTTTCAAGGGCGAAAAACCGGGGCCGGCCGCCTTCAGGGAGCGGTTCGGCGTGCGTCTCTACCGGTTTTCGCCGGAGGTGGTGTATTACCTGGACAACTCCATCGGGTTCGGGTTCAGGGAGGCGGTCCGGCTCGGCGGGGTAACGTAAAAAGAATGAAACAATCAGGCCTTATTCGGGCTTTCAGGAGTTGATAACGGGGGAAAGATGGCATACGGCGGTACGAGTGAATGTGTGGCGGATCTTGAAAAAAACGGGCATCTTGTGCGGATACGCGAGGAGGTGGACCCGAACCTTGAAATGGCGGAGATCCACAGGCGGGTCTTTGAAGCGGAAGGGCCGGCGATCCTGTTCGAGCGGGTAAAAGGCTCCCCCTTTCCGGCGGTGTCCAACCTCTTCGGCACCCTTGAACGATCCCGCTTCATCTTTCGGGACACCCTGCCCGGGGTCAAGCGCCTCGTGGAGCTTGCGGCCGATCCGGCGGCATTTTTCAAGTCCCCCTTGCGCTATTCGAAAGTTCCCCTCACGATTCCCCACGTGCTTCCCCGAAAGGTGTCAACCGGTCCGGTTTTTTACGGAAAGACCACCCTGGGAAGCCTTCCCCAGGTCAAGTGCTGGCCCGATGACGGCGGGGCCTTTGTGCTCCTGCCCCAGGTGTACTCCGAGGACCCGGACAAGCCGGGGGTGATGAGCTCCAACATGGGGATGTACCGGGTTCAGATATCCGGAAACAACTACAGCCCCAACAGGGAGGCGGGGCTCCACTACCAGATCCGGCGGGATATCGGTATCCACCATTCAAAGGCCCTTGCAAGGAGGGAACCGTTCAAGGTTTCCGTTTTCATCGGAGGACCTCCGGCCCACACATTCGCGGCGGTGATGCCCCTGCCTTCGGGAATGCCCGAGGCGGTGTTTGCCGGCGGCCTTGCCGGCCGAAGGTTTCGCCATGCAAGGCGAAACGGGTTCACCATCGCGGCGGAGGCCGATTTCTGCATCACCGGCACGGTGGTTCCCGGAGAAACCCGCACCGAAGGACCGTTTGGCGATCACCTGGGGTATTACAGCCTCCGTCACGAGTTTCCCTTCCTGAAGGTGGAGTCGGTGTACCACAGGAAGGACGCGATCTATCCCTTTACCGTGGTGGGGCGTCCCCCCCAGGAGGATACGGCGTTCGGAAACCTGATCCACGAGATCACGGGGCCCATGGTGCCGGTCTCCATCCCGGGGGTCGCGGCCCTCCACGCGGTGGACGCGGCCGGGGTGCATCCCCTCCTGATCGCCATCGGAAAGGAGCGCTACGTGCCCTACGGCAAGCGCAAACCCATGGAGCTCATCACCCTGGCCTCGGCGATCCTCGGGTTCGGCCACTGCTCCCTTGCCAAGTACCTGTTCATCTGCGCCGAAGAGGACAATCCCGCCCTCGATATCCACGATCTTCCCGGGTATTTCACCCATATCCTCGAAAGGGCGGACTGGACACGGGACCTCCATTTTCAGACCGCCACCACCATCGACACCCTGGATTATTCCGGGACCGGCCTCAACGAGGGATCGAAGGTGGTGGTTGCCGTTGCCGGGGAGAAGAAGCGGACGCTTTCCACGAAAGTCCCCCGGGGCCTGAAACTTGCCCCCGGATTCGGTGATCCCGCCGTGGGGCTTCCCGGCGTGCTCCTTGTCCGGGGACCCGCATACGGCAATGAAGTCGAGGAGGAAAAGCGCCTGGCGGAATTTACCCGCGTTCTGGAGGAGGCGAAGGAGATGTCCGGCATCGCCCTCGTGGTTGTTACCGACGACAGCGAGTTTGCCGCAAGAAACCTGAACAACTTCCTCTGGAGCACTTTTACAAGGAGCAATCCCTCCCACGATATCCACGGGGTTGGAAGTTTCATGCACCATAAGCACTGGGGATGCACCGGCCCCCTGGTGATCGACGCCCGCCTGAAACCCCGTCATGCGCCGCCCCTGATCGAGGATCCCGATGTGACGAAAAGGGTCGATGCCCTGGGAATAACCGGCGGGTGCCTCCACGGCATCATTTAAAAATGATCCCGTGTCGATCCATGTTGCCCGGATCGGCGCGGTAAGCGTTGATTTATAAGGGCCGGGGTTTTCCTGTGCGTGGGGGGGGGATACTCAGAGGCTGAAATTCCGATGTCCCCGTAAAAAGTCGACGTTCAAAAAACCGACCACAACTGGTCGTTGTTTTAATTTGAGTGTTAGCATTTTGTCGATCTTGGGACCTCTTCAACAGAAGATTCCCATGGTATTCATACTATTACCGTTGACCACAGTACCCAGATGCTGGTTCCCGCCGCAGCAGGGTCCCCATACACTGTGCACATGGACGCGGAGTGGAATGAGGACTTTAAAGTACACGGAAGTTATAAAATCAAATTAATAGGATACTGGTATTAGCCCCTCAGCGGTGAACGATCGCAAAGGGTATGGCAGCCGATGAGGTATATTAAATAGACGGATCACAACTCCGGTTCCGGGAAACAAGTACGGATTCCCGGGACCGGATCCGTAAAACGATCCGAACAATATGTCCAATGCCCATTGAATACCCAAAGATCTCATTGCCGGAGTAATTCTGAAACTCCGGTGCAGCCTGCGGCCCGAAAGGGCTGCGGGCTGCGATATTTTCGAAGTTTATGTTGTGCGATTCGAAAACCGCCCCTCGCAACAAGCATGCCGCCATGCGGCATCAACATATTGCGGCAATCCCCCCCCCCGAACCTCTACCACCTCCATGGGTAATAATTATCCTTTGACAAATCCAGACAATTTCAGCTACCCATGGCCTCCCATGACGACCAAATGGGCAGCCTGTGAATTTATAGTCCACAGGCTTAAAGGCGCATCAGAGTAAGTTTTTTTCTACCCGTTTCATAAACCCTTTAAGGGGGACTCGCCTGTTTCCGGAGTCACTCCCTCCGCATTTCAGGAGCGAGCGAACCTCTGAGTTCTGTAACTTGAAACCAACAGACTCGGTGCGGGGTGTCTGCCGGCAGGAGAAGGAAAATAAGTGGGAACACCGTAAAAAAAACCGGTGGACAATTCGGAAGTGCGGCATAGTCCTTTGTCCTACAGCAGGATCGGTAAAGGGGGCGGTCATGGCTCCATCAATCGGTTGCGTACGGCAAAAAGGGCAGCTTCCACGTCGTTTTTCAGATTGAGTTTGGCTAAGAGGCGTGAGCGGTAGGTACTGACCGTTCTGACGCTCAGGCAGTGGCTTTCGGCTATTTCTCCGTTGCTCAGTCCCCTTGCAAGTGAATGAAAAATCTCCTTTTCCCGTTTGGAGAGGCGTTCCAGGGGCGAGAGGCTCCTTGAGCCGAGGGATACCCGGTACGCCAGGATTTCCGACACCCTGGCGCTGAGAAAACGCCCCCCTCCGTGAACCTTGCGGATTCCCAAGAGCAGCTCGTCGGATGCGGATTGCTTGGTGATGTATCCCTTGGCGCCGTTGTCCAGGGACTGTACGATAAAATGTTCGGTTTCGTGCATGCTGAGGATAATCACCGGCAGGTCCGGGTAAAGAACTTGCAGCCGATTTGTCACTTCGAGGCCGTCCATGCCGGGCATGTTGATGTCGATTACGGCCACGTTGGGCCGGACCTTATTGATCATGTTGAGAGCCTCCCGGCCGTTGGCCGCCTGGGCCACCACGTCTATATCGGAACTCTCCTTGATGAGGCTGCACAATCCGGCGCGTACGATGCTGTGGTCATCGGCCAGCAGTACTTTTATCATTGTAATATCCTCCATTCTCTAAGAAAGTGTATTAAGATGGAACTTCTTTCGCTTGCTTTACCACCCATGTTGTGTGCTCTAAGAAGTTGTTGTTTTTCGGTCCGTTTTTTCCAACGTGAAATTTGCTAAAAAAGTGACTTGTGGTCATTTTTTGGGCAATGTTACTATTATCAAACATCGTTTTCGTTTTTCCGGTTAATGCATATCCGTATCTGTTTTTGATATTTACAATCTTAAAATGTCTAAATATGATCCTCTATTCACGGGAGCATGTCCGGCACTCGATCAGCGGTGGTAATATATGCAGCATGAAATGTGCCGGTGATGTATGGAAGGTTGCATGTGTCTGTAATCACAGATAATAAATAAATAGTATTCGAAATCGGCCTATACTCCTGATTCCATAATGGGGCATTTGACCCTCATTACAGGGCCGAGTTGGCCGAGACATGGGGAGATATCCGGTTCGTCCCTAGGGCCGTGGGTATCGGGGGCTGTCGGTGGGCGGGGCATTGATGCCCCACTATGTTTTTTTGAGGGGTAACATGGGGGACATGATGGGTGTTCTCCTTGGGTTAATGCGGATCCGGCTGTTGCTGGAAAGGGGCTGTAATGCCCCGATTTCCTCAGCACAATTCGGAAAAGGTGAGCACTCATTTGTCCTAGGGCACGGCCGGGCGTTATTACTCCCTTGGAAGGGGTACGATGAAAACGGGCCTCCATGATCTTCTTGAACTTCAGTTTCTTGTGGATGGCAAAGCCCACGAAAAGGGTGTAGAAGCCGGCGACGACGGCCGAAGCATAGCCCTTGTCCGCTGCAAAAAAACAATCAAAGGAAAACAAATCCATGAAGTGACTTGGGTGTTGAAGAACATGGGGGATCATCTATAATGGTGAAACGTCGGGTCGGAAGGTTTTACGACGATGGAAGGAGTGGTCCCATGGATGAAGCGCTGAAGAAACGGGCCGGAACCGTGTTTGAATACCACGAACGCACAAAGCATTCTCCCGAGAGATATGCAAGGTCCCTCGGGTTCATGGACTGGGAAAACCAGCCCCTCCCGTTTCGCTTCTTCGAGGGGGCGGAGCGGATCGGGTTCGTACCGGAAAAGGGGGGCGAAGGCCTTCCAGCCGACATCCTCTACCGGGGCCGGGAAGGAAAGCCCCTTGGGATAACCCTTGAAACCGTGGGCCGCTTTCTCGAGCTTTCCCTCGGGTTGTCCGCCTGGAAAGAGCAGGGCAATGCCCGCTGGGTGCTGAGGGTTAACCCCTCCAGCGGAAACCTCCACCCAACGGAATGCTATCTTGTGCTGCCGCTTCCGGGCCGGGGAGCGCCGATGCTTGCCCATTACAATCCCTTTCTTCACTGCCTCGAGGTTCTCGGGGAGTATTCGGGGGTTGAAACGGGCGGTGTGGGTCCGGAGAACGGGTTTCTGTTGATGCTGACGAGTATCCACTGGCGGGAGGCTTGGAAATACGGGGAGCGGGCATACCGGTATTGCAGTCTCGATACGGGCCATGCCCTTGCGGCGCTGCGTTTTTCGGCAAATCTGTCGGGCTGGCATATGCGGCTTTCCACGGACCTCGGTTTCGACGGGATGGATCGCCTCTTTGGATCGAGTTTTTCCGCAGTGGATCCCCTTGAGATGGAATTTGCCGACGGGCTCTGTCTTATCGGAAACGCCCCCGGGGAGCCGGGATGGTACGAGGCACTTTTGGCCGGCGGCATCCTTGCACATTCAGGCGCGCGGCCCAATCGTTTGAGTCGGGAACATTATGACTGGAAGATCATTCACGGGGTTGCAACGGCGGCCCGGACGGTTTCCCATGACGGAAACAGCTCCCCCGGAGTCCCCCCGCATTGCCGAGAGGCCGGCGAAAAGGGCGTCGACGTTGAAGGGGCCGTCGACACCGAAGGGGACGCCGATGGGGCCGCCGTCGCCGAAGCGCTGATCCTTAACAGGAGAAGCGCGGTTGCATTTGATCGGGAGCGGAGCGTTATGGAGATGGAAGATTTTTCAAGGCTCCTGAAGCGGTTGATGCCGGAAAACGGCGCGCCTTTCGACCTGTTTCCATACGCGCCCTCGGTGAATCCGATTCTTTTTGTGCATAATGTGAAATCCCTTGCCCACGGCGTTTATATTCTTGTCAGGGAACCCGGGGCCCTTGAAGAGCTGAGGGAAGCCCTTGACCCCGGATTTTCATGGGAAGCCGCATTACCGGACCTTCCCCTGATGCTTCTCAAACAGGGGGACTATCGATCATTCGCCCGGAACCTCTCCTGTGTTCAGGAGATCGCATCGGAAAGCGCCTTTGCCGCAGGAATGCTCACCCGTTTTGAATCGAGGATCGCGGCCGCGCCGTTTTATTATCCCAGGCTCTTCTGGGAATGCGGTATGATCGGCCAGGTGCTTTACCTGGAAGCGGAACGGGCGGGACTCAGGGGAACCGGCATCGGGTGTTTTTTCGACGACATGCTCCACGATCTGCTTGGCATCTCCGGCAGGGAGTTCCGGCTTCTCTACAACTTTACCGTTGGATTTCCGGTGGAGGACCCGAGGCTGAAGACCGGAAGGCCCTGGGCCCACCTGGAAAAACAGGCGGAATGATCCCGGTGCCGGACGGCCGGGGCATTATTTGAAGGAGGCGACATGGATGAGCATAAAAAGGCGGCGGTACTGACGGCGTTCTGCGCCGATGCCCTTTCACTCGGGGTGCACTGGATCTATGACGCGGATCTTATCGCGGAGCGCCACGGAAGGGTTGAATCCATGAAGAGTCCGGCGGCGGACTCCTACCACAGGACCCGGAAAAAGGGGGATTTTACCCATTACGGCGACCAGATGCTGGTGCTGCTCCGCTCCATTGCCCGGGGCGGAGGGTTTGATCCGGAAGATTTTTCAAGGCAGTGGCGGGATCTGTTCGCGGATTACGACGGTTACCTGGACGGGGCCACACGGAAAACCCTGGCGGGGTACGCAAAGGGAAAGTGTATGGCGACCGCAGGCTCGGCTTCTTCCGATTTTGCCGGGGCGGCCAGGTTCGCCCCCCTGGTCTGCCTGCTGGGGGAAGACG